>Ga0265798_10006864_pt1 | contig 14879 bp, 16 predicted proteins | sample P3T30metagenome_FD_192430 | JGI IMG/M metagenome (GOLD analysis project Ga0265798, IMG submission 192430) | Plant litter microbial communities from East Loma Ridge, Irvine, California - P3 T30 | ecosystem: Environmental > Terrestrial > Plant litter > Unclassified | place: USA: California... | reverse complement strand
AAGTGCTGCCGAACGGCCTGCTGCGCGTGGCCGGCGAGAAGCGCCTGCAGCTGAACCAGGGCGAGGAATTCCTGCGCCTGGCCGGCTACCTGCGCGCCGCCGACATCGACAACGCCAACCAGGTGTCCTCGCTGCGCGTGGCCAATGCCCGCATCGCCTACTCCGGCCAGGGCACGCTGGCCGAAGCCAACCAGCCCGGCTGGCTGACCCGGTTCTTTACCGGTCCGCTGATGCCCTTCTAAGGCAGAACATGATTCGAATTCACGCAACAGGCTCGATTTTCCGTATCGTTTCCGCACTGGCGCTGGCGGCCATGGCCGTGCAGACGCTGCCGGCGCAGGCCGCCCCTGCCGCGAATGCGCGCTCCACCGCGCCTGCAGCCGCCGCGATGCCGCAAACCCGCGTGCAGCCGCTGCGCAACCTGGCCAGTGTCGAAGGCGTGCGCGAGAACCCGCTGGTCGGCTACGGCCTGGTCGTCGGCCTGAACGGCAGCGGCGACTCGACCCAGGTGAAGTATTCGAGCCAGTCGGTCGTCAACATGCTCAAGCAGTTCGGCGTCAAGCTGCCGGAAGGCGAAGAAGCGAAGAACAAGAACGTCGCCGCGGTGATGGTGTCGGCGGTGTTCCCGCCGGGTTACCGCCGCGGCCAGGCGATCGACGTCACCGTGTCCTCGCTGGGCGACGCCAAGAGCCTGCGCGGCGGCACCCTGCTGCTCACCCAGCTGCGCGCGGCCGACAACGAAGTCTACGCACTGGCCCAGGGCAACCTGGTGGTCGGCGGCCTGTCGGCGTCCGGCAAGAGCGGCTCCTCGGTGACCGTGAACACCCCGACCGGCGGCCGCATCCCGAACGGCGCCATGATCGAGCGCGAGATCCCGACCGATTTCTCGACCCGCCAGCAGGTCGTGCTGCGCCTGCGTCATCCGAACTTCGACACCGCGACCAACGTCGTCGATGCCATCAACCGCCGCTTCGGCCAGGTGGCGACCACCGCCGACGGCACCAGCGTCGAAGTGATCGCGCCGGTCAATCCGACCGAGCGCGTTGCTTTTGTGGCCAAGCTGGAAAACATGCCGATCGAAGCCGGACTCGAAACGCCGAAAGTCGTGTTCAACTCGCGCACCGGCACCGTGGTCATCTCCGACGGCCTGCGCGTGAAGTCGGCCGCCGTGACCCACGGCGCGCTGAAGGTCGTGATCTCGGAAAGCTCGATGGTCAGCCAGCCGGGCCCCTTTTCCAAGGGCCAGACCGCCGTGACACCGCAATCGAAGGTGAGCGTCGACCAGGGCTCGGGCCAGATGTTCCACTGGCCGCCCGGCGCCAGGCTGCAGACCATCATCGACGTGGTCAACAGCCTGGGCGCGTCGCCCGACGACATCATGGCAATCCTGCAGGCCCTGGACCAGGCCGGCGCAATCGAAGGCGAACTGGTGGTGATCTGATCATGCTCGACAAACTGAACCCGCTGCACGCACAGCCGCAGGCGCCGGACGCCGGCCTCGAACAAGCACCGGTGGCGGCGCCCGACCCGGTCTACGCAAAAAAGGCCACCCAGGCCGCGGTCGACTTCGAAAGCTTCTTCATCCAGAACATGCTGCACCAGATGCGCGAAAGCGCGAAGACCCTGGCGCCTGAGGACAGCCCGCTGAAGGACCCGGTCAACAGCGACATGCTGGACATGGCCGACAAGCTGCTGGCCGGTCACATGGCGGGCCAGCGCGCTTTTGGCGTGGCCGACGCGATTCTCAAGCAATTGTTGCCGCAAGGACTTAATAAAGCCGGCTGAACGGTCGCCTGTCCTTAGTGATCCCGCACAAGAAAGCCTCGCCCCATGAGTATCCTGAACAACGCACTGTCCGGCGCACTGGCCTCCCAGCTGGCGCTGTCCTCGAGCAGCCAGAACATCGCCAACCTGCAGACCAAGGGCTACACCCGCCAGGCCGCGCTGCTGAGCGCCGTCGCCCCCGCGGCCGGCTCGACCCAGGCCGGCAACGGCGTGCGCGTCACCTCGCTGCTGCGCTTCTCGGATAACTACAAGACCCAGCAGCTGTGGCGCACCGCGTCCGACCTGGGCGCCCACTCCCAGACCCAGCCCTACATGACGCAGCTGGAAACCGTCATGGGCAACGACGACGCCAACCTGTCGGGCGGGATCGACAAATTCTTCGCGGCCCTGAACGCGGTGGCCGGCGTCGACCCGACCTCGACCCCGCTGCGCCAGCAGGTCGTGACCGCGGCCGGCCTGCTGGCCCAGCGTTTCAACAGCCTGAACAACGTCTACAACTCGCAGCTGCAGTCGGTGCGCCAGCAGCGCACTGCGATCGTCGATTCGGCCAACACCGCGATCGCCGCGATCGCCACGCTGAACGGCCGCATCGCCAACGCGAACGCCACCGGCAGCAATGCCTCGTCGCTGATCGACCAGCGCGACCAGGCCATCGACAGCCTGGCCAGCCAGATGGGTCTCGAAGTCAGCGACCAGCCGGACGGCACCCGTAACGTCTCGCTGAAGACCGGCCAGGCGCTGGTGCTGGGCGGCGTGGCCGGCAAACTGTCCGTGACCGGCACCACCGACCAGGCCTTCAGCCTGAGCTTCGCCGGCACCACCTTCGACCTCGACGTCACCCGCGCCGGCGGCCAGCTGGGCGGGCTCTCGGCCTACGAGAAGGACGTGCTGCTGCCGATGCAGAACAACGTGGCCGAGATGGCACAGCAGATCGCCGACAAGGTGAACACCCAGCTGGCGGCCGGCAAGACCATGGACGGCAACCCGGGCAAGCCGCTGTTCGTCTACAGCCCGGGCAGCACCTCGAACATGCTGCAGGTGGCGAGCGGCTTCCAGACCGCCGACCTGGCCTTTTCCGGCGACGGCACGCCCGGCGACACCGGCAACCTGCAGAAGCTGGCCGACATCAAGAACCAGACCCTGACCCTCACCGGCCTGGGCGCGGTGCTGCTGAGCGACGCCGACACCCAGCTGGTCGGCAAGCTGGCCGTCGACAGCCAGCAGAACAAGGGCGCGCTCGATACCTTCCAGACCATGCGCGAGCAGGCCGAGTCGGACTGGCAGTCGACCAGCGGCGTGAACCAGGACGAGGAAGCGGTGAACCTCGTCGAATACCAGAATATGTACCAGGCCAACATGAAGGTGATGTCGGTCGCGAATGCGCTGTTCGACGCCACCCTGGCGATGATGGCTTGATCGGGATTAGAGAAGAGAGAGAACCATGCGCGTCGCAAGCTCCCAATACCAGGCGATGATGAATGCATCGCTGCAGAAGAACCAGACCCGGATCACCGAGCTCACCTCCCAGATGGCCAGCGGCAACCGCATCCAGCTGCCGTCGGACGACCCGGTCGACAGCGTGCGCATCTCGCGCCTGAAGCGCGAAGAAGCCTCCATCGGGCAGTACCGTGCCAACATCGCCGCGGTCACCCAGCGCATGTCGAAGAACGAAGGCTACCTGACCAATATGGTCAACGACATGAACTCGGGCCGCGACCTGCTGGTCTGGGCATCGGACGGCAGCAATGCGCCGGACGACCTGAACGCGATGGTGACCTCGCTGACTTCCCTGCGCGACAGCCTGATGTACACCGCGAACTCGGTCGACCAGGAAGGCCGCACCATTTTCTCGGGCACCGTCACGGATACCAGGCCGATCGCCTACGACGCCAGCGCGCCGGCGGGTTCGCGCTACAGCTACGCCGGCAACACAATGACCAGACCGTGGTGGTCGGCAACGGCATCACCCAGGTGGCGAACCAGAACGTGAAGGGCCTGGAAAAGCTGCTGAACCAGCTCGACCAGACCATCGCCACCCTGATGAAACCGGGCGTGACCTCGAACGATCCGGCCGTGCGCACCGTCCTTGCGAACAACCTGGACGGCTTCGACGACGCCATGGATCTGTTGTCGGGCAAGGTCGCCGTTCTCGGCGGCCAGCAGAACATCCTGCGCACGATCGACGCCAACCACGAGAATGTCAGCCTGTCGAACCAGATCGCGATCACCAGCATCGCCCAGCTGGACGTCGGCACCGCCGCGATCGAATTGAACGGCTATTCGACGGCCCTCCAGGCAAGCTACAAGGCATACAGCAAGATCGGTACTCTCTCCCTGTTCGCGGCGCTCTAATGGCAATGGAAACGACTTTACGTACAACGACTGCCGGCGCCACCGGCAGCACCCCCGGCGCGCGCGCCAACGCGTCGTCGCGCCTGGTCCCGGCCCGCGCGGCCGAACCCACGACGGAAAGCGGCGGCGACAAGCTTGCTGCCGGCACCGCGCACGGCGCCGCACCCCTGCGCAGCAAGGCCGCCAGCGTCGGCGGTGCGCTGCAGGACCAGGTCGCGCGCGCCCAGCAGGCCCTCGATTACCTCGACCAGGTCGCCAGCCAGCTCGAAGCAGTAAAGGGTGAACTGAGCTCGAAACTGGCCGGCGCCCGCACCGCGTCCCGCCAGCAGTCTTCGGATACCCAGCTCAGCGCTCACGTGCGCCAGCTGACCTCGACCCTGGCCTCGCGCCGCCGGAAGGCGGGCGGCGGCGTCGACAGCAACCTGAATTTCACCGGCAAGCCGGCGGCCCAGCGCTTCCGCATCCGCGACCTGGACCTCGCTTCGCTGCGCAATGCCGGGCCGCAGAGCGTGGCCTTCTCGGTCGGCGGCCACGGCGGCCCGCAGCTGTCGGTGAACATCGATCCGGACCAGACCGACGAGGAAATCGCCGCTCTGCTGAACCGCGCACTGGCGCCGATGGGCGTGAACACCGGCCTCGATAACCGGGGCGGCTTCGTGTTCGCCACGCCGGAAGCGAACTGGCCCGCGGTCAAGGACAGCATCGCGATCAGTGGCCGCGGCCGTGTCGCCACCGACGAAGTCGCGCCCGACCTTGCGCCGCAGCAGTGGGCCGGCAACGGCAACAACGGCAGCAACGGCGATGCCCTACGCTCCAGCCTGCGCGAAGTGGTGCAGGCGCTCGAACGCGTGCGCCGTTCGCGCGACGCCGCCAGCAATGCGCTGTCGGCCGCTACCGTCGAAATGACCCAAGCGACGACGCCGCCGCCGGAAGCCGCGGAAGCGGCCCAGGAATTCGCGAGCACCGCCTCGAATCCCGACTACGAGTCGCTGCTGGCGCTGACCTCGGCGCTGGTGGGCGTGAGCCGCGAACGCGTGCTGGCGCTGCTGGGCTTGCGCTGATCCCTGGACTCAGCGCGGCCTGACGCTGATCGTCGTCCCGCGCAAGTCGATATCGCGTATCTCCACGCTGCCGAAGCTCGGCCCCGGCGCGCTGCCCACGCGGATATTGCGGAAGCTGATCTCGCCGATCGTGCTCGGCATGCGCAGCGTGATCGAGCCGTCCTTGTTGACCACCGCGTGCGAATTCGCCGCGTCATAGGTCACGCCGGCTACCTTCGTATCGGCCGACAGCATCATCATCAACGGATTGAAGACCTGGGCCAGTTCGCCTAGCACCCGCACCCCGCCGTCCGGCAGCGCGTGCGTCACGTTCTGCGCCGCACGCGCGCCGGCCATCCCGGTCAGTGCGGCCAGGCGCTGGTCGAGCTGGCGGGCCTGGTCGCGCAGGGCGTCATCGTCGCGTCCCTGGGCCATGATCTCGCCCAGTTCCTCGTCGGACAGCTCGCGCAGCGAGCGCTCGCCGCTCGCGCGGGTCGACACCGCGGCGGCGGGCGCCACCGTCACCGCGGCGTAGGCATGCAATGGTCCCAGCAGCGCCGTGGCCAGCGCCGCCGCCATGCGCAGGTTGCGCTGGCGCCGGATCGCGCCGCGCACCTGGGCCTCGGTGATGAGCTTCATGTCGGCCAGGATCTCGCCCAGCCTGCGCCCGCTCCGGCCCTGTTCGCGGATTGCCGCGTCCAGCTGCGCTTCCGAGATCAGCTTCTTGCCGAGCAGGATCTGCCCCAGCTGCGATTTCTCGCGGTTCTGCGTCATCCAGTCCATTGCCCTGCCCCCGGTTGAAAGTTCATTGGCCAAGCGCTGCGCGCAGGCGCAGGCCGACGCGGTTCTGCAATTCCGTCATCTTCGGCTGGATCTGCGGGCCGTTGGTCTTGGCCACGTTGTCCCCCACCGTCTTCTTCATCTCCGGCACCAGGGTCTCGAACTTGGCCAGCACCGGCGACTCCAGGATCTCGGCCAGCTGCTTCAGTTCCTCGGTGCTGAACTTCTGCGCCAGCAGCGGCGCCACGCTGGACTGCACCACCGCCTGGGTGCTCGCGCGCAGCGCCGGCGCCTCCTTCTCCATGAAGGCGGTGGCTTCCGCGGTCACATCCTTCATCACCGCATCCTGCTTCTCGGCCGGCACCCTGCTGGTCACCACCACGCGCGACTGGCGCACCATCTCGGCCACCGGCGCCTGCAGCATCTGCAGGCCGACGCCGTCGAGCGCCATCTTGGCCAGGACGCGGTTCACCAGCGCCTGCTTCTCGGCCGGGACGCTTGCTGCCTGGGCGCAGGCGCTGCCGGCGAAAGCCATGCTCATCGCCACACAGATGGCGGACATCGATCGGGACATGCTCATCTCAAGACTCCGGAAAATAGGTCAGAACGAATGCGTGAAGGACGCACCAAAATACCGCACGATCAGGCTGCCGGAGACGCTGGTGGCCGCGTACGGGTTGTAGATCAGGTTGAAGAAATCGTCGCAGTTCAGGTTGCAGTTACTGCGGGCCGGGATGTCGTAGCTGCCCTTCATGTAGCTGCCGGTGAGGCTGAGCTCGGAGCCGCTGTCGAACTTGTAGCGCAGGCCGAGGCTCTTGAGCTTGGTATCCGGGAGCGGCGCCAACAGGCTCATCTGGTTGCCCGGGATCGAGCTCTTGCGTGGCTCGTAGCCGGCCCGTAGCGCGAGTTTCTTGGTCAGGTTGATCTGGGTGCCGAAACTGTAGTTGACCACGCTCTTGAAGCCCATCTTGAAGGTCGCCTGGCGCGAGTTCGCATAGCCGAACAGGCGCGCCATCTCGAGCAGCTTGACGCTCTGGTCGAACTCGAAGGTCAGCTGGTTCCACTTGTTCCAGTCGGCATAGCTGACGTCGGCGTTCAGCTGCACGTAGTCGGTCGCCATCAGCTTGATCCCGGCCTGCACCCGCCAGGGGAAGGGAATCTTTGCCGTCATGTTGCCGCTCTGGTACTCGGGGATATCGGTCGGCATGCCGGTGACGGCGCCGACGATGGGCCCGAGCAGGCTCGAATTCAGGCCGCGCACGAAGCCGCGCAGCATCGGATCGGCATGCACCGTGTATCGGCCGCGGAAGACCGTCTCGCTGCCGCCCTGGTAGACCACGCCCAGCGCAAACCACTTCTTCGGTTCCCACAGGATGCCGATGTTGACGGTCGGGTCGAAGGAGGCGTGCATGTCGAAGTCGATGTTGGCCGCGCGCTTGAACGGGTCGACCATGGCTTCCGGCCCGCCACCGCACAGGCCGAAGGTGAGCGTATCGATCACCGTGCCGTTGCCGTCCGGGCACAGCGCCCGCTGCAACTGGCCGACCGTGCCGAGCAGCTTGTTCGGCGCGCGGAAGTCGGTATTGATCGCGAATATCGAGTAGGCGATCGGCACCCCGATGCCGACCTGCAGCGTATCCGAGATCTTGTAGGCGGCCGTCGGCGACAGGTAGTTCAGGCGCTGCAACTGGACCAGGCGGCCGTCGAAGCGCGCCGGGTCGTCCGGGTCCTTGGTGCGATCTATGCTCATCGCCTGCGACAGGTAGACCATGGTGCCGAAGGTCCATTTCGAGCCCGGCGCGTTGTACGAGAATCCCAGTCCCGGCACCAGCACCCCCGGCAGGCGTGCCTTCGGAATGCCGATGAAAGGAATCCCGAGCGCCTGCCGTACCGGCCCACTCGAGGTGCCGTTGATCGGGTCGTCCCTGAAGCCGCCGATGTCGATGTCGGGCGCCGTCACGAAGCGGTTCGGGTTGCGGATCGACGCCACGAACACCGAATCGATCTTGTGGGAGCCTTTCAGGCGCGCCAGGCCAGCCGGGTTGAAGTGGATCGATTCGATCCCCGGCGGGTCGGCGGTCACCGCATTCCCCATCGCCATCGCGGTCGGGCTGGTAACCAGGTTATCGGTGACGCCGGCCTGCGCCGGCAAGGCGGCCACCAATGCGGCCACCCCGGCCAGCCGGCGCAGCATGGGTGTCGATGCGGGCTTCACTCCGGCCTCACTTGAGCAGCAGCGGCACGCTCATGGTCAGCGACAGGTTCGGCGCCGACGCCGTCAGGCCCGCACCGACCGTGACGTTGACCGTGGTCTTGGGCGTGAAGCGGTAGCCCAGGCCGACCGACAGGATGCCGGCGCTCTGGGTCGAGGTGTGGGCCTTGGTCAGGTTGCCGTTGCCGTCCTCGAACGTCAGCGTGGAGCGCGCCGAGATCGATTGCTGGAACGAGAACGAAGTCGTGATCTTGTACGACAGCGCATACGCGAAGCCGAGGCCGAAACCAAAGCTGGCGCCCGGCTTCACTTCGCGCAGCGTCGAGCCGTACAGCTGCTGGTGCAGGTGCTTGGCCTTCAGGCCGTAGCCGACGTTGACGGAGCCGAACAGGGCGACCGGGTCGACGATGCGGGTCACGTTGGAGCCGAGGCTGAAGGTGTTGATGCCGGAGCCCGTGGCCAGGCCCTTCTCGTTATCGACCTTGAACGGGCTTTCGCCGGTCGCCAGGCGCACGCCGCCGGTGATGGTGAAGGTCGGCTCGTCGCGCTTGACCTCGAGCGGCTGCCAGCGCACGTTCAGGCCCAGGTCGCCGATCGTGTGCGAGACGCCCGAGTAGCCGGCATTGTCGGCGTAGCGGCTGATGAAGGGCATGCTGACGTTGGCGGTCAGGTTGTTGCGCACGCCGTAGTCCGCCATCAGCGTGTTGGTGATCGTGTGCGAGTTGCTGTTCTCGATCGAGAACAGGGTCGCGAAGCCCGAGCTCAGGTCGGTGTTGATCTTGTCCTGGCCGATGTACGCGTAATTCAGCTCGTAATTCACCTGGATCTGCCCTTTGCGGATCAGCGAGTACTGCTTGTCGACCGCGGTCAGGGTTTCCTTCAGCAGCGTGGTGTTGTCGGTGTCGCCCTCCTTCTTTGCCAGCGCGTCGCGCACAGCATCCGAGGTGGCGGGCGCCGACGACTCCTGGGCCAGGGCCACCGGTTGCACGAACACGCCGCACAGGGCCACGGCCAGCGCCGAAAGGGATTGGATCTTCATGGTGGTCTTTCGTGATTGGTCTATTGTTTCCGGATCGAGACGCCGCCAAAGCCGTTCAGCATGCGCTCCATCCGCAGTTGATCGTCGATCGGGCGCAGCAGGCCGCGGTCGCGTACGCGGTCCATGTCGGTCACGCCGAGTTCGTTGTCGGACAGTGCCAGCCTGGCGAGCGCCGGCCTGTCTTTCGGCGGATAGGCGATGAACAGGGTGTTGCGGTCCCAGAGGGTGGCGAACTCCTCGACCGGGAAGGTGATGTTGCCCATCGCCGGATCGGCCAGGAACACGAGCCCGCCGCGCACGCCGCGCAGCACCACGAAGTGCTTGAAACCGGCGTAGTCGATCGGCACGATGCCGGGCTGGTCGAGGGTCAGAAGGTCGGCGATCTCGGCGCGGAAGCCCGCGCTCTGCACGCCGATCGAGGCCAGGTAGCGCTTCATGTCGAGCAGCGAGAAGCCGCGGCGCTCGATGATCTTGTCCTTCTCGCCGAAGGCCATCATGCCTTCCATCGACTGCTGCTCGCTGACGTCGATGCCGAGGTGGTATTTGAGGATGGTGACCAGGGCCGCCGAGCCGCAGCTGTAGTCGTAGGCCTGGTGGACGATGTTCTTGTATTTCAGCTCGGAGAACGGCTCCATGCTGACGTTCTGCACGCCGGTGGCCGCCACCGACATGGTGGTTGGCATGTCGAATCGGTCGAGCGGGCGGTCTTCGACCTCATGCTTGGCCAGCACGCCCGATCCTCCCAGCACCACAGCCAGGATACCCAGCAGGACTGCGAACATTCATGTCTCCCCGGGACGCTTCTTGCGTTCCCTTTATGTGACTGCTTGTCACGTGGCGTTTTGACCACGTTTATTGCAGTTTTTCTATATTTTGTATGCAAGCAAGCTTTCCTGATGTTATAAAACGCTGTCGATTTTATTAAAAACCGCTCATTCGAAAGCACGTCGATGAACAGCTGGGACAGGATTAGCAGTGCATTGGGAGAACCAGTCGTCAGCGCCGAGGTCAAGGGCGTGCCGCTGCGCGCCGAGCGCTACATCTTCCAGATCGGCGGCTGCGAGGTACCGCCGCTGGACTCGCTGGTGCTGGCCTGCCACCTGGGCGGGGCGCGTGCCACCGCCGGCCGCAGTGCCGGGCGTTCCTTCGATTTCCTGGCCGGCGCCTCGACCATCTTCCAGCCGGGCTTCGCCAGCCGCTGGACCTTCTTCGGCGCGATCGACATGGCGATGTTCCACGTCATCGATCCGAACCACGAGCTGGTGCGCCACCTGCAGCGCCTGCTGAACGCGCGCGCCAAGGCCCCGCCCTTTTCCGATCCGCTGGTCAACGCCTGCGCCCAGCAGCTGCTGGGCGAACTGTCACGCACCAGCTCGCCCAACCTCACCGACCACGCCTTTGTGGAGCGCCTGGCGCACGTGATGATCGAGCAGACCTGCCGCGTCCTCGAGGGCAAGACCGGGCGCCACGTGCCGCCCGACGCCCTGCAGCTGGGCCGCCTGCAGGGCGTGCTGGAGTGGATCGGTGAGAACCTGTCGAACGAACTGTCGAATGCCGAGCTGGCCGAGCGGGCCGGGGTCTCGGAGTCGCATTTCCGCCGCATCTTTCAGGAAGCGATGGGCATGACCCCGCACCGCTACGTGCTGCGCCTGCGCCTGGAACGCGTGCACGAACTGCTGACCCGCACCAGTTTTTCGATCGCCCGTGTTGCGGCGCAATGCGGCTTCAACAGCCAGAGCCACATGACTTCCTGCTTCGCGGCGGCCTACGGCATCACGCCGGCACGCGCGCGCCAGCAGGCGCGCATGTGAGCCCGGATGTGGACTGAATAAGCGTTTTTTGAAAAACAAAGGATCATTTTCCTACGCGACAGCAATTCGCATGCACACATAATAAAAAAACGGCAACCGGGCGCCAGACCCGAGGCCACACAATAAGGAGACAGGTATGTTCAAGGCACGAGGTCCAGCGTGAAGTATTTGTCGGCCACGGACGTGGTGCAGCGCATCAAGAGCTGCCTGTCGGCCGAAGGCGTCGACGTCGAGGGCCTGTTCGCCCGCGCCGGCCTGGCCTGGTTCGGGAACGGGCAACCGAGCGGCAACGAACGTGCCGCCGACCTCCTCGCCCTGTCCGACCAGTTCAGCCAGCTCTGGGAAGGCCTGGCGCTGGCCAGCGGCGACCCGCTGATCGGCTTTCGCGTGTTCGCCCCCGATCCGCTCAGCTGGCTCGGCGTGCTGGGCCACCTGATGCTGGCTTCGCCCACCCTCAAGCAGGCGGCGGACAACCTGATGCGCTACATGCCGCTGGTGACGCCGGTGGTGCGCGCCACCATCGAACCGAAGATCGACCGCGTGCGCGTGGGCCTGAACCTGGTCGGCGGCATGCGCCCGGTCCCGATCCAGCGCTACGATTTCACCTGGAACCTGCTGGTATCGACCCTGCGCTTCGTCGGCGGCCGGCCGGGCCTGAAGCCGGTCACGGTCGAATACGCCTATCCGCCCCCTGGCGCCAGCGCCGCCTACGCCGAACGCTATGGCTGTCCGGTGCGCTTCGGCGCCGCCGCCAACGTCATGGAATTCGCGAACGCCGATGCGACCGCGCCCATCCCGACTGCCAATCCGCTGGTCGCCGAAGGCCTGATCCGGCTGCTCGACGAGCGCCTGGCGCAGGCCGAACGCAGCAGCTTCGCGGCGCGCGTGCGCGAGATGCTGCCGGCCATGATCGACCAGGGCGGCGCCCTGCGCGATGCCGTCGCCCGGCGCCTCGCGATCAGCGAGCGCACCCTGCAGCGGCGCCTGGCCGACGAAGGCACCGACTTCTCGACCCTGGTCGACGAAGTGCGCCGCACCATCGCCCAGCAATACCTCGGCAGCGACCGCATCAGCGTCAAGAACCTCAGCTACAAGCTGGGCTTCTCCGACCCCAGCGCCTTCCACCGCGCCTGCCTGCGCTGGTTCGGCAAGGCGCCTGGCGAGTTCCAGCAAAAACCCAAGAGCACCTAGTGTGACCAGAGGCGAAGCTGACCCTGCATCGTCATTTCGCCGTTGATGCTGACCCGCCCCAGATTGCCGCTCACCGGCCCGCGCGGGTCGGCCTGCACGCTGATCGAATCGAAGCCGGTGTCCGTGAAGCGGGTGTACGCCGGCAAGGTCAGCACCACGTAACTGGTGCCGTCGGCGGCCGTCTGCGGGCTGATGTTCAGGCCCAGCATCTGGATCCTGCCGCCGATGTTGCGCACCACGATATAGGTCGTGCGCTCGTCGACCTTCTGGCCGATCGTCAGGCGGCTGTCGCCCGTCGCATTGTCGGGCTGGCGGTTCAGGTTCAGGTCGACCGCGAAGCTGATGCCGTCGGCGCCGCGCACCGCGGCCAGTTCGCTGTCCGGCAGCGGTTTCGGGCCGGCGGCCAGTGCGGCAGCGGCAGGCAGCAGCAGGGCGAAAGTGGCGAGAAGCTTCTTCATGGCCGGAACTTGATATCCAGGTACTGCAGCTGGATGGAGCCGATCCGCGAGCTGCCCAGGTCCACATTCGGCGCGGCCGTGCCGCCCGCATCGCTGCGGAAGCTGATGTTCCCGATCTGCAGGGTGCCGGCCGCCGCCGCCGCGCCGGCCTCGGGCCAGTTGATGCCGATGTGCAGGCGGGAGTTGCCCGCTTCGTCGGTGCGGGCGTTGAAGATCCCGGCCTGGGCCGAGACGTCGGCCAGGCGCCAGGGTGCGACCGGCGCCGAACCATCTTCAAGCGCGGCGCCGATGCGCACATTCGACAGCACCATCGCCTCGCCGGTCGCGTCGCGGCCGTTCGGCTGCAGCGCCAGGCTGCCGATCTCCATGCGCGTGGACATGCCGAAGGCCAGGCCGTCGCCCACCGCCGGGGTCGACCACTGCAGTCCGCCGCCGTAATACACGAGGTCCTTCAGGATCACGCTACCGCCATTCACATTGACACCATTGTCGGCGACGTCGAAGTCGAAGGCGAACTGCCAGGCTTCGCGGCCCAGCACGTTCTGCGGCATGGCGATGTTGACGATGTTCGCCCCGCCCGGACCGCCGGGCATCACGTCCAGCCGGTAGGGGTCGGCGAAAGGCGCGTCGACGTTGTCCGAACGCGAGGCGGACAGTTTGCCGATGCCGATGCTGCCGCGCCCATCCGGCGTGTGGTAGCGCAGCACGGCATTGCCGGCCACCGCGAAGTTCGACAGGTTGAAGCTCATGCCGTCGCGGCCGCCGATCCTGGCCAGGGCGCTGTCGGACAATGGCTCGAGCGCGCAGGCCAGGCCCGGCACGAGAGCCGACGGCAGCAGGAGCATGAGAGCGCGGCGCATCAACGGCCCGGCGGGTTATTGACCGGCACCAGGCCGTTGGTGGTCAGGGCCATCAGCCTGTCGCGCCAGTTCAGCCAGACCCCGGCCTGGGCCTCGGTCAGCGCCGGCATGCCGGGCGCGGCCTGGAAGTTCACCGGCGTCTTCAGCACCGAGATCCAGAAGTCCCGGCTGGGCCCGTTCGCATCGCCGGCGGTGACGGCGCCGACCTGCGACAGACTCAGTGCGCAGCCGCTGCAGGTGCCGTCCCAGCGCTTGCCGCCGCCCGTGTCCGTCAAGGTGTCGATGACGCCGGCCGCGCCGGCATCGATGCGCATGGCGCCGGACAGGGTCGCGATCTTCATGCCGATGTCGCCGGCGATGCCGTCGAAGCCCAGGCGCATGCCCACGACTTCGCGCTGGCCGGCGGTGCCGGTATTGCGGTAGACAAATTCGAAATAGGGGTTGGTGATCTGCACGAGCCGTGCGGCTTCGCCGCCATCGCTGCGGCCGAAGCGCAGGGCGCTGATGTCGATGTCGGCGCCGCTACCGTTGCGCGGGCCATAGTTGTATTCGCCCAGGCGCAGGTTGGCCAGGTTGGCGTTCAGGGTCACGTCGGCATCGAGGCCGATGCGCATGAAATCGAAACCGTTGTAGCTGGAATTACTGACGGTGAACAGGCCCTGCCCGCTCACGGTGGACATCTCGTTGTCCGACAAGGCACGCATCTGGGCCGAGGCGCTCCCTGCTGCCAGCAGGCTGGACGCGGCAAATGCGAGTGCGAGGAAAAAGTGTCTGCTCATGGACGATCCCGACGAGCGTTGCAAGTCAAAAACGGCCCGGGGCAAAGCCCACGAGCCGTCCCATCACCAATCAGCCGGAAATCAGTGTGCCCAGATGTAGACGGTGGTGCCCTGCAGTTTCATGTCGTTCACTGCGAACGAACCGAAGGATGCGTTCGAGTTGCCCATCTTGATCGAGTCGACGCTCATGCTCAGGTTCTTGGTGGTGTCGACCAGCGGGATCGCGATCTTGACCACGTCACCGGTCGGTGCGAAGGCAGCCAGGCCGGCGCCGCCGCTCACGCCCAGGGTAGTGTTGGCGTTCGGAACCAGGGCGCCGCCTGCACCGGTCGGCAGGGCAGCCATGGCTTCCGACTGGAAGACCTGGTTGTTCACGATGTCGATCGTCGCAGCGATCGCGCCGGTGATCTTGATGTTGTTGAAGCTCACCGAGCCGCCGTCCGCGCCGGTATCGGTGTACTTGAATTCACCGATGTTGATATGCAGGTCGGCAGCGATCGACACGCCGTCACGGCCGGAGACCTTGGACAGGTCGCTGTCGGCGATCGGGGTCAGTGCCGATGCGTACGAAG
>Ga0265798_10006863_pt1 | contig 14880 bp, 12 predicted proteins | sample P3T30metagenome_FD_192430 | JGI IMG/M metagenome (GOLD analysis project Ga0265798, IMG submission 192430) | Plant litter microbial communities from East Loma Ridge, Irvine, California - P3 T30 | ecosystem: Environmental > Terrestrial > Plant litter > Unclassified | place: USA: California... | reverse complement strand
CGGCGAATTCTTTGCTGAGGACGGGTTCGCCTTCTTCGTGGCCGGCCAACTTGATTCGGCATTCGATCGCTTGGAGCAGTCCGATCCAATCGTCTCGCTCGTCTGGGCCGGTGTAGGCGAGCTTTTCGACGTCGATGAGCTGCCATCGCCCGTCTGATTGCAGGCGTGAGGCCTCGCGGGCTGGGACTTTTTGTGGCCGCATGAGCCACCGCATGTTGTGTCCGCCGAGGATGAGTTGGCGGCCGCCGTTGGTGATCCATTTCAGGGCGTCGTGGACGTAGCGGCCCGTTTGGCCGTCGAAGTTCACGAATTGGATCTCGTCGATGATGACTGTTCGTGTGGCGGCTGCGTCCATGAACTCGGCGAAAGACTTCTGCGGGTCATCCTCGTACGGGTAATGGACGGAGTCGCACAGCGCTTTGAAGAGCCCTCTCTCGTTGACGCGACGGTCGAGGCTGATGTGCACGACGGGTGCGAATTGGAACAGCACACCACCAGGCCGAATCCCTCGATCTGCGTAGAAGGACGGCCTGCCGCTTTCGGCCCTGAGCCGCTCGAGCCGGGCGGCGCGAAGCATCAGGGTCTTTGTTCGTTGCTGCAGAATCTTGCTCTTTCCCACCCCTGGACGCCCGGTTACGACCAAGACAGCTTCGAGGTCCGCTGCGGGTCCAGGCGAGGAAGGGGCGGCAAGGTCGAGCTGTAAGAACGCCTCGGCGGCGGTAGCCGATTCGTAGAAGGGCATGGCTGCGTGCCATTGCCCGAGGTCATCGTCGTACAAGAATCGCTCGTCAGAGGACATGGCCTTGAGCTGCGCGATGGTGACTCGCGGGGGCTCCAGTAGCGCCGCCCGGTTGACGCGATCGATGAATGCTCGGTCGCGTGCCGATAGCAAAGTTAGGGATGCATCCGCCTCCGGGTCCTCCCCTTCCCAGGCGCTCATTCGAGTGCTCCGTAAAGATTCCCCGGCACACGAACGACAGTGCTGGGCCGGGGAGCCTTCTTCGTCGGCGGAAGCGAGACGGTCAGCACAGCCGGTGTCTCCTCAGGAGGGGCGGAGACGCGAATCGTGCCGGTGTCGACATTCCGAAGCCTCCCCAACGAGAACTCGAGCATCTCCTCACCAAGGTCACCCCCGTCGTTCCGGAAACGACGATTGACCTCGTTCTGCTTCTCCCACTCGATGAGGAGTTCAACGAGGCGCATCTGGTACTGAGCCTTGTTAAAGCGAGCATTGGCGAAGCTCTCCTTGGCTACCTCGGCACCGTACTCGCCGAAGACCGGGGTATCCGCCGTGAGCCTGACCCAGGGGATGGCGTAGGCGTCACCGTTCTCGTCGAAGCAGTAGAGGTATCGAAGATCTGCGGGGTTTCGGTAGAACCGGTGTTTGCCAGCGATGGCGAGGCCTGGGGTTTCTCGCATGCGCTGCAGTTCGCGTCCGTCGTAAAGCAAGTTCTTCCACGACACCCCGTCAGTTGCGATAGTTCCATCGAAGCTCGGCAGGTAGCGCAACCATTCGTTCTCCCAGGTCGGGACGTCGTCTCGGCCCATGCCGTCGGACAGCTCTTGCCACATCTCGTAGGGGGTGAACTGGTGCCCTGGTTTAGAGGGCAGGTGCAGGCCGGTGTGCACGTGGTGATAGTTGTAGAGCTTGATCCACTGGTCCAGGCGTTCGATGTAGTCCTGGTAGCGGAGGACAGCCTTGTCCTCGACGTGGTCACCGCGTTCGGTGGTCGTGAAGGAGATGTAGCCGGGCTGGTGTTCCTCCCACATCTTGCGCACAGATCCGATGGTGCTTTCGACTTGCGGCTTGTCGTCTGGGGAGAAGGAGCGGGCCGGCTCGTAGTCGACGTCCAGGCGCTGGGCCTGGGCGATCGTGTAGCTCGATAGGTAGGGCTTGCCGTTGTCGACGACCAAGCTTTCCGGAAAGACCGGGTACGTGGCCATGGCCCGAGGAAACCCGACGAACGGGCGCGCGAACCTCCTTCCCTCGATTTCCACGAAGTCGTCGCCATCCACCATCGAGGCGAAGGCGTCTGCCAGCGCCAAGCCGACGTTCATGCTGTCGGCCTGCTTGGTGACTGATCGGCCGACGATGCTGCCGGTGGCAAGGTCCATAACGATGGTGACAATGGGCCGAAACGTCGGATCAGACTTGTTCGACCGGGGGTCCCAGAGCAGGACGTTCCCTGTTGTGGAGTCGGCGATCCAGACCTCTCCTGGGCGTGTCACGCGGCGCGGGCTGAAGGTGCGCTTGTTTCTCTTGGTGGCGCTAATTCGCGTCACAGCCCTGGTGGCCAGGTGTGGGTATCTCTTGACAACTTCCGCCCGGCGGCGCCGAAACGTCCCTTGGGTGATCTCGGGCACGTCGGGGTGGTGCTGTCGCTGGGTGGCGACGAATTGCAGCCACTGGGTGGTGACTGAGGTGGTGGATTGCTGGGCTCGATGGAGAAGAAACGCCTCGACGAGGGGGCCGAGACGGGCGTCGGTATAGGTCCGGCGCGGGCTGGTGTAGCTGCCATCGACCCGGGCGCCGAGCCCGCCCGAAAGGCGAGACAGGATGCGGTCGAGTTGGACCTTGGCACTTTCGTAGGTGGTGCCCCGCTCCGCGGCATAGATCCGAGCCACCGCGCGGAAGCGTGCGCGTTCGTCGGGGACATGGGCCGGGTCGATCTCGGGTGGCGGGCATTCACCGGCTCGCGGGTTGAGGGGAAGCCCCGTGCGGATGAGACTGACGTAGTTGTCCTCGTAAGCGAGTTTGCGCAGACCTGCCGGCGAGAGCCTCTCCGCAAGTCCGTGGACGAGAGGCGTGTCCGGGGGCGGGTTGTTTGCAGACATCAGCAGGCGAGCACCCTGCTTGATAGTGAGGGGCTCTCTGGCGTTGCCACCTTCATCCATGACATGAAGCCAGCCGCGGCTGCGGGCGCGGACGATGAGTTTGCCTTCGGGAGTAAGGAGCACGGTGCCGACCATCAGGGGCACGGTCGTTTGAGGGTTAGCGGACATCGCCCTTCCCTTCGACGGTCCGGTCAGGTCTCCACACGACCGATCGCGGCGAGTACTGGACCGTCATGTCCGTGAGCAGGTGGCGGTCCCACAGCAAGGCGCGAATAAGGGTGGGGGCCCTGAGTGGGTCCATGCCAGCGGCCAGCAACCCACTGGTGAGGCCTTCCACTGTGGTGGACGGGATGCACTGAGCTAAAGCCTTATGTCCCCAACGCTCGCGGGTGGCAGGGGTGACGCGGGCAGCGCGGAAGTTCGCCAAGTTTGCCGATACGTGTTGATGGGCGCCGACCCACACGACGTAGAAGATGCCAGCGGCATGCAGGGTGTCGCGAATTGTCTGGTGACGCGCGATCTGCTTCGGTTCGAGTGCCTTAGACGGAATTTTCACGTCGACGACTAGCGGAGGTTGGCCCGGCGCGAAGAGGAGAAAGTCGGGCGTGTGCGTCTTAGGGTGCCCATTCGGCATGCCGACGAGGTGTCGCCAGTCGAGGGTAAAGGGCTGGGCGGCCACATGGGCGACGTCGGGGTGATAGTCCGCGAGGCGGAGGAACGCTCGCTCGTGCTGCGATTCAGCCGGCACCAGGTGCTGGGTGGTGCGCATTGACGTAGCGGCAGGTTTGTTGCTCTGACCGTGACGACGGGAGAAGTCGCGCATGGGCTGAGCGGTGTAGATGTCACGGACCGTGATGTCCCCTAGGTCCCTCGTGTATGCGTTCTTCCCATCGGCGGAAAAGTGTGCCACGACACCCTGCAGCAGCTCAGTACGGTCGGGCAGGGCCACGCGACGTGGCCCACGAATGGGTCGCCAGAGCCGCGCCCGCTGAAGCTGGTTCCGCTCTTGTAGAAGCTCATGCGTGGGCCCTGAATCGCCGCCACCGGCAAGTGTCCATTGCGACGCCGTCCAGCCTGCTAGATCAGCCGTGAGGACTTCTTCGCCCGTCCCCTCGGCAAGTACAAATTCACGAACGGCAGCGGGCACCAAATTCAGATCCTGCCGCTGGGATCGGACAGAAATGATCCGGCCATCTAGTCCTGGCATGGCGTCGCAGCCTCAGCGAGATCTGTCGCCCGCCCGTCGAATCGTCGGCGCATCCAGTCAGCCGCAAAGGTGAACCAGGCATCCGGCCCTTCCAGCGCCCCTTCGCGTCTACTCGAGGTCGAGACTGAAGCCATCGGCTTGAGACGGAGGTCTTTCCTTGCATGAGACAACGCCGCGACCGGCCGTGTCGGTTCCGGGGTCATGCCTACCTACCTGACTATTCAACGCTGAGCTGTGATGGGGGCACCGGTCGAGAGAACCGATGCCCCCAGGCTGGCGCCCACGCAACTGCAGGCAGTCATCAGCCGTGGCCCGGTCGTGTTCGCGCCGCCCGAGCCATGGACATTCATGCAGATAGGCGGACCGATGTCAACTATGTAATACACAGTACATGCGACTGTTGACAGTCGTCATGACCTCTGTGTGCCCAGAATTGGCGGGCTAGCAGCATCGGCGGCGACCTACGGGACGCGATGCGACAACGAGCACGGGACGATCAAGACCCGCCGCAGGCACGTCGAGCCTCGAGCGCGCCATCCTCAAGCGATTTGACAGTCCTAACGTTCGCTTGCGCTGAAGAGCAGCACCTTCCATGCTCGCCGTCAGGCGCGAGACTCAACTCGGCGCTCGGCGCTCGGCGCTCGGCGCTCAGTGCTCAGTGCTCAGTGCTCAGTGCTCAGTGCTCGGTGCTCGGTGCCGCTGCAGCGTGGGACGGTCGCGCGGCCTGTCTCGAGCGCACAACCTCGGCCAGACTGATGAAGTGAGCACACCAGAAGAGACGTCTCCGGACGAACCAGAGAACGTATTCCTGAACGGCGTTGGGCCGCTCTCGCGCCAATTTGAAATCGCAGTCAGCGAATTCGTGGCTACGCTCGACCCCAATTCGAAAGTCGAACACAATGTGCGGCGCGCTGGTGTGGAGAGTGGCACTAGCCGCCAAATCGACGTCCTTATCTCGGGATCAGTGGGGCCAATAGGGGTGGAGGTTGCTGCCGAGTGCAAGCACTACAGAGGCCCAATTGAGATCGGCGTCGTGGATGAGTTCATCGGTCGCCTCTTGGACTATGGCGTGAAGATGGGCGTGCTCTACGTCGTAAATGGTGCAACTGGGCCCGCTAGAAAAAGGGCAGCAGGTTCGGCGTCAGCCAAAATCGAGATCGAGACAGTGACGACGACGACGTTCTCAGTACCCAACATCTACGAGCTGCTGAATCCCGTTCCGAAATTTGGCGACTGCGCCAACATCATGTGCAGCACGGGCGATGTGTCATGGACGACTTGGGGCCAAGAGAACGGCCCATCGATCGAGGCAGGCGCCTGCACAACCTGCGGAGTCTGGGCTGTGAAATGCTCAGATCCTGACTGCGGGGAAATCATCGAAGTGATCAGCGACGAGGCAGACTGTCCCGCCTGCGCACACGCGTACGAACTGCGCAGAGACCGGCGGCAAGAGGATGTCATAGAGGTTTGTCGCCAGTAGCCACTGGTTCGCGCTGCTCAGCAGGGCCTCCAGGACAAGTGTCCTGTGCGGCATGCCGGCGAGCCTCCGCTGCTCGGTAGGTGTCGTTCTTTTCGACACGGAGAACAGGTACTCAGACTCGGGCTCTCAACCGCTTGCCGGGGGACGCAAGGGTGCCCCAGGCGGGATCGCCTGGGGCACCCTCCGAGTCGCTACTTCCGAGTCACAAACCCGTCCAAATCGATCCTAGTTCCACTGGAAGCGGTGTTTTTTGTTCCCAGTGGTTTGACGACGATGGTGTGAGCGGTTGTGGCCGAGAGCGTCGCGGAACTGAGGACGATGCTGCGCGTCCCCGCTGTCGCGGAGTACAAAGACACGTCACGACATAGGCTTATTTGTCGCCGAATCGTAGCGGCTCATGAAGTCACACCCGAACCTGTCGAGGCACACGCAGGGGTATGAGACTTGCCGCCGCGGTCACTTCGGGGCAAAATGGCACGAAAAGTTGCGGGCCAAGACTCTTGGACCCGCTCATATCGACTCAAGTTTCGGTTGCCCCCGAAACTCGAGTCTTCGGTGAGAATCCATTTGGTTCTCACGCCCTCCGTGAACTACGCGGTTCGAGCCTGCCATGACGACATGGCGGTTGCAACTACGCCTGCGAGATTTCACCGAGGGAGAACCCATGTCAAGAAGTCGGCGGATGCCTACTCCGGAACACGAACCTCTTCTAGCTGAGCTGAAGATGACGATCGAGGCGAGGCGGGCCGCAACCGAGGCGCAATCCCGCCTGGTCCTCAAGGCCAATCGCGCTGGCGTCACTGCGAGGGCGTTGGCCGAGGCGATCGGTGAGCCCGAAGGAACGGTCTTCTCATGGATTCGCGTTGCCAAGGCGGCTGAAGGTTCTAAAGACACGTAACAACAGCGCGGCCTATGATCCAGCTGTGCGTCTGGCCACCTCAAAACGTTACGCCTACGAGCAGCCTTCCCTCTTTATGTCCTCGCGCGCCATTGAGCACTCCGCAGTGAAGATGCGCGAAGAGTGTCATCCAAACCGCCCGTGGAGGTCGTGCAACTGGCCGTACATGACGAACGTGTTGCGCCCGATACACTAGCTGCATGCAAGCACAACGCACCTCGGGGGAATGGCTCACCTTGTGGGGGCGCACGGCGAACGTCGTTGCCCTGGTAACCGTAGCCATTATTCTCGGCGTCCTTACTATGCGAAGCGCCACCAGCGAGTTGAACAGCTACGACCCGATTCAATTCGTCAACTATTCGAACATCTTCGGCCTGGCTTTCATCACGGCAGTCTTAGCAGTCGCTCGAGGCTTGGCTGGGTACGTGACCTGGTTCATGTTCTTGCAAGCAAAACGCCTCGCTGTTCCTAAGGAGCGTCTGCGCACACGTGTCTATGCCCTGGTCCTTGAACTTGTCTTGCTGATCGTGGGTTTCGTCGTAGCACTAGTCGGCACTATCTCTACAGATGACTGGACACCTTGGGTCGCCGGCTCAGTCTTAGTCCTAGGCCTTCTTGCCCAAGACGTGTGTGCCCTTGTTGGTGCCGAGCGGGACGAGCGAGCAGCCCTAAAGGCTTCGGCGTTCGGCCAAGCAACGGCCTCGGGAGGCCCCTCGAGCACAGCCGTCAATGAGGCGGCCGGAACGCCGGACAAGCCCTGAACACCAGCCTGGGCAGAATCTCCGCCTGTCAGACACAGAGGCGCACGCACTCACCAACGCTCCTGCCGAATTACGAGAACGGCAAGGCGGGGCGCCTGTTCAGCGGCCGCCCTAGCCAGTGCGGCCGTCAGAAACCGGCGCTCCTCTTGTAGTCGATCTTGCTGCTTGGGGCACCCAGGAGGCCTATCATCGCCGACGCAAGCTCGCTCTAGCCGCCAGCGAGGCAGCGAGGCAGCGAGGCAGCGAGGCAGCGAGGCGGGAGTGTCTGCAAAGCGCGTGTCATCTCTGACCGGCGCGGCAAGTAAAGCGGCCATCCTCTATTGGATTCAACAGGGCCGCATTGAATGCGACAGGGCTGCCGGCACCCTCGACTCCAGCCAAGAAATTACGAAGGCGCAGGCTGAAGAGAACGCCTAGACGAACCGCGTAGACAGCCATGAGCCCGGTGGCCGCACATTTTGAGGCAAGCCGTGTTGGTGGCTACGTGAACATGAATGCAATCGCATCTATAAATCTATAGTCCAAGGTTGCTTCTAAGGATGAACGTGAGGTTGTCGCATACGAGAACCGATCATTGCGGAGCTGCGCGGAACAGTCGACGACTACCTGAGCCTCCCATAGGTTCCCGATGCTCGAGAGGAAGCTTCCTGACTAGTCACCGTCATCAACATCGTCTGAAATCCATTCGGCCGACCCGTCCCACTCGCCGGTGACGTGACCAAAGAGCACACTGTTCCAGGACGCGACCCCCTTCAAGTGCCCCTGCACGCCTCGGAGGCGCCAGCCAACCGCGACCAGCTGGTAAACCAGAGTGACTGCCTGCTCGAGCGACACGACCTGAGCGATCGGGGCAAGTTGTTTCCTGTCACGTGAGAGCCGCACCCGAAGGCGCGGATGCGCGCCCCCGCGAGCAGGTGCGCCCGGATGAATATCATCTTCGATGTCAATAGTTTCGACAAGGAGATCGTGGACGTATCGGTTGCGTTCGTTCCACGCCGAGTCAGCGTCGTCGAGGACAGACAGGACCGCACTTCGGGTCTTCCCGCCGTAGGGCATAACGGCCAACAGCCTCTTGCAGTTCTTCAGTGTGGATGACCAATCCGGTGCAGCTTCGAGAACGGCGTCACGGCCCTCTCGACCGTTCAACGTGGCTAGTACCGTGCGAAGTTGTGCATCGACGTTCACGGACTCCACGACGATTCGCCCTATGACGTAGACCCATTCATGGTGCACGGAGAGATTGGGCAGGCCTTCAAGACTCATGGCCACAGGCTGCCACGATCCCTGCCCGCTAGAACGCCTGGAATGCGTTTGGCCCACCGGTCGGGCCTCGGTCGAGACATGATGGCGGCACGTTCTTCGGCGGCGATTCCTGGGATGCTTGTCGCAATGATTGATCCGACTCCTGCAGATGATGCGGCTCTGCAAAGGCTTGGACCCCAGTCATCCAGTGACTCGCTCCATGCCAGGCGATGCCGTTTTCATCAATCCTGGTTCCGAGTCGAGCGGCTTGGGTTGCTTCGCTTTGGTGGATCTGTGGCCACAAGGCAGCATCCGTCAGGCAGTGTTCTCACGGCAGAAGACGCGGCCTCCGGCCTCAACTTCCTTAGCGCCGCCGCGTTTGCTGCGTATCACTTGCGACGAAGCGAAGGGTGGGGCGTAGATCCAGATCAAGCCACGCGGCACATGGTGTCGAGCCAGGCCTTGATGTTTAACCTCTTCGCTCCGCTCGCAGCTAATCCACCTTGGTTCGCGCAAACGCTCAGACTTGCGCTGGGGCGATCGGACATACAGTCGGTCAGGCGAACCTCCTACGAGGTCGCGCCAGCGCGTCGCAGCCAGTATCTCGGCGACATGACCAGAATCGACGTGCTTCTCGAACTCTCAACGAACGACGGTTCAGAGATTGTGGCAGTCGAGCTGAAGCTTGCCGACCGCTTTAATTCGCGCGTTGTAGACGTTCGCGAACGTGCCGCTTATAGGCAGCTCGCCGACGTGAGTGGTGCCTGGCTCGACGCGGCCGCCGCTCTTAGCGGCACCAAGACAAATCAATTGCTACGGATGCATGCTCTCGCACTAGCCATGAGGAACCGAGACCATGGAGCAGGGACGAAGGTGACCTGCCTGGTCCTTCATCACGAACGCGACCTTGCAGCTGTCTCGATGGTGGGCACCTACAAGTCGTTGGTCATGGAGCAGGAGAACATCGTCGCGTGTGGGCTGGCGGTTTTTGTAGACGCGATGGTGTCGGCTGCCCCAGGGCGCTCGAACAAAGAAGACGCGCTTGCTCTCAGGGCTCGTTACACCGATGAGTCAGGCAGTGAATCACTCTGGGAGGCCTACCGCAGAAGCGGTAACCGCGGGATACGGCGGACCGGGCAAGGCTAGAACTTCGGGCGGCAAGGCCAGCATCTCTCGAAGCCACTCCTCGACATGAGCGGTGTTCCCGGGCAAGAAGGGTAGAGCACCGATGCCTTGAATGCGCAGACTGCGACTCAAGCGCGTATCGCCGAACGACGTTGAACGCTGCCTTGACAGCGGAAACAGCGCTACACCTCTTTTCACTGATCGATGCGCGTATGAACTGACGTCGTCGGTGATTGCGTCACGGTACCTGTGAAGTGCGTTAAGCGCGTCTCGAGGTGGCCCCACGCTGCCGAACTGGCTGGTGTACGCCTCACTGCTGTCGAGGCGGTATTTGGCGTCCAAGGCGAGAAGGGAATCGGGTTGTCCCGCGTGACGCACTCGGATGAGAATGTCCGGTATTTGATCGCCGGTTAGTCCGCGGAATCTTGGGTTGTATTCCACGACTATTGAGAGGGTTGCCGTCTGCAAGCGGACCCGGCTGGCGCTGCCCTTCGCGAGTGCCACTCCCAGGCGCGCCTTCCGGATTTGGATGACGTCCGCCGGATCGACGCCGGCACCAGTGATCTGACTTAGCTGCCGGACAATCTCTAGGAAACACCATGACTCGTATAGCTCATGGAGGTCCGACACGGAGACGCGGGCTGTGCCTGGGTCAATGGTGAGAGCGTGACGCAGCTCTATGAGGTTCCGGTAAGCGTCGGCGTATCCCAGAGCGCTGGTGAGTTGGAGCGACAGGAATGCTGCGGGGACCGTACCGCTGGTTTGCAGCGGGTGGCTTTGACTGAGGTTGACGATGCGTTGACGAAAAGCGCGAAATTCTTCCCGTAGCTGCAGTGTGCGCTGATTCGGAGCCTCGGTCCGGCTTGGGAGCGCAAAGGCACGTTCGTAGCCCTCGAGGCGGACAGCGATTGTGCGGAGTTCTTGAGCGATCCACCGATGCTCAGGTGTGTCTAGAGACTCTTTTGGCGCACGGCTGGGTACAAACGACCGGACTCGGAGTCCGGCCGCCAAGGTCTGCCACGTTCCAGACCCCGTCCCACGTCGAATAGCCTGCATGGCCGTCGCATCTACGCGCCGCAACTTCTCCGGACGGCGATCCCCCAGGGTCTGGCGCAGGCTCCGAAGGGGACGCCTTTCGATGATGTGAACGGCCTGCTCGAGGTCGTGAATTCGGTCCCGCAGAAGCGTGAGCCATCCCACATCGCCTGAAGCTCCCTGTTGGCGGGAGCCAAGGCGATAGGTGGCGCGCAAATACTCGAGCACTAGCCACGAGTTTGCAGCTTGTACGCCGCGCAGCAGTGAGTCGTAGTCCACTTGGTAGTCGAGCTTGGTGGGGAGAACTTCGACGGTCACGCTGACTCTGTCTGCCCCGACGGCCAGAATGAAGTCGCTGCGACCGATTTGCCGTTGAAAGTTCAGCGTTCCTGCCACGAGCCCGCTTTCGACGCGAGTGTCGAGGTCCGTGAGCAGCGTCTGATCTCGGTGACTCACGCGTAGCGGGAGACCAGAGCTTTTAGATTGTCCATAGAAGCGGTAAGTGACGTCTTCGAACAGAGCAGGCCCGGTCTCGCCGCTTTTCCAAGGCGAGGTATTCCCTGACGCGTCGGTAACCGTCACGTCTCCGGCTTCCGCTCCCACCACATTAAAGAAGGGCTGCGGTGTTTCGCCTTTTTCAAGGTGGCGATGCGTAGCCGGGCCAGTGACATCGCAGACGAGGAAGGCTGTCTCGATGCGGAACAGGACGGCGTGAGTCATCCCTAGAGCCAGTAGCTCGTGAAGCCAGTTTCGCTCAAGCGGTGCTTCATCATGCGGATTCGATCGGCGCAGATCGTAAAACCGCTTTGCAGATCCCCGGCCGCACCTTGCCCAAGGGTCACCTGGGGCGTTGCCCAGGCTTCAAGTTTGTCGAGAATGGTGCCGATCGTTGCAGTGGAGCCTTGGATTCGTGGCAAGACTTTCATGGCAATCGCCAAGTCCAGAGCATCCATTTGTCCCTGGTCGGCGTCGGCGAATTCGTCGGCTGCGTCCCGGGCGGCCAAGCAAAACAGGGCGACCTCATCTCGGACGCGGTAACCGACTTGCATCTGCGCCGCTTCGAGGATCTTGTTAATTTCTGTAAGTGCCGTGATTACGCGACCGACGACGTCGCCCTGAGCCTCCGGGTGCTGGGCCAGGCTGAGGGCCCCCGCCGCCCACGCGGACGCTGACCAGGAAACTGGAGCGGGGAGCGTGCTAGCAACGGCGCCCACAGATTCGAGGCTGATCGTCGAGAACTCGATGACGAACGCCCGGTCGAGAACTTTGCGGGAAAAACCATACGTGGTCTCATCCATATTCACTGATCCGACCAGGCAAAGATTGGACGGAAGTCTTACCTGGGACCAGTCGCATGGGCCGGATTCAGTATCTGTTGTTCCTGCCCCCGGCAGCAATGGGTCTGACGTGAGGACACCAGAACCGTCAACAAATCGATCTTCTAGCCGGCTCAGCACCTCCGCCAGATAGTACTCGACGCGCGCAATGTTCATCTCGTCGAGCAGGAAGAAGTGCTGCTCGGTTGGGTTTTCCTGGGCGTGCTTAGCGGCCATGAGAAGTGGCCCTGGGACGAAGTGATCGTCGAGTTTGGTGTACCCAAGAAGATCACCGCTATCGTTCCAGTCGGGCCGGACCGGGGTGACGTGGTAGCGAGCCCCAGTAGCTTCTGCAACTAGGCGGGGGAGCTTCGTCTTTCCGGTCCCACTGATTCCAGCGAGGATCACGAATGGCTTGGTGCGAACAGCCGTGATGTAGGCCGCAAGTTGCCAAGGGAGGAACTCAAATCCCTGAGCCTTCAAGCGTTGACCGACTTGAGCAATGGCGGCTCTCATGTCTACGGTCGGGTTTGTGGTGCCGCTCGAGCCGCCTTGGCCACCTGGTGCCGAGATGGCGGCACCGTTTCCACCTGTGGACGTGACCCTTCGGTTGCTCGGTTGCGGCTTGGTCGGCAGATAGTTTACGTATGGCGCCATGTCGGGCACGAGGAATGTCGTCATCAGCTGGTTTCAGGTTTGTTCGATGGTCGCAGCGGCCTCGGCCTCGGCGTCCTCGGATGCTGGCAGAGGCTCGACAAGGTCATCGTCAGGAATGCGGGTGCCGTCGAAGAGCCCCTCTACCTCAGAAGGATTAAGGTCGTTATCCTGAACGAAGGTTCTTACGAAGCGGTCCACAGGGTCACGAGGGTCACTGGGGATGATGGTGATTTCGCGGCTTCGAAACCACCAGGCTGCGGCGTCAACCAATCGAGGCATAGGGCGATTGGTATCGGCACTCAGGAACCGTTTCCGCATGGTGTCGACGTCTTGAGGGGAATAGCTAAACGTCATGGGCGAGCTGTCTTCGATCCACCTGAACGGAGCATCGCGCACGCCTCCCGCCCGTTTCATCGTGTCGGATGGTCCATTGGAGCGGAACTTGAGGGGCCGGTAAGCCCCGGCTGCACTCTTCGTCCCGAACGGGTTGAAAAACCCGTCATTGTTTGTAGGGTCTGGAACAAGACCCATCCAGTCCAAAATGGCACGCTGGAACGGCACGGCCTGGGTCCCGGTGATGACGTTGTTGCCACCTTCGAGTTGTCGCCTGAGAACGAGCGCACGCTTAAAGATAAGGAATTCGCCGAGCCGCGTTTCCGCCCGTGAGACCATGAGGCGCTGTACGACGCCGTCCAGATACGAGGCTGGTAAGAATGGCATGCGCCCCCCCGGGGATTGTTAGACGCCTTCCTCTGTTCTTTTCAGGTCAAGGAGGCGTTCTTCAGTAATTTGGCAGTATTCCTCGCTGAGGTCAATTCCAATGCTGCGTCGCCCGTTCTTTCGGGCGTAGGTCATGGTCGTACCCGATCCGTTGAACGGATCAAGGACAATTCCCCCCGGGGGCACGGTGGCCAGAACGGGTATTCGAACCAGCTCTTCAGAGAACGAGGCCCGGTGGCGTGTGCCGCCTGCCGATTTCGCGGCCGACCAAGTGCTTAGCGGCGGGAGAACGCTTCCGGAGGGCATAGGTCGACCAACCGGGTGTCGGTCGTAGTAGTACCAGCGGCTCTTTGTCAGATGGAAGACGTATTCGTGAGACGCAGAGGATCGGTCCCGGACTTGATCGGGCACTGGGTTTGGCTTGATCCACACGTTGTCGTTCCGCACGAGCCACCCTTCGTCCTGAAGTGCGATCGCAAGTCGGTGAGGAATGAGCAGCTGCTGTTTCGGACGTGCCCACGTGCCATCTCCGGGCCTGTCCTGCGGACGAACCCCGAACCGCCTGGCGCCCTGCTTGCTTTCGATGCTCTTATGCGCGCCCTTGCCGCTCCAGTAGGTGTCCCCAATATTCACCCAGAGGGAACCAGTGTCTTTGAGGATTTGGAAGCAGAGGTCGAACACCTCGACGAGCCCGGCGATGAAGTCCTTTGGATGCTCCTCGAGCCCCATCTGCCCGTCAAATCCGTAGTCTCGTTGCCCGTAGTAGGGAGGTGAGGTCACGATTGCATCGACCTTGAGCCCGGAGTCGATGATCTTCTGGAGCTGCGCTTTGACGTCCCCGTGCAGCAGCAACGACTTTTCGTCTCCGTAGAACGCGCCAGCTCGCAAGCCCGGAGCCATGAAGTCTTCCTGCGACGTCGGAACAGGAGTCAGCGCCTTGTTCGCTGGGGTGAGTTTGAGGCGACCCTCTTGGAGGGCTTTGCGATTCGGCGGCACCGCGAAGTAGTCAATTGTCAAAGTCATCTTCTCTCCAGAAGCTGGGGATCTCGAGCAGGCGCTGTGCCGCGGCAATGTCTTCCAACCGCATGATGGCGTCGCCCCGGAGCACTTTTGCGAGGCGGTCATAGTTCTGCTGGGCGGCCGTCGCGTAAGCCTTCACTGAACCAAACTGATCCTTCGAGGACTTCCGAATGGCAAGAGCCCATTGGTGCTGAAGGCGGGCGGCATTGACTCTGTCGATATCTCCCTGGGCGGGCTCGCGCCAGGCGATGCGGCGCGCCAGCCCAAATGCATCCGGCTCCTCCGTGAACGCGCGGGGCTCGAATCGCGGGTTGCTCACGAAGGCCTCATGCGTTCAATTTATCAAGTACAGCCGTCAAAGGCAATTTACCCCCAAAACGACAGAGTGTGGCTTTTAGGCAAACTTGTGGGCTTGACGGAGTGTCATGCGTGCCACCGTAAGTCGAGATAGGCCCGGGGCAATCAATCAAGCGGGAGTCGCGCTGACCGGATCACAAGGTACGAAGTGGGCGGCAGATCAGGACTCCGTGATTTTGGGGGTCTGCCTTTTCGAGCGAGAATCGGGCCATGAGCGATGAACTGTT
>Ga0265798_10006862_pt1 | contig 14881 bp, 17 predicted proteins | sample P3T30metagenome_FD_192430 | JGI IMG/M metagenome (GOLD analysis project Ga0265798, IMG submission 192430) | Plant litter microbial communities from East Loma Ridge, Irvine, California - P3 T30 | ecosystem: Environmental > Terrestrial > Plant litter > Unclassified | place: USA: California... | reverse complement strand
TGTCCAATTGCTTTTTTAAGGGATGTTTTTTCTGTAGTGTCGCTCATGTTGAAAACAAAAATACCATTCTAAATGAATAGAATGGTATTTACGTGTTAAATATAGAAATAGTTTATATTATTATGAGAAATGACTATAAAAATAGAACATAGCTAGCGCAGTAGTTTTAAAGTTGATCTTTAATTATGCTCAGTTGCTTTAAATTTGCTGCATTGTTATAATTAAATTGGTATACGCCATCCTCTCCGGTTACGATTAAAGATTTAGGGCCAGCAATAACATCAAAGCTTTTGATATTATTTAAATGCTGTAACATGTTGTCGCCAATTTTGGTCTTATTAGCAATATTAAAGCTCTTTATTCCATAATTACCTTCGCAGAGAAATAAATTATCACCACTGGTGCTTAGGCCGTGTGGGTTTTGCATAGGATAAACCGCAACCTGTTTCGGTTTAGTTGGGTCTTCAATATCTACAACTTCTAATTGGTTGCTTGCCTGCCTGCACATGTTGCCAGTGCGTAAAGTAACATAAGCATATTTTCCTTGCACTACTACCGGGTCGCAGGCAAAAATATGGCTGTATGTGGATAACTGCACCGGGTTGGCCGGATCCGTGGCGCTAAAAATGTGCATACCTCTATTGGTGCCTATAAATAATTTATTTTCGTAGGGGAAGATGGTTTCAACACCCCAACCTAAAGTAATAGCTTTCAGAAAAGTTGGGTTTGATGCGGTTTTAACGTCGAACAAGCTTAAATGTTTACACCAACAGTGTATAAATAGTTATTCATTAAGGTAAATCTGGCCATCGAGCCACCTTGCCCAGAAGAAGAGTTGCTGCTGTAAGCGGCGATGTCGTAATATTTCTTTTCCTTGTAAGTTTGTTTCTTTACCAGGGTATCTTTATAGATGTAAAGATACTTTTGAGCGCCAGGTGAATACAACTGATTGAAAACATCGGTTACTCTTTTCACTTGTTTGATATTGTTCATGTTTGAGATATCAAAAGCCAGTAAATCGATGAAATTATCTGCGTAAAGAATATTGTTGTGAATGGCTAAATCCACGTTTCCCGGAATTTGGAGAAAACCTACGTTTACAGGAGCACTTGGATTTGAATTGTTGTAGATATGAATACCTTCATTGGGTTCATTAATGAAAAGATAATCGTTGTAAATGTATATTTTGCCCGTTCTTTTGGCTGGAATGGCTTTGATCATCCCTATAGGTAAGGCCCTCATTTCCTGAACAGATATTCTTTTCGTAATCTGTATCATTTCATACTCTTCTTTTTTGCAGCCCGTAAATACCGCGAAAACAAGTAGAAGGAGTAATGCGTTAATTGGATTTTTTTTCATAATAACTGGAGTGTTTTATTATTAAACGTAACGAGTTAATTAAACGCTACAATCTAGACTAAATGTTAATTATCAGGTATTTACCGATTTTAGTCAAAACCTAAATTCCACAAAAAAGGCTGTCCAAATATTTGAACAGCCTTTATATCATTAGAAGAGAAATCGTTTTTATCCTTCCGAAAATTCAAATGTTTCCATAAACTTAGTTGTGAAATTTCCCGCTCTGAAGTTCGGGTCTTTCATCAATTGTAAATGGAAAGGAATAGTTGTTTTAACGCCTTCTATAACAAATTCTCCCAAAGCACGTTCCATGGTACAAATTGCTTCTTCGCGGGTTTGCGCCACACAAATTAGCTTTGCAATCATCGAATCGTAGTTAGAAGGAATGGAATATCCTGCATAAACGTGTGTATCAACCCGAACGCCATGGCCACCCGGAGAGTGAAAATTGGTAATTCTTCCTGGTGAAGGACGGAAATTATTCGCCGGATCTTCTGCATTAATACGGCACTCAATAGCATGCATATTAGGGAAGTAGTTTTTACCTGAAATTGGAATTCCGGCAGCAACTTTAATCTGCTCTTTAATTAAATCGAAGTTAATTACCTCTTCCGTTACCGGATGCTCTACCTGAATACGGGTGTTCATTTCCATGAAATAGAAGTTACGGTGTTTATCAACCAAAAATTCGATTGTACCAGCACCTTCATAATTTACAGCCGTTGCACCTTTAATAGCTGCTTCACCCATTCTCACACGTAGTTCATCTGTCATGAATGGTGAAGGGGATTCTTCCACTAATTTTTGATGGCGACGTTGAATAGAACAGTCACGCTCAGATAAATGACAAGCTTTTCCATACTGATCACCAATAATCTGGATTTCAATATGACGTGGATCTTCAATGTATTTCTCTAAATATAAGCCATCATTACCAAATGCAGCACCAGATTCCTGACGTGCACTATCCCATGCATTCTCAAAATCTTCATCTTTCCAAACTACACGCATTCCACGGCCACCACCACCGGCGGTCGCTTTAAGAATCACCGGATAGCCCATTTCGTTGGCAATTGCAATTCCTTCTTTCACGCTCGTAAGTAATCCTTCAGAACCTGGAATAGTTGGCACCCCAGCAATTTTCATGGTCTCTTTAGCCGAAGCTTTATCGCCCATGCCATTGATTTGCTCTGGTGTTGCCCCAATAAATTTGATGTTATATTCACGGCAGATATTAGAAAACTTAGCATTTTCTGATAAAAAACCATAACCTGGATGAATCGCATCGGCATTGGTTAATTCTGCCGCTGAAATGATATTTGGAATATTTAAATAAGAATCTTTACTAGGAGGCGGGCCAATACAAACAGCCTCGTCAGCAAAACGTACATGTAAACTTTCGCGATCAGCGGTAGAGTAAACAGCAACCGTTTTGATGCCCATTTCCTTACAGGTACGGATAATACGCAAAGCGATTTCACCTCTGTTGGCAATCAGTATTTTTTTAAACATAATTTTTTAATTGATGATTACACCGATGGAAAGAATTACAACGATTTTTGATAATAATAATCAGTGCAATATCTTAAATCCGTGAAATCAATTTCTAAACAGGTTCTACTAAAAATAATGGTTGATCGTATTCAACTGGCGATGCATTATCAACCAAAATCTTAACGATACGGCCTGAAACTTCACTTTCAATTTCGTTGAAAAGTTTCATGGCTTCAATAATACAAACCACTTTGCCAACGCCAACTTCATCACCAACATTTACGAACATTGGTTTATCCGGACTTGCTGAACGGTAGAACGTACCAATCATTGGAGATTTAATGGTAATGTATTTTGATGTATCTTCTGCAGCTGGAACAGCAGGTGTTGCCGCAACCGGAGCAGTAGGAGCTGTCGCAACCGGAGCTGCAGCCTGTACAAGCGGTGCTTGTGGTACAGTAGCATGCACAACAGTTGGTGCCTGGTTTGTTTTAATCGTGATCTTGAAGTTTTCTTGCTCAATAGCAACTTCGTTTACTCCAGAACGAGAAACAAATTTAATCAGTTCCTGTATTTGTTTGATATCCATTTTTTAATCCTTGTTATGTAAAAAATAGTGTTAATGAATTAACTAAGTTATACTTTTTTTGTTTTGTTTTTTGGTTTGTTGGGTGTTTGGGAGATTAGTGCTTTACTAAAAAACTAATCAACTAAATAACCAACTAACTATTATAAGCCCATTTAAGGTAAATAGAACCCCATGTAAATCCGCCACCAAAGGCAGCCAATACGATGTTGTCGCCTTTTTTCAACCGACTTTCCCATTCCCATAAACATAATGGAATGGTTCCATTTGTAGTGTTACCGTAACGCTCAATATTGATCATTACCTTATCGGTAGTTACGCCCATACGATTTGCAGTGGCATCGATAATGCGTTTATTCGCTTGATGTGGAACTAACCAGGCCACATCATTGGGCGTAAGGTTATTGCGTTCCATAATCTCTGCAGCAACATCTGCCATATTGGTAACGGCAAACTTAAATACGGTAGGACCTTCCTGATGTGCATAGTGTAATTTGGCGTCAATACTTTCATGTGTAGCCGGCTGAACTGAACCTCCGCCTTTCATGCCTAAGAAATTTCTTCCTGCGCCATCGGTTCTAGTGATAGAATCCTGAATGCCTAAACCTTCTTCATTTGGCTCCAATAAAGCGCAACCGCAACCATCACCAAAAATAATGCACGTTGTACGGTCTTCATAGTTGATAATCGAAGACATTTTATCTCCACCAACTACCAATACTTTTTTATGCCTGCCAGATTCTACGAAAGAAGCACCGGTTGCAAGACCGAAAATAAAACCTGAACATGCTGCCTGGAGATCGTAACCCCATGCATTTTTAGCGCCGATTTTATCAGCCAATACATTAGCTGTTGCAGGAAATGTGAAATCAGGAGTAGTGGTGCAAAAAATAATAAGTTCGATTTCCGACGCATCAATTCCTCTCTTTTTAAGTAAACCATTAACAGCATGAACTGCCATATCTGATGTACCTAAGCCCTCACCCTTTAAAATTCTACGCTCTTTAATGCCGGTTCTGCTCGTAATCCACTCATCAGAAGTATCAACCATGGTTTCTAACTCTGTGTTGGTGAGTACATAGTCGGGGACGTAACCATTTACTGCCGTAATAGCAGCATGAATTTTACTCATTTTAAGAATTTTTTATTTAAATGCCATTCTAATTTTTTCTACTAATCCCGTGGTAATCATTTCTCTGGATTGCAGAACCATATTTTTAACAGCCAGCGGACTAGAAATTCCATGTCCGATAACTACAGGGGCGTTAACACCTAAAACCGGACTTCCACCGTACTGTTCATAATTAAACCGATCGAAAAACTCATCTTTCAACCCTTTTTTGATAGTGATTACGTAAAAAGATTCAGCTAATTTAAGCATTACATTCCCAGTAAAACCATCGCAAACGATTACATCGGATTTATCATTAAAAAGATCTCTTCCTTCTACGTTACCTACGAAATTAAAAAGTCTGGTATCCTTCATTAATGGGAAGGTGGCCATGCTTAACATGTTACCTTTTTCATCTTCTTCGCCGATATTCATTAAAGCAACCCTTGGGCTATCAATTTTAAATAAATTTTCGGCATACAAACTGCCTAAAACCCCGAATTGTAATAAAATATCTGGTTTACAATCTGCATTGGCACCAACATCTAATAATAAACCGGTACCACCTTTAAGCTTTGGAAGAATAGAACATAAACAAGGCCGAATAATGCCGGGAATAGTTTTAACGCTAAATACAGCGCCAACCAGCATTGCCCCAGAGTTACCTGCGCTTGCGAAGGAATCGATTTTACCTTCTTTTAAAAGGTTAAAACCAACTGCAATGCTCGAATTCGGTTTCTGAACGATTGCTTTTGTGGGATGTTCGCCCATACCAATAACTTCATCAGTATGAACGTATTCAAAATGATCCGGATTAAATCCTTCTTCTGCGAGAATGGGTTTAATCTGTTCGGTATCGCCGATAAGAACTAAATGTTCTCCAGCGTTTAGCGATTGATGAGCTGCTATTGCTCCCAAAACGATTGCTTTGGGAGCATAGTCTCCGCCCATTATGTCGAGGCCTATTTTCATAGAAAAAATCTGTTTGTGTTAAGTTAGGTTCAATCCTAAATTTTCAGTGGACTAAGGTATAACTAAAGCCGCTGAAAACACAAACAATTTCTTAAGAAAATTACCCGATTTGAGTATTTTCGATAACCAATTTACCGTTATAGTATAGGTTACCATCAACGTTGTAAGCACGGTGAGGTACATGGATAGCACCTGTTGCTGCGCAAGTTGCTAAAGAAGGGGTCACTGCTTTATAGTGTGTTCTTCTTTTATTTTTTCTCTGTTTCGAGATTTTCCGTTTTGGATGTGCCATTGGTGTATAATCTAATTATTTTTTTAACTTATTAAGGGCTTCCCAACGTGGGTCGCTTGTTTGTTCGTTTTCTTCTGCCTGCTTATCGATAGAGAGTTGTGCTAAACGATCAATCATTTCCTGATCGCACTCTTTATCTGCCTGCTCACAGTTTTTGATATAGGGTACGGCCACATTTATCATTTCATATAAAGGCCTCGATATATCAATTTCAGAATCTTTACGGCTTAATGAAATAATCTCCTCATCGTCACTTTCCAATTCATCTTCTGCAAACTTTACTATCTGTCTTTCGTATAAGTTAACAGGGTAAGAGAACTCCGATAAGCATTTATCGCAATCCAAATTTAAAGTTCCAACAACTTTAAATTTTAAGAGTAACATGGTCTCTTGTCGATCAAGTTCCAGGTTAACTTTTAAATTACCACTTTTTATCAACGAATACTCAAAAGCATTAAAGAAGGTGTCATCAAGCTCATAATCAAACTGATGGGCTCCCAATTTTAGTCCGGTAAACGGTATTGAAAATTGCTTTAATGTGTTCAAAGTACTGTAAAATTTTAGCCTGCAAATGTAGGGATAAAATAATTAGATTAAAAATGTTTTTTGAAAATTGTTAATCTTAAAATATTGAAATCTTGCAAGGTTAGCTCAAATTATGATTTTTAAAATCGGTTTCATTGAGTTTTGGATTGAAATTATAATCCATGTGCTCTTCTCGATTATTGCATGGCCGAATAGAAAGATCTTTATAATTGGCTTAAAGTTCAAAGGTTTCTCGACATCGGTCGAAATGACGATTCAGCTACTCTGCCAGAACCATCTCTTTATTGTTCCGGCTCCATTCACTCCATGAGCCCACGTAAAGCTTAGGAACCGGCAAACCTGCATAATCCATTGCTAAAAGTGTATGACAGGCTGTAATGCCCGATCCACAGTGAACAATCACATTTTCCGGTTCAATTTTTCCTAAAACCTGTTCGTATTTTTCTTTTAATACTTCTGGTGGAAGGAAGCGTCCTTCTGTATCTAAATTTTCTGTGAAGGGAATATTCGTTGCCCCGGGAATATGACCAGCAATAGTATCTATAGGCTCTGATAAGCCGGCATATCGACTAGCATCTCTCACATCAATCACCATATGATCTTTGGTTTTGGATACTCTTTCTACTTCATTAATATCAGAAATTGGCAGGTTCCACGATTCCACCTCGTAAGGCCCAACAGACTTTGGACTTTCCACCCTGTCTGTAGTCGGAAAACCTGCCTGAACTGCCGCCTGGAATCCGCCATCAATTACCTGTACCTTTTCATGTCCGATTGATCTGAGCATCCACCATAATCTGGCTGCTGCATTCCCGCCATGTTTATCATCATAAATAATAACGTGGGTATGTTCGGTAATCCCCAATTTTTGTAATACTCCGGAAAATCGCCCGAAAGTTGGCAGGGGATGTCGGCCACCTTCGGCAAAGTCGCCTATATTAGCCAAATCCTCGTTCACATTCACAAATAATGCGCCTACCAGGTGTTGCTGTTCATAGCGTGATTTCGAACCTGCACTCGCATCTATGATCACGATTTCATCACCTTGATTTAACCAGGTTAATTCTTCTGGTTTTATGATTGGGGATAATTTTGACATATCTTTTTATTTTTGTCTCTTAATAAGGCTAAGAGCCCTCCTGCCGGACCAATAGCTAGTACCGTATAAAGATAGTGCGAATTCATCTCTTTAGCTAAAAGATTAATTACTTGAATACTGATGATAGTAATGGCAAAGCCGATGCAATTTACTAATGTAAGTGAAGTTCCCCTTAAGGCTGTTGGTGCATGATTGGCCACAAGAGATGAAAATAACGGAGAGTCGGCTGTTCCGCTTAAGCCCCAAACGAATAAGAAAATCAGAAATGCATAAACTGCGCCAACTGAAAGAAAAACCGAAGAGAGCAGGCAGCACAATCCGGAAATGGTGAGGGCAATAGTGGCAATTCTTTTTGCCCCGAATTTTTGTGAAAGTAGTCCGCCAGCCATACAGGAAATTGCTCCTGAGGCGATGATCAGAAAGGAAAATAAGGAAACACTTAGCGATGCATTTGGATGTTTACTATTGTAAAATAATAACATATCAGGAAGGAAAGCCCAGAAAGTATAGAGTTCCCACATGTGACCGAAGTAGCCAAATGCTGCTGAACGGAAATCCGGGTTTTTAAATCCACTGAAACAGGCTTGAAGATTAAATTTTTGACCTGGCACTCTAAATGGCCCGTCTGGTACAAAAAGGAAAATAATTACTGCTCCTGACATGGATAAACAGGAAGTAGCATAAATTACATATTCCCAGGGAAAACTACCGGTTAATGTTTTGAGGAGGTGTGGAAAGGCAGTTCCTAAGACCAGTGCGCCGACCAGAAAACCTAGCGATTTACCTAATCCATCTTTGAAATAATCTGCTGCTATTTTCATCCCGACAGGATAAATACCAGCCAGCATAAAGCCGGTTAAAAAACGAAATAGGAGTAAAAGCCTTACGTCTGATGCTTCTATACAAATGGCGAGGTTAAATAATGCGGCTGCGATACCACAAATGAAGAAAACCTTTGATGGCGGAAAGATATCGGAAATCGCAAAAACAGCGAATGTTAGAGTGCCACTAATAAAGCCGAATTGAACCATACTGGTTAGGTTGGCCAGAAGATTTACTTCAAGTGGAAAATTCTTAATAATATCTGGTAACACGGCATTGCCTGCGAACCAGAGTGACGTGCAAAAGAATTGACAAATAACAATAATGGGTAAGATATACTTGCCAGTGCTAATCGGGTTCATTTCTAAGGCACACAATTTTAAGTTTGCTTAATATATCGTTCAAAATTAAAGCAAGTTGAGGCAAAGTAGATTTCATTTTATAGGAGGTATGAATAAATCCATCTATAGCACTCAAGCGTTGAAATCATTCAAGTAACGATAGTAAATATTGGCCGTCGAAGCAAAATGTGTTTTTACCTGAATGAGCATGGTTATGCCGAGTTCTGTCTAAGTTTAAATGCAACTAACAGCTTTTCGCTTTAAGCTTTCGCCTTTCCGCTCTCTTAAGAAGCATCATCCTTAATATCAAATTGCGTTTCTACCACTTTTCCTCCTGATCTCAGCTGACCACTTAACATTTCTTCTTGTTCACGACGATTTTTAACAATGTGAATTGCCGAGAATAAAGCTTCGGTAAAGGAAGTAGAATCAGCAAGGTCTTTTCCGGCGATATCGTAACCTGTTCCGTGATCTGGAGAAGTACGTACAAAGTTTAGTCCCGCAGTAAAATTAACACCATTGTGGAATGCTAAGGTTTTGAAGGGGATTAAGCCCTGATCGTGGTACATGGCTAGAACGGCATCAAATTTTTTGTAGCTGCCGTTTCCGAAGAAACCATCAGCAGGGTACGGGCCGAAAACCATCAAGCCTTTATCGTATGCTTCCTGAATGGCAGGTGTAATGGTTTCAGCTTCTTCAGTACCTAATAAGCCATTATCACTGGCGTGAGGATTTAAACCCAACACTGCAATTTTAGGTTTTTCGATCCAGAAATCTTTTTTCAGGCTTTCGTTGATCAGTTTTAACTTACTTAAAATTTTGTCTTTGGTAATGGAAGTTGGCACATCTTTAACAGGGATATGTCCAGTAACCACACCTACACGTAAATTTTCGCTGATTAAGAACATCAATACATCTTTGCTGCCACTTTTTTCCTGCAAATATTCGGTATGACCAGGGAAAGAAAATGTTTCTGACTGGATATTGTGTTTATTGATTGGAGCAGTAACAAGTGCATCAATATCTCCGGCTACTAAATCTGCAGTTGCTCTTTCCAGGGATAGCAGCGCATATTTTCCCCCGGTAGCGGTAACTTGCCCGAGTTCGATTTTTACATCTTCCTCCCAGCAATTAATCATATTTGCCTTTTTAACCTGAGCCTGATTGGCGTGGTTAATTACGTTGAAACTAAAGTCACCAAGATTATTTGCCTTTCTGTGGAAAGATGAGACTTTGGTATGGCCATAAACAATTGGTGTGCAGTAATTTAAAATTGCCGGATTGGATAATGTTTTGATAATTACCTCTAAACCTATACCGTTCACGTCGCCTATACTGATGCCTATTTTAAGTTTATCGCTCATAATTCATGGAAAATTTTAGCGCAAATTACTGATTTTCGACTAAAGACTTTAAAAAAAATGAAACCGCAAAGAACACTAAGTTATTCGCAAAGGAATAATAAGTCTATCTTTGCGATCTTAGCGTCGAAATCTTAGCACACTTTGCGGTTAAATATTCGGTAAATTTTAGGGTATGAGTTTAGTTAAAGCGAAAAAACATTTAGGTCAGCATTTTTTAACGGATAAAGGCATTGCGAACCGTATTGTAGAAAGTTTGGTGAATACCGAAAAGTACAATCAGGTTTTGGAAGTTGGTCCGGGGATGGGAATTCTGTCTGATTTTTTGTTGAAACGTGAAGATTTACAAACTTATTTAATTGATATCGATACCGAATCATATCATTTCCTTAATGAAAAATACCCGCATTTGGGAGAGCGTTTAATTAACGGTGATTTCCTCAAATTAGATTTTGATGCCAATTTTCCTGGTCAGTTCGCTATTATCGGCAACTTCCCCTACAATATATCTTCGCAAATTTTATTTAAAATTTTAGATAACCGCCATAAAGTAGTGGAGATGGTGGGCATGTTTCAGAAAGAAGTTGCGCTACGATGTGCTTCGCCGGCCGGGACAAAAGAATACGGGATATTAAGCGTTTTTCTTCAGGCCTATTATAAAATTGAATACCTCTTTACCGTTAAACCCGGAACTTTTAATCCGCCACCGAAAGTAAACTCTGCTGTTATTCGTTTAACCCGCAATGAGGTGGAGACGCTGGATTGTGATGAAAAGCTATTCTGGCGCGTAGTTAAAGCCGGTTTTAACCAGCGGAGAAAAACTTTGCGCAATGCGGTATCTGCTGTGATGCCGAAAGATAAAATGGATGATCATATTTATTTCGAGAAGCGTGCAGAGCAATTAACGGTTGATGATTTTGTGGCCTTAACGCAGCACCTCAGCAAACTAATGGAAGCTTAATCCAAATTCAAGCTGTTCTTTAGTTAATGTTAAGTGTTGGAAATCAGTGCGCTGAACCTGTCTGCCTTTCAATTTATAGCATTTCATATTGCAGCTTTATTTTGTATGCAATATAGCTGTGTAATCCTAAATCTTTGCGATCAGCCGCAGGTGTTTTCTTGCAAAACCGTGATTATTCTGATTTAATTTCTGCTTTCCTTTGCGTCATATTCTTAAAATATCATGGTTAATTATAGCGAAATCTTCAGCGGGCAGGGAATGGATTATTTAACTTACCGTGCATTGGTAGATCAACTTTTATTAGAAGGTAAATCTACTAGTGAAGCTAGTTATGATTTGCATTATACTAAAATGAATGTGCAAAGAATGACTCGTGTAGATAAGACTGCTAGCTTAACAGAAGAACTGACGGCGGCTATTGATAGCTTAAAAGCAAACTATAAATTCTTGGTAATTACCGAAGGCTGGTGTGGTGATGCAGCACAGATTGTTCCTGTGTTTAACAAAATTGCTACAGCATCATTAGGGAAGATAGATTTAAAATTTGTGCTTCGCGATAAGAATCTTCCTTTAATTGATGCGCATTTAACCAACTGCGGGCGGGCGATTCCGGTTTTAATTGTATTGAATGAATCAGCTGATCAGGTTTTAGCTACCTGGGCCCCAAGACCACAGGTTTTGCAGGAACTATTAAAAGAATGGAAGAAAGAAACGACTGAAATGCCGATTCTCGCCGAGAAGCTTCACGGTTGGTACGCTAAAGATAAAACACAAAGTACGCAGGGAGAATTGAAAGTACTTTTACAGAAATTAGAATAGAATTATTTAATCTTCTTCGCTATCTTTCTCGTAACCTTCATAATAATAAGACTGTTCTATCCCTTTAAAAATAACTTCACGGTTATTTACTTCGTCAGTCAGATTGGCGAAAAGTAAAGTTTTCAATTCCAGGTCATTAATTGGACTGCGTTCCATTGCCTGCAAATAAAGGGTCTTATCTATAAATTGCCAGTTTACTAACCTATTAATTCTTTCTTTTAGAATTAGATCCAGCCAGATTCTCATTGTTCTGCCATTACCTTCCATAAAAGGGTGTGCGATATTCATCTCTACATATTTGGCAACAATTTCTTCAAAATTGTTTTCTGGCATTTGTTCTATTTTAGCCAGAATTTCATTTAAATATAAAGCGGTGGCAAACCTGAATCCACCTTTTGAAATATTTAAGGTTCGTATCTTACCAGCAAAGTCATATAAATTGGCAAACAGATATTTGTGTATATCTTGTAAACCTTTTGTTGTGCCAATTTCTATGGAATAGATTTCTTCTGTTTCAAATAAACGAAACGCATTCTCTAAGCTTTTTTTATCGATATTTTTCATCTCTGCTTTAGTTGATATGTTTTAAGCTTTGGCGTTTTTAAACATGTCTTCCGATTTCAACAGGAATTGCTTCTTTTATTTTTTTTGATTGTTAGAACTTCAGTGAAAAATTGCTAATCAACAGAAACGGTTAAGCCTTCTTGCTGTAAAATTTTCCGGTAAACTTCCATCTCTGTAAATGAGCCTTCTAACACTGGGCATTTACCGTCATTGTGCACCTTCCATGCAATTTTTTCTGATTGAGACTCGTTATAATCCAGGTATTTCATCATGCAATAAATTACATGATCAAAGGTATTGATCTCATCATTCCACAAAATAAGGCGATGTACGGTTTTCAGGGAAGTTAAAATTTCTTCGAGCGTAAAGGTCTCTTCTTTGGTTTCTGTAGACATGGTGCAAAAATAAACAATAATTAGAAGATTTGATATATTAGATTTAAGATGTTAGACATTTAACTACCTATACGCTAGAATCACAATACTCATATCTTTATAAAATAGCTAACTTTACCTAACCAAATTATCAATACCAGCATGCATCAGTCTAAAATAGCAGGAATAGGTTATTATGTTCCTAAAAATGTTTATACCAATACAGATTTAAGTCGTTTTATGGATACCAATGATGAGTGGATTCAGGAGCGTACTGGTATAAAGGAACGGCGTTTTGCAGATCGCTATGAGGAAACGACTGCCACCATGGGGATTGAGGCTGCGAAAATTGCAATAGAACGTGCTGGGATAACTGCGAAAGAAGTTGATTTTATTGTTTTTGCTACGCTAAGCCCTGATTACTATTTTCCGGGTTGCGGTGTTTTGTTGCAACGCGAAATGGGAATGGGTGAGGTTGGTGCATTAGATATCCGTAATCAGTGCTCAGGATTTGTTTATGCATTATCAGTGGCCGATCAGTTTGTTAAAACAGGCATGTACAAAAATGTTTTGGTAGTTGGAAGTGAGAAACATTCTTTCGCGATGGATTTTGAAACACGAAGCAGAAATGTATCGGTAATTTTTGGTGATGGGGCAGGAGCAGTGGTTTTGCAACCTACAGATGAAAAAGGTAAAGGTATTTTAAGTACGCATTTACATAGCGATGGCGCTGATGCAGAAATGCTGGCCATGCATTATCCAGGTGCTCATGCAAACAAATGGATTAAGGATAAACCTGCGTTTCCAGATCAGGAATTGGGGGGATTATTTATGACGCCTGAAATCCTGGCAAGTGGCGCCGTTTTGCCTTATATGGATGGTCCGGCGGTTTTCAAAAAAGCAGTAGTTAAATTTCCTGAAGTAATTCGTGAAGCGTTAGCTGCAAATAATCTTACCGAAAAAGATATCGATCTACTCGTGCCCCATCAGGCGAATCTTCGCATCAGTCAGTATGTTCAGAATTTGTTGGGCTTAAGTGATGATCAGGTTTTTAATAACATCCAAAAATACGGAAACACCACAGCTGCATCTGTTCCGATTGCCTTATGCGAAGCCTGGGAAGCCGGAAAATTTAAAGACGGCGATCTGGTATGCCTCGCAGCCTTTGGTTCTGGCTTTGCCTGGGCCAGTGCGTTGATCAGGTGGTAGCGAAGAATCGTTTTTCGTCCATCGTCTTGCGTTTTTGCCTTCGGGTTGATTTCTCCTTCGGGATGATTACACAGAGTGTTGGATTACACCGATTAGATTTGAAGAGTGTTTTTGTAAATAGTTGTTCGATGGGTTTTAAGCTTTAGTCTTTAGCTTTAACCTTTAAGCTTTGGTCTTTATTCCTTGCTCCTTGTTCTTTAATCTTACTGCTTTTTAAGAGCATTAATCGTTTACCTCCTTCGGGATTATTACACGATTGTTGGATTACACAGATTCAAACGGTTAATGTTTTTTGGTGGCCTTAAGCTTTAGTCTTTCAGCTTTTCATTTTAGTCTTTTAGGCTCTGGTCTTTATTCCTTGCTCCTTGTTCTTTAATCTTTCAGCTCTTATTTTCTCGCAATAAAATCCCCCAGATAACTACATTCTCCCGCGGCAACCCGATAAAAAGGCGTTTTACTGTATTTCAACTTCATCTCTTTAAAGTATGGGTTATTATAATTTGCATTGATGAAGTTTTTGTATTTCACATCCTTTTTGTCCCAATAGCTAAAAGAATTTAATTTTGAATTTAAGATGATTTGCTTCTGTGCACATTTGGCGAGCATGAAAGTACATTTCGCCTGGAAATCTGTATTTGTGCTCAATGCTCTGGCTTTCAAATACCAGGTTTTCGCTGTTTGGGCTTTTTTATAATCAACATCGTAGCCGAATTTTGCATCATTTGCATTATCATAAGATGACCAGTCGTAACTGATCATGAACCAGCTGTTACCAAAATAACCTGTCTGATAAACTGCGTTAGCCATTCTATAATAGTAAAGTGCTGCATTCTTTTTATCGCTAACAGTTAATTTTTGTAAACGCAGCATTTCTGCAGCAAAAGTCTTTTTAGTGATTGATGCTTTGGCAACTACGTATTGTTTCGGATAGTCGTTAATGGTTTGAATAAACGGGTTCGAATACAGTTTGC
>Ga0265798_10006859_pt1 | contig 14885 bp, 7 predicted proteins | sample P3T30metagenome_FD_192430 | JGI IMG/M metagenome (GOLD analysis project Ga0265798, IMG submission 192430) | Plant litter microbial communities from East Loma Ridge, Irvine, California - P3 T30 | ecosystem: Environmental > Terrestrial > Plant litter > Unclassified | place: USA: California... | reverse complement strand
CGACCGTGGAACGTGAAATTTGTTCCACGGGGAACGTTTTGGAAGTATCAGAAATGCTTTGTAAGCTCGCGAGGGGGTTTTCAGAAGCTTCTTCTTCCTTTTGTGTTGGGCGAGTAACCAGGTTGCCGGCCGCATCCACGCTCATAAAATCGGCGACCACCGGCAGCCGCTCCTTACCAATCGAGAGCCGAGGCCGGCAAGCCAGTAGTCCTTTTGTGTAAGGGTGCTGGGGGTTCGTGAAGATGTCTAGCACCGAACCTTGCTCCACTACCCTACCCCGGTACATGACTAGAATGCGGTCGGCAATCTCAGCCACCACGCCTAGGTCGTGCGTGATGAACAAGACTGCCGTGCCGTGCTCGCGGCGCAGGTCACGGATGAGCTGCAGGATGCGCGCCTGCACCGTCACGTCGAGCGCAGTTGTCGGCTCATCGGCGATGAGCAATGCTGGGCGGCAGGCCATGGCCATCGCAATCATTACGCGCTGCTTTTGGCCGCCGCTTATCTCATGGGGGTAAGCTTTGAATATTTGCTCGGGCCGGGGCAACTGCGCTTCGGTGAATAGCTCGATGGTTCGGGCGGCCGCTGCCTGCTTGCTCAGGGAAGTGTGCAGCAGCAGCGCTTCTACAACTTGGTAGCCGCAAGTCAGCACCGGGTTCAGGGAAGTCATCGGTTCCTGAAAAATCATGCTGATGTCATTGCCCCGCACTTGCTGCAACTCCTTTTCGGAAAGCTTCAGCAAATCGACCTTACCCAGCTTCTCCGATTCAAACACGGCCGTGCCACTCTCAATGTGCGCCGCTGGCTTGGCCAGCAGCCCGAGCAGCGCCAGCGAAGTCACAGACTTGCCCGAGCCCGACTCGCCCACAATGGCTACCACCTCTCCCCTACTCACTGCCAGCGACACGCCCGCCACGGCACGCGTGTGCCCGCGCTGCGAGCGAAAGTCTATAGTTAGGTCTTGGACGGTGAGTAAGGGCATGGAGCAAAAAAAAGCGGCGTGGGAAATTCCCACGCCGCAAGTTTACTAGGCAAGGTCCGAAGCGGGCGGGCTAGCTGGCCGCGGTGCCGCAGGCTTCGTTTCTTCTTCCTGCTTGAAAAAACGGCCCTGGAATAATAGTATCAGTGCCACTCCGATGAAGATAGACGAGTCGGCAATATTAAAAATCGGCCATAGCGACACGTACTTGCCCCCCACCAGCGGCCAGGCGGCTGGCAAGAAGCCTTCATAAATATCGGCGTAAATCATGTCTATCACTTGGCCGAAAAACCACGGAGAGGGTGACCCCACAGGCGCATTGTGATAAATGATGCCGTAGAAGATAGAATCTATCAGGTTGCCCACGGCTCCACCCAAGATGAGTGCCATGCAGGCAATGAAGCCGCCCGCGGCCCGGTGCCGCCACAAGTACACGATGTAGTAGCTCAGCCCACTCACCGCTGCTAGCCGGAACGCTGTGAGCAGCAGCTTGCCATAGGGCGGCGGCAGCTCGACACCGAAGGCCATGCCCGGATTAGTGGTGTAGTGCAGCTTGAACCAGCGGCCAATTAGCATGATTTCGCCGCCTGACGTAAGCGTAGGGCTACTGTGTACCAGATATTTAGATAATTGGTCAATTCCGATAACCAACAAGGCCAGCAGGAAATAAGGAAGGACGCTGCCGCGCCGCGCCTGGTAGGGCGGCTGGGTAGTAGCGGAATTAACTGGCAAATCTGTCTGCACGGATGAAACTCAAGTTACTTTGTACTGTTTTATACCGAATTATAAGGTTTGAGAACCAACTAAAGACGGTATGAGATAAGCTTTGTGCGGCTGAAAACCCGGCTGCCTTTTTATATGCAGCCGGGTTGCTCACATTCAAGCAGTTACAACTTCTAATTTGGCGGGCACCGAGAAGTCGTCAAACTCCAGCACCACGCCGCCCGCCACGTCAGCCACAAAGTCGAGGCGCTGGGCCTGCACTTCCTCGCGGATGTAGTCGCCAAATGCGGCCACGGCGGCTTGCAGCTCGGCGGGCGCGCTGGCCCCTAGGTGCACACTGATGCGGTCTTGCACCTCAAAGCCTGAGTCTTTGCGCAGGTTTTGGAGGCGGTTGACCAGCTCGCGGGCCAGGCCTTCCTGGCGCAGCTCTTCGGTGAGCGTCACGTCGAGGGCCACCGTGAGCGGGCCGTCGGTGGCGACGAGCCAGCCGGGCAGGTCCTGGGTGCGGATTTCAACCTCGTCGAGGTGCAGCGTGAGCGTTTCACCCTCCACCTCTACTGCTAGCTCGCCTTGCTTTTCAAGCTGACTCAGCTCGTCGCTATTCAGCGTTTGGATGCGGGCACCCACAGCCTTCAAACGCGGGCCGTACACTTGACCTAGGCGCTTAAAATTGGGCTTTACCGACTTCACCAGCACGCCGCTCGTGTCGTCCAAAAACTCCACGTGCTTCACGTTTACCTCGGCGCAAATCAGGTCTTCGACCTTGCCAACCTGCTCCTTGGTGGTGTCATTGAGCACCGGCACTAGAATGCGCTGCAAGGGCTGGCGCACCTTCAGCACCGACTTCTTGCGCAGCGAGTGCGTGAGCGAGCTGATGCGCTGGGCTAGCTCCATACGCTCTTCCAAAGCCTTGTCGATGAGCGAAGTATCGGCCTCAGCCAAAAAGGTCAAGTGCACCGACTCGGCGGCGTCTTGGCCTTTGGTCAAGTTGCCGTAGAGCCAGTCAGCGAAGAACGGCGCAATGGGCGCCATGAGCTGCGCTACGGTGCTGAGGCACTCGTGCAGCGTCTCGTAAGCAGCTTGTTTATCGGTGGTTAGCTCGCCTTTCCAGAAGCGGCGGCGCGAGAGACGCACATACCAGTTAGAGAGCTGGTCGGTCACGAAATCCTGCACGGCGCGGGCGGCTTTCGTGGGGTCGTAGCTATCGTAGTGGCCACGCACTTCGGCCAGCAGGCTCTGCAGCTTGCTCAGAATCCAGCGGTCGAGCTCGGTGCGCTCGGCCACCGGCACGGAGCTAGCACCCACTTGGAAGCCGTCGAGGTTGGCGTAGAGCGCGAAGAACGAATACGTGTTGAACAGCGTGCCGAAGAAGCGGCGCTGCACCTCCGTAATGCCCGCCTGGTCAAACTTGAGGTTATCCCACGGTGGGGCGTTCGAAATCATGTACCAGCGGGTAGCGTCGGGGCCGTACTGGGCAATGGTCGCAAACGGGTCCACGGCGTTACCTAGGCGCTTGCTCATCTTGTTGCCGTTCTTGTCCAGCACCAAGCCGTTGGCAATCACGTTTTTGAAGGCCACCGAGTCTTCCAGCATCACGGCCAGCGCGTGCAGCGTGAAGAACCAGCCACGCGTTTGGTCTACGCCTTCGGCGATGAAATCGGCGGGGAAGTTCTTGGCAAAAATCTCTTGGTTTTCAAACGGATAGTGCCACTGCGCATAGGGCACCGCTCCCGAGTCAAACCACACGTCGATGAGGTCGGGCTCGCGGTACATGGGCTGGCCGCTAGGCGACACCAAGAAAATGTCATCCACGTAGGGCCGGTGCAGGTCGATTTTAAACTCGCCGGAAAGTGGCTCGAAGTGGTCGACACCATCGCGCTGCTCAACGTATTGCTGCAGCGTTTCTAGGTCGATACTAGCGATTGATAGCGGGCTAGGGTCAGTGCCGGGGCCAGCATCCAGCATGCCAGCTTTTAAGAACGGCACGCTCGTAGTAGTGAGCGCTTCTGGGTCGCTGCCCACAAACCAGCCATCGTATTGGCTTCCCTGCTTGCTGCTGAAGCGCACGCGCTGGCCCTTACGCGCCAATTTGTGCACCACTGTCGTAACCAGCGGGTTGTGAATCATCACCTGGGCGGCGATAGCCTGCTCAATACCAGCGTTTAGCTCGGCCACGCTGCCGATGCAGGTTTCCTCGGTGCGGTCTTGGGTACGCCAGATGGGCAGCGGCGTGCCCCAGTAGCGCGAGCGGCTGAGGTTCCAATCCACTAGGTTTTCGAGCCAGTTGCCGAAGCGGCCGGTACCGGTGCTTTCGGGCTTCCAGTTAATGGTTTTGTTGAGCTCGATGAGGCGGTCTTTCACGGCCGTGGTCTTGATAAACCACGAGTCGAGGGGATAGTACAGTACGGGCTTGTCGGTGCGCCAGCAGTGCGGGTAGGTGTGCTCGTACTTCTCGGTTTTGAAAGCCGTGCCGTTGGTGCGCATTCGGATAGCAATGCTCTCATCCAGCGTTTTATAATCGGCGCCGCTCTGGTCGTGGCCGTCGTAGTTCTTCACCCAGCGCCCGCCAAATTCGCCCATTTGGGCTACGTAGCGGCCGGTGCGGTCCACTACTGGGCCCAGCTTGCCCTGGTCGTCGGCCACTAGCAATGCCGGAATACCATTGAGCTGCGCTACCCGGAAGTCGTCGGCGCCAAACGTGGGCGAGATGTGCACGATACCCGTGCCGTCTTCCGTGGTCACGAAGTCGCCAGCAATAACGCGGAACGCATTCTCCTCCCCCTCAAAGTGTGGGAAACCGGCTTCAACACCGAACAGGCGCTCGTAGTGGATACCCACTAGGTCAGCCCCCGTAAACTCGGCTTCGATGCGCCAAGGCAGCACCTTTTTATCGCCTTCTGCATACCCCTCGAAAGGTGCATTAGCGCCTTTTTCCGAGAAGTATTTGCTTACCAACGCTTTCGCTAGCACCACGCGAATGGGCGCGGCGGTGTACGGATTAAAGGTCGAAACCAGCACGTAGGGGATGTTCTTCCCAACTGCCAAGCCCGTGTTGGCGGGTAGCGTCCAGGGCGTAGTCGTCCAGGCCAGAATGTAGGTATTACCCTCGCCCCCGCCAGCAAACAGCTTTTCTGATACCTCATCGCGCATCACCTTAAACTGCGCTACGATGGTCGTGTCCTTCACATCCTTGTAGGTGCCAGGCTGGTTCAGCTCGTGCGAGCTGAGGCCCGTGCCGGCGGCCGGCGAATAGGGCTGAATGGTGTAGCCTTTGTACAAAAACCCCTTGTCGTAGAGCTTCTTAAGCAAGGCCCAGCAGCTCTCGATGTACTCGGGCTCAAAAGTGATGTAAGGGTTATCTAGGTCTACCCAGTAGCCCATTTGCTGGGTCAGCTCGTCCCACTGCGCCTTAAAGCGCATCACGGTTTCGCGGCAGCGCTGGTTGTAGTCTTCGACGCTGATTTTGTGGCCGATATCCTCTTTGGTGATACCTAGCTCCTTCTCTACTTGCAGTTCGATGGGCAGGCCGTGAGTGTCCCAGCCGCCTTTGCGGGGCACCTGCTTGCCGAGTTGCGTCTGGTAGCGGCAGAAGATATCCTTTACTGCCCGCGCCATCACGTGGTGAATGCCAGGCTGGCCGTTGGCTGAGGGCGGGCCCTCATAAAACACGAACGTGGGCTGGCCCTCGCGGCTGCTCACGCTCTTCTCAAAGATGCCGTTGGCGTCCCAGCCGGCCCGCACATCGTTGGCGAGCTTGGCGTAGTCGAGCGGCTGCTTGTATTCGGGATAAGTCATTTTAGTGTAAGCTGTTAGCTTATAGCTGTTAGCTTTTTCTGTTCGTCATGCAGAGCGCAGCGAAGCATCTCGCTCGCCTCATTGGGTTAGTTCTCCTAGCGCTAGCAAGCGAGATGCTTCGCTGCGCTCTGCATGACAATCGTTATTTAATGAATAATTAAGTCGTTCTAACCGGCTTGCCTTGCTCCACGCTTAGGCGCTGCAAGTTCTGGTCAATGTCATCATCCTCCTCGTGGTAGCTTTCGTCGTAGTGGTGCACCAATGCCGCTTTGGGGGTGTGCCAGCCACCACCACGCTCGAAGGTGACGAGCAACGCGGGCAGGAAAACCAGGTTCGAGAAGTTGGTTATCAGCAGCGACGCACCCATGAGTACCCCTAGGGCCTTGGTACCGCCAAACTCGCTAAAACCGTAGATACTGAACCCAATAAAGAGCACCGCACTGGTGTAGAACATACTCGTGCCGGCCTCGCTCAGCGTGTTGGTAATGGCCTCGCTTACGCTACGACCCACAATAGCCATTTCCTGCCGAAACTTAGCCAGCAGGTGTATCGAGTTGTCGCCATCAATGCCCAGCGCAATTACGTAGATGAGCGCTGTGCTAGGCTTCAGCGCAATGCCGAAGTAGCCCATCACACCAGCCGTGAGCGTCAAGGTTAAGATGTTGGGAGCGAGCGCGTAGAAGATGGTGCGGAACGAGCGGAACACCAGCACTACTACCAGCGCCACCAGCCCGAAGGCCCACATTAGGCTCTCCCCTAGGGTACCGATAACGTATTCGTTGCCCTTGGTAAAAATGACGGTGGTACCGGTGCGACGCACCACCATATCGGTGCCGCCAAAGATGCGCTTGATGGCCGGGTCGATGCGCCGATTCACCAGCGTATCAAGCTTATGTGAACCGATATCGGCGATTTTTACGCTGATGCGGGCGCGCTGCTGCGTGCTGTCGGTGAAGGTTTTGAGAAGCTTGCTGGTCGAATTGCCGCCCTGCCCCTGAGAGTTGGCCAGGTAACTCAGAATGAAGTTCTTATCGTCGTTGTCCGGCAGTTTATAAAAGTCGGGGTTGCCGTTGTAGAAGGCCTGCTTGGCCGCCTTCAGAAACGTGACCATGCTAATGGGCGTCGACAGCTCGGGCTGGGCTTGCAAAAACCTATCAAACTGGTCGATTTTCTGCAAGTTGGGCAGCTTTAGCAGGCCCTTAGGCTGCTTGGTATCCACCACAAACTCTAGCGGCATCACGCCGCCAAAGCGGGCTTCAAAGAAGCTCAAATCCTCGTTTACTGAGCTTTTCTTGGGCAGGTCGTCCACCATAAACGACACGGCTTCGATGCGCGAAATGCCGATGGAGGCCAGCCCTACCAACACCGCCGCCGTGATGTAGATGGTGCGCCGCCGCCGCAGCACGATGAAGTCGAGGAAGTGCACAATGCCCACCAGCGGCTTCGAGTCGAGGTGCTCCAGTTGCTTCTCGCTGGGGCCGGGCAGGTAGGTAAACACCGCCGGAATCATGATGAAGCTGATGGCAAAAGCCACGAAAATATTGACCGTCGCCACCAAGCCAAATTGGTAGAGAATGGCAATGTCGGTGAAGGTGAACACGAAAAAGCCAATGGCCGACGTCGTGTTATTGACCAGCGTGATGAGGCCGATTTTGCGTACCACCCGCGTCATGGCCAGCACCTGGTTGCCCGATTTGCGGTAGTCGTAGTGGTAGCGCGAGAGCAAGTAGGTGCAATTGGGCACGCTGATAACCACCAGAATAGACGGAATCAGGCCCGTGAGCAGGTTTATCTTGAAGCCCAGTAGCACGATGCTGGCCACGCACCATATCATCACGATAATGACGACCAGCAGCGGCACCACCACCGCCGACCAAGTGCGGAAAAACACGTACAGGATGACGGCCATCACCAGCACCATCAGCCCGGCAAACATCTTCATCTCGGCCGATACCTTGCTGGTCATCGTCGAGCGCACGTAGGGCAGGCCCGCATAGTGTAGCTTGATGCCGGTATTCTTCTCAAACTTCGTGGTCAGGTCCAGGATGTTGTTCATCACCGCCCCGCGCTTGTTCGAATTCAGAAAAGAAGGGTCGAGCGTGATAGCCAGCAGCGTAGCCCCCGTGCGCGGCGCAATTACTTGTCCCTTATAAAACTCGATATTATTTACGACTCCCATTAGCGAGTCGAGCTGCGCCTGGCTCTGGGGCACTTTCTTGAATACCGGAGCCGTGACGAAGCGGTTGTTCACGGTATCCTTCTCAATATTAATGAGCTTAGGGATACCTAGCACGCCCGACACGCCCTGCACCTTTACCATGTTTTCGGCCAGGTGGTCGTACTGCTGAAACTCCTTAAGCCGGTACACCGAACTGTCCTGCATGCCCACCACTAGGATGTTACCATCCTCACCGAAGGTTTTTTTGAACTGCTGGAAATAGACCATGTCCGGGTCTTGCGGGCTCACGACCTGGGCAAAGTCGTAGGTCATTTCTACATCTTTGGCCACCCAGGCCATACCCACAGTCGCAATGGCAATCAGGCCCAGCAGCCAGCCGCGGTACTTGATGATAAAGAGGGCGATATGTCCCCACATAAGCTTAAAATTGTTGGTTCATACCGCCCTTCTCAGGTCGCACTTGAGCCAGGTCTACAGTTTTTCGAACACGCGGCGGAAGCTCACCGCTTCGCCGATGTATGCCCGCAACGCGCTGATGGGCATCCGGGTTTGCTCGCGGGTATCGCGGTGGCGCACCGTCACGGTGTCGTCTTCCAGGGTTTGGCCATCTACGACAATACAAAAAGGCGTGCCGATTAGGTCCTGACGCGTGTAGCGCTTGCCAATGGCATCTTTATCCTCAATAACCAAGCGGAAATCGAAGCGCAAATCATCGAAAATCTGCTGGGCTTTTTCCGGCATGCCGTCCTTGCGCACCAGCGGGAAAATGGCCGCCTTGATGGGCGCCACCGCCGGGTGCAGCTTCAGGAAGGTGCGTTGCTTGGTGGTTTGGGCTTCGCCCTCCCCTTCCGTAATGGTTTCCTCCTGGAAGGCCTGGCAGATGGTGGCCAAGAATAAGCGGTCGGCGCCTACCGAGGTCTCCACTACGTAGGGCACGTAGTTGCCGTAGGGCTTGCCGGTGGCGGGGTCTAGGTCGTTGTCGAAGTACTGCTGCTTCTTGCGGCTCAGGTTCTGGTGCTGGGTCAGGTCAAAGTCCGAGCGCGAGTGAATGCCTTCGATTTCTTTGAAGCCGAAGGGAAATTCAAACTCGATGTCCACGGCCGCCTTGGCGTAGTGGGCCAGCTTGTCGTGGTCGTGGAAGCGCAGCTTCTCGGTCGGCAGACCTAGGGCCTCGTGAAAGCGGCGGCGAGCCGCCTTCCAGGTGTCGTACCACTCGCCTTCGGTGCCAGGGCGCACGAAGAATTGCATTTCCATCTGCTCAAACTCACGCATGCGGAAAATGAACTGGCGGGCCACAATCTCGTTGCGGAACGCCTTACCGATTTGCGCGATGCCGAACGGAATTTTCATCCGGGCCGACTTCTGCACGTTCAAGAAGTTCACAAAGATGCCCTGGGCCGTTTCGGGGCGCAGGTACACGGGTGGCGCATCCGAGTCTACGGCCGAGCCCTGGGTCGAGAACATCAGGTTGAACTGGCGCACATCGGTCCACTTGGCGGTACCGGAGATAGGGCAGGTTATTTTTTCATCAATGATGAGCTGCTTGACACCGGCTAGGTCATTCTCCGTTAGCAAGCGGCCAAGCTCGGCGGTGAGGGCCGCGCCGCGGGCAGGGTCGCCAGCTTTTTCGTACTCGGCAGCCTTTTCCTCCACGAGCACATCGGCGCGGTAGCGCTTCTTGCTGTCTAGGTTGTCGATGAGCGGGTCGTTGAAGCCAGCCACGTGGCCGCTCGCCTCCCAAGTGCGGGGCTCCATGAAGATGGCCGCGTCGATACCCACCACGTTGCCGTGCAGCTGGGTCATGGCTTCCCACCACAGGCGCTTGAGGTTATTCTTCAGCTCCACGCCGTTGGGGCCATAGTCGTACACGGCGGCCAGGCCGTCATAGATTTCTGAAGACTGGAACACGAAGCCGTATTCCTTGGCGTGGGCCACAATATCTTTTAATTGGGCGCTTTCTGCGGGCGTAGTGGGCTTGCTCATAAGCAGCAAAGTTAGACCGCAGATTGAAACAGATTTTTAAGATTTAATGCAGGCGCCCGCCTTCGGCAGGCTGGCTAGGGGTATGGGCCGGGGCGCGAGGGCGGTCGGGAAGGATTTATTCATCTAAAACACAGAAGCTGCAACCCAGGACCTACTTTGGTACTCCCAAACCTGCGGCACTTGCTCTTCCTGTTTTTTGCTTATGAATCAACTTCTTCGCTGCTGCGTGCTGGGCTTGCTGGTAAGCCCAACGGTGGCACGAGGCCAAGCGCCTGACCTACCGCCGGCCCGCGTTACCATCAGCGGCTATGTGCGCGACCGGGCCACGGGCGAAAACCTCATTGGGGTGGCAGTAGTGCTGGCGGGCACTGGCCAGGGCACCGCCACCAATACCTACGGCTTCTACTCGCTGACGGTGCCCACGGCGGGGCTCGACTCGGTGCGGCTGGTGGCCAACTACCTAGGGTACACGCGCCAGCGCTGGGCCGCCCCGGCCACGGGTAGTGCGAAGCACGACTTTCTGCTGCCCGCTGCTGCCAACGAGCTAGCCAGCGTGGAGGTGGTGGGCGACCGCCAAGCCGACGACCACGGCCCGCGCAGCACCCGCATGGGCACTATCAACGTGCCCATTGCCCAGATTAAGAGCCTGCCCAAGCTTATGGGCGAAACCGACGTGCTGAAGGTATTGCAGCTGCTGCCCGGCGTGCAAAGCGGCGGCGAAGGCACCAGCGGCCTATACGTGCGCGGCGGCTCGCCTGACCAAAACCTGATTTTGCTCGATGGCACGCCGGTCTATAATGCCTCGCACTTGTTCGGCTTCTTCTCGGTGTTCAATGCCGATGCGCTCAACAACGTGGAGCTAATAAAAGGCGGCTTTCCGGCGCGGTACGGCGGGCGGCTGTCGTCGGTGCTCGATATCTCGATGAAAGAGGGTAATGCGCAGGAGCTGCACGGCGAGGGCGCCATCAGCCTCATTGCCTCGCGCCTCACCCTGGAGGGACCGATTAAGAAAGACGTGGCCTCCTTTATCGTGTCGGCGCGGCGCACCTACCTCGATGTGCTGGCCCAGCCCTTTATCAAGTCACAGCTGGCTAAGGAAGGCAAAGCGGGCTCCCTAGGGTACTATTTCTACGACCTCAACGCCAAACTCAACTGGAAGGTGAGCCCGCGCGACCGCTTGTATCTGAGCGCCTACCGGGGCTACGACAACTTTTACTACAACGAGCGCAATGCCCAAGAGCGCCCCGACGACTACCGCCGCTCCGATAATAGCCTGGGCTGGGGTAATCTCACCGGCGCCCTGCGCTGGAACCACGTAGTAAACGACAAACTGTTTCTCAATACACACCTCACCTACAGCCAGTACCAGTTTGACGTGGGCCAGGAGCAGGAGCGGCGCTACGTGCAAAATAGCCAGCCCTTAGCTTCTACCAATGCGCTGAGCTACCGCTCTGACATCCGCGATTGGACCCTGAAAATGGACTTTGACTACGTGCCTTCGCCCCGGCACTACGTCCGGTTTGGGGGACAGTTTATTCGGCACACGTTTCGGCCGGGCATCTCCTCGCAGCAAGACAACACAGCCGGCGTGACCAGCGAAGCCGCCTCGGGCAGCCGCACCCTAGGTAGCGAAAGTGGGCTGTATGTGGAGGACGACTACCAGCTCAGCAACCGATTAAAAGTGAATGCGGGTCTGCGCCTGAGCAGCTTCTACGTGGACAGCAAGCTTTACCCCTCGCTAGAGCCGCGCCTGGCTGCCCGCTACATGCTCACCGATGAGTGGGCGCTGAAAGCTTCCTACGCCCGCACTACGCAGTACGTGCACTTGCTCACCAACAGCGGCATTGGCCTGCCCACCGACTTGTGGGTGCCCGCCACCGCGCAGGTGCGGCCGCAGATAGCGCACCAAGTGGGCCTAGGGGTGGCCCGCACGCTACGCTACCGCGGCGAAGCGTTCGAGTTCAGCTTCGAGACCTACTACAAGCCCATGCAAAACCTCGTGGAATACCGCGAGGGCGCGAGCTTTCTTAACACGACCAATAATGACTGGCAGAGTAAGGTCACGAGCGGCCAAGGTTGGGCATACGGTGGCGAGTTCTTTTTGCAGAAGAAAACCGGCCGCACCACCGGCTGGCTGGGCTACACGCTGGCCTGGAGCAACCGCCGCTTTCCGGAGCTAAACCAGGGGCGGCTTTTCCCCTATAAATACGACCGGCGGCACGACATCTCGCTGGTGGTTATCCACAAGTTCAGCCCCACCCTCACGCTATCGGGCAGTTGGGTATATGGCACTGGCAATGCTACCACGGTAGCTACCAGTCGCTTTCAGACTGGCCCTTACCAGGACTTTGAGGACTACGGCGGGCGCAACTCTTACCGGATGGCGGCCTACCACCGCTTCGACCTCGACCTGAGCAAGACCAAGAAGAAGCGTTGGGGCGAAGTTGTCAACAGCCTTTCTATCTACAATGTGTATAACCGCCGCAACCCCTACTACATGTACTTCGTGCCGGCCGACGTGTACAACGGCGTGGTGCGCGAGTCTGCCTACTACCGCCAGGTATCGCTGTTCCCTATTATTCCATCGGTCAGCAAGGCCTTCAAGTTTTAAGCGCTAGCCTTATGAAAACCCTTTTGCTATGCGGGGCCCTGGCGGCTACCCTAGGGCTGGCCAGCTGCGAGAGCGTGGTACCCATCGACCTGCCCGCCCACACGCCGCGGCTATCGGTGACCTATACGCTCAGCAACCACGCGCCCCCAGCTGGCGAGCGCGATTTTTTTGACAACCGCTCGCTCTACGTGAGCACCAGTCAAAGCATTACCAATACCAACCGCCTAGCGGGCCGCGCCGACGCTACCGTGGAGCTGCGCGATGCCAGCGGCCAGGTAGTTGAGCAGTTTCGGCCCCGCGGCCGCGGCGGCTACGGTGGCACCGACAGTACCAAGGGCTACTACGTGCCGGTGCGCGGCTACGTGGGGCAGCCCGGCCAGCGCTACACGCTGCGCGCCAGCGCGCCCGGTGTCGAGCAGGTAGAGGCCGCGCTCACCCTACCGGCCACCCCCACTATTGAGAGTGGCAGCTACGCTCTCGACCCAGCGCAGCCTAACTACCAGTACCGCGGTCGCCTGACCTTCAGCATCCGCGACAATGCCGCTACTACCGACTACTACCTCGCCTACGCGCAGGTGCTCGATGCCAATGGCCAGCCTCTAGGTATGGTGCAGCAAGACTACGGCGACCGCGACGACACCGATTTTGCCGTCAGGTTCGAGCGGCTAGATTTGTCGTGGCCCGGCGGTTTTTACCAAACTTTACCTATCAGCGATGCGGGCCGCCAGGGTCAGCGCCTGAGCTACAGTAGCAATGTCTATCTATCGGGCAACTTTCTCGGTAATCCTGATAGTAGAAAGCCCGCTTTTATTCGGGTTATCGTCAGCAGCATCCCGGCCGACACCTACGAGTTTTACCAGTCCATTCAGCGCTACTACGACACCGAGGGCAACCCCTTTGCCGAGCCTGCCCCACTGCGCTCCAACGTGCTGGGCGGCTACGGCCTCTTCGGTGGGGCTACCGATGCTACATTGCGCTTTCCGATTTAGGCCTGCGGTGCGCCCCTGCTTTGCTGGCCTCACTGGCCCCTAGGTCAAGTACTTAGCCAGGGTTGCTAAAAGATTGGCACGCGGCGGTCACAATTAGGTAACATACTCGTTGGTGAAGGCGCTGTTAATTTTGGGGGCCGATTTCCCCCACTCGGCATTTAATTTATGTTCGGACTTGAACCCCATGTCTTGCTGCTCCTAGGCATCTGTCTATTTGCAGCTTGCGCTTTTGAATTTGTTAACGGTTTTCATGACACGGCCAATGCCGTGGCGACCGTCATTTACACCAATACCCTGCGGCCCTGGGTGGCCGTGGTGTGGTCGGCCTTCTGGAACTTCATTGGCGTTTTTGCCGGTGGCATTGGCGTGGCCATGGGCATCGTGTACCTCTTGCCCGTCGAAAGCCTAGTCGACCAAAACGTGTACCACGGCATTGCCATGGTGGGCGCGCTGCTGGTGGGCGCCATCATCTGGAACATCGGCACCTGGTACTACGGTATTCCGTCGTCGTCGTCGCACGCGCTCATTGGCTCCATCCTGGGGGTTGGTATCGCGTTTTCGCTGCTGCCTGGCGGCCGGGGCGCGGCCATCAACTGGAGCAAGGCCAGCGAAAGCGGCTTGGCCCTGCTCCTAGGTCCGCTGCTGGGCTTCACCTTCACTATTGGCATGATGTTCTTGCTCAAGCGCTTCTCGCCCAGCAAGGCCATCTTTAAGGAGCCGCACAAGCGCAAGCCGCCACCCTTGTTCATCCGCCTCACCCTCATTGCCACTTGCACGCTGGTGAGCTTTTTCCACGGCTCCAACGACGGCCAGAAGGGCGTGGGCCTGATTATGCTGATTCTGATTGGCATCGTGCCCGTGCATTTTGCGCTCGACAACTCCAAGAATCCGCTCGACCTGCGCGACTCGCTCACCAAGGTCGAGTACGTTATTGGCCGCGTCAATGCCACCGAGCTGGGTGCCGCCGACCAAAAGCTGCTCTCTGAGGTACGGGCCCAAACGACCGAGCTAGACCGCGTATTTGCAGGCAAAACCAAAGTGGAAGACCTGCCCAAGCAGGCTCGCTTCGAGATTCGCCGGGCCATCTTGCTGCTGGCCAACCGCGGCAAAAAGCTGCTGGCCAGCGAGAGCGTCAGCCTCAGCACCGCCGACCGCGATACCTATAAGGAAGCCATCGGCAAGATGAGCAGCTTCACCGACTACGCGCCCTGGCAAGTACTCCTGATGGTTTCGCTGTCCTTGGCCTGCGGCACCATGATAGGCTGGCAGCGCATCGTAAAAACCATCGGCGAGCGCATCGGTAAGGAGCACCTCACCTACGCGCAGGGCGCCAGCTCGGAGCTAGTAGCCGCCATGATGATTGGGGCCAGCACCCAACTCGGCCTGCCTTCTTCTACCACGCACGTGCTGTCGTCGGCCATCGCAGGTAGCATGGTGGCCAACCGCGGTATCAAAAACCTGAATCCCCAAATGGTACGCAGCATCGCGCTGGCCTGGGTCCTGACCCTACCCGTAACGATGGTGCTGTCGGGCGGCTTGTTCCTGCTGTTCCGCACTATCATGGGCTAGCCTCGCGGCTCATTAGCCTTACAAACAACAACGCCCGGCCCTCGTGAAGAGAGCCGG
>Ga0265798_10006854_pt1 | contig 14889 bp, 12 predicted proteins | sample P3T30metagenome_FD_192430 | JGI IMG/M metagenome (GOLD analysis project Ga0265798, IMG submission 192430) | Plant litter microbial communities from East Loma Ridge, Irvine, California - P3 T30 | ecosystem: Environmental > Terrestrial > Plant litter > Unclassified | place: USA: California... | reverse complement strand
GGCCGCGGCCCTGATCACCGGCCTGGTGATCAAGTTCGGCAGCAATTAAATCAGCACGCGGTTGCCGAGCAATTCGGCGACCAGCGGCAGCACCCGCTCGCTCGACGCTTCCAGCTTGAGCGTAAGTATGTCGTCGGCGCGCGTGCGCCCAAGGTTCAGCGCGGCGATCGGCTTGCCGGCGGCCTCGGCCAGGCGACAGAAGCGAAAGCCCGAATACACCATCAGCGATGAGCCAACCACGAGCAGCGCGTCGGCCGCTTCCATGCGCGTCAGCGCTTCGGCCGTGCGCGCCGGCGGCACGTTGTCGCCAAAAAAGACCACATCGGGCATCAGCGTGCCGCCGCAGTGGACGCAGGCCGGCGCCGTAAAGCCCGTCACTGCGTCCGGATCGATCTCGGCGTCGCCATCGGGCAGCGGCTGCGCGAGCACATCGCGCAGCGCCGGATTGGCCGCTTCAAGCTGCAGCTGCAGCGCGGCGCGCGTGAACTGCGCGCCGCAGCCGAGACACGCCACGTGGTGGATATTGCCGTGCAGTTCAAGCACGCTGCGGCTGCCGGCCTGCGTGTGCAGGCCATCCACGTTTTGCGTGAGGATCGAGCCGATCCGGTTGGCCGCTTCGAGCGCGGCCAACGCGCGGTGGCCCTGATTCGGCGTAGCGCCAGAGAGCACCGGCCAGCCGACCATGCTGCGCGCCCAATAGCGCCGCTGAATGGCGGGGTCGCGCCGGAATTCCGGCCCCTGGATCGGCAAGCGCCCGCGCCGCACGCCATCGCGGTCGCGATAATCGGGAATGCCCGACGCCGTTGACAGGCCGGCGCCGGTCAGCACCAGCGCGCGCGGATACTGGTCGAGAAACGCAGCCAGGCGTTCGGCTGCATCGTGCTCATTGCGGTCATCATGGAGTTCGTCGTTCATGCCGCGATCGTACCACCGGCACGAAATTTACCGCGCCGACACGGCAATCCCGCCGACGATCAGGCCAAACGCCAGCACGTGGTACAGATGCGGCAGTTCGCCCAGGAATGCCGCCGACAGCAGCGCCGTGAACAGCGGCGTGAGATTGATGAAGAACGCACTGATGCCGGGGCCGGCGCGCTGCACGCCGGCGCCCCAGCAGCGCATGGCGATGATCGCCGGCCCGATCGCCAGGTACAGCAGCGCAACCACGAGCGGCCAGCTCCAGACGATCTGCGCGTCGGTCAGCGCCCATTCGCCGGCGGCCAGCGCGCTTGAGCACAGCACGCCATACGCCACCTGGGCCAGCAGGAAGGCGGCCCAGTCCGCACGCAGGGCCGGCACATCCTTTTTCTGCAACAGCGACCAGCTATAGAACGACCAGATGATCGTCGCCAGGATCATGTACAGGTCGCCCGCCACCAGGCGCAGCGCCGCCAGCTCGGCCAGGCTGCCACGGCACATCACCACCAGCACGCCGGCAATCGACAGCACGGCGCCGGCAATCTGGCGGCCCTTGACCGGCACGTTGTAGAACAGCCGGCCGACGAGCAGCATCCACACCGGCACGCCGGACGTGACGAGGGTGACGTTCAGCGGCGACGATGTGGTGAGGGCGAGGTATTGCAGCGAGTTGTACAGGCCGATGCCCAGCAGGCCGAGCAGGGCATAGCGGCGCCAGTTGCGCAGGATGCCGCTGCCAGGGCGCAGCGCGGCGCGGCCCAGGAACAGCAGGATGACGAGGGCGATCGACCAGCGCAGCAGGTTGAGCGTCATCGGCGGCATCGCGTCGCGCACGAGGCGGCCGATGATCGCATTGCCCGCCCACAGCACGGGCGGCAGGCTGAGGAGCAGGGCGGTGGAGAGGGAAAGCCGCTGCTGCGCCATGCTAGCGCCGGCGCGGGGTCAGCACGCTTGGGAACGCTTTTGGCAACGTGTCCGGGAAATCGCGCGAGTAGTGCAGGCCGCGGCTTTCATGGCGCGACATCGCGCTCTTGACGATCAGGTGCGCCACTTCGACCAGGTTGCGCAGCTCGAGCAGGTCGGGCGTGATGCGGAAGTTGCGGTAGTACTCGTCGATCTCTTCCTTGAGCAGCTTGATCCGGTGCAGCGCGCGTTCGAGCCGTTTGGTGGTGCGCACGATGCCGACGTAATTCCACATGAAGCGGCGCAGCTCGTCCCAGTTGTGGGCGATGATCACCTCTTCATCGGCATCGGTCACGCGGCTGGCGTCCCAGGCCGGCAGCGCGGGATTGTCGACCGCCGGGCTGGCCGCGATCTGCTGCGCGCAGGCGCGCCCGACGACCACGCACTCGAGCAGCGAATTGCTGGCCAGCCGGTTGGCGCCGTGCAGGCCCGTGCAGGCCGCTTCGCCCACCGCGTACAGGCCGGGGATGTCGGTGCGGCCGGCCAGGTCGGTGACCACCCCGCCGCAGGTGAAGTGCACGGCCGGCACGACGGGGATCGGTTGCCGGGTGATGTCGATGCCCAGTTCCAGGCAGCGCGCGTAGATGGTCGGGAAATGCTCCATCAGGAAGGCGGGCGGCTGGTGGCTGATATCGAGGTTGACGTAATCGAGGCCGCGCTTCTTCATCTCGAAGTCGATGGCGCGCGCCACCACGTCGCGCGGGGCCAGCTCGCCGCGCGCATCGTGCGCCGGCATGAAGCGTTCATCGGCCTGCGCGCCGGCTTCCGGCGGCAGCTTCAAGAGGCCGCCTTCACCGCGGATCGCCTCGGTGATCAGGAACGATTTCGCATACGGGTGGTAGAGGCAGGTCGGGTGGAACTGGATGAATTCCATGTTCGACACGCGGCAACCGGCGCGCCAGGCCATCGCGATGCCGTCGCCGGTGGCCGTGTCGGGGTTGGTCGTGTACAGGTACACCTTGCCGGCGCCGCCCGTGGCCAGCACGGTGTGCTCCGCCTCGAACGTCACGATCTCGCCGCTGTTCACGTCCTGCACATACAGGCCGTAGCAGCGCGGCTGGCCCACATGGCCCTTCTGTGAGCCCTTGGGCCGCAGCTTGTCCGACGTGATGACGTCGATGGCGACATGGTGCTCGAACAGAGAAATATTCGGGTGCGCGCGCACCTTTTGTTCCAGCGTGACCTGCACGGCGTGGCCGGTGGCGTCGGCCGCGTGGATGATGCGCCGCTGGCCGTGGCCGCCTTCGCGGGTCAGGTGGAATCCCAGTTCGGCCGTCGCATCGCGCGTAAACGGCACACCTTGCTCGATCAGCCATTCGATCGCCTCGCGGCCATGTTCGACGATATAGCGCGTGGCGGTCTCGTCGCACAACCCCGCCCCGGCGACGAGCGTGTCGGCGACGTGCTGGTCGTGGCTGTCGCCCGAATCGAGCACGGCGGCAATGCCGCCCTGGGCCCAGTTGCTGGCGCCATCGAGCAGGGTGCGCTTGGAGATGATGGCCACCTTGCGGGTCTGGGCCAGGTGCAGGGCTACCGACAGGCCGGCCAGGCCGCTGCCGACGATCGCGACGTCGAATTTCATGGAATAGTTGAGATGTAAATAGAGGCAACACTATAAGCGATTCGTCGGCAGTGCGGGTCAGCATGACCAGGCCGATGGCCGTGCGGCAGGGGGCAAATGTACGCCCGCGCACCGAAGCGTTGCGCTCAGCGGGCTAGGATGGGTCATTATTCACCCAATCAAGGATGTACCATGACCACAGACCGCACCCACGTCGCCGCCCTCGAAGACCGTATCGGTTCCCTGCGCTTTGCCATGTTCACGTTCCGTGACCAGTACGATCACCTGGCCAGCCAGCCAATGACCAAGCAGGACGTCGACGCCGACGGCGGCATCTGGTTCTTCGTGCACTCGGCAACCGACCTGTGGGACAGCATCGCGCACCAGCCTGAAGTCAACGTTAGTTTTTCCGACAGCGACAACAGCACCTATGTGTCGGTCAGCGGCACCGCCGAGCGCGTGGTCGACCGCGACAAGATTCGCAGCATGTGGAACCCGATGGTGCAGGCGTGGTTCCCGGCGGGGCCGGAAGACCAGCATGCGGTGCTGGTGCGCGTCGTCCCGCACGCAGCCGAGTACTGGGATTCGAACGACAGCAAGATGGTGCGCATGTTCGCCATCGCCAAGGCGGCCGTGACCGGCAAGCAGCCGGATGTCGATGCCGAGCATGGCACGATCAAGCTGTAATCGACGGCAGTACCAAACTTGCGGCGGGGCACGACAGTAGCGTAGAGTAGCCGCTCTTGCCACCTCGGGCCACGCCGCATGCAATGACTTCACCCCTCGAACTGGCCGCCAATGTTTTCACGGCGGCCGCCATCATTCTGGCCGGCCGCAACAACGTCCACACGTGGTGGACGGGAATCGTCGGCTGCGCTCTGTTCGGCATGCTGTTCGCACACAACCAGCTGTATGCCGACGTCGTCCTGCAAGTCTTTTTTGTGGCCACCAGCGTACTTGGCTGGTGGCGCTGGTTGCGCGGTAACGCCGGCGCGCCGCTGCCGATTACCCACGCCGGCTGGCGAACGATGGCATGGATGGCGCCGGTTGGCCTCGTGGCCACGGCCTCCTATGGCGCGGCGCTCCACTTTTATACCAATGCCTACGCGCCATTCATCGATTCGGCCGTGCTGGTGTTTTCCGTCATTGCGCAACTGCTGATGATGGGGCGGCGCATCGAGAGCTGGCCAGTCTGGTTGCTGGTCAATACCATCGCCGCGCCGCTGTATTTCAGTCGCGGCCTGTACCTGACCGCGTTCCTTTACCTGTGCTTCTGGGGCAATGCGATCGTGTCGTGGATCTGGTGGACGAAGCTGGCGCAGCGTGAGCTGGCCGCGGCCCGGGTCACGGCCAGCCTACCCGTTTCGGCCGCCGCTGCTCCACATTGCTGACGGTGACGATTCCTGCCACCTGTCAGCGCGAGCGTGGCGGCAGGTCGCCCGCATTCTGGTTGCCGCCGGTCTCCGGCGCACCCATTCCCGTCACTTTCGGGCCGGCCTGATCCGGCCGCGTATCTTGCGCGCCAGGATTGGTGTGGGTCGCCGCGGAATCGGCTGGCACCGTGCTCGGGGCTTCCGGTTTCGGCGCAGCCGCGCCATCGGTGATGGCGGGTTCATCGCGGCCGGTACCGTCCGGCGCATTCACATAGGGCCCTGACTGGTTGCGGGTCATGCCCGGGCCGCCGTTGCCGCCGGTTTCAGTCTGCGACTCATGGGTTGGCGTTGCGCCTTGCTGGCCGCTGGTCTGCCCGCCGACACCGACGGTGACGCCGTCGTCGCCCTGGGATGCTGGCGCGGCACTGGATGTGTTGCTGGATGTGTTGCTGGTCATGATGGTCCCCTGTGGAATTGAATGGTCCATTGTCGTGCAGGGCACGGCGCGCACGTATCGGCGGGCAGGGCATGGCGCTGTAGGACGAAAGCGCCCGTGACCCGCTTTTTGTAGAAATCTCAACCTTGTCCCTTACGAAGCCCGACGGCGCGATGCTATACTGTATATCCATACAGTTATGTTATCCAGCCGCCATGCCCGTGTTCTTGCCGCTCAATCTCGACCCGTTGCCGCCTGCCGATCCCGACTCCGATCGGGCGGCAGCCAGCAGGCCGGATGCGGGCGGTTTCGGCAGCCTTGACGACGAGCCCGTCACGTCGGCTCGCAACGACGCTGAACTGGCGCGCGAATACATCTCGCATGGCGAACTGAGCCCCAAGTCTGTCTCGAATCTGCAAAAGGAGCTGTACCGCTTCCTGACGTGGTGCCGCGAAGAAGCAGGAAAGACGTTCCAGCAGCTGAACGTGGGTGACCTCAATGCATATAAGGAGTTCATCCGCCAGCCGCCGCCCGCGTGGATCAGCACCACCAAATGGCCGCGCAACGATGCGCGCTACCGGCCATTTACCGGACCGCTGTCCGATACCAGCCGGCGCCAGGCGATGATTGCTATCAAGGGTGTGCTGGCATTTGCCGAGCAGACCGGTTATCTGCGCCGCAATCCAGCGCGGCTCGTGCGCAATGTGCGGGCAGCGCACGCGAGCCGTATTACCCGCTACCTGAGCCCGGCCGCCATTGCCTACGCGCTGGCGGCTGCCGACGCCCGGCCCGGCGACACCGAAGCGACGGCGCGCCAGCGTGCCCGCGACCGCTTCCTGCTGATCGCGTTTGCCCAGACCGGCGCGCGCCTGAACGAAATCGTCAGCGCGACGATGGGGGCGGTCTACAGCGAGGGCGACGGGCGCTGGTGGCTCGACGTGCTGGGCAAGGGCAACAAGCCGCGCCGCCTGCCGGCGCCGCCAGCCACGATCGGCGCCTACCGCGACTACCGGCGCGCGTTCGGGTTGCTGGAACAGACGAGCAGGGGCGATCGCATGGCTCTGGTGCTGTCGAGTCGCACGAAAGGGTATGTGGGCATCACCGACGAGGCCGCGTCCGAGGCGCTCAAGGCAATTTTCCAGCATGCCGCGAACGACGCGGCAGCGAAGGGCGATGGCGACAGCGCGTCGATGCTGCGCCTGGCGTCACCGCACTGGTTGCGCCACAGCATGCTGACCAATCATGCCAACAGCGGGGTGCAACTCAAGACACTGCAAGACACTGCGGGTCACGCCAACATCGCCACCACGGCAGCTTACCTGCACAAGACCGACCATGAACGGCATGACGAAATCCTGGGGTCGGACGGCGACAAGGGGATCAAGTGACGTTGCCGGAGGAGCGGCCCTCATGTTCTAAAAATGTAACTAACCAACACAAAAATCAAACCCAAAAATGTGACGCGACGGCCACTGACTCCGGCAACGCCTGCGACCTCCAGGCAAGCGAGCAAGAAGGAGGGGGCTCTCCCCGGGCATGCTGTCGACCGTTCAAAGGGGAGGCGGCTTCGCCCCGATCGCGGCACGGCGTTCCGCTTACACCGGGATCGACGACGTGCCACCTTCCGAACTGCCGTAATTCTGTAACTCGTCGAGTGTCAGACGGCCTTCGTTCAACGCCGCGAGGATGGAGGCGAGTTGCTCGTCATCAGGCTGGATATACACGATCCGCTGCTCGAGCAGGTTGTCCCAGTACGGGGTGTAGGGAACGGCGGTTTCAGTCATGACCTCGGCCGCAAAGCTGCCATCGTGCAGTTCGCCGACAAGCGTGATGCGGGTGGTGGCGGGGACGGTGTTCTGGACGGTGATGTTCATTCTATGCCTTTGAAGGATCAGTTCGTGTAGGGCCATTGTCACGCAGTCATCGTTTGCGTGCAAATCACCTGCCGCGTGGCGTGCGCGCCCCCGGCAGTGAACATCGTCGAGAAGATCGATCGCTATCGTCAAAATTATCCGCTTTTCAACATTTTCTTGTGCCCGGATACTGAACGTCATCAAACCGCCGCGTTGATCCGCGGTCCAACGTGACACTCACCAGGAGTCCCCATGCACAAACTGCCCCTCGCACTGCTCGCCGCCGGCATCCTTTCCGCATCGGCCGCGCACGCGCAAGTTGACCTCATCATCACCAACGGCAAGATCGCTACCATGGCGCGCGACGGTGAGTTCGTCGAAGCACTGGCCATCAAGGATGGCAAGATTGCCGCGACCGGCACCAATGCGACGATCCTCGCGCTCAAACAAGGTGACACGAAGGTCGTCGACGTCGGCGGGCGCACCGTGATCCCCGGGCTGAATGACTCTCACACGCACGTCATCCGCGCCGGCCTGAATTACAATATGGAGCTGCGCTGGGACGGCGTGCGCACCTTGACGCGCGCAATGGAGATGCTCAAGGAGCAGGCGGCGCGCACGCCCGACGGCGAGTGGGTGAAGGTAGTCGGCGGCTGGACCGAGCACCAGTTCGAAGAAAAGCGCCTGCCGACGCTGGCTGAAATCAACGCTGCCGTGCCCGACAAACCCGTGTTCATCCTGTACCTGTATGGCCTGGGTTTCCTGAACCGGAAGGGCGCCGACACGCTCGGCTACACCAAGGACACCAAATACCTCGACGGTGAACTGCAGCTGGACAAGGCTGGCAAGCCGACCGGTTTGCTGGTGGCCAAGCCGAACGCGATGATCCTGTACTCGACGCTCGGCAAGACCAACAAGCTCGGCCGCGCGGACCAGCTTAACTCGACCGTGCATTTCTACCGCGACCTGAACCGCCTGGGCATGACGAGCGCGGTCGATGCGGGCGGGGGCGGGCAAGCCTATCCCGACGACTACGGCGTCACCATCGAACTGGCGAAACAGGGCAAGCTCACCGTGCGCACTTCGTACTATCTGTTCGCGCAAAAGGCCGGCAGGGAGCTCGAAGACTACACGCGCTGGATCGCCCAGGTGACACCGAACAAGAACGACCACATGTTTTACCCCAATGGCTTCGCGGCGGAAGGCGCCGGCGAAAACCTGGTCTCGAGCGCGGCCGACTTCGAGAACTTCCTCGAGCCGCGCCCCGAGCTGCCGCACGCGATGGAAGACGAACTCGAGCGCGTAGTGACGCTGCTGGTCAAGAACCGCTGGCCGTTCCGCATCCACGCAACCTATGGCGAGAGCATCGAGCGCGACCTGGCCGTGATCGAGAAGGTCAACCGCGCCACGCCATTGAACGGCTTGCGCTGGATCGTCGATCACGCCGAGACCGTCAACGACGATCAGCTCCGGCGCATCAAGGCGCTCGGCGGCGGGATCGCGGTGCAGAACCGCATGTACTTCCAGGGCGAGGCTTACTGGAAACGCTATGGCGCCCAGACGCGCCAGATGCCGCCGATCCGCAAGATGCTCGAGCTCGGCATCCCCGTTGGCCTGGGCACCGACGGCACGCGCGTAAGCAGCTATGGCCCGTGGCCGTCGATCTACTGGGCCGTCACCGGCAAGACGGCGGGCGGGCTGGCGACCTGGCAGCCGAAGGATGTGCTGTCGCGCCACGAAGCGCTCAAGCTCATGACGCAGGGCAGCGCCTGGATGAGCGGCGAAGAAGCCGACAAGGGCAGGCTGGTCGCCGGCCAGTACGCCGACCTGGCGGTGCTGCCGCGCGATTATTTCACCATGGATGTGGCGCAGATCAAGGACCTGGAAAGCGTGCTCACGATCGTCAATGGCGAAGTGGTGTATGGCGCCGGCCCGTTTGCACCGCTGGCCCCGGCCTTGCCAGAGGTCTCGCCGGACTGGAGTCCGGTGCGTCACTACGGCGGCTACCAGAATCGCTGATCGCAGCATGGCGTTGCGCCCGGGGCTGCTTGAAATCCGGGGGCGGCGCGCCCTAGGTATTCATCGCCCGGCGCCATCAGCCGCCTGATGCCGACAAGTTGAAATAGGTAAATAAACGCCCTGGAAACAGCGAGCATAGATCAATTAAAGGTAACTAACCAACACGCGAAGATAACTAAACATAATATTTTCACTTTTTCGACTCCGACAACACTACCGATCAGCAAACAAGCCTATAACGAGGTGAGATATGCAATGCACTCGCCAGGCTTCTCCACAGCCAATCACTGCCTGGCGAGCTGGGGAACGTGGTATCAACCCCTTACGCCGGCCGCGTGAAAAATAATGAAAACATAACCGCGGTCAATGATTCAGAAAATCGGCTCTTGCAAACTCGTCTCACGTTCTCGCTTCAACCTTGATGCGGTAATCCCGGATAAGGCGCCAGGCGAGAAACAAACGATGCTGCAAGAATCCACGGTCGTCACCGGACGCATTTGCCAGACGGAGGAAAGCCACATACCGGACCTTCAACATCAGATCGCACTGTCATGAGCGGCTTCACGCCTGGTGGCTTGCAGTTTCACCGCTTTCACCATGCTCATAGCCATTTTTACTACTAGTTCTTGATGCGTCTTTCATTAGAAAAGACCCCAAGAAATGCCGCGTGAGCAGGTCGCTCTACGTGAAGCAAGTACATCACCAGAATAGTGGAGACATGAAATGCTTGAGACTCTATCCCGGCTGGCGCCCCTGGCGCCCGCGTACCTCGCCGCATCTTCCGCACTTACAACACCGATGATCCGGGGAGGCTGCCATGCATAACGCGTCGCCCGCAACGCTACCCGCCAATCAACCGGCCTCCGACATGACGCGCTGGATTCAGCTCGCCGTGGGCGTGGTCTGCATGATCGCCACCGCAAATATCCAGTACGCCTGGACCTTGTTCGTGCCTGAAATCCAGGACACCTACGGCTGGTCGCGCGCCAGCATCCAGGTGGCGTTCACGCTGTTCGTCATCGTCCAGACCTGGCTGGCGCCACTCGAAGGTTACTTCATCGACAAATTCGGTCCACGCATGATGGTCGCGTTCGGCGCCGTGTTCATCGGCATGGCCTGGGTGATCAATTCGCAGGCGACCTCGCTGGCCGGCTTTTATCTTGGTGCGGCCGTAGGCGGCATCGGGGTCGGCTCGATCTACGCAACGTGCATCAACAATGCGCTCAAATGGTTCCCGGATCGCCGTGGCCTGGCCGTTGGCTTGACCGCCGGTGGCTATGGCGCCGGTTCGGCCGCCACGATCTTGCCGATCGCGGCCATGATCGAGTCGTCGGGCTTTCAGGAGACCTTCTTCTTTTTCGGTCTGCTGCAAGGCAGCCTGGCGTTTGTCGCGGCCTGGTTCCTGCGTTCTCCCAATGCGGCCGAGGTAAAGAAGTCGAGCAAGCTGCTGCAGGCAAGGCATGACTTTACGCTCAACGAGGCGCTGCATACCAAGCTGTTCTGGTTGATGTTCGTCATGTTCATTCTCGTGGTCACGGGCGGCATGATGGCCGTGGCGCAACTGGGCGTGATCGCCAAGGATCTGGGCGTGAAAGAGTTCCAGGTCGACCTGCATTTCTTCGTGATGGCGGCCTTGCCGCTGGCCCTGATGCTCGACCGGATCATGAACGGCATTTCGCGACCGCTGTTCGGCTGGATCTCGGACCATATCGGTCGCGAGAAGACCATGGTGATCGCCTTTACCCTGGAAGGCATCGGCATCATCGCCCTGGGCTACTTCGGCAGCAACCCGTATGCGTTCCTGATCCTGTCGGGCATCGTGTTCCTGGCCTGGGGTGAAGTGTATTCGCTGTTCTCGGCACTGGCCGGCGACGCCTTCGGCACCAAGCACATCGGCAAAATCTACGGGGTGCTGTACACCGCGAAGGGGATCGGTGCACTGTTCGTACCAGTTGGCAACCTGATGATGGAGGCGACGGGGACCTGGTCGACGGTGCTGTACACCGTTGCCGCCATGGACCTGACCGCGGCTTTCCTGGCGATCATGGTCTTGCGACCCGTACTCGCGAAACACGTGGCGTACTCGAAAAACCTGTATGCCAAGGAGAACGAGGGTATCGGAGGCGCGCTACCTGCCTGAGTCCTCCCGGCGCCAAGACAAAGCGGGGCTGGGAGACAGCCCCGCTTTTCTGGTGTCAAGGCTTGATTTAAGGATTCTTGATACTCGTCAATGATTAAAGCGGCAGCCGTTGCTAAGATCGCCGAAAACCGTCAATAAAACTTTGCAGGAGACAGCGTATGGGCAAGGCGTTGGAAGGCGTTCGCATTCTCGATTTCACCCACGTCCAGTCCGGGCCCACCTGTACCCAGCTGCTTGCCTGGTTCGGCGCCGACGTCATCAAGGTCGAGCGGGCCGGGGAGGGCGATGCAACGCGCATGCAGTTGCGCGACATTCCCGGCGTCGACAGCCTGTATTTCACCATGCTCAACCACAACAAACGCTCGATCACGCTCGACACCAAGCGCCCGGCTGGCAAGGAAGTGCTGGAAACGTTGATCAAGGATTGTGACGTGCTGGTCGAGAACTTCGCGCCAGGCGCACTCGAGCGCATGGGTTTCAGCTGGGAGCGCATCCAGCAACTCAATCCGCGCATGATCGTCGCCTCGGTCAAGGGGTTCGGGCCAGGCCCGTATGAACACTGCAAAGTCTACGAAAACGTGGCGCAGTGCGCCGGCGGCGCGGCGGCCACGACGGGCTTTGCCGATGGCCCGCCGATCGTCAGCGGCGCCCAGATCGGCGACAGCGGCAGCGGCCTGCACCTCGCACTGGGCATCGTGACCGCGCTGTACCAGCGCACGACGACCGGGCGCGGCCAGAAGGTACTGACCTCGATGCAGGATGCCGTGCTCAACCTGTGCCGGGTGAAACTGCGCGACCAGCAGCGCCTGGAAAGAAATGGCGTCATGGAAGAGTACCCGCAGTTTGCGGGTGGCCATTTCGGCGAATCCGTGCCCCGTGCCGGCAATGCGTCCGGCGGCGGCCAGCCCGGCTGGATCCTCAAGTGCAAGGGCTGGGAAACCGACCCGAACGCTTATATCTACTTCATCGCGCAGGCACCGGTATGGGCGCCGATCTGCAAGCTGATCGGGCGAGAAGAATGGATCACCGATCCTGACTATGCAACGCCCAGGGCGCGCCTGCCGCGTCTGATGTCGATCTTCGCCACCGTCGAAGAGTGGACACAGACCCTGACCAAGTTCGAGGCGATGGATATCTTGAACAAGCATGACATCCCGTGCGGCCCGATCCTGTCGATGAAAGAAATTGCCGAAGATCCCTCACTGCGCGCCGCCGGCACCATTGTCGAAGTCGATCATCCCGAACGTGGCCCGTATCTCACTGTCGGCAACCCGATCAAGCTGTCGGACAGCCCGACCGATGTGCAGCGTTCGCCGCTGCTGGGCGAACACACCGACGAAGTGCTCTCCGGGCTGGGCTACTCGGCCGAGCACATCGCGCTGCTGCGCGACGAACGCGTGATCTAGGAAAGCACTGATTAATTCATGGCGGCGGACTTGGCGTTGAAAAGAGCCATCCTACGGCGTTGCAAATTCTCGCAATAGCCCGCTATTGCTTCGATTTTGCGCCTTGTAGGCTGACTCTTTCAACTGCCAATTCCATCCCCCAGAATAAATCAGTGCTTCCCTAGTGTCCTGAATCAGAGATTCGTTGAACAAATGCAGCGAGCGTCGCCCTGATACTGCGTCGCAAATGCGCGCAAGGCCCCGGCCTTGCTGTGCTTTGCTCCTTGTTTCAGGCCGACTTCGCCACATTTATTGTTCAACGAACTTCCAATTCAGGACACTAGCGGCCAGGCCGCGTCCAGTACCCCGGTTGGGTGTAGACCCGCTTGAGCGTCTCGATAAAGGCGCGTACCCGCGCCGGCAGGTGCCGCTGCTGCATGTAGACCGCCATGATGTCGTAGTCGGGCAGCGCGTACTCATCGAGCACCGTGACCAGCTCGCCGGCCGCCAGCTGCGCCTGGATTTCCCAGGTCGAGCGCCAGGCCAGGCCCAGCCCCTCGCTCGCCCAGCGATGCAGCAGCTCGCCGTCATTGCAATCGAGGTTGCCGTTCACCTTGATCGTGACCGGCTTGCCGTCCTTCTGGAAATACCAGCCGCGCTGCTGCCCACCCTGCAGATTGAACGCCAAACAATTGTGCTGCGCGAGCTCTTCCAGCGTGCGCGGCACGCCGCAGCGGGCCAGGTAATCGGGCGTGCCGCACACCACGCGCCGGTTGGTGGCCAGCCGCACGGCGACAAAACTCGGATCGAGCACGCCGCCGATCCGGATTCCCAGCTCATAGCCTTCGCGCACCAGGTCCACCACGTGGTCCGTGAGGTTGAACGAGATCTGCACATTGGGATTGGCCGCCAGGAAGGCCGGCGCGTGCGGCGCCACATGCAGGCGCCCGAACGCGGCCGGCGCCGAGACGATCAGGTGCCCGCTGGCGTCGTCGCGGCCTTCCGAGACGATGGTTTCGGCCGTCTCGATGTCAAGCAGCAGCTTTCGGCAATGCTCGAGAAACAGCGTGCCCGATTCGGTCAGCGTCAGGTGGCGCGTCGTGCGGTGCAGCAGCTTGACGCCCAGGCGCCGCTCGAGCGCATCGATACGGCGCCCCAGCATCACCGGCGTGATGTTCTGCTCCAATGCAGCGCGCGCCAGGCTGCCCTTGTCGACCGCATCCACAAAGGCGCACATCTGTTTGACCTTGTCCATACAGCCAGTATTCCATATTCCAGGTATCGAATAACACTATTTTTTGTCGTCTTATCAAGCGCCGGCAGACGCTCTAGCATGGGTACTTCGCAGTCTGGTGACTTGAACCCCGGGGGACGGCATGGCAAAGATGACGGCAGCAGAAGCAGCAGTGCTGGTGATGGAAAAAGAAGGAATCAGCGTCGCATTCGGCGTGCCTGGCGCCGCGATCAACCCGTTCTACGCGGCGCTGCGCAAGCGCGACAGCATTCGCCACTTCCTGGCGCGCCATGTCGAGGGCGCTTCGCACATGGCCGAAGGCTACACCCGCGCCAAAGCCGGCAACCTTGGCGTATGCATCGGCACCTCGGGCCCGGCCGGCACCGACATGATCACGGGCCTGTATTCGGCGCAGGCCGATTCGATACCTATCCTTTGCATTACCGGCCAGGCGCCGCGCGCCCGCCTGTACAAGGAAGACTTCCAGGCGGTCGACATCGAGTCCATTGCCAAGCCCGTGACCAAGTGGGCCGTCACCGTGCGCGAGCCGGCGCTGGTGCCGCGCGTGTTCCAGCAGGCGTTTCACCTGATGCGCTCCGGGCGGCCCGGCCCGGTGCTGATCGACCTGCCGATCGACGTCCAGATGGCGCAGATCGAATTCGACGCCAACACCTATGAGCCGATGGCCCTGTACAAGCCGCGGGCGAACCGCGCGCAGATTGAAAAAGCGCTGGACATGATGAACCAGGCGCAGCGACCCTTGCTGACGGCCGGCGGCGGCATCATCAATGCCGATGCGTCCGAATTGCTGGTCGAATTCGCCGAGATCACCGGCATCCCCGTGATCCCGACGCTGATGGGCTGGGGCTCGATCCCCGACGACCATCCCCAGATGGCGGGCATGGCCGGCCTGCAGACAAGCCACCGCTATGGCAACGCGACGCTGCTGGCATCCGACTTCGTCATGGGCATCGGCAATCGCTGGGCGAACCGCCACACCGGCGGCC
>Ga0265798_10006851_pt1 | contig 14895 bp, 11 predicted proteins | sample P3T30metagenome_FD_192430 | JGI IMG/M metagenome (GOLD analysis project Ga0265798, IMG submission 192430) | Plant litter microbial communities from East Loma Ridge, Irvine, California - P3 T30 | ecosystem: Environmental > Terrestrial > Plant litter > Unclassified | place: USA: California... | reverse complement strand
ACCCACGTTTTCGCCCGTTTCCGCGACAGCGGCAGGACGGTCGGCGGATCGGGTCGCGCCTATGGCGTCGCGCGCTTCAATTATGGGCTCGCCGTCCCCGGCTTCGACCGGATGGGCGAGTATGATACGGTGATGAAGGCGTCGTCCCTCACCGCCCTGCCCCCGCGCCGCGCCGCGGCGATCCGGGCGCTGCCGGCCAGCGAAGACTGGTACAATGTCCGCGACGGCGGCGCGAAGGGCGACGATCGCACCGACGACACCGTCGCGATCCAGCGCGCGATCGACACGCATCGCACGGTATATTTCCCCGCGGGCCGCTATATCGTCACCGATACGCTGCGGCTCCGGCGGGACAGCGTGCTGATCGCGCTTCATCCCAATCTGACGCAGATCATCCTGCCCGACGGCACGCCCGCCTATCAGGGCGTCGGCGCGCCCAAGGCGCTGGTCCAGACGGCGGAGGGCGGCGATGCGATCGTATCGGGCATCGGCCTGTTCACCGGCGGCATCAATCCCCGCGCCACTGCCCTGTTATGGACGGCAGGGGCGGAATCGCTGGTGGACGACGTCAAGTTCCAGGGCGGGCACGGCACCGATCTGGCCGGCGGCAAGCGCTTCATCCCCTATAACGCCAACGCGACCGGCGATGCCGATCCCGCCAAGCGGTGGGACGCGCAATATCCCAGCCTGTGGGTGACCAAGGGGGGCGGCGGCACGTTCAACAACATCTGGACGCCGAACACCTACGCCCAGGCCGGGCTGTACGTGTCGGATACCGAGACGCCGGGCCATGTCTACCAGATGTCGGCGGAACATCACGGCCGGGTCGAGATCGCACTCAACCGCGTCGCCAACTGGGAACTGATCGCCCCCCAGACCGAGGAGGAAGGCGGCGAGAGCCGGGATGCCGTCGCGCTGGAGATCAGGGACTCGCGCGATATTCTGGTTGCCAACCTTCATGCCTATCGCGTCACCCGGACCACCAAGGCGAAACCGGCTGCGGTCACCCTCTACAACAGCAGCGGCATTCGCTTTCGCAACATGCATGTGAATGCCGAAAGCGGGCTGGGCACCTGCGACGAGAATGGCTGCGCCACGTTCCTGCGGGCCAACAAATTCCCCTACGAGAACGCGATCGTCGACATGGCGCGCAGTCGACAGGTCCGCGAGCGTCAATTCGCCACATTCGACGTCCCGGGCCCCACCACGCCGGGCGCCACCGCCCCGTCCGCAGCGGGCACGACCAGGGTGGAAAAGATCGCCGACGGCTTTGATGCGCTTGGCGGTGCTGCGGTGACGCCGGACGGTACGCTCTATTTCGTCGATCGCACGCAGCAGCGCATCTATCGCTGGTCGGATACGACCGGGCTGGGGATCGAGCGCGACAACACGCTGGACCCGGTGAATCTGGCGGCGGACGCATCGGGCAACCTGATGGTCCTGTCCGCCGCCGGGCGCGACGGCACCGTCTATGGCTTCCGCCCCGGATCGTCGGAACTGGCCTTGACGATCATCCCGCCGACCCCCGTCGCCTCTCACCCGAACGCGGCCACGGCGTTGCCCGGCAACTGGTGGGTCAATGGCGAATTCCGGGATCGGCTGGATGTCGCGACCTATCGTTTCGAAACGCTGGCGGATATGTTCGCCCGCGACGTCGTCGTGCCGGGCACGCGCGAATATGTCTCACCGGATGGCAGTCTGGTGTTGCCTGCCTATCGTACCTTTCAGCAGGGGCCGCCCGACTTTCGCGCGCGCCGCTTTTCGCACGCGCTGGACACCTATGGCTTCGTGCGGGGGCGGCCGGGCGAGCGCGTCCACGTTAGCAACGCGTCCGAGGCACGCACCTACAGCGCCCTCGTCGGTCCAGGCGGCAGCCTGACCGATCTGAAACCCTTTGCAGATCGTGGCGGCGAAAGCGTGGCGACCGACAGGCGAGGACGCGTGTTCATCGCGAACGGCCAAGTCTTCGTCCATGATCGCAATGGTCGGGCAGTGGGCCGGATCGACGTGCCGGAGCGGCCCGTGCAACTGATCTTCGGCGGCAAGGACGAGGATACCCTGTTCGTTCTGACCCACCGTTCGCTCTACCGCGTCCGGCCATGAGCCGGCGCACCGACAGGAGCAAGATGATGAACCGGCTGGTCCCCATCCTCGCAAGCGTCGTGGCCCTGTCGTCGCCATTGTCGGCCGAGGCGCAGAACCAGTACAAGCTGCTCGTCCTCGCCCGGCCCAGCACCTACCATTACGAATACATCCCCATTGCCCGGGACAGCCTGGAAAAGCTGGCGAAGCTTCATGCGTTCGACCTCGTTTTCACCAACAAGACCGAGATATTTGAAGGCGACCTGCGACAATATGCCGCGATCATGTTCCTCAACACCGCCGGAAGCGAACTGACCCAGCCGCAGCGCCGGAATTTCGAGGCGTATATGCGAGCCGGTGGCAATGCCATGGTCATCCACCGTGCCGCGATCATGCCGGCGAACGACTGGCCATGGTACGAGAAGATGGTCGGTCGTGCCGTTGGCGTGCACCCGATGCTCCAAACCGGAGTCGTGACCGTCGTCGATCGTGGCTTCCCCGCCACCTTTGGCCTGCCGGACCGTTGGCTGTGGAGCGACGAGTTCTATGTCACCACCAATCCATATCGCATCGCGATCGATCCGGTGCTGAACGTCGATGAAACCAGCTACGATCCCACGAAGATCTGGCCCGGACAGGTATCGCGTCCGATGGGGCGCGATCACCCCATCGCATGGCACCACCGGTATGAGGGTGGCCGCGTGTTCGTCACCACACTGGGCCATAACGGCGAAATGTACCGCGACCCGACCTATCTCGGCCACCTGATGGGCGGCATCCACTGGAGCGCCACCGGCCTCGGTCGCCGACCATGATGCCCGTCCGAGAGTGCCTGCACCGAGGCCCAGGACGCTTCGGGTCAGGTCGTGTCCGTCAACGTGGTGTAATTTCGGTGCGGCCCCGGGCCGCATCGTTCAGGCGGCCTTGGGTGTAATCTATAGCGGCGTCACCTCCTCGATCTGTGGTGTGGCGAGAGCGACCATGCCCTCGATCTGCATGTAGCGGTTCTGGAGCTGGTACTCGTCGTTCTGCTCGAGGAGCACGGCGCCGATAAGACGGATGATGCTGTCCTCGTTGGGGAAGATGCCAGCCGTGATCGAAGCGCATGGTCAGTACCGCGGCCAGGAGCTTCTGGTGCGGCTTGATCCTGGCGTCATACCCCTCGAACACGCCCTCCAGCGCATCCGGGTCGATCGCGACACGAGGCGCGGGCACCAGCCGGCTGGTCGTGCAGGTGATCGGCCACAGTCCGTCCGGCCCCCACGCCGGGTCGCCGGGCTTGCTCGGCTGGAGCTTCGCGCGCACGAGGTCGGCGGTGGTGTTGCGCTTGCCCTTCGCCTTCGGCCGCAGCAGCGCGAAGCCGAAGTCGGGCGTCGATCCCAGCGGGTCGTCGAACAGCATGTCGTCGGCGGCGGCAGGGCTGATCCACGGGAGCACCGCCATCACAGGTCCCCCCAGATCTGCGCGAGGAAGGCGTCGGCTCGCTCGAACCCCGCAGCCATCCCGCAGGCGCAAAGCCAGGGCGGCACCGACGCGACCTGCAGGCGCTTCGGTCCGAGCAGCAGGATCGATGTCCCGGCATCCTCGGCCCAGACGTGATCCGCCACCAGCCAGATATGGCCGTATTCGTCGATCCACGGGCGCCGCTCGTGGCACCACAGGTTCTGCTCGCGGCGCCAGCGACCGACCGCGCAGTAGAGCATCGGCTTGCCCGCAGTGGACGCCTTGACGACCAGCGCGTCGCAGCGCGCTTCGCGCATACCGCGGTCGATGATCGCGATGTCCCCGCGCGACGGATCGATCGAGGGCACGAGCAGCAGCTCGGCGGCCGCGACGTGGAGATAGTTGCTGAACGGCGGGCGCAGCATCAACCGCGCCGCGCGATCGAAGGTCCAGCCGGCCCGCTCGGCGAGCGCGAGCGCCCCGGACAGCGCGCGCGCCTGGGCCAGCGCACGCTCCTTGGTGACGATATACATGAAAGTCCTTGGGTTTTCTGCGCGAGGGCGGCGGGCTGCACGCCGCGCCCAGCGCGATCATTTCGCCTTCACGGCACAGCCGCAGGCTTCCTCCATGCTCCCTCCCGCCGGCCCCGGCGGCCCTCCCCGGATGCGAGAGCGCCGGCTAGCGCTCCCAACTCTTTGGTCTTGGCGCTACCTGCGTCGTGTCAGTCGCCGGCCCCTTGGGCTTTACTGCACGGGCTACCGACGGCGGCCCGATGGTTGCCGCCAGCGTAGCGAGACCGCCGAGGGATTTGCTGTCGGCGACGGGTCTCGTGCCTTTTTGATCCGGTAGGGTGCCGGTGACCGAAACGGTGCCGTCGTCGTTCCGCTTCGGCAGGGCGCGCTGAACGTCCGGATGGCTCCGCCAGTGCTGCCACAATGTCCGAAGCGCCTTCGGTCCCCCCTCAGTGGCCGGATCGAACGCCTGCTTTCTGATGGCCTCGACAAGCCGCTTGATCTCTGCCGCCTGCCATGTCGCGATATCAGTCAGTTGCCTGTCGATCAGCGCCGCGAACGAGGGGCTGGCGAGCAATGCCGCATCGGTCGGGGATAAGCCCTCCACGGTGAGTCGCCCTGCGATCATGACGACAGGGACCCGGTCCTGCCGGATGCGGATGAGCAAGGCATCGAGTTTGCCGGGACGTCTACGCTGGACTCGCGCTTGTTCGTCGGCCGGGGGCCTGACCAGACGCGATAGCGGCGGCTCATCGGGCAAGCCGGCATCAATTTTTCCAATGGCCTCGCCCGGCGGGGCGATTTCGTCTTTCGCCTCATTTCGCTGATCTTGCACGGGGAGTGCGTCTAGTCCCGCTGGCGACATCACATCGACAACATGCGCGCGCCGCTGGATCGGTGCGTTGTCGATGATCGCGTCGTCATTGGCCGGCACGACCGCCATCACTCCCACCGACGTGAGCGACCTGGCGCCAGCCAGCGCGCCGATGGCTTGCAGCGCCTGCTGTTCAGAGACCATTCCGACGGGCGGAGCGAAATCGAGGCCAGCCATGAGCTTCAGGCGCGCCTTCCTCTCGCGTGCGATTTCCGTGAGGCGGGCGTCGATGGCAACGTGTCGCAGGTGCAATTTACCGATCGCTATAGCTGCCGCCTGGATGTCGGCCTCACCCGCCGCGATGGCGGCCTCGACCTTGGCAAGATGCTCCTCCGCTTCCTGCTTGCGCTTTTCGATCGCCCTACGGTGCGCGACGCTACCACTCACCTGGGCAAGGGACATGACGCAATGGTCGAGCGTCGCCTGCGCACAGGACCGCGCCTTGTGACGGAGGCGATCGTTCTCCCATGCCAGATCCCGTGTCTCCTGAAGCGCATGCAGCACCGCGCGGCGTTCCCCCATCAGAGCAACGCCCTCGGGCGACCCAACGACGCTCTTCGCCAGCACACCATCTTGTTGCTGCCAGGGCGCGAAGTAGCTCTCGGTCCTGCGTCGCTCGGCTAGCGCGGCGTATTGCCAACTGGCAGCCGCATTGTAGCGGCCGACCGCGGTCGGCACGCCCGCCCGCTCCAGCGCAGAGGCGCGGGTGCCGAGATGCATCTCGGGCTTCTTGTCGATCCCAAGCGCCTCGTGCGACCGCGCGTCGATCCGGCGCTGGATGCCCCGCAGCGCAAGCCGGTCGTTGCAGATGCCGGCGAAGCGCTCCCGCAGGTGTGGCACGAAGGCTTTGCCGGCGATCGCGGCGTTATAGTGCTCCGGCCGCTTGTCCGGCGCGAGGCTGCGGCTGACCTCGACGATCTTTTCCTGCCGATGCGGATAGCGGACGCGGGTCTCGCCCTTGCGCTTGAACTCCTCGGCAATCTCGAAATCCCACTTGCCCGGGCCGGGCATCCATTGGGCGGGGCGATCATGTGCGATGACGTGAAGGTGGTAGTTGCGCCTGTCGTTGCCCGGGCCCGGCGCATGGATCGCCGCCGTATACATCATGCCCGTGGATCGCCCCTCCGCGTCGAGGGCGAAGGAGCCGAGATGGTCGCAGAAGTCGCGAACGATTGCAGCGCGATCGTCGGCACCGAGTTCATGGGGCAGCTCGGCGACGTAACGATACTGCGTCCGGCCGGCGGAACCGGGCGTGAAGACGACCGGCGGATCCTTGTCCGGCCACCCCCGCGCGCGCCGCAAGACGTCGAGGATCGCCGCGCAGTCACGCTCGTCGGCGCGGTAGCGCTTCGGCTTGAACGACTTCGGCTTCACCCGACTGGTTGCCCATCGGTTATGCTCGGCACGGCAATGGGTGACGAACGCCGGCGGGAGGTCGTGGGCCGCAGCGTTCAGCCACTGGCCGATCACGGCGGCCTTGATACTCAGGCCCGCATGGCCCTGCCGCTCGCAGTGGTCGACCGCCTCCCAGTAGGCGCGGCGACCCTCGGGATCATCCGATATGTTGCTGAAGATGAGCGCGCGATCCGCGATCTCGACCGCATCGCCGCGCTCGACATAGCCGGCGTGGTCGAGCGCCGACGCGATTTCCACAGCCTCGTCCCGCTCGACATAGGCTGCATGGTTCGCCGCCACGGCGCCCGCTTTCGTGCCAGGCGACGATCGGGTGACGCTGCAGCAATGGAAGTGGAAGCTGCTCGTCATCCCATCCGCCGCCCGCGGACGACCCGGACGGGGCAGCGGTGCGCTGAAGTCGGCGGCGATCTTCCACGCACTTCGGCCGCTGGTCGGCCGTCTGGCAGCCTCTTCCTTCGCCTGCTCCTTGATCCGGACCCGCCCAATGAGGAGCAACTGCTCGTCTTCCTCGCGCGCGCGCAGCAGCGCGGCGAACTTGCCATTCGCTGCTTTGATACTCTGGCTGATCGCCCGCTCGCCGACCACGTTCCGCCTCCAGCACGCCGTGCCGACGGCGTGACGGCTTCAGTCTGGAATGGATTGGCGCCGGCCGCCAGACCCCCCATCGCAACGGCAACCAGTGCCTTCCGGATCACCCGCCGGCGGGTGAGGAGGACCGCGCCCGCAAGGCGCCAACCGGACCCGGCGATCGGGTCCGCGCACCAGCGTCGCTCGGGTTTACCCAGCGACGCGGTATTGCGCCTGACATTTCCTCCTCCCTCATTACGTCAAGCCGATCTCATCATCCTTCGGCCCGAAGGCACTTGCTTCATCAGACGAGCGCATCACCGGGATCGGATCGAACCGTCCTTATTAGCGCCAACGTCCATCTCCTGCGAGACACCGATCGCATCAAGGAAACGCGTGTCATGGCTGACGACGAGCATGGCTCCGTCGAACGAGCACAGCGCTCGTTCCAGCACGTCGATCGATTCCAGATCGAGATGGTTGGTCGGTTCATCGAGCAACAGCAGCCATGGCGGCTGCGGCCCGGACAGGGCAACAGCGACACCCTCGCGCAGGCGCTCCCCGCCCGACAGGCTGCCAACGATCCGCCGCGCGTCCCGGTTGCGGAAGGCGAAGCGGGCGCAGGCGGCATGAACCGCTTCCTCATCCAGCGTCGGGTGGAGGCGGCGCATGTTGCCGACGATCGTATCATCAGCGTCGAGCAGGCCGACATGCTGGTCGAGCATTGCCATCCGCTCACGCCTGTGCCGCACCGTGCCGCCGGATGGCACGAGGTCGCCGACGGCGAGCCAGAGCAGCGTTGACTTGCCGGCCCCGTTCGGCCCGGCGATTGCCAGACGCTCCGGACCGCGCATCGCGAACGTCCAGGGACCGAAGCGGCGACCGCCGAGATCGACCGTCGCATCCTGCAGCGCCAGCACCTCCGTCTGGGTCGGCAGGTTGGTCGCGGGCAGGTCGATGGTCAACGGCGTGCGCACCTCGACCTGCGCCCGTGCTGTGTCGCTGGCCGCCGAGGCCTCGCTGATCTGCCGCTCGGCGAGCCGACGGGCGCTGCCGCCGCTATTCTCGGAACGCTCGGCTCGCGCACCCAGTAATATCCGCGGCTCGCTGCCCTTGGCGGCGAAGGCGCGCCCAGCCTTGTCGCGCCGGTCCTTTGCTTCCTGTGCGGCTTGCGCGGCATGACGGGTACGGCGAAGCGCCGCATCGACGCGGTCGCGCTGCGTCTCGGCCTGTGCGCGCTCGGCGTCGCGGACGGCGACGAAATCCGTCCAGCCGCCGCCGACGATCCGGATGCCGATGGGGCTAAGTTCGACGATGCGGTCCACCGCCTCGAGCAGCAGGCGATCATGGCTGGCGACCAGCACGCCGCCATCCCAGCGCGCGATGAGCCGCTGTATCGCGGCGCGCCCGGCACGATCGAGGTTGTTGGTCGGTTCGTCGAGCAGCAACAGGTCGGGCCGATCGATCAGCAGCCGGGCAATGCCGACCCGGGTCCGTTCCCCGCCGGACAGCGCACCCATCCGCGCATCGAGATCGACGCCGTTGAGATCAACCTCATCAAGCGCGGACTCGACGAGGGCGGGCAGCGCCCAATCGGCGGTGTCGAAATCCTCGGCCGTCCCTGCCCCCGCCTCGATCCGCGCCAGCGTCGCCAGCGCATCCGCCGCCCCGAGCGCGTGGGCGATCGCTTGGCCGTCAGGCCAGTGCTGCGCCAAGCGGCCGACGCTGCCGGTTCGATGGGCCGTGCCGGCGACCGGAGTCGCTCGGCCCTCCACGATATCCAGCAGCGTCGACTTTCCGGATCCGTTGCGCCCGACAAGGCCGACGCGCTCCATCCCAACTGACAGCGACAGGTCGCTGAAGAGCAGGCGGCCGTCGGGCGTCGCGGCGGAGAGGTTCGCAAGGGTCAGGACATGAGACATGGGCACGGTAATCGATCGGTTCGCGTGGCGGTGATTTCAAGATTTACGGCCATCGCCGTTTGGCGAGCGTCGGCCCCGCCATCGTGCACGACGGCGGATTTCTTCGCATCCATCACGTGACCGTATCGTCACCCTGACCTTTAAGTCGCGTGGGGCGGGGCTTCCGCAGACCAGCCGGAAGCAGCGTGATGACGCGTTGCTCCAGCAAATGGCCGGTGACGACCGGGATCTTCTCGACCACGGACTTGAGCTTCTGAAGCGATGCCGCCGACGGATAGCGCGTCTCGCCTTCGCCGCCCTTGCCCCGGTGCCCGAGATGATCGTTGCGGAATTCGAGGAAGACTTCCTGATCCTTCAATTCGTCCGACACCATGTGCCGGGCCGAATGCATCGCCTGCCCCGGCTCGAGATTCGGCACCTTTGGCGCGATGTAGACCCACGACAGCTTGTAGAAGACGTCGCCGAGCTTCCGCTTGGTATCGCCGCCCGGCACCAGTTCGGGGAACAGCAACCGTTCGCCCGCCGCGCGCATGGCGTCCACATAGCGCAGAAAACCGAGCCGGATGAGTTCGTCCGCGATCACGTTGACCCGGCGGGCAGACTTGTTCTTGACGCGTCCCGTGTCGGTGGCGCGAATCAGCAGATAGTCGATGCCGTGCCGGTGTTCGACATCCTCGATCATCAGCTTGCACAGCTCCTCGCGGCGGGCGCCGGTGTACCAGACCAGCAGCAGCAGGTAGAAAAGGCCGTCGTGAATGATGCTCTCGCCCGGCTTCAGCCTGTCTCCGGTGCCGGCACAGCCCTTCCAGGGCGGCAGCTTGAACAACGCCTCGCCCTGCTCGCGGGTGTAGCGCTTCCGGGCCTCGCGTTCGTCCTCGTCGATCGCGGTGGTGAACTTTGAGAAGTCGATGACCGGCGCGGACGGGACCTGGCTGCGCATGAAGGCATGAACCTGCGCCAGCTTGTGAAAGTGCTTGTTGGTAGTTCCGGTTGAAAAGCCGATCTGCTCCGGCTTCAGCTTTTTTGACGCAACCTTCTGGGCTGCGATCGCCTTGGCCTCGGCAAGCGTCTGATCCGGCGCGCGATCGCTCGGTGACTTGCCGTAATGGATCGGCAGATTGTCGAAATGGCTATCAAGCGTGAGGATGTCGGCCTTGGTCACCTTCCAGAGCGGCGTTCCCGGCGGCAACGACTTTTGCAGCAAGGTCGCCGCCCACAGTATCTGCCGCAGCGTATGTTCGTCGACGCTTTCCCTCGCGCGTTTGCCCTGACGCCGGTGATCGAGCAGCTTGGGCGTTTCCGCGATCATCCGCTCCGCGGCCTCTACGGGACCGCAGTGCAGCCACGCCTTCGGCACACCAGAAACAGCGGGCGAATCCGCCGGCTTTGCGTCGTTGGCAGGTGTTGGGGCTGCCGACGGAGGCGGTGGTGACGAGGCGCACGCCATCGGGTCGCTCGGCTCAACCAGCGTCCGCAATTGCTTTTCCGCGTCCGCATAGACGTCGCGATACGTTGGGTAGAGCGCGAGCTCGACCATCCACCGCAGCCGGTCGTCGATCGCGAAGCCGGCCGCGGCGAGATGGCGGTCAATCTCTTCCTGGCGGATCGGGCTGACGCCCTTGTTCTCGCGCAACGCGATGACGGTCTGCAGGTCAGCGATGCGCTGCGAGTCCCATCCCTCCGCTGCGAGCTTCTGCTGCTCATCCGGCAAGAACGACATATGTCCGCCCCGCGACGTCAGGCGCTGGAAATAGTCGACGAAGACGCGATTGGTGGCCGAGTGAAACTCGGCATCGTCCGGTGTCGCGCGCTGCTCGGTGCAGACCTCGGCCAGCCGCTCCTCGTACATCGCCTTGGCGATCGCCTGAAGCTCGCGCTCGGTCATGCCGCGACTGGCGCGGATACGGTCGTTCAACATGCCCACCACCCGATCATAGGACGCGGTCAGTACCGCGCCCCGGTTACGCGCCTGAAGCCGGTCGGGGGTCCCGAGCGACAGGCGGACATCAATGGGCTTAGTATGGAACGAATAATGAACCCGGCGCCACCAGAAAATGTGGCCGCGGCGGAAAACATGCTGAAGCGACGCCAAGGACGACCTCCCCGGACAGCCACATGGCACAGTCACCTGCACACTGGGCCGTCACCGGACTGGGGTTAGCCAGCGAGATCAATTACTTGGTCGAAAATTGGCTGGGGCGGCAGGATTCGAACCTGCGGATGGCGGCACCAAAAGCCGCTGCCTTACCACTTGGCGACGCCCCAGCAGAGCTCGGGCTTATAGCGCAGCCCGCGTGGTTGGGAAGACCGTTTACAACCGATGCAGCCAACCATGGGGATCGGGGGCCGTACCGCGCTGGATCGCGACCAGCGCCTGATGCAGCCGGTCGGTCACCGGGCCGCCGGTGCCGTCGCCGATCGTGAAGTCGCCGTCGCGATCCGCGATGCGGCCTACCGGGGTCACCACCGCCGCCGTGCCGCAGGCGAACGCCTCGACCAATCGGCCGCTCTGTGCATCGGCGCGCCACTGGTCGATCGCATAGGACTCCTCGCGCACGGTCAGGCCGGCGTCGCGCGCGAGTGTCAGCAGCGAATCGCGGGTGATGCCGGGCAGGATCGTGCCGGTCAGCGGCGGGGTCTGCAGGCTGCCGTCGGCGAAGACGAAGAACAGGTTCATGCCGCCCAGTTCTTCCACCCAGCGCCGCTCCACCGCATCGAGGAAGACGACCTGATCGCAGCCATGCGCGATCGCCTGTTTCTGCGCGATCAGGCTGGCGGCATAATTGCCGCCGCACTTGGCCGCACCGGTGCCGCCCAGTGCGGCACGGGTATGATCGCGGCTGACCCACACCGTGATCGCGCGTACCCCGCCCTTCCAATAGGCGCCGACGGACGAGGCGATGACCATGTAGAGATATTCCGCCGACGGCTTCACGCCCAGGAACACCTCCGACGCGATCATGAAAGGCCGCAGGTAGAGCGCCCCGTCGCCTTCGGGAATCCAGTCGCTGTCCGCCGCGACCAGCCGCTCGATCGATTCGATGAACAGATCGTCGGGCAGTTCCGCCATCGCCATCCGCCGTGCCGAATCGCGGAACCGCGCGGCGTTCGCCTGCGGCCGGAACAAGGCGGTGCCGCCATCGGCCAGCCGGTACGCCTTCATCCCCTCGAATATCTCCTGCGCATAATGCAGGACCGATGAGGCAGGATCGATCGGCAGCGGCGCCCGCGCCGTGATGTGCGCATCGTGCCACCCTGCCTGATCGGAATAGCGGATCACCGCCATGTGATCGGTGAAGACGCGTCCGAAACCCGGATCGATCAATCGCTTGGCCCGCTCCGCCGCTTCGACCGGGGCGGCATGGGGATCGTGGCGGAAGGCGGCAGGCACAAGGGCGGACATTTCGTATCGTTCTCTTATCTCATGGGGTTGCGGACGCGTAGGAGTGCGGCTTAGACGGGTCAACATGGCTGTCTCAGCACCTCTTCCCCCCGCCCAGTTCCTCCGCGAGCCCGAATTGCGCCGCGGCCTGGAACTCCTGTACTTCGGCCACAGCCACCTGAATCGCTCGATCGATCGCGATCTGGCGAGGCAAGGACTGGGCCGTGCCCATCATCGTGCCCTATATTTCATCAGCAGGAAACCCGATCTGACCGTCAGCGAGCTGTTGTCGTTGCTTGCCATTACCAAACAGTCACTTGGACGCGTACTCAACGAGCTGACGGAGCGCGATCTGGTCGAGAATCGCGCCGGTGAGCGCGATCGGCGCCAGCGCCTGCTCCGGCTGACCGATGCGGGCAAGAAGCTGGAAGGCGAGTTGTTCGATGCCTGGAAGCAGAAAATCTCAGCGGCCTACACCCATGCCGGGCCGGCGGCGGTCGCCGGCTATTGGGCGGTACTGGAAGGCATGATCCCGGAAGAAGCGATGCCGCAGGTCGAGGGGCTGCGCCGCTAGGCCAGCGGTGGCACAGCGGTGCGGGTCGATTATCGCCCCCGCGCCGCCGCTGCCATCTCGCCGTTACGCCGCGCCGATGCCGCGAGCGTTTCGATCAGCAACCGTTCCAGCGCGCGATCGGCGTCGAGTACATTCAGCCCTTCGCGCGTCGATCCGCCGGGGCTGGCGACGCGGTCGGCCAGCACCGCCGGCGGCACATCCGCCGCCACCGCCATCGCCGACGATCCGGCCAGCGTTGCCAGCGCCAATCGCCGTGCCTGTTCCTCGGGCAGGCCCAATGCCGCCCCCGCCACCGCCAGCGCATCGGCGAAGCGGAAGACGAAGCCCGGCCCGCAGCCGGCCAGCGCGGTGACGGCATCGAACGAGCCTTCATCCGCCACCCATTCGACATGCCCCAGCACCGCTGCCAGAGCCTCTGCGGCCTGCCGGACACCGGCATCGGTCGTTGGCGTGTACAACGCGGTAACGCCCTGCCCGATCGCGACCGGCAGATTGGGCATCGCGCGCACGATGGCCGCCGCCTCGATCCGCCGCGCCAGCGCCGCCACCTCGACACCTGCGAGGATCGACACCAACAGCGCCGGACGTACATCGGCAAGCAGGGGGGCGATCACATCCAGCTGCTGAGGCTTCACCGCCAGCACCAGCGTCGCCGGACGTTCGTCCGTGGGGATCGACGTGATCGATCGCACGCCGTCCGGCACGCCGCGTCCGCTGCGCGTCACCACCGTGATCGCCGCCGGGTCGAGCCCGGCGGCCAGCCAGCGGCGCAACATCGCGCCGCCCATGTTGCCGCATCCGATCATCCAGAACGGACCGACGGGCATCGTGGCGGTACTCATGCCTCGCCCTGCGTTTCGACCAGTGCGGCGGCAAGCGCATCCCGGGGACTCTTTCCGCCCCACAACACGAACTGGAACACCGGATAGAAGCGCTCGCATTCCTCGATCGCTGATTCGACCAGCAGTTCGGCACCGCCCAGCGTCATCGTGCGATCGTCGTCACCGTCGATCATCGCGGCATGGCGGAACAGCAGGACGCCCGTGGAGGACCATAATTCGAAATGGCCGATCCACAGCTGTTCGTTGACGAGGCCGATCGCCTCGTAGATCGATCCACGCCGGTCCTCGGGCACCTTGATATCGGGAAACGCCAGAAACTGGAGGACGCTGTCATCCTCCCGCCAGAGCGCGCGCAACTCATAGGTCGCCCAGCTACCCTTTACCGAGGCGACGATCTCCTCGTCCTGCCGTTCATGGTCCCAGCCGTGCGCGGCGTAATAAGCCTCAAGCATATCGATCGGGGCGGCATCGTCATCGTCGTGTTCGGTCTGGTCGAGCATCAATGTCTAGTCGCACGGGGCGAGCCGGCTGGCAAAGGCCGACACGATCCCGTGCGATCCCTGTCAGACGGTCGGCAACGGATTGCTGGCCTTCGCCTCCAGCGCGTCGAGCCGGGCGCGCAGCGTATCCGCCTCGTCCCGCGCGGCGGCCGCCATCGCCTTCACCGCGTCGAATTCCTCGCGACTGACGAAATCGAGCCCGCCGATCCATTCCCGTGCGCGCGATCGCGCACTGGCCTCCGCCTCCCGGCCCATGCCGGCCACTGTGCCTGCGGCACCGTTCACGAGCTTGGCGAAATCATCGAAGAAGCGGTTTTCGGATTGCATGCTGATATCCCCAGGGGCGATGAAACGCGTCGTCACGACATTTGGGACGTGACGGGCGAGGGCACAAGGGTTTCCGCCGCCGGGTTCAGCCGGTCGATGCTCCAGGTCAGCACCCCGGCGAAACTGATCCAGACCAGATACGGCACCATCAGCCATGCCGCCAGTCGCCGCACGTGCGCGAACGCGAAGGTGGTGGCGATGCCGATCACCAGCATCGCGGCGATCAGCCAGACCGCCGCCGACACTAGATGGGCGCCGAAGAACAGCGGCATCCACGCCAGCGACAGGCCGAACCCAAACATGAACAATCCGGTCGCCAGCCCCCGCCCCGGTGCCGGTCGCGCGGCAAGGACGATCGCCAGCGCGAGGCCGAGCAGGACATAGATCGTCGTCCAGGCCACCGGAAACACCCAGTCGGGCGGCGTCTGTGCGGGCCGGGAAAGCGCCATGTACC
>Ga0265798_10006849_pt1 | contig 14896 bp, 12 predicted proteins | sample P3T30metagenome_FD_192430 | JGI IMG/M metagenome (GOLD analysis project Ga0265798, IMG submission 192430) | Plant litter microbial communities from East Loma Ridge, Irvine, California - P3 T30 | ecosystem: Environmental > Terrestrial > Plant litter > Unclassified | place: USA: California... | reverse complement strand
CATGCAGGAAATGGCCGCCGCACCAGCGCCCAGGCAGACGATCTTTGCCGCTTCCAGGGTTTTGCCAGCGATTTCCAGGGCGTTGATCATGCCCGCCGCAGTGACGATCGCTGTGCCGTGCTGGTCATCGTGGAACACCGGAATGTCGCACTGTTCAATCAGCGCTTTTTCGATCTCAAAGCACTCAGGTGCCTTGATGTCTTCCAGGTTGATGCCACCAAACGTGATGGAAATACGACGCACTGTGTCGATAAATGCTTGGGTGCTCTCCGAATTAACTTCAATGTCAAACACGTCGATGCCGGCGAATCGCTTGAACAGGACACCTTTTCCCTCCATCACTGGTTTTGATGCGAGCGGTCCAAGGTTTCCCAAACCGAGAATTGCAGTGCCATCAGAGATCACCGCAACCAGATTGCCCTTGCCAGTGTACTTGTATGCAAGCGCCGGGTCGCGACCGATTTCCCGGACTGGCTCGGCTACACCGGGGCTGTATGCTAGAGCAAGATCGCGTGCAGTAGCGGTGGGCTTCGTCAGCTCGACACTTAGCTTGCCTGGGCGTGGACTGGCATGGTATTCGAGGGCATCGTTTACAAAACTCATGTTTACATCCTTATTCGCCGATTCACTAGCAGCCGGCCTTGTTGATTAAAACTTTTGTTGGACGAGTTGCTGCGTCAGGGGGTACCGATCGTGCGTGGCGATCGCCCCTGACGCAGCGAACAGGGTCTGCTAGAAGATACGGTCACTTTTTACGTAGTGATGAACTACGTCATTCAGTGCCTTGAGCACATCTTCTGGCGAATAGGTGGCCAGAGCTAGATCCAGCGTCTTCATGTAGCCATGCAGGTTATTATGGTTACGCCGGGCAAAGTCCATCTCCAATGCCTCTTCTTCATAAATCAGGACATAGCTCCTGCAGAAGCCTGCAATTAAAAAGGCAGCAGACGCTTGGAATGGCTCATCGCGAATCACGGCCAAGCATTCTGCATTGGCCAGTTTGAATGTCTCCGTTCCTGGTAGGGAGGCGGAAAAGTTTTTCATCATCTGAGAAAAATTCATCAAGGCAGACCTCACACCGCGGCTAAAACAGAGTAACGATCAAATGCCAGACGCTGGCCCCGTACAGTACTGTCAACCGAGGTGCCATCCCAGACACGTTCACCGTTGACAAAGGTTGCTGCGATACTTGTCGCGAACTCGGCCCCATCGAACGGCGTCCATCCGCACTTTGAAAGTACTTCAGCGTTAACAACGTGGTGTGACCGGCGCGGATCGACAAGTACTAGGTCGGCAGCGTAGCCCTCCCGCAGGTAGCCACGCTTGCTTACTTGAAACAATTCGGCAGGCGCGTGACTCACCACTTCTACCAGGCGTTCAAGAGTCAAATCCCCGGCCAGAACCCGCTCCAACGCGACTTGTAACGCATATTGCACCAGCGGAATGCCTGACGGTGCCTGGCCGTATTTTTTTTGCTTTTCCTCGAGTAAGTGAGGAGCGTGATCAGTAGCCAAAACATCAAGCCGTCCTTCGGCCAGGGCTTTGACAATTGCCTTGCGGTCGCTTTCGGATTTGATGGCCGGATTACATTTAATCAGGAAGCCCAATCGCTCATAGTCAGCTTCTGAGAAGTGCAGAAAATGAACACATGTTTCGGCGGTTATGCGCTTCCCGCTGATCGGCCCCGGCTCAAACAACTCCAATTCTTCTGCAGTTGAAATATGGAGCACGTGAAGTCGGCTGTTATGCTTGCGAGCCAGCTCGAGAGCCAACCGAGTTGATTTGATGCATGCCGCGCGTGACCGGATTAGAGGGTGCAGGCGAGCTGGGATCTCCTCGCCGAAAGTCTCTTTGACTTTGGCTAGTTCGGCATCAATCATCGGCGTGTCTTCGCAATGAGTGATGATCGGCACAGGCGAGACGCGGAAAATCTCGTCCAATACCTTGGGATCGTCCACCAGCATGTTGCCCGTCGACGCTCCCATGAAAACCTTCAACCCCGGCGTGCTAGACGGATCGATCACCCGAATATCTTCCAGATTGTCGTTGCTGGCCCCCATATAGAACGCGTAATTAACAACGCTGGAACCTCCGGCGATGTCGTACTTGGCTTCCAGCGTATCTCGGCCCAACGCCGCTGGTCGTGTGTTGGGCATCTCCATGAAGCTCGTGATGCCACCTGCGGCACAAGCGCGAGACTCTGATGCGATGTCTGCTTTATGGGTCAGCCCAGGCTCACGAAAATGAACTTGATCATCGATCATCCCGGGTAGGAGCCACAAACCTGTCGCATCAATTACCTCTTCGGGCGGAAGCACCTCAAGGAATTCCCCAATTCTGTGGATGAGCCCGTCCCGAATTCGAAGGTCTGCTGTCCATACGCGTCCTTCGTTGACCAAAGTGGCGTTGCGAATCAGCCAGGAAGTTATATGTTCAGTCACGACGTCAGCTCCAATGTCGAAAGATAAAGCACCTCGGAGGCTGCAAGAAAGTCGTCTAGGGCCATTGCTTCGTTAGGGTTATGTGATCCGTGCTGATTGCGGATGAAGATCATCGCACTGGGGATACCCGCGTTCGCGAATACGGCAGCATCATGACCCGCTCCGCTTGGAGTTCGAACGCCTTGATGCCCTTGCTGGCGAGCTTGCTGGACGAATGTTTCGACCCATGGCTCGTGCATCGCTGCCGGTGCTGTATCGATTCGTTTGTCGAACTCGAAACGCACCTTGCGCTCTTTCTCTATAGCCTTTACTTCAGCCAGCGCAACTTCATAGAACTCATCAAGGGTAGATTGATGCAGACTACGCATTTCGAGGCTGAAGCTCACTTCACCGGGAATGCGCGAAACCGCATGGTGAGCAGCATTTGTTCCTAGAGTGCCGACCGTGACAACCAGATCCTTGCCGCCGGCGACGTATTCGCTCCATCGATTATCAATGCGTGCTACTAGCTCACTGACCGCGAAAACGGAATCGTGGCGGTCCTCACGTGCGACAGCGCTAGAGTGCCCGTCTTCGCCCAGACAACGAATTAGATTGTGGCGAAGATTGCCACGAATTCCTGGCACGATGCCGAGAGCTTGACCCATCCGCTCAAGGGATTCGGCCTGTTCGATGTGCACTTCCAGGTAGCCTGCAAACTGGCTTTTATCAATCAACCATTCCTGACGACAGATCGCATCGGTATCGGCCCCGACGGCTTGCATTGCCTCGCCCAAAGTCCGCTTACTGAAGCGATTCTTAAGGCGGAGGTCTTGGGCATTCAGGGTACCGACTACCGCACGCGACCCGATGTAGGATTTACCATACCAAGCGCTCTCTTCACCGCGAAGTCCCAATACACGGACTGAGTGTGTGGTTTCAATCTTTTCGCGATCAAGGCGGCAGAGGCAAAGCAGCCCCGCGATTACACCGGCCAGACCATCATAGTTCCCCCCTTGAGGGACTGAGTCCAAATGGGAGCCGTACCAAAAGGCAGCGTTTCCGTTGTCGCTTTTGCGCTTGAATATGACATTCCCCGCCCGGTCGTATTCGACCACCAGATCGTGGGTTAGAGCGAAATCAGCCAAGTAGGAAATCGCTTCGCTCTCGCCTCTGCCATAAGTCTCACGGGTGATACCTTCATGAGAGTCCCTCGAGATTGCTTCAATGTCCTTGAACAGTTTATCGGCTTGTTCACGCCATAGGTCTGTCATGGCAAGGCTCCAAAAGGCATGGCTGGGGAGTCGTCAAGCGCGCCGATTAGCGATCTGATCGACCTGATCCCTTTGCGCTGGCAGAACGCTTCAAGCTCACCGATCATGGTGTTCATGATTTTGGGATGTAGGAACGTCGCGGTGCCGACCTGGACGGCGCTAGCGCCGGCATAGATGAACTCCAAAGCATCGTCAGCAGTCGAGATTCCACCACAGCCGATGACCGGAATTTTCAGAGCTTTGGCGCACTGATAGGTTAAACGCACCATCAAAGGCCGGATGGCTGCGCCGGAGATGCCACCCATGACGTTACCAAGGCGAGCGCGACCGCGTTCGATGTCGATTGATAAACCTAGCAGCGTATTGCCGACAACAACCGCGTCAGCCCCGGCCTCTTCAGCTGCCAACGCGATAGGAGCCACTTCTCCAGCATTTGGCGTCAACTTCACCCAGAGCGGCACAGAAGTGACTTGGCGTATCACCGAAACAACCTTATAAGTGCTGCCTGCCTGCATACCGAAAGATTGACCATGTGCTTCAAGGTTCGGGCAGGAGATGTTCGCTTCGATCCCTGCGACACCCGGTACGCTGCTCAGGCGTGCAGCCAGATTGGCAAAGCCCTGAATTGTCGGTGCGGAAATGCTCACGATTAGCGGCGACTCGAAATTGCGGTAGAAAGGCACAGCCTTATCGATGAACAGGTCAGCGCCTTTGCTCGGTATGCCGATGGCATTCATCATCCCGTCGCTGAGTTCGCATACGCGAGGCATTGGGTTGCCGGTGCGTTTTTCAGAGGTGATCGTTTTGGTTACCAGAGCTCCAAGCTGGTTGAAGTCCAGCAGGTGAGTCAACTCTTCTGCAAAAGTACCTGAGGCGGGCATCACTGGATTCTTCAGCCGCAGGCCGCCGACGTTGACGCTGAGATCCACTTTCGTATCGATAGCAATCATCCCACCACCTCCGCCAAGTTGAAGCACGGACCTTCAAGGCACACTCGCTTGCCGACCTTGAGTCCTCCGACTTCGAAGACCTCTACGCAGCACTGACACATGCCGAGGCCACATACCATTTGTTGCTCAAGCGCAACTTGACCTACAAGGTCAAACTCCGCACTCAGTCGCTTCAACAGCCGCGTTAAGCGCTTAGAGCCACAAGTGAATACTGCATTGCTGCCTTCATGAACAATGATTTTCCTAAGGCGTTGCTCCAGGTGTTCAATCGAGCTGCTACCGTCTTCATCCAGAACCACCTGTACGTCAGCACCAAGCGAGGCAAACCGCTCTTTTGATAACAGGCTTTTTTCGCTGCGGGCACTTAAGACGGCGGTCAGTCGAATGCCCAGGTTATGGGCCGCTTCTGCCAACGGCGCGAGCGTTGCGAGGCCAACGCCCCGCGCAACCAGAATCATATGTTGCCAGTTAGGATTGAGATCAAAACCCTTACCCAACGGCCCCAGGATTTCCAGGGTCTGGGCTGCCAGCAGCGATTCCAGCCCATACGTACCTTTGCCTGCAACCTTGTATAAAAACTCGACCTGACCGGTTTCCGGGTCGGCTTTGTACGTGCTCATGGGCCGACGAAAGTAAGGCTTATGATCACCTTCGTTCGGGCAAAGCAAATTAAAGAACTGGCCTGGTTGTGACATGCAGGCAGCGCCGTCCGCTTGAAGTACCAGGCGCTTGTACTCGGCATTGACCCACCCGTTGGAAATCACCACTGCGAGTGTGTCGTCTGGGGGAGTGACTACATCGGCCTGGGAGCAGCCATAAATCGCGTTCATGGAGGAAACCTCGCATTGTCTAAATTATTATACTTAAAGGTCGACGTACAGTGCATAAACCGCCGCGGTGGGGGGTCAAATGCGTCATGCGGCGACGATTCTAGTTGTCACTCAGCTGAAGCCCACATCGATATCTAATATTTGATACTTGGTAGACGATGTTTTACAGCAGTCCTTAGCTAAGCCTCTTGGAGCTTCTTGACTACTCCACTTAAGCAAGGTGGAAGCAGCCAGACAGTCGCGGCCATGGCGACAACGTAAAGAGACGCAAGCAGCATAATCGCAGCTGAAAACGAATAGTGGAGCGCCACGGCGCCAACTACCAAAGGGCCAAAACCGCCAGCGGCTCTGCCAAAGTTAAATAATACATTTTGGGCGGTGGCCCGAATTTGCGCTGGATAAAGGTCGGAAATCAAAGCCCCATATCCGCCAATCATCCCGTTTACAAAGATCCCCATCACTGCTCCTGCGAACAGCATCACGGTAGGGTCGTCGAGGTTCGCATAAGCAATCACCATCAGAGCCGCCCCGGCTTGGTAAAGCAGGAACATCCGCTTACGCCCGTAGCGGTCTGCGAGTTGGCCGAACAGCCAGATTCCAAAGGCCATACCTAGTACCGTCACCGCAGTCCATGTTCCAGAGGCCATTAGTGAAAAGCCGAACTTTTTGGACAGATAACTAGGCATCCAAATCATGAGGCCGTAATAGCCGAAGTTCTGTACTGAGGTCAGAACGATCACCCCCAGGCTTGCCTTGGTGGTCGGACCATCCTTAAAGAGATCAGTGAAACGTCGCCTGAAGGAAACCGGTGATTTAGCGGCCTTCACGAATTCAGCAGGTTCGCTCATGGAGTGTCTAACCACCAGCGACACCAGCGCCGGCAATAAGCCAACCAAGAACATGCCGCGCCATCCAATGTGCGGAAGCAGAAGCGGCGTAAGCAAAGCCGCGGCCAGAACACCAACCTGCCAGCCCATTCCGACATAGGATGAAGCTTGGTTGCGTTTGCTAGCTGGCCAAGTTTCAGCGATGAGCGCCATTCCTATACCGAACTCGCCGCCAAGGCCAAACCCCGCAAGCGTTCGAAAAAACAGAAGGTCCCAATATCCCTGCGCAACAGAGCACAACCCGGTGAAGATTGAGAACGTAAGGATGCACAGTGTAAGCATGCGGACACGCCCGTAGAGGTCGCTCAGTTGGCCAAAAAACATTCCGCCTACCACAGCTCCCAGTAGAGTCCAGGTAACAAGCGACCCGGCCTCAGACGTGGTCAGAGAAAGACCGATCGCAATCGCTGGCAGCATAAATCCAAGAATCAGGAGGTCGAAGCCATCCATCGCGTATCCCGTAACGCTCGCGATCAGCGCCTTCACGGGTGAAGCATCCCTTTTTTCGAGCTTGTCGGACAAAGCCATCACGCCTTACCTCTTGTTTTTGTGTGTTTTTTGAGACGCTGGTGGCTTAAGTGCAGAGATATAGATGCGTTTTCAGCGAATCATTGGCCCTAGATTACCGCTAACTCCGAGCATTGTCTAAATATTTAGACATTCGGCGCGTGCAGATCATAGGTGCCATTCGAGGTTGATCGATAACGCATTGACATCGATACCGTATCCCTTACTGTTGCCGAATTTGTTCCGCCAGTATTCATAGCCAGGCCCCACCCACAGCACATTTTTCTTTAGGCTTGTGAAGCGACCAACGTCTGTCATTAGCGAGGTACGCATGAGTCGCTCTGCGGAGGTAGGATTATTTCGATAGTCTTTGCCTTTCTCTCCATTGACGCTGATGAAACCCTGAAATTTCATGGGGTTATCAGCTACCGTAAAAGGGAGGCCCCAATTGACATTCGCTTGGAAGAACGGATCGAACACCATCCATGAGTGGTTTGGAGGCTGATCGCACACATCCAGGCCACAGTGATTCCATTCGCGTGCGTAGTACAAGCTAACATCAAGGAAGCCTACGGGCACCGTCACCTTAATGGTTGGACCCACCACGAGCATGCGCTTCCGAGACTGGAAGGCGTTATCTTTCGTGTTCCAGTCAAAGCCGAGACTTAAGGCAACGTCTCTAACCGGGCCAAAGGCCAATGGTCTACCGAACACGCGACCGTACTGCAATTGATTCCGGTATGTCAGATATACCTCGGTAGCGCCGCTATCGCTGTTCTCGCGCAGGTCGTTGTGATCGGACTTGAAAACGTCGAGATTTGCGAATTGTTGGCCTAGGGCGTAACTGCTGACATGAGTAACTTGGAGAATATTTTTCCCAATGTCTTGTGGCTTCCCAGGATCAGAAAAACTGTTGCTGTAGCGGTATCCAATGTAGGTATCGCTGAAGGATGGTGGGTCGGTCGCGAATGCCACTGCAGGCATGAAAAAGACGAGCGCAGGTGCGCCGATGCTGATCTTCATATCAGAAACTCCAGTCGGGCGGGGGGGTTTTTGGTTTCTGCTAATTCGGCAGACCGAATACGCGGTACCTGCCATACACATCGCGCTCAGTTGTGCGAGGCGGTCGGAATTGGTTGAATTGCGGAGTGATCTGGCGAGCAATGGGTACGCGCTTCTGCCCGGTTGAGACGCAGGGACGCCGCGTAGTCGACGAGATGTGTGGACATGGATGGCCTTTTTATTTTGTACGATCTACCTAGCCTGTCTAAATATTGATACACTTTGGCCTTAGGCTCGTCAAGCCGTTTTGCTATGACATTAGCCCTTATGTTTATCCTCAAGGATTCGTTAGTGAGCCAGATAGACTTTCAAGCCATCGGTGAGCGGCTACGGGCTTTTCGCATTGGCCGTCAACTGAATGCTGACCAGGTTGCCGAAAAACTGGGGATCTCCAGAGCAGCTGTTTATCGACTTGAGCTCGGAAAGATCGTTAAGCTTGAAACGCTGGAAAGCCTAGCTGATCTGCTGAAAGTGTCCCTAACCAGCCTGCTCGGCTCTGACACGGAGTATTTCGACAACGCATTGGGTTACTTCGAGCGAATGAGGCAGCTTGAGGCCAGGTCCAGCAGTATCATTTCCTACTTCGATCCGTTCTCATATCTTCTGACGACTCCAGGGTATTCCGAGTTGTTTCAGACGATGCTTCACGAAGCGCGGCCACCAAAGTTCAGCAAATCCCAAGATGCTATGGAGAAGGAAATACTCAGCATTCTGGATGAGCGGAAATCAACATTTTCCCGGCAAAAATTCGAGGTCAAATCAATTGTCAGCTTGCGACAAATTGAACGCTATCTCCACATTGGTTTAGTCGGCCGTCTGGATCTGCCTACCAGCCTACGAATGGAACGGGCGCTACTGGCGCGGAAAGAGATCGAGAATCTGATTAGCATCGTTGAAGCGAATAGCGGTCACCCAAGCATTTATCTAATTGACGAAGCGCTGCCAAGCGCTACATTCCAAATATTCGAGCAACCATCGACAAGCTATGTCGCCGTCAGTCCTTACCGCCTTGGTGAGCTGCCAAATTTGCATGTTGGGATCGCTAGTGTCACATCTTCCACCCAAGCGGTTGAAATGTACAAAACGATGTCTACACACTTGCTGAGTCGCGCACATTCTGGTCAAGAAGCAACCAGTAAGTTGCGGCAGTTACTCGCAAAGCTATGATCACGTGGTTGGACCGGTGAAGCTGGTTTAAGTGGGATTAGATCACAGTGCACATCGCCGGGCGTTGGACATATGTCGAAACTGGTGATGACTGATGCCAGCTTTCGACCCAAAGCGGACGGTCAGAAATATCTAAGACATGATTGTAACGACGCAATGATGTCGTTCTGGGCGTTGCTTGATCAGGTTATCGGGCTTCCATGCCTTCTCGAAGAACGCCTTGGTTGAGCCAATACAACTGGGGAATCCGAAATAGCCAGTACCCGGCAGGATTTTGATTGGGTTTTACCGGCGCCTGATGAGTTCGAGCCGAAATGCACGTCAATTGAGCCGTCATTGTTGGTAACAGTTGAAGCGCGATGTTCGACGGCACGGCTGCTGTTATCCAGGCCTGAGGCGGTAATCCAGTTATACGCCGTCCCCGAGCAGAACAATGCCGCCCAAATATCTAAGGGCAGATTCAGCGAGTAGCCGCTGCTCCCTGACAAGATTGGCTTTCGGCATCGAAGAACGTGGCGGATTACTTGGCGCCAACTATTATAAAGCTCACCGCCATACCCGGGTTAGCCGCGCATGCACTTGCGGTTCAGGCTTCAGTTCTTGTTTTTCCAAATTGCTCTAAACCGGAATCTTCAAGAATGCGCAAAATACGTTGTGGTGTTATATCGAGTATTGCAGTGTTACCTGCATAAAGATAGTTTCCGATATAAATTATATTGTCGGCATTGACTGGGAGCTCGACCTTGTTTTTGATTATTAGGTTTAAGAAAGTTCCTCGATTGATCCGAAAAATTCTTTTGCCTGTTTCAGGATACAGCTTCAACTTGTCAATGACCTCTCTGCTAAGGTCGCTCTCAGACCTCAACCGAAACTTAGTTCGAATCATCTGACTCCATTCGCCTGCTTTGTAATGACGATATGCTAGCGTCTCAAATAGCTTCATCATTCCCCAGTCGGAAGTCTCAAGAGTTGCGAAGATACCATTAAGCGCGCGCCCTAGGTCTGAATACCCAGCCCAGTCTTCTTGACATTTATACCTTAAATCATGCTCGACCTCGTGCCATCCTTCAGAAAGAACCGTCCTAATTTGGACTTCAAATGTGTCGTCTAACACGTTGTAGGAATCCAAAAGCGTACTGTTCTCAGAAATCTCAGGAGGCAGCTTAAATATTAGATTACAACGGTTCGCGGTAAAGACCGAGCCGTTGGGCGTATCGATAGTGGAGGAGTGCTCATCATAGCTAAACGAGTTTTTCAAAACATCCATAGCTACGCCCTGATCGTCAGGGAAATATAAAGCTACTCGCACGCCGAAAGCGTCTTGGATTTTCTTGCCCGTAGGGGTGTATTTTCCAGCCGATTTGTTAATTTTCTTTTCTATGGATTCTACACTTTTAGCTCTTGAAAATACTCGGCAAAGCAACCCGATCTTATCAAGCTCAGACTGGATCAAGTGCTGTAGATTGTTGGCAATCAATTTGTCAGGAGAAATAGACATTAGCTGCGTCCCAGCATTGTTTTGACTTCCGAAATATGTTCGAGATTGAGCTCTAGAACGCTGTTTTTGCCACCGTCACGGATAAACCGCTGCCGGCGCAATGAAGCAATAGCCTCAAGGATTTCGGCTTGGCCGATCGGTCCTGAGTTCGCGCAAACGATTCTAATAGGGCGATGTTTGTGGAAAGTGGGCCTCCCTTTGGGCCAGAATTTTTCGAGAACAAAGATCTCAGCGTCCGGAAACTTCCTCACTATCGTTGTATCGTCTACCGCCCTTTGTTGGAGCGCTAGCAGAAGATTTGGGTTATCTGAGTCGCAGCCAAGCGCGTGGATAACACCGCCTTCTTCATCATGTTCAAAGCCGCAATTAAAAAAACGGCAGTTGATAAAGGACACTTTATCCATATTCTTGCCGACTAGATTTACGTCAAAGAAGCAGCAACCAATAAAAATAAAGTTGTTGATCAAGTTAGACTTGCCAATATCAACACTCTTGATTTCTATATTTTCTACCGAGCCGTCACAAAGATCAATGTCTAACCTGTCGGTAAGCATTATTGTGTAAAGCACCTTGTCCGTCACTGGAAGGAACTCCAGAGAGAACTCTAGAGCGTTCCAAAGATTCTGTTTCGTGTCATCGGCTCTAGCAATCGTCGCAATCACTGATGGTTCAATAAATCGCTCGAATCCTGCCCACTCCTTAGAAGTGTCATCAATGATGATCTCTGCACAGAAATTTCCAAGCACAAACTCGTTTACGAAGCCAATGCCCTGGCCGTTCTCATTACTCCGGTCCAGCATTGCGTGTCCCGACAATTTCGCCACAAGCTCCCCGAGCGTGGGGCGCTCTTCCGGCTGGTACTGCTTACGACTCTGATCGAGCAACTCATCGTGATTTTTCAGAATGACGTCAGAAATGTATTCTTTCGATTCGGACGTATAGTTTCTCTCCATCATGTCGTTAGCAATACTCTTAAGAATGGCGTACTGATCCTGAGGCAGTACGCGTAAGTCCTGGCGGCGACGTTCCCGCTCAAGCATCGAAGAAAAGTATTTGTCAACTATTGAGTTAGGGTTCGCAATTGCCGCATCAAACTCGGCGTTAGAGATGCACCGAAGATAGGAGAGCAGTACCGGATTACTCAGCCTATCGATAGGGAAGTTGACGAGTTTCAGTGCATCTAATCGTGCCGGTGGAATCCAGTCCTCAATGGTAGGCTCGCTAATCCGGATGCGATAAATCTCGAAGTCCTCGTCGTGCTTTTCCACCCACGAGTGGAAGTTGTCACCATCGAAAATTGCGGTGCGACGGGTTGTTAGGATAACCTTCGCCGACTTAGTAAGCAGCTCGCTTATGGTGTCGAGCATCGGTTCAGTATGTTCATACCCATCGTTGTCTTCGGCCGTTTTACTCTGCGGTAAAAGCTCGTCAAAACCGTCGAGAATGACTGGAACGTTGCCATTCTGAATCTCAGAACGAACTAGACTCGAGCGCAATAGGGGAAAGCTCCGATCAATTTCATCCAAAAAAACGTATCGGAAAATTTTAGCCTGACGGTTTCTGGCTAGCTCAGAGAACAGCGGAACCATATCGTCGGAGTTTTCGATTATTTCATTTAGTAGCTCTTGCGCGGTGCACGTCTTACCGAAGCCTGCGGCGGCTTCAATCAAAAAAAGTGCGGGTTTAGTCGATTTTAATCTCGAATAGATTTCGTTCACGACGCTGCTCATGCCGACCACATCATTAATCGTGTAATGCGACCTAATATATTCGTACTGACCGTTATCCGAGTGTATTTTCGCGATGGAATCGGTATAGCGCCTATATTCTCTTTTTAACTTCTTACGGGTGCTTTCCGCGGAAAAAAAGCCCCTGAATAGGGTTTTCTCGATGGATTGAGTTGTCGTGTACGAGCGAACTTTACAGGCGTAGCCCGTCTTTTTGAATTCGTTGAAAACCCTTTCTTCGTCGCCTTTAGGTCCTGTTTTGATAATGTCGGCGTTATGGAAGTGGCCTGATCTATACGTAAATACATGAATGCCAGGCTCGTAACTATCAGCTTCTTCAAAACCGTACTGCCGATACAACCTTCTAAGTTCGCCGACATCAATCATATCTATCCTTGGCATAGGTCATGGCGTAAGCACCTTTATTCAATATTGCTCCTGTGCACGGGCTTTGATCCACAGGAATAGGGAGATGGTCCTCTTGCAGTAGCTTAATGATATCAAGCTTCTACGCGTTTGGGACACCCTTTGGCGGCGGAGTATTTTTGGTCACTAAGCGGATGGGTGGCGCCCTGGCAGAGGCTCAGCGCGGTGATACTTAGCTTTAGTATGATGCCGTTTCTCTTTGGTATCGCCGCGCCACGTCATGGTGGCTGCTTCTGGCCGCAGGCAGACAGCTCATTGTTGCTTGTCCAAGGAATTGCCCTGCTGCAGAGCTTAGGTACCTTTGCCAGAACAGCGAAAGCCTTCCTGGCTACGTCGAAGGTATTCGTGTTGTCAGTGCTCGGCTTGATCAAGGCGAAAAACGCCGCACGGCCCAATGCGAAAGCTTCGGCGGGCGTTCCCTCGGGAGCTCCGCGCCATCAGCAATTACATCATAGCCACCGCCACCAAGGGCTGATCCTGCTAATGCGCTTATCAAGACTGGCCGGCCGAGCCCGAAGAAGGCACCGCGCCCCTTAAACCTGCCATCCCTCGCTCGCTTCATTGAGCATTTGCATGATCAGTACACTGAAGCGCTGGCTCAACAGGCTTTGCGGCCGGTCTTCGGGCAGCAGCAAATAGGTGGAGAAGCGGATTTGCGGCTCGAATGGACGCGTTTCGATGCCTCTGTGCAAATATTCCAGCGCAACCATCGGGCTGACGATACTCACCCCCAGGCCCAGCGCCACCAATGAGCACACCGTTGCGGCATAAGGGGTTTCCAGATTCAGCTTGCGATATTCCTTGTCGGCGGCAAATGCCCGATCTACACGGGCGCGCGAGCCGTCATTCATCGAAAGAGAGATGAACTCCTCGCCATGCAGATCTTCTGCCTTGACCGTTGTGTGCGCGGCGAGTCGATGGCCCGTGGGAAAGATGCACACCCCGGGCACGTCGCAGATTTTTTGAGTGCGCACCCCGGGCATGTCATCGCCGACATAGGACGCCAGTCCGACGTGACAAAACTGCGAGGCAGCCCAGTGGGCGACCATCGGAGAGTCATTGGTGTGAATCGAAATCGCGGCGTCAGGGTTTTCCCGGCGGAAACGCTGGATGACCTTAGGCAATAGGGTAAGCGATAGCGAAGGCACTGCGGCGATGCGCAATTGGCCAGTGCCGCCCTGACGAATGTTCTGGGCCGATTTTTCCAGACTGTGCAGACCGATGAACGCGCGCTCCACATCGGCGAACAACGCCGCACCTTCATCGGTGGGCAGCAGACGTCCGCCTATTCGTTCAAATAACTTGAAACCACTGCCTCGTTCCAACTGTGCGATCAGGCGGCTGATATTGGGCTGAGAGGTGTGAAGCGATTCGGCGGCTGCAGTCATGGAACCGCTCAGCATCACGGCGCGAAAGGCTTCGACTTGCTTGAAGTTCATATCGGCATATCAATTTGGTATGGACGACCAATGTATTGGCATTTGTTGGCATGAGCCAGAGGCTTTATAACTGTTTTGGCACCGGCAGTTTGCGAAGACGAACACCATGCCCCGGCGCTGCACCGCGCTGCATTCTTCCCCGAACTCTGCCCTTGAAATCATTGCGTGGCGTCGCTCTGTCTGCTGCTGCGCGGTTCGTTACCCAGGAGGCGATATGTCGTTCAAATCTCTTATTAGTGTCGTGGCATTTTCATGTGTCTCACTGGCGGGGATGGCGCAGGTTCAGGCGGCGCAGATGCCGCCGGTCCCCGAGGAAATCAAGGACGCCGGCCAGTTGCGCGCCGGTGTCCGTTGCGATCAGCCGCCTTACGGGTTCCAGAATGGCAATGGCGACTTCGCTGGCGTCGAAGTAGAGATGTCCAGACAGATCGCTCTGTGGGCGCTTGGCTCCAAGGACAAAGTGACCTTCACCTGTGTCACCGCTGAAAACCGCGTGCCGCAGTTGCTGGGACGCAAGGTGGACTTTCTCATTGCGACACTGGGCGTCACCCCCGAGCGTCAGCGAGTGATCGACTTCACCCAGCCTTACCGCTGGGGCGCCAGCGATGTCGTGGTGAAGAAAGACAGCCCGATCAAATCGATCAAGGACCTTGATGGCAAAACCCTGTCGACGCTCAAGGGCTCGGTGCAGGCCAAGTGGTTCGAAGAC
>Ga0265798_10006847_pt1 | contig 14897 bp, 17 predicted proteins | sample P3T30metagenome_FD_192430 | JGI IMG/M metagenome (GOLD analysis project Ga0265798, IMG submission 192430) | Plant litter microbial communities from East Loma Ridge, Irvine, California - P3 T30 | ecosystem: Environmental > Terrestrial > Plant litter > Unclassified | place: USA: California... | reverse complement strand
CTGCGCCGCGACACTTCTGCCTGAGTTCGCCACAGCGGCCACCACCGCACGCGCCGCGCGCCACCAAGCCGCCCGGCGGGAGCGCGACACGCAGCGTCGACGACTCAGGCAACGTCGCCCGGCGCCGGCCCGGAGCCTGGTCGAGCGGCTGCGCCGCGACGCTTCCTCCTGAGTTCGCCACGGCGAGAGCGCCACGCACCCCCTCACACGCGAGAGGCGCGGCCCGGGCGACCCCGGACCGCGCCTCAGCACTCAGCGCTCAGCGACGCGTCAGCCGCGCAGCTCGAGGTACTTCGCGATGAGCGACTTCGTCGAGGCGTCCTGCGAGGCGAGGGCCTCCTCGTCGCCGTCGACGGCGGGCGCGACCTGGAGGGCGAGCTGCTTGCCGAGCTCGACGCCCCACTGGTCGAACGAGTCGATGCCCCAGATGGTGCCCTCGACGAACACGATGTGCTCGTACAGCGCGATCAGCTGGCCGAGCACGCTCGGGGTGAGCGCCGGCGCGAGGATCGACGTCGTCGGGCGGTTGCCGCTGAACTCGCGGGCCGGCACGACCGACTCGGCGGTGCCCTCGGCGCGCACCTCGTCGGCGGTCTTGCCGAAGGCGAGCGCCTTGGTCTGCGCGAAGTAGTTCGCCATGAACAGGGCGTGCACGTCCTGGCCGGCCTCGACCGTGCTGCCGTCGCCCGTCTCGTCCTTCAGCGCGTGCGCGGGGTTCGCGACGGCGATGAAGTCGGCGGGGATCAGGCGCGTGCCCTGGTGGATGAGCTGGTAGAACGCGTGCTGCCCGTTCGTGCCGGGCTCGCCCCAGAACACCTCGCCGGTCGACGTCGTGACGGGCGAGCCGTCCCAGCGGACGCTCTTGCCGTTCGACTCCATCGTGAGCTGCTGCAGGTAGGCCGGGAAGCGGTGCAGGTACTGCGCGTACGGCAGCACCGCGTGGCTCTGCGCCCCGAGGAAGTTCGAGTACCAGACGTTCAGCAGGCCCATCAGCACGGGGACGTTCTGCTCGAGCGGCGCCGTGCGCATGTGCTCGTCCATCGCGTGGAACCCGGCGAGGAACTCGCGCCAGGCGTCGGGGCCGATCGCGATGACGACCGACGTGCCGATGGCCGAGTCGACCGAGTAGCGACCGCCGACCCAGTCCCAGAAGCCGAACGCGTTCTCGGGGTCGATGCCGAAGGCGGCGACCTTCTCGAGGGCGGTCGACACGGCGACGAAGTGCTTCGCCACGGCGCCGGTGCGGGCGTCGTCGCTGTCGTCGAGGGCGCCGGCGGAGGCGAGCTCACGCCAGAGCCACTCGCGGGCCAGGCGCGCGTTCGTGAGGGTCTCGAGCGTGCCGAAGGTCTTCGACGCGACGATGAAGAGGGTGGTCTCGGGGTCGAGGCCCGCGGTCTTCTCGTAGACGTCGGTGGGGTCGATGTTCGAGACGAAGCGCACCTCGAGCCCCTGCTGCACGTACGGCTTCAGGGCCTCGTAGACCATGACGGGGCCGAGGTCGGACCCGCCGATGCCGATGTTGACGACGGTCTCGATGCGCTTGCCGGTGACGCCGGTCCACTCGCCCGACCGGACCTTCTCGGCGAAGGCGTAGACCTTGTCGAGCGTGGCGTGCACGTCGGCGTCGACGTCCTGTCCGTCGACGACGAAGCCCGCGGCCGGCACGAGGTCGGCGCCGTCCTTCGGGCGACGGAGCGCGGTGTGCAGCACGGCGCGGTCCTCGGTGACGTTGATGTGCTCGCCCGAGATCATCGCCTGGTAGCGGCCGGCGACGTCGGCGTCGCGCGCGACCTGCAGCAGGGCGTCGAGCACCTCGTCGGTGACGAGGCCCTTCGACAGGTCGACGGTGAGGTCGGCGGCCTGGAAGGTGTGCTTCTCGGCACGCGTCGGGTCGGCGTCGAACCAGCCGCGCAGGTCGGGGGTGAAGCCGTCGGCGATGCCGGCGAGCCGGCGCCACGCCTCGGTCGAGGTCGGGTCGACGGGAGCGGATTCTGTCAAGGGGGGCCTCCTGGGTGCCTCGCTGCTGCTCGGCCCGCGGAGTCACGCAGCGCTGCGAGGCGGACCGCCCTCGATCCTACTGACGCGCCGCCGATCGGGTCACCGGATGCCGCTGCGCGCGAACCCCTGCACGAAGTACCGCTGGAACACCAGGAAGAGCACGACCATCGGCGCCACGTTGACGAGGGCGAACGCCATCGTGCCGCCGTAGTCCGAGCCGAACTGCCCCTGCAGGTAGAGCAGCCCGATCGGCAGCGTGAAGAGCTCGTTCTGCTTCAGGGCGATGAGCGGCCACGAGAAGTCGTTCCAGGTCTGCAGCAGGCTCATGAAGAACAGCACGGCGAGCAGCGGCTTCGACAGCGGCAGCACGATGCTGCGCAGCACGCGCAGGTGGCTGGCGCCGTCGATCCGCGCCGCCTCGATCAGCTCGGTGGGGATGCCGAGGATGAACTGGCGCGCCAGGAAGAGGCCGAACGCCGAGGCCGCCGTCGGCAGGATGACGGCCCAGTACGTGCCGTACAGGTCGAGGTCGGTGACGAGCGTGAACAGCGGCACCATGATCACCTGCACCGGGATCATCAGCGTCGCGAGGCACACCAGGAAGACCGCGTTCGACCCGCGGAACCGCAGCCGCGCGAACGCGTAGCCCCCGAGCACGTTGACCGTCACCGAGATGAGCGCCACGACGAGCGCGATCGCGGCCGAGTTGCCGAACCACGTCACGACCGGGAACGAGTCGAACACCCGGCGGAAGTTCTCGGTCGTGAGCGCGCTCGGCCAGAACCGCAGCGCGCCGCCGAGCAGGTCGGCACGCGTCGAGAACGCGACGACGACCATCCAGTACAGCGGGAAGAGCACCACGAGCGCGATGACGACCGCGACCACGACGCGGACCACGAGGAGGCGCCGGTCGCGTCGCCGACGCCCGCTCGGCCGGGCGGTGCGCACGCCCGCGCCGTCGGCCGCGACGGCGGGCCCGGACGAGACGGGGGCGAGGGGGGTGGAGGTCACGGGCCGGCCTCTCAGTCGACGAGGTCGCGCGAGCGGCTGGTCTGCCAGCGCACGACGGTGAAGGCGAGCATGACGGCGAGCAGCACGACGCCGATGGCGGCCGCGTAGCCCTGGTCACGGGTGACGAACCCTTGGTCGTAGGCGTAGGTGACGATCACCGACGTGGCGTTGCCGGGCCCTCCGCCCGTCATCACGAACACGAGGTCGAAGACCTGGAACGAGTAGATGACGTTGAGGATGAGCAGGAAGAACGACGACGGCCCGACGAGCGGCACCGTGAGGTGGCGGAAGCGCTGCCACCCGCCGGCGCCGTCGAGGCGGCCCGCCTCGTAGATCTCGGCGTCGACCGACTGCAGCCCCGCGAGGTAGATCAGCATGTTGAAGCCGACACGCCACCACAGCGTGATGAGCACGATGGACGCGAACGCGGCCGTGCCGCCCGACTGCCACGGGACGCCCGGCAGGCCGACGGCCCGCACGAGCTTGTCGATGAGCCCGCTGTTCTCGTCGAAGAGCAGCACGCCCATCAGCGCGGTCGCGACGCCGGAGATGGCCATCGGCAGGATCAGGATCGACCGGAACAGCCCGCGGGCCGGCAGCACGGAGTTCATCAGCACCGCGGCGCCGAGGCCGAGGGCCATCGACAGGGGCGTGACGATGACGGTGAAGAGCACCGTGTTGGCGGCCGAGCGCCAGAAGACCGGGTCCTGCACGAGGCGCTGGTAGTTGTCGACGCCGGTGAAGGTGCCGCCGCCGAAGCCGTCGGTCCGCTGCAGGCTCACGACGACGGCCCAGACGAGCGGCACGATCACGAACAGGGCCAGCAGGCCGAGGTTGGGGGTGAGCAGCGCCCAGGCGACCGCGGCCTCGCCCCGGGACCGGCGGCGACGCCGCGGACGAGGCGGGGCGGTCTCGGGAGCCGGCACCGCGCCTCCTCGTGCGACCGGTCGGGTGGCCGTGGTCATCGTCAGGCCTTCGTGGCGGCGGCGATGCCCTCGGAGAGCGCCGCGATCGTGTCGTCGGTGCTGCGACCGCTCGTGAAGGCCTGCTCGAGCTCGTCCTGCAGCACGGTGATGATGGCGGCCATCGACGGCGACGCGACCTGGCCCGAGTCGGAGGCGGCCACGGTGCTGGCCTGGCCGACGAAGACGGGCGACAGCTCGGGCCGCACCGCGAACTCGATGCTGCCGCCGTCGACGAGGTCCTGCCGGGTGGGCAGCAGGGAGGCGCCCTCGCAGAACGAGCGCATCGCCTCCTCCTCGGTCATGAAGGCGAGGAAGGACGCGGCGAGCGCGGGGTCGGCGACGTCCTTCGTGGCGACGAGGGCGTTGCCGCCGAAGTCGCTCGCCGCGCGCACGTCGCGCGGGGCGAACGTCGCGCCCCACTCGAAGTCGAGGGTCTGGGTCGCGTCCGGGATCGCGAACGCGCCCGAGAAGACCATCGCGGTGGTCTGCGAGTACCAGCTGTCCTGCGCGTAGGTCGACGACTTGATCGAGTCGTTCTGCGGCACGTACTGCTTCTCGAAGAACGACCTCGTGAAGTCGACGGCCTTGCGCCCGGCGTCGGAGTCGATCGCGGGGGTGACGAGGTCCTCCTCGAGGAAGGCGCCGTCGGCCTCGAACAGCCAGGTCAGCCAGCGGGTCACGCCGTTGCCCTGCCAGTTGTAGGCGAAGGGGTACTGGTCGGCGGGCAGGCTCCGGCGCAGGGTCGCGGCCACCTCGTCGAACTGCTCCCAGGTCCAGGCGTCCTCGAGGCTCGTCGGGACGTCGGTGATGCCCGCGGCGTCGAGCATCGTCTTGTTGTAGAGGATCGCCGTCGTGTCGGTGTGGTGGGGCACGCCGAACGGCGAGCCCTCGTTCTGCACGGCGGCCCAGGCCGCGTCGGTGAAGCGGCCGGGCACGTCGGCGTCGAGGTGGTCGCCCAGGTCGAGCAGCTGGCCCCGCCCCGCGTAGCTGCCGAACGTGTAGTACGGCACGCGGAAGACGTCGGGCGGGTTGCCGGCCTGCAGCTGCGCGTCGATGTTCGTGAACATCTGCTCGTAGGGGACGGCGTTCAGCTCGATCGTCGAGCCGGGGTTCGCCTCCTCGAAGCGGGCGATCTGGTCGCGGAAGCCCGCGAGCTCGGAGTCGGTGCCCCAGGTGGTGAACGTGAGGGTGCCGGTGGCCGACTCGGTCTGCGGCTTGCTGAAGCCGGCGCAGCTGGCGAGGATCGCGGTCAGCGACACCGCCCCGCTCGCGGCCAGGAAGTGACGTCGGGTGAGGGTCATGTGAGCTCCTCCGCTGGTGCGGTCGGTGGCGCGTCGGTGAGGGCGGGGCGACGACGCGACGTCCGCGGGGGACGCGCGACGGCGACGCGGCTCAGCCAACTCCGACGCGGCCTGCGTGTCCCCCGGGAGGGGTACACGCGGGCCGGGCCCGCCGGCTCAGTCGCCCGCGGCCCGGCGGATCAGCTCGGCGACCGCGGCGCGGGTCTCGTCGTCGGCCGCCGTCACGGCGTAGGACGTCGGCCACAGCGGGCCGTCGTCGAGCCGCGCGCTGTCGGAGAAGCCCAGCGTCCCGTACCGGCTGCCGAACTTGGCGCCCGGCTGGAAGAACGCGACGGTCTTGCCGTCCTCCCGCGCGTACGCGGGGAAGCCGTACCAGGTCTTCGGGGCGAGGCCCGGGGCGTGCTCGAGCACGACGTCGTGCACCATCTGCCCGATCGGCCGTTCGTCGTCGCGCATGGCGGCGATCGCGTCGAGGACGTCCTGCAGGTCGGCGGCGGCCTTGTCGGCCGCCTTCTCGCGCTTCGCCTGGGCGCGGAGCTCGGCGGCGCGCTGCTTCATCGCTGCGCGCTCCTCCTTCGTGAAGCCGTCGTCGGTCGCCATGGTGTCGCCTCTCGATCGGGGTGCGCCGGCTCGGGCGCGCGCTCATCGTGGCACGCCCTCGGGCACCGGTCGAGGGCACGCCGGGCGCACCACCCGCACCCCCGTCCGAGACCGCCCCGGGTGCTGACCCCAGAAAGGAGGTGTACCCCGACGGCCCGCGGCACGATAGAAAGGGACCCACGCCCTGCGCGCCCTGCTCCCTGCGCCACGCTGCGCCACCCGGAAGGCCCCCCGATCCCATGATCTCCCTCGTCTACACCAGCGTCGCCTCGTCCCCCTTCTCGGACGGCGACCTCGCCGAGCTGCTCATGAACAGCCGGGCCAACAACCGCCGTCGCGACCTGACGGGCTTCCTCATGCACGAGCAGGGCCGGTTCGTGCAGGTGCTCGAGGGGCCGGAGGACGTCATCGACGAGCGGTACGCGATCATCGCGGCCGACCCCCGCCACGCCCACGTCGAGGTCGTCCAGCGCGAGACCATCGCCGAGCGCCGCTTCCCGCAGTGGACCATGGGCTACCGCACGAGCGTCGACACGGCCGCGGAGGACATCCCCGGCTACCGCCGCGTGACCGGCGCCGCGGACGACGGCACCGGCGTGCCCGACCTGCAGACCGCCGTTCACAGCATGCTCGCGTACCTCAGCTCGTCCGAGCCCACGCCCGCCTGACCCCTCCCGCTCCCTCCACCTGACGCCCCCGGTCCCTGCGGACGGGGGCGTCGGTCGCGTCCGGGACGTCCCTCCCCGACCGGCGGTCGAGAGGCAGCAGCCCGGGGCCGGGAGCCGCGCTGTCCGTTCCGCGCACCTCGACGACGTCCGTTGTCCGCCCAGCGCATCCCTCGTCGAACTAGCTAGACGAGTTAGGGAGTTTGTGTAAGCATCTCCCTCGTACCGATTCACGGCGGTACTCCCCCGCTGACAGCGGGAGTGATCGAACCACCGACGACAGCGCAGGGCTGTCAGGAACGAGCACGACATGAGCATCATCCACAACTCGCCCTTCTCCGAGGTCCGCGAGAAGGACCGCCAGGTCACCCTCCTCGTCATCGCGACGTCGGCCCTCGCCGCCTGCGGCACTCTGATCGCGGCCATGCTCGTGGCCGTCGGAGCCGGCGCGTGAGCGCCGCGGCCGCCTCGTCCGCCTTCTCGGCCGACGACCTCCCGATGACCCAGCCGCTCGAGCTGGCCGACCTGTTCGAGCCGGCCTCCGGCACCCAGGCGGCGTGACGATGTCCCTCGACCTGCGCAGCCTCAGCCACGAGCACCTCGTCGCCGCCGTCTCGTCCGCCCTCGGCGGGCGCATCGGCATCGACGCTCTCTCGTCCGACGACTTCAGCGTCGACGAGACGACCCTCACCTCGACGAACGCGGGGATCGGCCGATGAACTTCGCCGCCCGTGCGCTCGCCCCCGAGGGCACCGACCACACCCCCTACTTCGACACGACCGTCGAGGACGACGACCTCGACTGACCGGCACCACCCGCACCACCAGCACCAGCACCAGCACCAGCACCACGTGCCACCAGCACCACGTCTCGCAATCCCGCCTCACCTGATCACCGAGGACCAGCACAATGCCCCAACGCATCCAGGCCGCGAAGCTCGTCACCGCGCTCGAGAGCTACCGCATCGCCGAGCAGCGGCTCTTCCGCTCCGAGTCCGCGGCGGGCCTGCCGCGCACCGAGCGCGACGCCCTGGCCCTGGTCCTCGCGGCGGAGGGCACCGACGAGCCCATGACCCCGGGCGTCCTCGCGACCCGTCTCGGGTTCACGACCCCGGCCGTCTCGAACCTCCTGCACCGCATGGAGGACGCCGGGCTCATCGCCATCTCGGTCCACCCCGCCGACCGCCGCCGCAAGATCATCGCGACGACGGACGACGGCCGGGCCGCGTGCGACGCCCCGACGACGGTGCCGCCGGTGCGCGACTACCTGATGAACGTGCCCGACGATCAGGCCGAGGCGGTGCGAGCCTTCCTCGAGGGGCTCAGCACCGTCATCTCGTCGCAGTCCGTCTCGAAGGTCTGACGCGCCTCCCCCACCCCGCCGCCCCGAGGAGGCGCGGACCCGGTCGTCGAGTCCGCCCGCCTCACGCGGGCCAGACCACCCAGAACAGCACCACGGCCACCGGCGTCAGGGCAGCAGCCCCGACCACGGTGGCCGTCCTGCGTGACCGGGTCGCGCTGAGCGCCGGGTGCCCCAGCTGCGGGGCGAGCGGCATGAGCAGGCGGAAGCTGCTCTGCTGGGGGAGGAACACCGCGACGAGGAAGCCCGCGTAGGCGAGGGTCCAGAGCGCGATCGTCGATCCGACGCGGCGCCACCCCGCCACGATGCCGGCGAGCATGACGACCACCGCGACCGCGACGACCGCGACGCCCCACGGTCCGAGCCACGCGGCGGCGAACGCGAACCACGGCGTGAACGGGACGAAGCCGTCGTGGCCGACGCCGTAGTCCCGCCACCACGACGACTCGGTCTCGAGGTACCCGTCGGCCTCGCCGGTGACGACCGCGCAGACGACGGGCCAGGCGACCCCGGCCAGGGCCACGGCGAGCGCCGCCCCGCCGCGGCGGGCGAGCTCGCCGGCGGTCAGGGCGGGTCGACCGTCGGCGCGGGCCGCCCTCCCCCGCCAGAGGGTCCAGAGCGTCACGCCGACGAGGGCCGCCGCCAGCGCGAGCCCCCCGGGCCGGGTCAGCGCGGCGAGCACGCCGCAGAGGGCGAACCAGCCCCAGGCCCGCCTCGAGAGGGCGAGCAGCGCCCCGAAGACGAGGGCGAGCGAGAGCGCCTCGGCGTAGGGCACCTGCAGCAGGAACGACATCGGCCCCACGGCGAACAGCACGGCGGCGTGACGGCCCTCGCGGTCGCCGACGCGGTCGCGCACGAGCAGGTAGAGCAGCACCGTCGCGACGGCGCCCGCCACGACGGCCACGGCGCTGCCCACGACCACGAACGACCCGCCGGTGGCCCACGAGAGCCCCCGCACGAGCAAGGGGAAGAGCGGCAGGAAGGCCCACTCGTTCTTGACGACGGCCCCGTCGTCGCCGCGCGGCAGCTCCGTGGGGTACCCGCCGGAGGCGATGCTCTCGAACCAGCGCCCGTCCCACGCCGAGAGGAACCCGCCGAGCCCCGGCCGGCCGTCGTTCATCGACAGCGCGGCGAGGGGGGCTCCGGGGCGCGAGAGCGCCCAGGCCAGGGCGAGGAGGGCGCCCGTCGCCACGCGGGCCCCGACGTAGACGACGAGGAGGCGCACGACCGCGGCGGCGAGCGGGCGCCGGGGGTCGGCCCGCGCCTCCTCGCGCTCCGTCGTCGCGGCCCGAGTCATCCGACCACCCAACCAGACGGGTCGTGTGCGACCTGGTCGCGGCGTACCCCGGGCGCGCGGCGCGGGACGGGCCCGGCACAGGTGCCCGCGGGCAGGATGGACGGCGATGACCACGACGAGCGAGACCAGGCCCCCGGGCGAGCGGGCCCCCGCCGGTCGCCCGACGACGGTCTCGGTCGTCATCCCGTGCCGCGACGACGCCGTCCTGCTGCGGCGCTGCCTCCAGTCGCTCGCCGCCCAGACCTCCCCGCCCGACGAGATCGTCGTCGTGGACAACGCCTCGAGCGACGACACCGCGGCGGTGGCCCGCGCGGCCGGCGCCCGCGTGGTCGTCGAGCCGGTGCCCGGCGTCAGCGCGGCGAGCGCCGCCGGCTACGACTCCGCCACCGGCGACGTCGTCGCCCGCCTCGACGCCGACTGCGAGGCCCCGGTCGACTGGATCGCCCGCGTCCGGGAGCGCTTCGACCTCGACCCCGGCCTCGTCGCCCTCACCGGCGGCGCCCGGTTCACCGACGGACCCGTGCTGCTGCGACGGGTCGGGGCCGCGCTCTACCTCGGCGCCTACGTCGCGGCCGTCTCGCTCGCGCTGGGGCACGTGCCCCTCTTCGGCTCGAACTGCGCCTTCCGCCGCGACGACTGGCTGCGGGTGCGCGGTGCGGTCCACCGCGACGACGCGCTCATGCACGACGACATCGACCTCTCGTACCACCTCGGCCCGGAGGCGCGCATCCGGTACGACCACCGCCTCGGCATGCGCGTCTCGGCTCGTCCCTTCCGCACCGGCGACTTCGCCGTGCGGGTGCGCCGCGGCTTCCACTCGGTGTACGCGCACTGGCCCGAGGAGCACCCGCGGCGACGGGTCGCCCGGCGGCTGCGCGCGGTCGTGCGGCGTCGCCTCGGGACATCGGGTGTTGCCGATCGCCGCGGCGTCCAGCTAAGGTAAGGCACACCTAACACGGCGATCACCCGTGAGTCCCCGGCCCCGGTCACCACAGCGACCGGCGGGGCCGTCCGTCGACGCGGCGTGCCCTCCGTGCGCCCTCCCGACAGCGATCGCGTCGCCGTGCACGGAAGCCCTGCACGTCACGGAAGGAACCCATGTCCCGCACCACGCGACTGCTCGCCCTCGGCGCAGCGTCCGCCCTCGCCCTCGGCCTCACCGCCTGCTCCGCCCCCGCCGGCGGCTCCGACGACGTCGCCTCCGGCGGCGACGACGCCTTCACGCCGATCACGATCGAGCACGCCCTCGGCACCACGACCATCGACGAGAAGCCCGAGCGCGTCGCCACCGTCAACTGGGCGAACCAGGAGGTGCCGCTGGCCCTCGGCGTCGTGCCCGTCGGCATGGCCGCCGCGACCTTCGGCGACGACGACGGCGACGGGATCCTGCCCTGGGTCTCCGAGAAGCTCGACGAGCTCGGCGGCGAGGCCCCGGTGCTCTTCGACGAGACCGACGGCATCGACTTCGAGGCCGTGGCCGACACCGCTCCCGACGTGATCCTCGCCGCGTACTCCGGCCTGACGCAGGAGGACTACGACACGCTCAGCGAGATCGCCCCCGTCGTCGCCTACCCCGAGACCGCGTGGGGCACCTCGTGGCGCGAGATGATCGAGCTCAACAGCACGGGCATGGGCATGGCCGCCGAGGGCGAGCAGCTCGTCTCCGACCTCGAGGCCGAGATCGCCGACGTCGCCGCGGCGCACCCCGCCCTCGCCGACAAGACCGCGATGTTCCTCACGCACGTCGACACGACCGACCTCAGCGAGGTCAGCTTCTACACGACGCACGACACCCGCGTGCAGTTCTTCGAGGACCTCGGCCTGCAGCAGCCGCAGAGCATCAGCGACGCCTCCGACTCGACCGAGCTGTTCTCGCTGACCCAGAGCGCCGAGACGGCCGACACCTTCGACGACGTCGACATCATCGTCACCTACGGCGACGAGGAGCTCGTCTCGACCCTCGAGGGCGACCCCGTCCTGTCGCAGATGCCGGCCGTCGCGACCGAGGCCGTCGTCGCGCTGCCGAGCACCGGCCCGATCGGCACCGCCGCGAACCCGACCCCGCTGTCGATCCCGTGGATCCTCGACGAGTACGCCGACCTCCTCGACGGAGCCGCCGCGAAGTCGTGACCCTGACCACCACCCCCGCGGCCGCCTCGGTCGTCGCCCCCGTGCGACGCCCGAGGCGTCTGCGTGCCGCCTGGCTGCTCGCGCTGCTGGGCGCGCTCGTCGTCGTGATGCTGCTCTCGCTCGCGATCGGCACCCGCGCGGTGCCGCTCGACGACGTCGTGGCCGCGCTCGGCGGGGCGACCGACGGCTTCGATCGCGCGTCGGTCGCGAAGCGCATCCCGCGCACGCTCCTCGCCGCCGCCGCGGGGGCGGCCCTCGCCGTCGCCGGCGCCGTCATGCAGGGCGTCACGCGCAACCCCCTCGCCGACCCGGGGATCCTCGGGGTCAACACCGGCGCCTCCCTCGCGGTCGTCGCAGGCCTGGCGTTCTTCGGCCTCAGCGCGTCGACGAGCATCGTCTGGGTCGCCATCGCCGGCGCCGGAGGCACGGCCCTGTTCGTGTACGCCGTCGGCTCCCTGGGCCGCGGCGGCGCCACGCCGCTCAAGCTGGCGCTCGCCGGCGCGGCCACCTCCGCCGCCCTCGCCTCGTTCATCACCGCCGTCGCGCTGCCCCGCGGCGACATCGCGGCGAACATCCGCTCGTGGCAGATCGGCGGTGTCGGCGGCGGCACCTTCGGGAGCCTCGCGCAGGTGCTGCCGTTCCTCGCCGTCGGGCTCGTCGTCTGCCTGCTCTCGGCCAAGGCGCTCAACTCGCTCGCCCTCGGCGACGAGCTCGCGGCCGGGCTCGGCGAGCGCGTCGCCGTCGCCCGGGGCGCGGCCGCCCTCGGCGCCGTGGTGCTCTGCGGCGCGGCCACCGCCGTCACCGGCCCGATCGGCTTCGTCGGACTCGTCGTGCCCCACGCCTGTCGCCTGCTGACCGGTGTCGACCACCGCTGGCTGCTGCCGTTCTCCGCCGTCGCCGGCGCCGTGCTGCTGACCGCGTCGGACGTCGTCGGGCGCGTCGTCGCCCGGCCGGCCGAGATCGACGTCGGCATCGTCACCGCCCTGATCGGCGCGCCGTTCTTCATCTGGATCGTCCGACGCGCGAAGCTGCGGGCCCTGTGAGCGCGCCGCGCGGCGCGGGCGCCGCTCCCGCCTCCTCCTCTGCCGCCCCCGCCCCCGCCCCCGCGGCCGAGCGGGCGTCCACGGATCGTCGCTCGACGCTCGCCGAGGCGACGGATCGTGGACGACCGGCGACCGGCGGCGGCCCTGCGGGGGCGGGCCGCGCCTCCTCGTCCCGGCTGGCGGGGGTCGCGGCCGATGTGGCGCGGGGTCGTCGCCGCCGCGGCCGCCGACGTCGGGCCGTCATGGCCGCGCTCGTCGTGGCGCTCGTCGTCGCGTTCGTGCTCAGCCTCATGGTCGGGCGCACCTTCTACGGCCCGGGCGAGGTGCTCGGCGTCGTGCTCGGGCAGGACGTCCCCGGCGCGACCTTCACCGTCGGGCGGCTGCGGCTGCCCCGGGCGGTGCTCGCCGTCCTCGCCGGGCTGTGCTTCGGGCTCGGCGGCGTGACGTTCCAGACCATGCTGCGGAACCCGCTCGCGAGCCCCGACATCATCGGCATCAGCTCGGGCGCCAGCGCCGCCGCGGCGTTCGCGATCGTCACCCTCTCGCTCGACGGCGCGCAGGTCTCGGCGTTCGCCATCGTCGCCGGGCTCGCCGTCGCGGTGCTCGTCTACCTGCTCTCGCGCCGCGGCGGGGTCGTCGGCACGCGCCTCGTGCTCGTCGGCATCGGCGTCGCGGCGATGCTCGACAGCCTCACCGCGTACGTGCTCTCGGGGGCGGCGCAGTGGGACCTGCAGGAGGCCACCCGGTGGCTCACCGGCAGCCTCAACGGGGCGAGCTGGTCGCAGGCGCTGCCCGTGCTCGTCGCGCTGGCGGTGCTCACGCCCGTGCTGCTGTCGCGCTCGCGCGACCTGTCGGCGACGCAGCTCGGCGACGACGCGGCGTCGGCGCTCGGCGTGCGGGTCGACCGCACGCGCCTCGTCGTCATCGTCGCCGCGGTCGGGCTCATCTCGTTCGCCACGGCGGCGTGCGGGCCGATCGCGTTCGTGGCGTTCCTGTCGGGGCCGATCGCCGCGCGCGTGGTCGGGCCGCACGGCTCATTGCTCGTGCCGTCGGCGCTCGTCGGCGCCCTGCTCGTGCTCGTCGCCGACGTCGTCGGGCAGTACGCGCTCGGCATGCGCTTCCCCGTGGGGGTCGTCACCGGCGTGCTCGGGGCGCCCTACCTGATCTGGCTCATCGTCCGCACCAACCGCGCCGGAGGCTCACTGTGACCACCGACCACTCGCTCGCCGTCGAGCGCCTCACCCTCGGCTACGGCGACCGCGTCGTCGTCGACGACCTCGACCTCGTCGTGCCGCCCGGTCGCGTCACCGCGATCGTCGGGGCGAACGCCTGCGGCAAGTCGACGCTGCTGCGCTCGATGTCGCGACTGCTGAGGCCGCGCACCGGACGGGTCGTGCTCGACGGGGCCGAGGTGCACCGGCTGCCCGCACGGCAGCTGGCCCGCACGCTCGGCCTGCTGCCGCAGTCGCCCGTCGCGCCCGAGGGCATCACGGTCGCCGACCTCGTCGGGCGGGGACGGCACCCGCACCAGGGCGTGCTCTCGCGCTGGTCCACGGCCGACGACCTCGCCGTCGCCGCCGCCCTCGAGGCGACCGACACGACGGCCCTGGCCGAGCGCCCCGTCGACGAGCTGTCGGGCGGGCAGCGCCAACGCGTCTGGATCGCGATGGCCCTCGCGCAGGAGACCGACCTGCTGCTGCTCGACGAGCCGACGACCTTCCTCGACGTGAGCCACCAGGTCGAGGTGCTCGACCTGCTGACCGACCTCAACCGGTCGCGGGGCACGACCATCGTCATGGTGCTGCACGACCTCAACCTCGCGGCCCGCTACGCCGACCACCTCGTCGCCCTCGCTGCGGGCCGGGTGCACGCGGCGGGGACGCCGCAGGAGGTGCTGACGGAGGACTGCGTCCGCGCCGTCTTCGGCCTCGACAGCCGCGTCGTCGAGGACCCGACCACGGGCGCGCCGATGATGCTGCCGCTCGGGCGGCACCACGTGGTGGGCGCGGGGACGGGCGTGGGCGGCGACGCGGCCCGCTGAGGGGCGGGAAGACTCCCGACGTCCCCCGCCGACCCGAGACGGGGGACGCTTCGGCAACGATCCGGTCTCGGCGGCCCCGGCGCCCCCGACGGGGGCGTGTGGGGGGTCGTCGCCCGGCTCTAGGTTCAGCCTGACGACGCCCGTCCGGGCGTCCACGCCCTGGGGGACCGCATGACCATCACCACCCGACTCCGCACGCCCGCCCTGGCCGCGGCGCTCTCCGCCGCGCTGGTGCTCGCACCCGTCGCCGCGTTCGCCGACGAGCCCGCGAGCACGAGCCCGGCCCCGGCCGAGACCGGTGCACCGACACCGACGGGCGCGGAGACCGGCACCGCGCCCGGCGACGCCACGTCCACCGACGCCCCGCCCGCCGACACGGCCCCCGTCGAGGCCGCGCCCGGCGACGCCACGCCCGTCGAGGTCGTTCCGGTCGAGGCCGTGCCCGGCAACACCGCCGTCGGCAGCCGTCCTCCCGCCGCGACGGCCA
>Ga0265798_10006846_pt1 | contig 14898 bp, 17 predicted proteins | sample P3T30metagenome_FD_192430 | JGI IMG/M metagenome (GOLD analysis project Ga0265798, IMG submission 192430) | Plant litter microbial communities from East Loma Ridge, Irvine, California - P3 T30 | ecosystem: Environmental > Terrestrial > Plant litter > Unclassified | place: USA: California... | reverse complement strand
TGGTTTCGGTCGGCTTTTACGATATCAAGACGATTTGTGCGTCAGGCGGCCAGGATGTAGCTGAGTAGGGTCATAAATACATCCACAAGCTACGACATGAGGTTCACACTCGGCAACCGTATCTGGTCATGTTAATATCATATCAGCCTTGGCGATTCAGCGTGTTGATTTACTTGGCTCTGATGTTCACGCACGGGTGTGGTGCACAACTTGTGGTCGATGGAATGCCGTGGGCAACTAGCACGACTTGTAGTGACAACATGTACAGACTTTGCGACTTGAGCAAGTGAAGCAATCATGCAAAAGGCAGGCCGGAGGAGACAGCCAAAGCGAGGCCTAAGAGCCGCGAAACCTGTACCCCGGCTGCTCCAAGGAGATGTGTGATTGGTGACTAATGCTGGCCATTTCCTGTCAAGCTTGCCCGCGCAAGAGCCCACAAATTGGCGGCTCGCTGCGGGTGCTTGCAGACCGCGAGGGCGGTCGCGACGCGCATGATCCAGTCGTCTTTTCGCGGCATTGAAGTCTGGAGTCGAAAGTTTTTGGCGCGGCTGATGAAGACTCCCTGGAGCTGGCGGCCTCGGACTCTACCAGCGCGACCCCCACTTCCACTCCCTCTGCCTACCTGAATTTCATGCGATATCGGTCGCCCATGTCAAGCAGCATGCTACCGTCCATGTCACCAACGACGCCAGGACTAACAGGCCATCCGCATCCCTTTGCAAGTCCCAACAGCGCCCACACCCGAGGGTTCAAGCGCTCCGCCTCGAGCGACGACGACGACGATAACAACGGCGATGGGGACACACGACCTTCCTCGTCGTCGCGGCGCAGTACCGCGGTGAAGCGCGCATGCAACGAGTGTCGCCAGCAAAAGGTAAGCAGCCATTTGTCAAGCATGTATAGGAATTCAAGTAGCAGCGCAAGCCCGCGCGCACAACAGAGAAGCTCCGTCTGGGTATTTCGAGCGACTGGTTTTGCTCCATCTCCATCAGTGCATGTTCTGCGGCGACTGTGATTCAGCGCAATAATTGCTTGTTATGCTACTACGACAACAACAACCACATGTCATGTGCATGTCAGCCGCCGACGTCTCATAGCCCCGCTAACAGTGCTTTTGCAGCTCAAGTGTAACGTCCAGCAAGATCCCTTCGTCAGTTGTGCGCGATGCCAAAAGCAGAACCTACGATGCGTCATCCAGCCCAACTTCAAGCGCGTCGGCAAGCGCAACCGCAATGCCGAAATGGAGAAGGAGATGGAGTACTTGCGCGAGAGGCTGGCCATGTACGAGGGCCAGTCGACGCCCAACCAGCCTGTCCTGAATGCGCCTCAGCAAGCCTCGAACAGCCACAGCTTTACTCCCGGCACCATACCCAAGGTCGAAGACGACGCGTTTCTGCAAACCCAGCACACCCAGGTCGCGGCCACGTCTCTTCTGGACCTGCGCAGCGGATCCCCCATGTTCTTCTCGCTTGGTGCGGGTGAAGTGCGGCTCGGACACAGTGAGATCAACGAACTCTTCACCGAGTATTTCCAACTCTATCATCCGTTTCTACCCTTCCTGGACCAGGTCCGCTCACCTGAAGAGTACTACTCGCAGGATCACAGGCTGCTGTTCTGGGCTATTGTCGCTGTTGCCGCACGGCGATATGGTCCCCGTCCATCTCTCCTCAAAGACCTTGCCAAACCGTTGAGCGATCTTATATGGGACTCGATAAGAAACCAGCCAAACCACCACGTAGTCAAGGCCTTGTGCTTACTATGTACTTGGCCATTGCCAGCTGAGCGGACAGTGACAGACCCGACCTTTATCCTATGTGGCGCCATGATGCAGGTGGCCATGCAGATCGGCCTACACCAACCGACTCACCCAGATGACTTCTCCCGCACCAGGATGCGGCTGCGTCAGGAAGACATACATGATCGGTTGCGGACATGGGCCGTCTGCAATGTCGTAGCGCAAACGTAAGTGAGACCAATGTAAAAGCTCCAGTCGGGACTGACATGCGCCAGGGTATCCACAGGAAACGGACAGCCCTCCATTACACTCTACGATTCAACCCTTGACTTTAAGATAGACGATGAAGAACACATGCGTATCATACCGCCTACTCTGTTCGTGCGTCTGCGCCAGGAAATGGCAGCAAGCCGGATCAACAAGCTCTTGTACTCAGTGAACAGCCACCGATTTGCCGAAGGCGCTGCGATTAGCTACATGAGTCTGGAAGCAGACCGTCTAAAGGAAGAGCGTCTCAAGGAGCAGAGCAGCACCCTGGACGGTGTTGATACAGGTATGGATGGTTGGCACTTTTGTTCCACGGCTTGCTGACTCTTTTCTTTTCAGACCTGGAGGAACTCTACCACTTTGCGGTATCACTGCACCTTCATCTATACTCGTTCTTCAATCCAGAAGCTCGGCTTGAAAGACGCGACGACCTGGTCGCACTATACTTTGCCGCCACCGCCTATCTCGAACGCGTCTTCAAATTACAGCGCGATGGCAAACTGCCCCATGTTCCTTATTACGTGATGCAGATGGCTCTCGCGGCTGGCTTTGCACTACTCAAGCTTCTCAACTCGGATTTCGCTAGCAAACTACCTGCAGACAAAGGTCGGCGCTTTGTCCTACAAACTGTCGACGCGTTAAGGAAGGCGAAGGTATGGTCCAACGACCTACTGGATCGATTTGCTGAAGTTCTGGCCCAATTATGGAAGGAGAGCTCACGTGGACGCAGCCTGCACAGTCTGTCGCAATCGCCATCCCTAAACTCAAATTCGGGTATGAATAGCATGTTCAACCACCACAACCAGCAACAGCCTCACCAGCAGCAGAGTGACAGAAGAGACAGCACTGGCATGTTGGACGACCCCCTCGGTCTCATCATCAGAAGCCGGATGAGCATGAGTGTGGTATTTGACTGTGCATGGCGCTGGCGAGAAGCACAGGTCAGCGGCGCGGCCGAACAGCTTGAAAACACAGTCATGACGAACCCCACGAACCCGGATTCCTCGACAAACTCTACGCCGCCGCCTGGCGCTGCCGTGGAAGGTCCAGAGCATACTACCCTCCCCAACTTCAACCCTCACATCAGTACTCTGAGCATGCCTCTTCAACTCACTAACGGCATGGCAAGTGCAAATAGTTTTGAGATGTTTGATTCCGTATCTTGGCTGTTAGATACGCAGCCGGATTGGACTTACGGCAGCGGTACCTTTGGAAACGACTTCGGCGTCTAGAGTCAATCTTGAGGTCCATGATGCACAAAGCACATCTTCAGAACAATTGCCTAAGCTGAATACATGGCACTGCATCCAAGGTTGACCCTGTAAATATCCTCCTAATACCTTGTCCTACCATTATGCCTGGTCTCGTTCCAAGTGATCGTTTCGGAAATCCCTGGCCACGACTTTAGGTATGCTTGGAATTTTGAATACACCAATTTTTATTTTATTTTTGTCTTTTTAGCGCGGCGCTGGGGACAGATTATATGGTTTGGTCATCTGCTTTCAACTATTAATGGATAGGCAAACTTGATGGGATGGGTCTTTATGGAGGAAAGGTGTGGTTGCTAGGGGTCAACTTCTGCACTGAGTGTGTAAGGAGACAATTGAGCCCTCTTGAAACTAGACCGTTTATTGCAAATATACTGCAACAACAGATACCATCATCAATCCATAATATTAACCAATTGCAAGATGCACGTTCGTCTACCTCTTGTGCGGAAAGTCTGATTTCAGATATAGCTCATGGAACTACCGACAGAAACTTGTGCGATACAGATGATTAGATTCTGAAGCTAACATACCAAAACGCCAGACCGGAAGTCCGACCCCTTATGCTTGAAAACATCCTCGAATCTGCCAGGACTTTGAAGCCCAAACCCCTCTCCCAGCAGTCAAAGTGGAAGAAATCGATAAATAATTTCAATACACATGCATATCCTCAATTTGTTCAGTGCCCGCATCCACAATCATTACCATGCACAGCACCCTGATCTCTCTTCTTGTGGTCACCCGAGTAAGTCGCCAAATGTGTCTGTCCATCTAATCTCTCCCCATCGACTGGCACCTTTCCAATCCAACTAATGTCGGTACCGTTGACATTCTGTACCATGAAGCCTTTACCCTTATCTCGGAGTTCCTTGGTGACAGCCTCCACATCCACACCCAAGTAATCGCGGAGGAAGTCGCCTACTTCGGTATTCTCGTGGTTACCCACAAGCGCGGTGGCAGCTTTGGGATCTGACGAGTAAATGTTCACGTCTGCGCCGCTGTGGCCGTGGGTCGACCAGCCGGTTTGACTGCGCCGCGACATCATGTCTGCATATTGGTATAGGGCTGTGTCTGGCGTCTTGACGAGGTTCTGTACTTCTTCGTCAGTGTAGTCGTATATTCCGAGTCCTGTGCTGATGGAATCGCGGACAAAGTCTGCTTTTTGATCGGGTGTGGGGCCGCTAAGAAGGTGTTTGGCGTAGAGGAGGGCGAGACGTTCGGCTGAGTGGGAGGCGTTTGCGAGCGGAGAAGGATACCATGCGTACTCTGGGTAGGACGCGTGGAGCTCTTGGAAATGCGTTAGTACTTTGCTTTACAAAAAGAATCTAATGGTAAGCTTACGGCGCGCAACAGCCAGACCACCTGTCTCATGGTCGGATGTGGATACCATGACCGTCTGTGTCTTTTCGCCCTTGATGAAGTCGAGTACGCTGTTGAAGGCTCGGTCGTAGGCAAGCACTTCATGGACCTGGGCTGCGGGGTCGTTGTGGTGACCTGCATGGTCGATTCTCGAGCCCTCAATCATCAGGAAGAAACCCTTGTCGCTGTCCCGCGTCGCGTCGCTGAGTGCGCGCATGGCCGCCTCCGCCATCTCGTGCAGACTTGGGTAAACGTTGTTCTCATTGCGACGATCAATTTCATAGGGGATGTCCGTGTCAGCGAAGAGTCCAAGCATGGGCATCTCAAGGCTAGCTCCCTGCTTAAGCTTGTCGAAGCCAGCGCGGTCAGAGATGTAGTTGAAGCCCTTCTTCTTGGCCAAACCGATCACGTCCTTGCCATCTCCACGGCAGCTCGAGTCAATCGTCGAGTTGGGGAGGAAGTGGCATCTTCCTCCGCCGAACATGAGGTCCACAACACGACCCAGGGGATGCTCTCCGATCATCTGCTCGGCAATACGGTCCTCCTCTGAGCGCATGTTTACATGTGCCGCGAAGCATGCAGGTGTTGCATCTGTGATGCGTGTCGTGACCACGAGCCCCGTCATGTAACCGGCCTTCTTCGCCGCTTCCAGCACCGTGCCACATGGCTCATGGTCGGGTGTAACTGAAATGGCCCCATTGTAGCTCTTTTGTGCGCATGAGAAGGCAGTCGCGCCTGCCGCAGAATCGGTGACGAGCGAGGAGGAGCTGCGTGTGCGTGACTGGCCGATGAGGTATTGATCGATGACCAGCTGCTCACTAAAGGGCGCGCCGTTCTTGAATTGCATAAATGACCGCGTGAGGGACAGCGAAGTAGGGCCCATGCCATCTGATACCATGAAAATCAGGTTCCTCTTTCCCTTTGCAGTCGGCGTTTTCGAGTCGGCGTTTGATTGCTGGAAGACGACAGCAAGGAAGATGACGGCAGCGGTTGCGATAACAGCCCACACGAAGAGACCGATCTCACGCCAAAACCTCCATGATCGCGACCCGCCCTTCTCTGCGTGTCCAGTGCGACGGCCAGTAAGGAGAGCGTCCTCTTCTGCCATGTCGCGATCTCCGCTTATATCTGAGGAGGCGCGGTTTGAAAGGAGTGGGCGGGCGCCGGACATCGTGAGTGTTTATAGCGGCCGATGCGCTTTGAACTGAGACGTAGAAATTGTAGGACGATAGAGGAGTGCCTGACTACCTTAGGAGAACATGGTATTCTATGGCATGGTATGGTGTTGGATTACAGGTAGGGTTGAGTCCGTCAGGAAGCCATGTCAGACACTGCGCCGGCTGATCGACATTGTCACGAAACCCTGGCGGGTGCGTGCGCTTTGGCCATCCCTGGACGTGGATGTGTGGACGCGTGGGCCGATCAAGTTGCAGACAGTTACATGTAGATTGTGTGAGGACATATTCAACACTGCTCAGAACTTGTCACGCGAATGAAAACAGGGAATGGTGATATGAACCAAAGTAAGTGATAATCATGTCTCTAAACAAGCCGATGCTCATAGCAAGGTACACCCGATATGACCCACTCATGCATATTCCCACCCTAACGCCGACGCTATGCTTCCCGTATATAACATGTAGTTGCACTAAAACTGCTCGGACTCGGTCTCCAGCCACTGGCCAAAGTACACACAGGTCCGTGCTGAGATCTCTCCCTCGTCCCCACAGAGATCGAAGACTGGACAGTTGCCACACGGAGCATCCACAAAACCATTGTAAACCTTGGTGTCGGTCGCTCTGAGCAGAGTCCGATAGTTGGTGCCAGATGTTTTCTCCAGTCGACTGTCGTGTACCATCATGTCTAATAACTGCTCCATGTCGTCTTCCCGAACCGTCTTACCGCGTAGAATCTGCTTGTTATTAAGCCATTCAGCTACAGAGGCAGCTGTTGGGTAGTGTGGGTTGTTTCGATAGACTAGCTTAAAGGCATTCGGGTTTCTAGACGGTTCGTAGGGCTTGACTGCCGGCGCTTCCTCAATGTCCCGTACAGCGCCCAACACGGATGCCTTCTGAGCAATAGCGGCTGTCCTGTCGTAGTCGTTCCAGTCGCCAGGCACTTTGACGCACGTTTCCTGTTCCACATACGAAGCTACAGCATCCGAGATGATATCAACCAACGCAGTGTCAAAGTCACCCTCAGATTGCCATGGTCCACCAGCAATGTCCTCTGACGGCTTCAAGTGCTTCAACAAGTACATCTTCCGGTTGGGATACTTGACGCTCATGACCGCCTGCACCAAGTCCTTGGATTCTAGGCTCTTGAGGCATTTTGTCAGTGTCTGTTGGGTCACGTTTGTCTTGTTTCGCAGCGCCTTCGACCAGATGCCGTCAGCCTGGACTTGATCGATGTGGTGGTAGAGGAGACGTTCGTCAGGCGTCAAACGGCGTAGCCTAACAGCCAAGCAAGAGTTAGAATGCTGACGTGGGAGCCCACAAGTGTGACTGGCAAGACATACTTATCGGCGTCTTCTCTTGTTCGCAGCTTCCAGCAAGGGTCACCATCGAACGTCATCAGCTTCAGGAGATGGCGGTCGCAGAGCTCCTGGAGGATGACAGTGAGTTGGGCCATGGTCTCTGCAACGTGCATGTTGGACAAGTCGCGTTGGAAAAAGATCTGGCCCGTAGGGCGTTGCGCGCACTTCTCGTATAGAGCATCGGCGGGACTGAGGGCGGCGTTGGCGGAGCTTTCGGCGGTTTCTTCTTTCACCGCCAGCGAGGGCACCACTGCTGAAGACATTATGTGCGCGATATGCGAGGAGTCGTTCTACTGATCGTTCATGGGAGGGTATGCGCGAGACTCGGCCCGCCGCTTTCAGTCGCGACTGGCTGCTGCCGTTACCAAAAGTTTTTTGTGGGGGACCGCCGCGTATGGCGGCCAATCACCATGTTGTGGCGCAACTACAGTTGTCCAATCAAGTATTGCTGGCGCAGCTCTAAGCCACAACTTCATTACGGCTGTCTCCTCCCTTCATGCTTGAGCTTATGCACCCAACTTTACCGCCCTAGATTTAGGCCATGCAGTTGACGCTGAAAGCATCGAGTACAACCCTCTTGAAACCGCTGCCTCGTTGCAGCTGCTCTGGTCTATGCAATCTTCGGCGGCATGACTCCTTTGCTCCATCCTCCCTTATGGGGGAACTTGCTGATGCGGGGAATATCAGCATCCACGGCGTGCATATGCACGGTAAAACATTCGAAGCCGTAGCTCTAGACACTGCGCACGAGAATGCAGCTTGTTCCGGGTAATGATTGTCGAACAAGAACAAGCTATCCAACCCGGCAGACGTTAGACCAGACTCTCGGATACCTTCACCCGAGCACCGTCAGCAAACTCGTCCTCGACAACTCATCCATAATTTCCCATGCTAACTGTTTCTTCTTCACATGGCAGAGTACGCCGAGAACTATCAATCCAGCTTCCGGTACTCTGCGGATGCTGCAGCTCTACTAGACCGCGTTGGGCTTTCCACACATTACTCCTGAAACCTGGCCATTAGCCCTAAGCATGACAGTACTTCCCGGCTATATTCTCCAGGATGTGGCGTCTGGGGACCCCGGATGAGCGAGTGGACCGTGATTAGTGTGCCCTCTCGACGCAGTAAACATATAGTAGAACTCTGCATCAGTCCAGAGCTTTGGCTTTCATTTTTCTGATTTACATCTTCCACGCAGGTGTTTGAACTTGAAACCGCCATGGCTGATCAAAAGCAGTGCTTGGAAGACGTTATCAGCGACAACAGCATCACACAACAACACACTTCGAGCAGTCAGGGGCTTCATCACGATCATATTGCTGAAGAGGCCTTGGGCGGGCATACAGCTGATCTTGGCAAGTCATACTTCACAAGCATCAACTTCATCGGCACTGTCATTGTACGTAGCTGGATTAGCACTCTTCACACACGCTCACATCAAATAGGCCACATGCCTGGCGCAAATTTCAGGGTAAGCATGCCCTGAAGCAAATTTCGAGAAAATATCTGACAGGCTGCAGATACTTGGGATGGGTTCTTCCATCAAACACCTTGAGTCTCACCAATGCTTCCATCGGCCCATCACCAAATATAATCTGGGTTAGCATCTCATGGACTGCTGGATTCGCCATTGGCTTTACGCTCGTTGGGCGTTTGTCGGATATCTTCGGTCGTAGATGGTTCTTCATCTGCTCATCTTTCCTTGGACTAATTGGGAACATCATTGGATCAAGCGCACAAAGCATAAACATGTTGATTGTGAGTCAGTCTCGCCTCGGTTCAGCAACTAGTGCTTACAACTACAGGCAACCAACTCCATCAACGGCCTAGCTGCTGCTGGTCAGCTATCATTTCACATCATCCTTGGCGAGCTTGTTCCAAACGCCCTCAGAGGTCCTGTGAATGCGTTTGTGCTCTCCACTTCAGTTCCGTTCGCCGTATTCGGTCCTCCTGTCGCGCGATCCCTGTACCAGACGACTGCACTACAGTGGCGATGGTGCTACATCTTGGGTTCTATCGTCAACGTACTTGCCATTGCCTTGTACTTCTTTTTCTATTTTCCTCCAACATATGTGAGTGACAGAGCTCAATACGATGCCCGCATAGCTAACAAGCGAAGGAAATGCTCCATGTCGGTGGAAAGTCCAAACTAAAACAGCTCAAGACCTTAGACTGGATGGGCATTTTTCTATTTTCAACAGGCCTTGTGGTTTTCCTGATAGGCATGAACTGGGGCGGCTCTGTATATCCATGGAAGAGTGGGCATGTACTCGGAGCCCTCTTCGCTGGTTTCGCGACAATGGTTGCTTTCTGCTTCTGGGAAGCCTATGCTCCAGGACTTGAGTACCCGCTGATTCCTTTACGCCTGTTTAAGAACGTGCAATACGACGCCAATGTCGCTTGCGCTAGTTTGGCGGCTATTGTTTACTATGCTAACTCGGTTATCTGGCCCACAATGGTTTCTTCACTCTTTACGGACGACATAACCAAGATCGGATGGCTATCAGTACGTTAAAAGCCCTACTCCGTGGTTTATCATGATCATAGTTAACACCTCCCAGTGCGCGGTTGGTGGCGGTCTCCTCTTAGGCCAGATACTTGGTGGCGCCGGTATCCGATACCTCCCTCGCATGAAGGTTCAAATGACAGTCACAGCAGTCTTCACCACAGCTTTTGTCGCAGCTGTCTCGGCATCGAATCATAACACAGAACAACGAACAACAGCTTTCTTGTTGGTTGGCACCATTGCCGCAGGATACATAGAGAATCTCACACTCTCTAGTACTGCTTATCTCTGGGATCCTGCTGATATCGGCTTGGTCACTGGTGTTATGGGTGCTATCCGCACAGGTCTTTCTGCAATCGCTACGAGCATGTATTCATCCATCTTGACCACCGAATCCGCTAAGTATATTCCGCAAAAGGTCATACCTGCCGCGCTCGCTGCTGGACTCCCAGAGACTTCACTACCGAATCTCTTATCTAGCATTGCTCTCGGTGACTTCAATGCTGTTCCTGGAATCTCTCCCAAAATCATTGCAGCAACAGCAGACGCTGTCCAAGCCGCGTATACCTTGTCTTTCAGGACTGTATACCTTTGTACCCTACCATTTGGGATACTTCTCATTGTTGCTGCAATACTTTCTCCGAATGTCGAGCAGTATCTGACAGACGAGGTTGCGAGGAAGATGCACAACAAGGCTGATGAGAAGTCGGACCAGGCAGTGAGGAGAGAGTTCGTCGAAGCATAGATTGTATTCTTAATCAATGTTCCAAACCCAAAGTAGATAGTTGGTGTAATCAAGATTTGATAAGCTGAACCATCGAATCAGACCTACACTCTTGTAGTAAAGATTACACGGTAGTGCGTGGTCTGATGGCCATCCTGTCTGTAGTAAGTCTTCATCTGACTACTATATCCCCACCCGCTCCCCCTCCCCCCAAAAAACTACATTTGGTGAGGGGACTACTAGAATGCAATGTTAGACATGATTAGGAATTTATTTAAGATAAATTAGGTAGACACACATCCTGATTAGCGCGTGGGGTCAAAATCAAGTAAGACTGCTAAAAAATCTCTATTTTCCATGTACTGCTAAAGCATGAGATATCATTGATACTTTATAATGTATCTCTATTGTTGTTGCTCGAAGATTTGAAAAAAAAGAAAACGTAAAATGTAAATTTGGGAAAGGATTTCTGGAATGCAAAGAGGTTGAAATGTTTTCAAGGCAACTAAGTAAGCAATGAGTGGTGTTAGATACGTGTATAGCGAATCTTCTACATGTTATAGACTCTCAACATGGAAACTATTACCCCTAAAATCAATAAAATGCTATCTCTTGTGAAAGTTTGTATATCGAATAATTTGTTGTATAGCTTCATGGTATTTGGAACTGTTGTTGATTAAACCCCTTGAGGACTTTATAAATGTATCATCTATCAATATGTATATGTCGCGCACTGATCCCAACGATTTTACTTTGTGTTGTATACCAATAGATAGCTCATCGTCGCCGCAAGACCCCTAATTATCTCTAATCTTCTCTATCTATATGTACTTTATTAATTACGAGTGATCGATATCCCTTTTTACAATACGTTGGAATATGCTGGAAGCAACGTCAGCACTCTTTGGTATATACTGCTGCTGGCATGTCGTGAACTGTTAGGAGCAGTAGATGTTGCCATAGAGATTATCGGCAAAACGTATCTTGTTGCAAGCGACTGGAATACACAATTGTTTCTGCTGAGACTGAATTTGCAAAGTGCGACGTGCGCACGTAAAGAAAATATATATGCTTGAAGTAAGGAGACGCCACTAGATGATAGAAACATGCCACCGCAGGCGCCATCAGAGCTTTGCTTTCGACATTCTTAGTGATGGATGCTTCTCATCAATCTTTGGCAGCTTATCGCTCCACGTCCTCCCATTTCGCATGAAGACACGCCTCCAATCAGTGGGGTTCAAGGGCGCTTGAGCCCATCTTCTCCCTCTTTTCGCTCCTACTTTTGCCCGCTTCCCTTCCGCAATTCCACTAGCGGCTGCAACCTTCTTCCCCCTCTCCGCACCAAAATTACTGGGTATAGCCTGGCTAAACTCCTTCGCACTGACTTCAAGCAGCGCTTCTGTGTCATCTTTGATGCGGTCTGCAAGCAGTCGCACACAAGACTCTGCGCAATGCGACTCATCACGGCGCTGCCAGTATTCCAAAAACCGATATGCATGCCCCAGCATACCGCACATGGCGCCTGCTGAGTGTAGAAAGTGACCATTCCCGAACGAGTCACCCGCTACGACAGCATTTGTAGCAACGCGGGCGTCAGTTCCAATGCGTTCAACAAGACTAAAGGGCTTGGGACCATAAACCATGCTTACGCGGCGTAGCTCGTCAGGCGGGATTTCGAGAATAAGCGAGGCTTGAGAGATGTAGTAGTCGTACAATAAGAGTTGGTAGCTTGCGAAGTATTCAGCAGAGTCCTTGCTGGTATGTTTGCCTACTAGCCCGCGCTCTATAGGACATAAAGACACGAACTCTGGCACTTCGACGATAAGCCAGGATACCCGGGGATCGCCTTCGTGGCCGACCGCTATTTGACGCACCCAAGACTCATTTCCATGCTGGTCAAACTCAGAGGCGATGCGGCGTCGCAAGCGACCGTCGACAAGGATGTTGAATTGCCCAGCTACAAAGTCGGCTTGCGCTACTTTGGGACCTTGTCCATCGCCATGGTCTACCTCCACATCATGCTGTTCAAAGCCCAACTGCTCTGCTTCGCGGCAGTTTATGCCTGTCGCAATGCTACAGAGTTCCGGAACACCTAGATCAATGAAGTTGCTTCCTGGAGTACGGATCCGCTGTAATTCGTTATGATATTGGAGTTCCATAACCTCTTCGATACGGATACTAATTCTTCCGCAGGGTAGATTCACTAAACCACTTCCATCTTGCACCACGCGATGCTTAGTGAACAAACGACACCTGGGGGTTCTTTCGGCTGCAAGATCTATCTTCTCAAGCGCCTCAAGATAACGGCGAAGGAGTAATTGGATAGAGAAAGCAGCAGCCTGCCATGTTGATGGTCCATCAAGCACTTCTGCCATATTGGTCCGTATCTTGCTTGGATCCGGCTGGGTCGGAATTGCTGGCGGCGGCACAGTGGTCACTGTGCGATGTGGCTTGCCATTTTTCCAGCGATCATCGATGTACTCGATGTTGTGAATGTCGCCAGTCATGTGATGTGATTTATCGTAACCTTCGATTATGGCTCCCGGGATGATGTCTCTAGACTTCGTTGATTTGTGGTAGAACAAGTCAGCTAAGTTGAGAAGCGATCCGTCGAGTCTCTTTGGGAGGATGTCTGCTCCATAACGATCTAGCATCATCCTGTCAATGAGTCCCAGTTGGTGGTACATATCTTCGCGTATATTCCAATGGACGCCCAGGAATGGATCGCCACGCAGATCGACGCCAACTGCACGGCGGCCCATAGCTATAGCCCACAGCATAGCCAGCATGTTTGTGCCTCCAAGGCCTATCGCAACGAAGTCGGCATCCTTGACTCCCGAGAGCGTTGTTGAGCGACTGCCGCCAGGAACGGTTGTGTTTTGGGTCCGCACTTGGGCCAGATACTTGTTAGTAGAGTAGGTATTGCTGTTGGATGAAGCCATTTGGATGGTTTCATACGATGTTGATGTCTGTCGGTGGAGCTTTTGCGGTCAAGTCGGCCTGTGATAGCAAGTAATAAGTTCCAACGCATAGGAAATGGAGCTAATTCCCATTCTACCCTCTTTTGGACGAAAGCCCGTTATGTAACGCCCTGAAATATCTTATTGGCTGGTCTTTTTATTAACCCTAGCAAGCGCGCTTCCTCCAGGATGCAGTCATGCAAGGTTATGTGGCATTTGCAGTAACTGGATTAGGCATGCCATGATTGGATATGGTCGCATGTACCGTGGTTAATTCATGAAAGATGCAGAATCAACATACTCTTTTCTCGATCAGTCCTGTTGATGCTAGGAATCGGAGCCTATGAACACAGTTAGGCATGAAGCGATAATTCTCATCCGAGTTTCTTACGTTGATGTAGTAAATCATGGCTCGTACGAAGAACATTCGTGAGAATTTACTTCGTCTTTCTACTTATAGCCTCGGATTCGTCTGGGATACTGTCGAGAATACAGGTTAGTACACCAGTGCCAACATGAACACATAATTATCGTTCGACAGCCGTCCAGTGCTCTTACAAATGGTGAGTGCGACACCTGTGGTCGTACCGGATCAGCAAGTGGACATCCTTAGCTGGACCCCTCTCATCGGTCGAACGTTCCGCAGTTTTTGGCCGCGTCGCAACCCCGCCTCGAGCCAACGTGTCTTTCTCTGGCTTCTTCCACTACTGTCTAGAAGAGACCCCGCAGCTCTCCACCTCTGGTGTCAGCAAATCTGGACGAGCCGCCCGGACATTCTGACCATTATAGGCGTGGGCGGTGCAAACCGTGCGAATGATGTACGTGCTAGGAAGCAATGAGACATTCGGATAGATTGTGATGCCCCGCAAAAGGATGCAGTCACAATGGAGAGAGAAAGGTACGATTTGTTGCCGGTGATCGGGAATCAGAAGCGAACGATAAAGTAAGTACCGCTAGGAAACTGCTGCGAGCGAACTAAGGGTGAAGTGTGTCTGTTTGTTGTCGCGATAGGTCATTGAACAAATGATCGTCAAGCTTCGCTGGCATAGTGGATAGCTCTCGCATGCCGAATTTTTTGCGCGTGTCTTAGCGCTTTGGACAGGACACGCGTAACGCGTTTGCCGCGCCACGATAGTAAACGCTTATCCCTATCGCTAAAATAGACTAATGTAGTTAATAAGCGAGTAGAACTTTTAAGTAAGTAGAACCTTTTTACTAAGACTATACTAAAACTATAACTACGTATAATAGTATAGTACTATATAGAACTATAATTAGAAATTATAATAAACTATTCTACTTAGAATCTACTACTATATCTTACATATAAGTATATAAGTTATAACTAGCCTTATTATAGTATTTATAGCGCCTTTAATATAATTTACCTACTTTAAAATATACTCTTTTTTTTTACTTTCTTTCTATTACTATATACTCTAAACTTCTTTAAAGTTATTAAATATATACTTTTATTAACTATAAAAGAATTTTTTTACTATATTTACTTTCTTTTATATAATCTATATTATATAGCTACTTT
>Ga0265798_10006844_pt1 | contig 14901 bp, 17 predicted proteins | sample P3T30metagenome_FD_192430 | JGI IMG/M metagenome (GOLD analysis project Ga0265798, IMG submission 192430) | Plant litter microbial communities from East Loma Ridge, Irvine, California - P3 T30 | ecosystem: Environmental > Terrestrial > Plant litter > Unclassified | place: USA: California... | reverse complement strand
GGGCAGGCCTTCGCGATCCGCGGGCACTCCGTCATCCTGGCGGAAGCGGAGGATGCCTTCGGGACTGGAGTCTCGGCCCGTAGTTCCGAGGTGATCCATGGCGGCATGTATTATCCTGCCGGTTCCGCGCGCGCCCGACACTGCGTCGACGGTGCCGAACGGTTGTACAACTTCTGCGCGAGTCACGGAGTGCCGCATCGCGCCTGCGGCAAGTTGATCGTCGCGGCCGACGCCGCGGAGGCCGAGGCGATCGCGGCGATCCGCAAGCAGGGCGAGGAGAACGGCGTCCCCGGTCTGGAGCTTCTCGACGCCGCAGCCGCGAGGCGGCTGGAGCCGGCGCTCGCCTGCACCCTGGCGCTGCATGCGCCCCGGACCGGCATCGTCGACAGCCACGCGCTGATGCTGGCACTGCTCGGCGTCATCGAGGATCACGGCGGCGTCCTCGCGCTGCGTACGCCGGTGGAGCGCCTGTCCCGGCGGGACGGCCAGTGGCACGCGGCGTTCGGGGGCAGCGAGCCGGGCGAGATGGCCTTCGACGCGGTCATCAATGCCGCAAGCTTCGGGGCTCCGGTGCTCGCTTCGGGCACGGAGGGCTACCCGGCCGACCGGGTGCCGGTGCTGCGCCTGGCGCGGGGCAATTACTTCGGGTGCACCGGCAAGCCGGCGTTCTCGCGACTGATCTATCCGGCGCCGCGGATCGACGGCGGGCTGGGCATCCACCTCACCCTCGATCTGGCCGGCCGCACCCGGTTCGGTCCCGACGTGGAATGGGTGGACACGGTCGACTACCGGGTGGATCCGCGGCGGGCGGACAGCTTCTATGGTGCGATCCGCCGTTACTGGCCGGGCCTGCCGGACGGGGTGCTGTACCCGGACTATGCCGGCCTGCGCCCGAAGCTCACCGGCCCCGGCGAGCCCGCGGCCGACTTCCGGATCGATGGGCCGGCCGAGCACGGGCTGCCCGGGATCGTACACCTGTTCGGGATCGAGAGCCCGGGCCTGACGTCGAGCCTGTCGCTCGCGGAGGCGGTCGTCGGGCAGCTCGACGGCTGACGCTCAGAACAGCAGGTGCAGCGCCAGGGGCGCGAGGATCGCGGTCAGGAACGCGTTGAGTCCCATGGCGATGCCCGCGAAAGTGCCGGCCGTCTCGCTCACCTGGAAGGCCCGGGCGGTGCCGATGCCGTGGGCGGCGAGTCCCGCCGCAAAGCCCCGGGCGCGCATGTCCCGGATCCGCAGGACGTTCATCAGCGGCGTCACCAGGATCGCACCGATGATGCCGGTGAGGATCACCAGGATCGCGGTCAGCGTCGGGTCGCCGCCCAGCGCTTCGGCGATGCCCATGGCCACCCCCGAGGTCACGGATTTCGGCGCCAGCGAGATCAGGATCGGTTGCGGGATGTCGAGCAGGCGCGCCAGCGCGATCACGACCGCGAGGGTCGTGGCGGCGCCGGCCACCAAGGCGGCCAGCATCGGCACGAGGGCGCGCAGGACCGTGGCACGGCGCTCGTAGAGCGGCATCGCCAGCACCACCGTGGCGGGTCCGAGCAGGAAGTGCACGAACTGGGCGCCCTCGAAGTAGGTCGGATAGGGCGTGCCGGTCACCGCCAGGACGCTGCCGACCAGCACCACCGTGATCAGCACGGGGTTGGCGATCGGGTGGCGCCCGGTGGCGGCGGCGAGCCGGTCGGCCAGGACGTAGGAGGTCAGCGTCACGGTCAGCCACAACAGCGGCGTGCCGGCGAGGTAGACCCAGAGCGAGAAATCGCCGGCCACCGCTCAGGCCTCGCCGTCCGGTCGCCGCCGCTCGACCCGGGACGCGACCGCGCGGAACACCAGCACGGTCACCAGCAGCGCCAGGGCGGTCGAGATCACCAGCACGATCGCGAGCTTGAGCCCCTGGGCCCGCAGCAGGTCGAGCCGCCCGACCACGCCGACGCCGGCCGGAACGAACATCAGCGACAGGTTCATCAGGAGCCCCCGCGCCGTCGATTCGAGGGTGCCGTCGGTCAGCGGCTGCGGCAGGATCCGGGGCAGGCCGAGGCGGCTGTCGCGCAGCAGCAGGAAGGCGAACATCAGCCCCATACCGATCACCGGACCCGGCACCGGCACCCCGGCGCCCCGGGCCAGGACCTCGCCGACGAGCTGGGCGAGGAGGATCAGCGCGAGGCTGGCGATCATCGGCCGGCCCGCGCGGTCAGACGGCGCCTACGCCCAGCTGCCCGGTATGCCGGGCCGCGGTGACCGCCGCCTCGTCGAAGCCGAGCAACCGGCCGAGGCGCTCGACCAGCGCCTCCTCGAACTCGTCCACGATGCCGTCCGCGGCGGCCACCGACCACGCCATGGTCAGCAATTCCTGGCGCTCCGTGGTGTTGGCCTCGTGCGGGATCATCTCGACGAGGCTCGCCACGTCGCGCGTCTCGGCATCGATCGCCGCGGCGCGCTCGATCAGCGCCCGGGCCGCGTCCGGCCCGTCGGCGTAGCGGCCCTGCACGATCCGGGACAGGCGGTCGCTCTCTGCGGGCGCCAGGATCCCGTCGACCCGGGCCACATGTACGAGCAGCGCGGTCGCGGCCAGATGCGTGTCGTCAACCGGCTCGGAGGCGCCGACCCCGAGAGCCTCGGTCGCGTAGGCGCGCAGGCGTGCGATCAGGGACATGGCGGCTCCGGCGGTTCCTGACGGCACAGTTCGGTTCGCAGGGCGCCCCGTCAAGGACGCCGCACAACGTCGGCGCGAAGCGTGGCGCGGCTGCATCGCTTTCGGGCGTTCAGTCCCCCCGGGCCGCCCGGATCGACCCGGCCACCAACGGGGCGAGGATCGCGTCCGCCGCCCGGACGATCGTAGGACCGGCCTGAGCAGGCGTCCCGGCCCGGAACGGCGGCTCCGGGGCATATTCGGCGACCAGCTGGGCAGTGCGGGCATAGTCGGGTCCGCGTAGGCGGGCGGCGAGTGCCAGCCCGAGATCGAGCCCGGCCGAGACGCCGGACGCGGTGACCCGGTTGCGGTCGAACACCACCCGCTCGGCCACCGGCACGGCGCCGAGCAGCGGCAGCACCGCGTCGCGTACGCACCAGTGCGAGGTGGCGCGGTAGCCCCTGAGCAGGCCGGCCGCCCCGAGGATCAGCGAGCCGGTACAAACGCTCGTCACCCAGGCCGTGCCGGGGGCGCGTGCCCGCAGGAAGCCCAGCAGGGCCGCGTCGCACATCTGCCCGGGGGTGCCGTCACCGCCCGGGACCAGCAGGACGTCGAGATCGGGCGGGCAGGTCTCGAACGAGTGGGTCGCGACCAGGCTCAAGCCCATGTCGCTGGCGACCGGCCCCGCGGATTGCGCCACGCAGTGCAGGCTGTTGGGGGCGAGGCCGGCGAGCAGCGCCTGGGGGCCGACCACGTCGAGGGCGGTCATGCCCGGGTAAAGGATCATGGCGATCCGGACCGGGCGATCCTGGGCCATCGGACCCGGCGCGTCGGCGGCTCCGGTCCGGACGGGCCCGAACGCGGCCGCGGCGGCCGTCGCCGCCAGGATCGCCCGGCGACTGAGGTCCGGTGGCGTCACGCCCGGCCCGGGATCGTCACAATGGCCACGCCGCATCCCGATAGGCGCTGTCCCAGAATAGCCACTCGAGCCGGGTGGCCTGCGTGAAGGCCTCGTGCATCCGCACGCGCACCACCGGCGACGCCTGCTCGGCGGCCCGGTCGGTGGCGGCGATCATCCCGGCCACGGAAGCGGCGAACTCGTCGCCCGCGTAGGTGTCGATCCAGGCCTGGTACGGGTTGTCGGCGGCGGCGCGGGCGAGGATGTCGTCGCCCACCGCCTTGTAGATCCAGAAGCACGGCAGCAGGGCCGCGCAGAGGACCTCGAACGGCTCGGCATAGGCCGCGGCGAGCAGGTACGAGACGTAGTGGTGGCAGGCCGGCGTCAGCGCGGTCGCCGCGAAGGTCTCAGGGCCGATCGCGTAATCCCGGAAGAAACCGCCGTGGAGCGCGCGCTCCACTACGATGGCGTCCTGCGCGGCGCGCGAGAATTGCACGATCCCGTCCGGGTCCGGCGCCTTCGCGGCGGCGAGGCTCAGCGCACGGCCGAAGCCGATCAGGTAATGCGCGTCCTGCACGATGTAGTGGCGGAAGCGATCCTGCCGCAGCGTGCCGGCGGCGAGCTCGGCGTTGAACGGCATCGAACGGATCGTCTCGTAGGCCGCCGCGTTGCGCGCCCACGCGTCGCGGGAGAACGCGTTCGGGCCGGTGTCACCGTCGGTCAAAAGGCAGCTCCTGCAGGCAACTCCTGCCCGGTTTCTGTTTGGGCGTCAGCCCTGCCGCTGGGCGTGCGTGACGGCCACGTGGATCAGCTCGGCCAGCGTACGGACGCCGAGCTTCTGGCGCATCTGCGAGCAGGCGTTGGTGACGGTCTTATAGCTCACCGACAGGTCGGCCGCGATGGCGCCGTAAGAGCGGCCCTGCGCCAGCCGCGCCAGGATCTGCTGCTCGCGGGGCGTGAGCTGGGATTCCGGCGTCCGGCGCGCGTCGGCCCTCAGCATGGCGACCTCGGTGGCGAGCCGGCGGTCGAGGTAGACCTCGCCGACCCTGACCTTGCCGAACGCCTCGAACAGCTCCGCCGAAGCGTGGTCCTTCAGCACGTAGCCCAACGCGCCGGCCTCGAGCGCCCGCGCCACGATCACCGGATCGTTGTGCATGCTGAACACCAGGATGCGCGTCTCCGGGGCGACCGCGCGGATACGGCGGATCAGGCCGAGCCCGGCCATGCCGCTGCCCTGGAAGGTCAGGTCGCAGATCACCACCGGCGGCCGCAGCCGGTGGAAGATCCGGTAGCCGCCGACCACCGTGGTCGCCTCCGCGATGGTCTCGACCCCGGAATCCTCGAGGACCCGGCGACAGCCCTGCAGGACGATCGGATGATCGTCGATCACGAGGACCGGTAAGCGTGTGGCGGCGGCGTCGATCTGGGAGGCGATGGCGTTCATGCGCTCGGCGCGTTGTTGTTCTCGTCGACCCGCTCCGGCGGAACGGGGATCGTGATCTTGACGATTGCTCCGGGGCCGGCATTGTCAAGGGCGAAGGTACCATCCAACGCCTCGACTCGCTCGCGCATCCCCGACAGACCGAGCCCGGTGCGGTGTTCGAGCGGGATTCCCGTCCCGTCGTCGCGGATCGTGACGCGCAATTGGCCGTCCGCTTCCACGGCCTCGGCCTCGACCCGGGTGGCGGCGCCGTGCCGCACGGCATTGGTCGCACTCTCCTGCACGCAGCGGAACACCGTGAGGTCCACGAGGTCGCCATAGCAGCGGGCGAGGCTGTCGAACCGGCCGACGAAGACGGTGGCGGGATGGCGCTGACCGAAGCCGCGCAGCATCAGGTCGAGGCAGGTGGCGAGCGGCGCCTGCCCGAGCCCGTGCGGGCGCAGGCGGTTCAGCAATTCCCGGTTGACGGTCTGGACCTGCCCGACGATGGCGCTGATCTCGGCCGCCCGGGTGGCGAGCTTTTCACGATTGGGCTCGGCCGCGCCCGAGGCGATCCGGGCGATCGACGCGGCGTTGGCCTCAAGGGCGAACAGGCAGGGGCCGAACTCGTCGTGCAGTTCGAGCGCGGTGCGGCGGCGCTCGTCGTCCTGCGCGGTGAGCAATTGCCGGTTGAGCCGGCCGTTGGCGGCGCGGACCTCGCTCAGCGCGGCGGCGACCTTGTTGAACCGCTCGGCGATCACCGCCAGCTCCCGGGCGCCGGGGGGCTCCAAGCGCGCGGTGTAATCGTGGTGCTCCAGCTTCGTCAGGCCGGCACCCAGCCGCTGCAGCGGCGCCAGGATGCGCCCGAGGGCCAGGTAGAGCGCGATCAGCATCGCGGCATTGATGGCCAAGGTGGTCATCGAGAGCGCCCGAGCATAACCCCAGATCTCGTCGATCTCGTCCATCGGCTGGGTGGTGATCTGCGCGGTTCCGAGGGTCTGTCCATTCGCCACGATCGGCAGGGTGTGGCGCTCGATCGGCGGCATGATCAGGTCGGCGAACCAATGGGGCGCCTCGCGCTCGGACCGGTGCGGCGGCATCGGTTTGCCGACCTGGTCGCCGTCCGCTTCCAGGACCGCGACCCGGACGTGGCGCAGGACCTTGAAGCGGAGGTCCAGGGTTTGCAGCAGCGTGTCCGGAGAGGCGGTGTCGGACAGGCGGATCGTGTCGGCGACCAGGGACTCGACCGTGGCCAGCGAGGCGCGGGTCTCGACCCGCACCGCGTTGCGCGCGTTGAGCACGATCACCCCGCAGGAGATCAGGGCAGCCAGCGCGTCGATGAACAGAACGACCGCGACCAGCCGGGCCCGGGTCGACCAGTCGGTCCAGGACCAGAAGCCGGCACGACGCCTGTCGGGCGGTGCCGCCGAGATGGGAGGCTGGGTCGGTGTCGTATCCACGGCGAGACGCATAGCGCATCGTCCCGATGACCGGAACCGGTACGATGCGCTAGCTTTTTGATTCGCATCGTCTTTTCCCCTAACGTCAGCGGCCGCCTTCGGGAACCGCGCTCGCGCTGACCCGGCGGCGAAGCCTCTGCCGCCCGGACCCGCGAGTCGCATCGGACGATGACGGACCGGCCCCGCGGATGGGTGGCGCATCGCCGCCGTCGAAGCCGAACCGGGGCAATGGAAGCGACTACGGATTCTTAAGCGGCTTCAGCTTATCTTGTGGATAGCCGAGCCTCGATTGGCCGGGCACCCAATACGGCGCGACATCTTTGCGCCGTATTGCGGTTTCTCTATCGACGGCAGAGTCGACCCATCTCCAAATTGATGGAGAACGGCGGCCGGTCGTGGGGGGCCCGGTCGCGCGCGTCGTGCACCGTGTCAGAGACCCCGGACCATGATGGACCTCGCCCTGGACCCGTCCGACACCCGGCCGCATCGGTCGCCGGCGCTCCGTCCCGGACGCAAGCCCAGCCTGCGACTGGTCCTAGCCGGGCTGGTCGGCGTGAGCGCGCTGGCGGGCTTCGGGGTCGCCGCCTCGACCCTGATGGCAGGGCTCGCAGCCCCGACACCCGTTAAGCTGGGACCGCCGAGCCGGGCTGCGGACTGGCCCGAATTGAAGGACGGTCTTCCGGCCGTGGCCGGAATGGCTTCCACCGCTCCCAACGCCCCGAAGCCGGCTGAGCCCGAGAAGCCGGCTCTGCGCATGGCCGTCCTGCCGGAGGCCTTGGCGCCCGCGCCGGTCGTCGCGAGCCCGCCCATGTCCGTGCCGGCCAGAAGCACACCGAGCGCCCCACCGCCCGTGAAGAGCGTCGCCGCGCCTGAGGCGCCGACCAAGCGGATCCCGACGCCGACGCCGGTCGCGCCGATCGCCGCCGCCCGGCAGGTCGTGCCTCTGCCGCCGACCCGCACCGCCGCGCTGCAGCAGCCGCGGGCGTCCGAGACCGTCCGGGCCCGCGATGCGGTCGTACCCGCCGCGACGCCCGCGCCGAAGCCGGTTGCGGCGACGCCAATTCCGGCCTCACCCGAGAAGCCTGCCCGCAAGGCGGTGGCCGTGAGCAAGCCGCCCGTGGCGAAGAAGACCGCCGATGCGATCAAGCCCGGCGCCGCGACCGTCGCGCAGGCCGAGCCGGCCGACGAGGAGACCGAGGTGCTCGGCATCAAGCTTCCGTCCCTGGCGCCTGCCGGCCGGAAGCTGAAGGAGAGCGTCGACGCACTCGGCGATGCGATGAAGAAGGTGTTCTAGCGCCTCAAGCCCGGTACCGAACCGGATCGATACGCGCGCCCCGCGATCCGCATCGTCTTTGCGGATCGCGGGGCGGGTGGCGTTCGGGGCGGCGCTCCAAGGCCGTCCGGGGGCGCAGCGTCGCCCCCGTTCAGGTTTTCGACCGGATCAGCTCCGGCCGGTGTTCCGGCCCGGCTTGTGATCGGGCCGGGGACCGGACCGCTCGGCCTGGCGCTGGTGCTTGCCGGCGCGCGGGCTGGCAAACCCCTTCGGGCCACTCGGGCTGGTCTTGCGCTCGGCCGGGCCGGCATCCCCAGCCAAGGCCTCGACCTGAATCTCCGGCGAGCCGTTGCGGGCGAACGCCTCCGCGAAGCGCGCGGCGGCGTTACCGCGGATCTCGAACTTGGTCTCCCGGTCGAAGATCCGGATCGCGCCGATCTCCTGGCGGCCAATACCGCCGCGGCGGGTCAGCATCGGAAGCAGCCTGCGCGGGTCGGCGTTGTCGCGCCGGCCGAGATTGAGCCGGAACCACACCGCCGGACCCAGGGCGGCGATCTGCTCGGGGTTCATCGGGTCGTAGGGCGGGCGCTCGCTGACGCCGCGCGGCGCACGGCCCTCGCCGGGATCGCTGACCTCTTCGGGCGCCGGCAGGCGGGTGCGGTAGACCCGCGCCAGCAGGGCGGCGAGTTCCTCCGGCGTCTTGCCGGCGAGCAGGGCGCCGGCGAGCGCGACATCCTCCTCGGCCGGCGGCTCGGAGAAGAGCGGGTCGGACAGCATGCGCTCGCCGTCGAGCTTGCGAATGTCGTCGGCCGAGGGCGGCCCCGACCATTCCGGGCTGACCTTGGCGGTGGCGAACATCTGCTCGGCGCGGCGGCGGCGGGAGTTCGGGATCAGCAGCACCGAGGTGCCCTTGCGCCCGGCCCGGCCGGTGCGCCCGCTGCGGTGCTGCAGCACCTCGGCGTCATGCGGCAGGTCGGCGTGGATCACTAGGCTCAGCGACGGCAGATCGATACCGCGGGCCGCCACGTCGGTGGCGACGCAGACCCGGGCGCGGCCGTCGCGCAGGGCCTGGAGGGCGGCGTTGCGCTCGCCCTGGCCGAGTTCGCCCGAGAGCGCGACCACCGAGAAGCCGCGCTCGGTGAGGCTCGCCTGGAGATGGCGCACCGCGTTGCGGGTGTTGCAGAACACGATCGCGGTCGGCGCGTCCGCCTCGCGCAGGAGGTTGAGCACCACGTGCTCGGTCTCGCGCGGCATGATCCGCACCGCCCGGTAGGCGATGTCGGCGTGGCCCTTGCTCTCGCCCTTGATCGCCAGCCGCAGGGCATTGCGCTGGTAGCGCTCGGCCAGGGCCTCGATCGCTTTCGGCAGGGTCGCGGAGAACAGGTAGGTCGCGCGCTCCGGCGGGGTGGCCGAGAGGATGAACTCGATATCCTCGCGGAAGCCGAGGTCGAGCATCTCGTCGGCCTCGTCGAGCACGACGGCGCGCAGGTTGGTCGGGTCGAGGTTGCGGCGCTCGAGGTGGTCGCGCAGCCGGCCCGGGGTGCCGACCACGATATGGGTGCCGTCGGCCATCATCCGGGCCTCACGGCGGGGATCCATGCCGCCGACGCAGGCGGTGACGCGACCGCCGGCCGGGGCGTAGAGCCAAAGCAGCTCGCGCTGGACCTGGAGCGCCAATTCGCGCGTCGGGGCGATCACCAGGGCGAGCGGCGCGCCCGCGGGCGGCAGCATCTCGGACGCGCCGGCCTCCTCATCCGCCCCTCGGCCGAAGAGCATGTCGGCCATGGCGAGACCGTAGGCCACGGTCTTGCCGGAGCCGGTCTGGGCGGAGACGAGGAGGTCGCGGGCGCCGGCCGCCGCTTCCAGCACCGCGGCCTGGACCGGGGTGGGATCGGCGTAGCCGCGCTCGGACAGGGCCCGCGCGAGGGGGGCGGGCAGGGTCGGGAAGGGCAAGTTTCGGAAACTCTCAACGGCCGCGCCGCGCCCGGCAGCGCGCCATCGCGCGGCGGAGGAATCAGGCACCGGACTTTATTCGGGTCTCGACAAGGTAGCGCCTACGGGGCCCGATGACCACTCCCACCACGGCATGGGCCGGTTGCGCGTCAGCAGACCGGTGCGGTGATGTCGGTCCGGCTGAAATCCGCACCGACATACAGCGGTGGGCAGCCGTGTTCCTTGGCGACATCGTAGGCGAAGTAATCTCCGAAGATCAGACCGGGCGGATGCAGGCCCTTGCCCCAGCGCCGATAGCATGCCGCGACGCGTCCGGCCGAGGCTGCGGTGACCGACACAATCTCGATGGCGAGCCCGTCGATCAGGCGGCCCATCTCGTCGCCGACGTTCCGGCGCTCCGACACGATCAACGCTTCGGCGACCGTCGCCGCCGACATCACGAGCCTGTCCTCGCGCTCGATGAGGGCGATGCAACGCTCCGCCTCCGGCTCGTTCTGGAGGATCGCCATGAGCGCGGAGGTGTCATTCGCGATCATCCGGGCAGGCCGTCCGGGTCGTAAAGGAAATCCTGGCTGCGGGCGGCGCGCGGGCCAGGGGTGAGCTTGGCGGAAGCGGCGACCTGAATCGCTTCGATGAGCGCCCGGCGCACCGTCCGATCCGGCTTCGGCTCCACGGCCACCATGCGGACGACCGGCCGGCCATGGCGAGTCAGGATCACCGCGTCGCCGGTCTCCGCGCGCCGGACGAGTTCCGTGAGCTGCGCGTTGGCATCTGTCACGGACATGCGCATCGCGTTCCCCTATCTCGACGCCACCGCTGGTCACGTCACAGGAATCGCCTATGAGGTAGTCTAACACCTTGCGCGACACCACCAAAACGATCCGGCCGGGGACCACCAAGATCATGACGGGAGCCCTGCGGCTGGCTGTGGCGTGGGCGACGGTTCTCGCCTTCGCGTGGTTCGGGAAGGCCTGGCTCGGGGACCTGTCGCAGCCCTGGTTCGCGGGCGGCCTGTTCGCCTGGCTGCTCGCGGTCATCGTCTGGGCGGCCTTCGGGGTGGTGCACGAGGCCGAGGAGCTGGCGCATCGCCTCGGCGAGCCGCTCGGCACCCTGGTGCTGACGCTGTCGATCGTGATCATCGAGGTGGCGCTGATCTCCGCCGTGATGCTCTCGGCCAAGGATGCGCCGACGCTCGGTCGCGACACGATGTTCGCCGTGCTGATGATCGTGCTGAACGGCGTGGTCGGCCTCGGGCTGCTGATGGGCGGCCTGCGCCACCACCAGCAGAGCTACAACCTGCAGGGAGCATCGGCCTTCCTGTCGGTGATCATCCCGCTGACGACTGTCGCGCTGATCATCCCGAACTTCACCAGCTCGACCGCCGACGGCACCCTGACCACCCTGCAGGCTGTGACCTTCTCGGTGTTCACGCTGGCGCTCTACGGGGTGTTCCTGCTGATCCAGACCAGCCGGCACAGCGATTTCTTCCAGGATGCGGAAGAGAAGGCGGACAGCGGGTCCACCTCGGGCTCGACCTCGCGCGGCGCGATGGCGAAGCACGTCGTCCTGCTGCTCGCCAACGTCGTTCCGATCGTGCTGCTGGCCAAAAGTCTCGCGGTGATCCTCGACCACGGCATCGCGGCGCTCGGTGCGCCCTCCGCGCTCGGCGGCGTGCTGATCGCCGCCATCGTGTTCACCCCGGAGGCGATCTCGGCGCTGAAGGCCATCGCGCGCAACGAGTTGCAGCGAGCGATCAACCTGTGCCTGGGCGCGGCGACCTCGACGGTCGGCCTCACGGTGCCGGCGATCCTGACGATCGGCCTGCTGACCGGCCAGACCGTGGTGCTCGGCCTCAAGCCGACCGAGATGACGCTGCTGGCGGTCACGCTGATCCTGAGCACGCAGACTTTCTCGGGCCTGCGAACGACGGTCCTGGAGGGCGCCGTGCACCTCGTTGTGTTCTTCGTCTACCTCGTCCTGATCTTCAGCCCCTGATCAGCTCCCGAACCGCTCGGTCCGGATCACGCCCGCAGGGACGCCCGCCGCCAGGATCAAGTCGGAGGCCGCGCCGACGAATCGGTTCGAACCGCAGAGGAACACCTTTTCGGGTCGTCCGAGCCGCGTCAGGGCGCCGGCCACGAGGGCGGCGTCGATCCGCCGGCCACCGGCATCCCGGGTGGTGGTGATATGCAGGGAGAATCCGGTTCCGTCGCCGGCAAGGCGCTCCAGCTCGGGCAACGCGATCGCCCCCGCGCGGGTGTGGGCAGAGTAGATCAGGGCCGCCGGGATCTGCGGAGCGACTAGCGCACGCCGGCGCAGCATCGCCAGCAGTGGCACCACGCCGGATCCGCCGGCCCCCAGCAGCAGCGGGCCGCCGTCCGGACCGTCCCAGGAGAACGAGCCGCCGATCGGCCCGCGCAACTCGACCCGGTCGCCGACTTCGGCGGCCTCCGAGAACCAGCCCGAGACCTCGCCGTCAGGCAGCGCCTCGACCATCAGCTCGAGGGTGCCGCTGCCGTCGGGCGCCGAGGCGATCGAGTAGCTGCGCTGGGCCTGGTAGCCGTCCTCGGCGGTCAGGCGGACATCGACGTGCTGGCCGGCCCGGTAGGCCTGAGCGATGTCACAGCGCAGCCGAAAGCTCTTCACCTGCGGGGTGACGGGCGCGATCGCGGTGATCTCGGCCTGGTGCCAGCGGAAGACGATCGGCTCAGTCACCGGTGTAGCGCTGCTCACGCCAGGGATCCCCGTACATGTGATAGCCGCGCAGCTCCCAGAAGCCGGCGGTGTCGGTCTGGGTGAAGCGAAGGCCCTTCACCCACTTGGCGCTCTTCCAGAAATAGAGGTGCGGCACGAGCAGCCGTGCCGGGCCGCCGTGATCTGGGTGGATCGGCTGGCCGGCATAGCGCGTCGCCACCATGGCTTGGCCGTTCACGAGGTCGGCCACCGGCACGTTGGTGGTGTAGTCGTCGTAGGATTCCGCCAGGAGATACCCGGTCGGCGCCGCGATGCCGGCATCGGCCAGCAGGTCGTCGAAGCTCACGCCCTCCCAGGCGGTGTCGAACTTCGACCACTTGGTGACGCAGTGAATGTCCCCCTGCCAGGTGGTACGGGGCAGAGCCTCGAAGTCCTCCCAGCTCCACGTCTTGATCGGCCGCGAGCCCTCGCGCAGCGTGAACCGCCAGGTGGCCGGATCCACGGTCGGGTTGGGGCCGATCTGCAGGATCGGGAAATCCTCGGTGAGATATTGGCCGGGCGGGATGCGCGCGCCCGTCTCGGGCGGCTGCCTGCGCCCGACGAAGCCCCGTGTCACCATGCCGGCCTCCGCTCGCGGTTGTTGTTTTGATGCGTCCGATCCGGGTTTGGTGCGTCGGAACACCCCACGTCAAGTCGTGATGTGCGGCCGAACAAACGCCCCAAAGCTGAGGTGTGGTAGTCAGCCTACGCCTGACCGAATCGCACCCATCAGGGGGAATGTCATGAAGTACCTTCTCGCGACGAGCCTCATCGTCGGGAGCCTCGCCACCCTCTCGCCGGCCGCCCAGGCCCGTGACGGGATCGGCGCCGGCGGCGCGGCGGCCCTCGGCGTGCTCGGCGGCCTCGCAGTCGGCGGCGCCATCGCGTCGTCGGCCAACAATGGCTACTATCCGGGCCGGCCGGTCTACCGCGCCCCGCCGCCTGTCTACGTGGAAGAGGATTACGGTCCGGTCTGCCACTTCGAGCGCCGCCGCACGATCGACCCCTACGGCGACGTCTACATCCGGCGCGTCCGCGTCTGCGAATAGGCGGCTTCGGGGGTCGCCCCTGCGGCCGGCGCCGGCTTCAGGCGCTCGGCACAGGCGATCCCCCCGAGCACCAGGGCCAGGGCGACGGCTTGAGTCGCCCCGAACGGCTCGCCGACCAGCAGGACGGCGAGACCCGCGCCGAAGATCGGCACGAGGTTGACGAACAGGCCGGCCCGGTTCGGGCCGATCAGCTCGACCCCGCGCATAAAGAACAGCTGCGCCATCAGCGATGGGCCCAGGCCAACGAAGGCGACCATCGCCCAGCCCGCCAGCCCGGGCCAGACCGCGTGCCCCGTAGCCCACTCGACGGCGAGGGGCGGCAGCGAGGTCACGAAGGCGGCGATCGCCATGGCGGCGAAGAACGCCAGCGCCGTAACCTTCGGACGCGTCGGCAGGAAGATCGTGTAGCCCGCGTAGAGCAGGCAGGCGCCGAACACGAGGACATCGCCCCGGTTGAAATCGAGGCGCGTCAGGACCGACCAGTCACCGTGGGTCGCGGCGATGCCGGCGCCGATCAGCGTCAGGAACACGCCGATCATCTGGCCGGCGGTGACCGGCACCCGGTAGGCCACGCGGTTGAGCAGGATCACCAGGACCGGGATCGCCCCCTGGAACAGCGCCAGGTTGACCGCGCCGGTATGGACGCCGGCGGCGTAGAACAGGCAATTGAAGGCTGTGTAGCCGAGGCCGCCCATCAGCAGGATGCGCAGCCAGTGGGGCCGCAGGAGCGCCCATTCCGCGACGAGCCTGCGGGCCGCGAACGGCGCGAGCGCCGTGCAGGCCACCGCCCAGCGCAGCGTCGTGATCACCTGAGGCGAGACGTGGCCGGGGGCCCAGCGGCTGCTGACCGCATTCCTGGCCCAGAGCAGCGCCGTGAGCGTGAGGAGCAGATAGGCCGGCGCGACCGAGGAACCCCGGGTCGCGCGCTCAGCCATCAGCGGCGGCGGAACTGACCGCCCCGCACCTGCGGACGCGGACCCGCGGAGCGCTCGTCCTTATGACGAAACACGAGGCGGCCCTTCTCGAGGTCGTAGGGCGACATCTCGACCGTGACCCGATCACCCGCCAGCGTCTTGATGCGGTTCTTCTTCATCTTGCCGGCCGTGTAGGCGACGATCTCGTGGCCCTGGTCGAGCTGTACGCGGTAGCGCGCGTCCGGCAAGATCTCGATCACGAGACCGTCGAACTGCATCAATTCTTCTTTCGCCATGCACCTTCTCCAGTCGGACCGTCCGGCAGCAGGCGTTCCGGCAAAACTTCTACGGCTGTCATCAAGCTCGGGAAACGCCACAGGGCGCGGATCCGATCCGACGGACGGTCCGCGCCTGCTCAGCGACGCTGCCCGCATTTAGTCGTCGTACGATCCCGCGGCAAGTCACGCCGTGCGCTTCGGACTGGATATCGAGCCCCGGATGATGCGCGCAAACGCTGATTTGGCCTCATCTTTTCGAAAAAACCGGAGGGCATCTCCGGAATGCCGCGT
>Ga0265798_10006843_pt1 | contig 14902 bp, 9 predicted proteins | sample P3T30metagenome_FD_192430 | JGI IMG/M metagenome (GOLD analysis project Ga0265798, IMG submission 192430) | Plant litter microbial communities from East Loma Ridge, Irvine, California - P3 T30 | ecosystem: Environmental > Terrestrial > Plant litter > Unclassified | place: USA: California... | reverse complement strand
TCCCGCCCACACGGTGCGGTGGTGCGTGTCGACCTTGGCGAGCGAGAGATTATAGTCGCCGACGTCACGCTCGACGCGTTCGGCGACGGGCGTGTCCTGATAGCGGATCGCGTCGAGTTGCTGCTTAATCGTCGCGGGATCGAACAGCGCGGGCAGCTTCTTGGTCGGGTTGTAGTAGCGCACGAGGACGCCCGGTTTGCCGTCGGGCGTACGCAGCGCCGACGTCGGTACACGGTCGCCGTCGGTGACCGAGGGGGAGAACGGCACCAGCGTGACGTCGCCCGCCGGCATCACCGACCGTAAGCCATCGAGGACCGACACGGGCAGCGCGGACAACGGTGACGAATAATTGCCGCGCAGCACCCGCGTCGCGTCGCCGAGCGGGCCGATGACCGCGAGTTTCGTGCCCGGCTTGAGCGGCAGGATGCCGGCGTTCTTGAGCAGGACGAGGCTTTCCTCGGACGCCTTCAACGCCAGCGCGTCGTGCGCGGGCGTGCCGATCTGCGCGACGGGTACGACACGATCGCGCCCGGTCTGTATCCCCGGCAGGTCGCCGTTGCGGATGCGCGCGGAGAACAGCCGGATGAGCGACCGATCGATGTCGCCGACCGAGATCAGATCGCGGTCGAGCGCCTCGCGGAAGCGTTCGCCGAGCCCCGCCTGATCGCCGAGCGTCGCGGTGTTGCATTCATTGTCGACGCCGGTTTTCAGCGCGGTAGCGACGGCGCTCGCCTGATCGGGGGCGTAGTGATGGTTGTCTGCGATATCCTTCACCGCATCACAGTCTGATACGACGAAGCCGGTAAAGCCCCATGCTTGGCGCAGATGATCCTTGAGCAGCAGGTCGCTCGCGCATGCTGGCTGCCCGTCGATGCGGTTATACGCGCACATGATCGAGCCGGCGCCGCCCTCGACGATCGCCGCGCGGAAGGCGGGGAGATAGGTGTCCTCAAGATCGTGCGGCGAGACGAACACGTTGGCCTTGTGCCGCGTCGATTCAGGCCCGCTGTGCACCGCGAAATGCTTGGGCGTGGCGATCACGTCGGGCAGCGACGGATTGGGTCCTTGCATCCCGGTGACGAAGGCGACGCCCATATGCGCGGCGAGGAACGGATCCTCGCCGTACGTTTCCTGGCCGCGCCCCCAGCGTGGATCGCGGAAGATGTTGACGTTGGGCGACCAGGTATCGAGACCGGTGCCGATCCGCCCGAGCCGTCCTGTCTGGCGGCCCAACGTGTGCAGCGCGCGGACCTCCGTGCTGATCGCACCGGCAACATCGTGGACGAGCGGCGCGTCGAAGCTCGCGGCGAGGCCGATCGGCTCGGGGAAGTTCGTGGTCGGCACCGGGCCGAGCGCACCGTGAAGCGATTCGGTCCACCAGTTGTAGACGGGGATGCCGAGCCGCGGGATTGCCGGCGCGACGTTGAGCAACTGCGGGAGCTTCTCGTCGACGGTCATCCGCGCGACGATCGCCGTAGCGAGCGCGTCGGCCTGGGTACGCGCTGCATCGGTCTGCGGTGCTGGCGACGTCTGCGCCTGAAGGGGCAGGGTGGCGAACGCCGCTCCGGTCAGCATGAGTGCGCGCAGTGCGCCGAATATCGGCTTGCTCTTCACTGTGTTTCGCGAGTGTATCACCCCAGCATCCTCCTCTTTTTTGTAGGAGTGACCTTAAGCCGGGCTGCTGCGCAATGGCTACGACATTTCGTTGGTTCGACTTAGCTCGGTAGTATTTTTACTGTGACGCGGAATATAGAATACTATCCTGCCGCGTTGACAGGGCTTTCATCTAGCCCGACAAGATCCCGCATAATCAGACGATACGCGCGCTGACTCGAAGGTCATGCGTGACGGTCGGCACGGACGAGGATCACACAATGCGCGCTACTCGCCGACACGGGATAACGGCTGCTCTGACGGTTTTGCTGTCGACCGCCGGGGCGCAGGTTGCGGGGGCGCAGTCCGATCCGCTGACGCCGACCGGCCGCTGGAGCGCGAACCAGCGCGGCGATGCCGCGCTGCCGCCGATGGGCTGGAGTTCGTGGAATGCGTTCGCGACCGACATCACCGAGGACAAGATCCTCGCATCGGCGCGGGTGATCGCGGACACGGGACTGGCCGCCAAGGGCTATCGCTATATCAACATCGACGATGGCTGGTGGTTGAAGCGGCGCCTGTCGGATAGCCGGATGATGATCCGATCGGCGAATTTCCCGTCCTCGATGATCGCGGGCAAGGACCCGAGTTTCCGGCCCTTCACCGACAAGTTGCACGCGATGGGGTTCAAGGCGGGGATCTATAGCGACATCGGGCGTAATTCCTGTGGTCAGGTCTTCAGCTCGACGATGCCCAACCAGCCCGAAGGCAGCGTGATGGAGCGCGAGATCGGGCTTTACGGCCATGTCGATCAGGATATCCGGCTGTATTTCAAGGATTGGGGGTTCGACTTCATCAAGGTCGATGCGTGCGGCATCCGCGGTTTGCCGGCGAGCAATCCCGCGGTGAAAGCGGGCAAGTACCGCGCATTCGTGCCGCTGATCGACGCGGACTCGCTGGCACGCACCGACGTGCCGGTGGTGCGCGGGCTGTACACCCAAGTCGCCGACGCGCTGGCGAAGTATAACGACGCGAACGACTATCTGTTCTCGCTGTGCCTGTGGGGATCGGCCGATGTCCGCGCCTGGGGCAAGAACATCGGCGGCATATCGCGGACCAGCGAGGACATCTCACCGCATTGGGGGCGGATGCTGCACAATCTCGACACCGTGTCGCGGCGCGCGCTGTATGCGCATCCCGGATCGTGGAACGACCCCGACATGCTCTTCGTGGGTAGCGGCGATTTCGACGAACGGCACATGACCGAAGCGAAATCGCATTTTGCGCTGTGGGCGATCGAGAACGCGCCGCTGTTCATCGGTTACGACCTGCGCAAGGCGTCGCCGGCGTTGCTCGATCTGATCGGCAACGCACGGATCATCGCGGTCAATCAGGATCGCGCAGGCAACCAGGCGACGCTGGCGTTCGATACCGACGAGGTGCAGATCTTCGTCAAGACGCTGGCCAACGGCGACAAGGCGGTGGCGGTGTTCAATCGCGGCAGCGGCGCGGCGGACGTCGTCCTAACCGCCGATCATCTCGCCTATCGCGATACCGCCGATGTCGAACTGACCGATCTGTGGACCGGCGCGCAAAGCAAATTCCGCAAGCAGCAGAGCCTGAAACTAGCCCCGCGCGAAACGCTGATCTTTACCGCGAAGGGCGATCGGCAGTTGCGCGACGGCGTGTTCCTGTCCGAGCAACCGGGCAGCGTCAATGCGGCGGTCGACGGGGTGGAAACGCCGCAACCCGATCCGCTGGTGCACCGCGCGCCGTTGGCGTGGCAGGGCACGCGAGGAGCGGGGGACTTCCCGCGCTACGGTGGCTGGGGTGGAGCCCGCGTCGATCGCACGCCCTACGACCAGCCGCTGGGGGTGGCGGGGGAGGCACTGCCGCACAGTCTCGGCGTACTCGCCAATTCGCGGCTGGAGGTACGTAACACCGGCTATCGCACGCTGCGGACGCGTGTCGGGATCGACGATTCGACGACCGACCATGCGCGGGCGGTGACCTTCCTGGTGTATGGCGATGGGCGGCTGTTGGCGCAGTCGCGGGCCGCGCGTGGCGGCGAGGCGGCGCAGGAGCTGTCGGCAAACGTCGCGGGGGTGAAGATCATCGAACTGGTGGCGCGCAGTCCGGGTGTGGGCGGCGCGCAGATCTCGGTCGACTGGGGAGCCGCTGCACTCACGCGTTGACGAAGCGGCAGCGGATGACGTCGGCTATCCCCTTCGAGCAAGCAAGACGTGTTTCCCCGCGAAGGCGGGGATCCAGACTGGGCTCCCGCCTTCGCGGGTGAACACGGAAGTGCATGCTGCCATGCCCCGGCGGACTCGTCCTTGTTCGAAGGGATGGTCATCGACGATGTCGGTGGCGCGCGTCATTCGGCGTATGGGCAGTGTTCTGGCGTTGCGGGAGGCCAACGGTCGCCCGTCACCGACATGACAAAGAACAAACTGATCTGTCGGCCTTTAAAGTGCAATCCGCCCTGACGCTTCGCTCAGCGCTCCATCGCGCTGCGCGTATCCTCCAGCGCCAGCGTAACGAGCGCGGTCATCGCCGCGCTCGCGCCTTCGGCATCCTCGGCGGCGATCGCGTCGAAGACCTTGACGTGATCGGGGATCGGATCGCGGGGCAGCGCGCGCAGGCGTTGCTTGTACTGCGTCGTCCAGTTGACCGCCGCACCGATCGACGCGCTGAGCACGACCATCGCGTCGTTCTGCGTCGCCTGTAATATCGTGTCGTGGAACGTGCGGTCGGCCTGGCGGCCCTGCTCGGTCGCGAGTGAAAAGCGCTTCATCGCGGCGAGCGCGTCGCGCATGATCTTCAACTCGGCCTTGTTGCGCCGTGCCGCCGCCATCGCCGCGGCGGCGGGCTCGATCACCATCCGCATCTCGAACAGGCTGCGGACGAGTTGCGGATCGGGTTCGCCGGTAAACGCCCAGGCCAGCACGTCGGGATCGAGCAGGTTCCAGCGATTGCGCGGCAACACGCGCGTTCCGGCCTTTGGGCGACTCTCGACCAGCCCTTTGGCGGTCAGGACCTGGATCGCCTCGCGGTAGGCACCGCGCGACACGTTGAGTTCCTCGGCGAAGGCGATCTCGCCCGACAGCGTTTCACCCGGCGAGAACTCGCCCGACAGGATCGCCACGCCGAGCTTGTTCGCCACGGCCCCGCGCAACCTGCGGCCCGACGATCGCAGCGGCAAAGTCGCGTCTGAGGTGGGCTCGGGTGTCGCGGAGAGGGGTTCGTCCATAACTTCGCAATATGCCTTTATCGTCGCATACGACACTATCTATTGCTCGGAGCAATCTGAACAGGTGTTTGACGCGCGCGGCGGTCGCTGTCGTCGACGCAAGGCAGCGACCCGGCGATACGAGTCCCCTGGTGGGATCGCATCGCCGGGGCTGATGATCACATGAAGCGGTTCATCAGGTTCTCGATCCGCTCCTGCCGGCCCGAACGCGGCTTCGGATCGATCGCGCGGTCGCCCGCGAGGTCGGCGATCGTCGCGAGGTCGCTGGTGCCGATCATCTTGCCGAGCTCACCGTTCCAGCCGGCGTAACGCTCGGTCTTGAACGCATCGAGACGACCGTCCTCGATCAGCGCCGCCGCGTTGAGCAGGCCCTTGGCGACGACGTCGATCCCGCCGACATGACCGTAGAACAGGTCGATCGGGTCCATCGACTGGCGGCGAACCTTGGCGTCGAAGTTGAAGCCGCCGGTCTTGAACCCGCCGGCGCGCAGGATCTCGACCATCGCGAGCGTGAGTTCCTCGACCGAGTTGGGAAACTGATCGGTGTCCCAGCCATTCTGCGGATCGCCGCGGTTGGCATCGATCGAGCCGAAGATGTCGAGCGCGGCGGCGGTGGCGATCTCGTGCTCGAAGGTGTGGCCCGACAGCGTGGCGTGGTTCGCCTCGATGTTGACCTTCACCTCGTTCTCGAGACCGTAGCGCTTGAGGAAGCCGTACACGGTGGCAGTGTCGAAGTCGTACTGGTGCTTGGTCGGCTCGTGCGGCTTCGGCTCGATCAGGATCGTGCCCTTGAAGCCGATCTTGTGCTTGTGCTCGACCACGAGGTTGAGGAAGCGGCCGAAATTATCCAGCTCGCGCTTCATGTCGGTGTTGAGCAGCGTCTCATAGCCTTCGCGACCGCCCCACAGCACGTAGTTCTCGCCGCCGAGACGGTGCGTCGCCTCGAGCGCATCGCGAACCTGCATCGCGGCGAACGCGAACACTTCGGGGTCGGGATTGGTCGAGGCACCGGCGGCGTAGCGCGGGTGGCTGAACGCGTTGGCGGTGCCCCACAGGAGCTTGCGACCCGACGACGCCTGAAGCTTTTCGAGATGGTCAACGGCTTCGGCGAAGAACTTGCGATGTTCGGCGACCGAGTTCGCATCGGCCATCACGTCGACGTCGTGGAAGCAGTAGAACGGAACGTCGAGGCGCGTGAAGAAATCGAACGCCGCCTCGCGCTTTTCCGCCGCCGCCGCGCTGTCGTTGGCGCCGCGATGCCACGGGCGATCGAACGTGCCGCCGCCGAACACGTCGGAGCCCGGCCAGCAGAAGGTGTGCCAGAAGCAGGCGGCAAAGCGCAGATGCTCTGCCATCGTCTTGCCGAGCACGACCCGGTCCTTGTCGTAGAAGCGGTAGGCGAGCTCGTTGGTCGTATCCGGGCCCTCGTACTTGATCGGGGCGATGTCGGCGAAGAAGTCGGCCATCAAAAATTCCTTGGCGAGTTTTTGGGGGTGATGCGGGAATAGGCGGCACGGAACGCGTCGCGCTTGGCGGCGAGCGTATCCGCGATGGCGGGATCGGGGACGATGGTGCGCGCGACGGGCGGCGCGACGCAGACCGAGGCCGGATCGCCGCCGTCGACTGCGAGCTGCGCGAGACGGGCGGCACCGAGCGCCGGGCCGACCTCGCCGCCTTCGAGATAGACGAGTTCGACATCCATCGCCGCGGCGATGATCCGGCCCCAATAGCCCGAGCGCGCGCCGCCGCCGATCACCGACAGGCGATCGACTGTGGTGCCGGTCTCGCGCAGCACGTCGAGCCCGTCGGCCAGTGCGAAGGCGACGCCCTCCAGCACGGCCTGCGCGAGGCGGTTGCCGTCGGTGTCGTTGTCGAGCCCGAGGAACGCGCCGCGGACGTCGGCGTCGTTATGCGGCGTCCGCTCGCCCGACAGATAGGGGAGGAACAGCTCGGGGCCGCCGGCTGGACCGACCGATTCGGCGCGCGCGAGCAGGTCGGCGACGCTCTGCGTGCCCGTGATCCGTGCCACCCAGTCGACGCACGAGGCAGCCGACAGGTGCACCGACATCTGGTGCCACAGGCCGGGCAGCGCGTGGCAGAAGGTATGCGCCCCGCGCTCCGGGCTGGGCCGGAAGTCGTCGGTGGCGACGAAGATCACGCCCGACGTGCCGAGCGACAGCAGCGCGTCGCCGTCACGGACAACGCCGACACCGACCGCGCCGGCCGCATTATCGCCGCCGCCTGCCGCGACCGGCACGCGCGGCATGCCCCAGGCCTCGGCGATGTCCGCCTGCAACTGGCCGGTGATCGCCGAGCCTTCGAACAGGCCGGGCATGGTGGCGGTGGACAGGCCGCATGCCGACAGCAGCGTGTCACTCCAGCGTCGCGCGCCGACGTCGAGCCACAGGGTGCCCGCGCTATCCGACAGGTCCGACGCCTTGTCGCCGGTCATCTGCAGCCGGACGTAATCCTTCGGCAGCAGCACCGTCGCGATCTTCGCAAAGACGTCCGGCTCGTGGTTGCGCAGCCACAGCAGCTTGGGGGCGGTGAAGCCCGGCATCGCGATGTTGCCGGAGATCGCGCGCAGTTCGGGGACCGCAGCCTCCAGCTCGGCGCACTCCGCGGCACAGCGCCCGTCGTTCCACAGGATCGCGGGGCGTAGCGGCCGATCGTCCGCACCGAGCACGGTCGCGCCGTGCATCTGCCCGGCGAGACCGATGCCGCGGACCGAGCGCCGCACGCTGGCGTCGATCGCCAGCACCGCGGCGTTGGTCGCGCGCCACCATGCATCGGGGTCCTGTTCGGACCAGAGCGGATGCGGGCGCTGCACGGTAAGCGCGGCGGTGCCCTGGCCGACGACCGCGCCGGCCTCGTCGAGCACCACCGCTTTTACGCCGGACGTGCCGATATCGATTCCGAGAAACATGCGATTACTTCTTGAACGGATCGATGGTGACGATCGAGCCATCGGGATTGAAGGTGAGTTCGGTCATCTTCGCCGATCGCAGATGGTTGCGGTTCGACAATTGCGTGTCGTGATAGACCAGCTGCCACGTGTTGCCGACCTTCAGGATCGAATGATGCGTCGTCCAGCCCTGTACCGGCAGCAGGATCTTGCCCTGATAACGGAACGGACCGAGCGGGCTGGTGCCGGTCGCATAGGCGATGAAATGCGTGTCGCCGGTCGAATAGGTGAAATAGTATTTGCCGCCGCGCTTGAACATCCACGAGGCTTCGAAGAACCGCCGGTCGTGATCGCCGCCGAGCAGCGGCTTGCCCGCTTCGTCGAGGATCGCGACGTCGCGCGGGGGCGCGGCAAACTGCTTCATATCGGGCGTCAGTTTGGCGACCTTGGGCATCAGCGCGGGCTTGCCGTCCTGCTTCAGGTCGGTGTCGCCGGCGTTCGGATCGAACCTGCCGGTCGCCCAGCGCTGCAACTGGCCACCCCAGATGCCGCCGAAATACATGTAGCTCGCGCCGTCGGTATCGGTAAACACTGCGGGATCGATCGAATAGCTGCCCTTGATCGGCATCGGTTCGGCCTTGAACGGACCGACCGGCGACTTCGACGTCGCGACGCCGATCCGGAAGACGCCCTTGTCGTCGCGCGCGGGGATGTAGAGGTAATAGGTGCCGTTCTTGTAGGCGGCATCGGGTGCCCAGCTCTGCTTGGCGGCCCAGGGGATGTTCTTCACGTCGATCGCGACCGGATGGACCGTCACCGGTCCGCCGACCCGGTCCATGCTGAGGACGCGGTAGTCGTGCATCGCGTATTGGTTGCCGAGATCGTCGTCCGGGATGCCCGCGTCGACGTCGTGGCTGGGATAGATGTAAATCTTGCCGCCGAAGACGTGCGCGGACGGGTCGGCGGCGTAGATCTCGCGCGTGAGCGGTTGCGCGCGATACGGTTTGCCGTCCGGGCTGGTGGTCGATCCGGTCTTGGGCGGCGTCGATTGCGCGCCGGAGATCGTCGCGGTGAGCGCGATGGCAGCCAGGGCCACGCCGGGGAACAGACTGTAGCGCATTGCGGATCGGTCCTCTCTCTCTGTACCGCTTGCTCTCTATGAAGCCTGTCGGTGAATATCGATACCGCTACCATATGCCCGGTATCGCCATTGGGCAAGCGTTCACGCCCTACGGCGTAGAATTCATTCCCGAGTTTCGGTGATCTCCCTCGGCGCTCGTATTTACGGTACGCTTGAGCGAATCTCGCCGCGCCGGTTGCGGTCCCCGATCGTTGCGCTAACACCCCTGTCATGACAGTTCATTCGCCAGCGCCAACTCGCTCCTCGCGCCGCGGAGGCTCGACTCCCACCATCAGCGATGTGGCGGCGCGCGCCGGGGTTTCCCCGATGACCGTCTCGCGTGTGATCAACGGCGAGACGAACGTACGGCCCAAGACGCGCGAGACGGTGAATGCGGCGATCGCAGCGCTGAACTATGCCCCCAATCCCGCGGCACGCAGCCTGGCCGGGGCAGGGCAGACGCGGATCGGTCTGTTGTACAGCAATCCCAGCGCGGGCTTCTTGAGCGAATTCCTGCTCGGCAGTCTCGAACAGGCGAGTCGCCGCGATGTGCAGATCGTCGTCGAGAAGTGCGAGCTGGGCGATCACGAGCTCGAGGTGACGCGACACCTGATCGAGGGCGGGATCGACGGCATCATCCTGCCGCCGCCGTTGTGCGAAGCCGCCGGCGTTCTCGACCTGCTTGCCAAGGCCGGCATCCCGGCGATCGCGGTGGCGACGGCGATGCCATCGGCGGACCAGCTGGCGATCGGCATCGACGATCGCGAGGCGGCATCGATGATGACCCAGCACATCATGGACCTTGGCCATCGGCGGATCGGTTTCATCACCGGCGATCCCAACCTGTCGGCCAGCGCCCAGCGCTATGCGGGCTATACCGCCGCGCTCGAACAGGCGGGATTGCCGTTCGACCCGAGCCTGGTCGCCGACGGCCTGTTCACCTACCGATCGGGGCTCGACGCCGCGGAGCAACTGCTTGCGCTCGAAAATCCACCCACCGCGATCTTCGCGTCGAACGACGACATGGCGGCGGCAACGGTGGCGATCGCGCATCGCCGGGGCATCGACGTGCCTGGCGACCTGACGGTCTGCGGATTCGACGACACGACGCTGTCGACCGCGATCTGGCCCGAACTCACGACCATTCACCAGCCGATCGCGGATATGGCGCGTGCGGCGGTCGACCTGTTGGTCACCGCGATCCGGCAGTCGGGCAGCGGCGCGAAGATCGAACGCCACCAGACGCTCGATTTCACCCTGATCCGGCGGCAGTCCGACGCCGCGCCGCGCCGGAGGCCGCGCGAGAGCCGCACTTGACGCGCGCACCAGACTTGATAGCGATACCATAGAGACGCGGATCGGCCGATCGATACCAGCGCCATTGTTGAGGATTGGGTGTGATCGAACCGACGCTAGATCCTCGCAAGGACCGGCACCAAGCCGGTGGATGCGGCCGTCGATCCGCCGCGCCACTGCCGGCACGATCGCCCGCATGATCGGCGTTTCCAGAACATCTGGACGACTGGCCACATGGTGAGACCGCGTCCGCACATCATCACGCAACATGCACAAATCAGCCGATAATAACGGCATTTAGGAGGGGTTATGTCGGAGAGTATCAGAGGATCGGGCGGATCGGCGGTGAACTACGGTTTCATCACCGCGATCGTCGCCGTCGCCACCATCGGCGGGTTCATGTTCGGCTATGATTCGGGCGTGATCAACGGCACACAGAAGGGGCTCGAAGCGGCCTTCGCGCTCGGACGGCTCGGCATCGGCGTCAATGTGGGTGCGATTCTGGTCGGTTCGGCGATCGGTGCATTCGGCGCCGGGCGGTTGTCGGATGCGATCGGTCGCCGCAGCGTCATGATGCTGTCGGCGGTACTGTTCCTGGTATCGGCGCTGGTCGCGGGCGCGGCGGGCTCGTCGGCGATCTTCATCCTGGCGCGGATCATCGGCGGTCTCGGCGTCGGCGCTGCCAGCGTCACCTCGCCGGTCTATATCTCCGAAGTCACGCCGGCGGCGATCCGCGGGCGCCTGTCGAGCGTCCAGCAGGTCATGATCATCTCGGGCCTGACCGGCGCGTTCGTCGCGAATTTCGCGGTCGCGCGCTATGCCGGTGGCTCGACCGCCGAATTCTGGCTTCACCAGTCGGCGTGGCGCTGGATGTTCTGGTTCCAGGCGATTCCGGCTCTGGTCTATCTGATCGCACTGACGGTCATCCCGGAAAGCCCGCGCTTCCTGGTCGCCAAGGGGCGCGACGAGCAGGCGCGGACCGTTCTGACCCGGCTGTTCGGCCGCGAGGAGGCCGATCGCAAGGTGATCGAGATCCGCAATTCGCTCGCCAAGGATCACCACAAGCCCAAGCTGTCCGATCTGCTCGACAAGACCACCGGCAAGGTCCGCCCGATCCTGTGGGCGGGCATCGGTCTCGCGATCTTCCAGCAGTTCGTCGGCATCAACGTCGTGTTCTATTACGGCGCGGTGCTGTGGGAGGCGGTCGGCTTCACCGAGGACAACGCGCTCCAGATCAACATCCTGTCGGGCGTCCTCTCGATCGCGGCGTGCCTGTTCACGATCGCGACCGTCGACAAGATCGGTCGCAAGCCGCTGCTGCTGGTCGGATCGGCCGGCATGGCGGTCACGCTGGCGATCGTCGCCTATGCGTTCTCGACCGCGGTCACCGACGCGGCGGGCGCGGTCAGCCTGCCGGGCCACAACGGCCTGATCGCGCTGATCTCCGCCAACCTGTACGTCATCTTCTTCAACGCGAGCTGGGGTCCGGTGATGTGGGTGATGCTCGGCGAGATGTTCCCGCAGCAGATCCGCGGCTCGGGGCTGGCGGTCGCTGGTTTCGCGCAGTGGATTGCCAATGCCGCGATCTCGGTGAGCTTCCCGGCGCTGGCGGTCTCGCCTGGCCTCAGCGTCACCTATTTCGGCTACGCGTTCTTCGCGGCGGCGTCGTTCTTCTTCGTGAAGGCGATGGTCAACGAGACGCGCGGACGCGAACTCGAAGACATGCAGGGGTGATCCTAGCGGGAGGGCCGAGGCCCTCCCGTCGTTTCTGGGAATAACGATGATCGGTCGAGGAGCATCGGCTCGATCGGCGCATATCGCTCCGCTCAAGCGTGCCCAACACGTCGCTCTAGTACGCGGCCTTGGCGTCGCGCTGTTGCGCTGCGCGCCACCGGATTACGAGCCGGTAGCCACAAGGTTCTGCGGCGGATTTTCCTAATTTTTCAATGCCCGTCGCGTTTGACGTAGGTGAAACCGTTAACGATTGTAATTTATCAGCTATCCCGAAAGGGAAGCCCGTGCGTGACTATCTAGAGAAGGCTCGGCTTGACGCTTTGCACCAGCTCAAGCTGCTCGATACGCCGTCGAGCGAGAGCTTTGATCGTATCACGCGCATGGCCAGCCAGATTTTCGGGCTTCCGGTAGCGGCCATTTCGCTGACCGATCGCGATCGACAGTGGTTCAAGTCGCGGGTCGGAATCTCTCACGACTCGATCACGCGACGAAAAGCGCCGTGTTCGCAGGTGGCTGAGTCGACGAGTCCGCTGGTCATCGAGGACCTGCAGGCGGACTGTTTTTACGCCGAAAGCCCGTTGGGTCTTGCCGGCACCCGGTTCTACGCGGGTGCACCGCTCGTCACCAGCGAAGGCTATGGTCTTGGCTCGCTCTGCGTGCTCGGCACCGAGCCGCGGCAGGCGTCCGCCGCCGAAATGGCCGCATTGACCGACCTCGCGGCGATGGTCATGGCGCAGATAGAATTGCAGCACGCGTTCGGCCGGATCGATCCGATCAGCGGTATGCCCAACCGCAATCAGTTCCGCGAGGACCTCCTTGATCTGACGCGCGACCATAGCGGCGAGCACCGGCTCGTCGTCGTCGTCGATTTGGGCCGGGACGACCAGATCAACCGGATCTTGCGCGTGATGGGCGGAGCGCGGGTCGACGCGTTGATCCGGGAGGCCGCGCTGTCGCTGCAACAGAGGCTCGATTCCTCTCGCGTCGCCTATCACGTCGGCCCGGCGCAATTCGCCTTTCTAGGGCCACCCGACGCGGATCAGGATGCGTACATGGCGGTCCTGGCGTCGGGCTTCGCGGCGATCCGGGCGTCCTCGTCGGTCCGGTTCGTCACCAACGTCGCGATCGGCGTTCGCGCGTTCACGCTGGGTGACGCGGTGGCCGACGACGTGTTGCGCGCGGCGGCCAGCGCGGCGCAGGATGCCCGGCAGGTGGATGGTGCGATCGCACTGTATTCGCCGGCCAGCGACATCGCGCATCGTCGCCAATATACGCTGTTGCAGGATTTCGGGACCGCGCTCGAAGCCGGCGATCAGCTTCGTCTGGTGTTTCAACCGCGTGTCGAACTGGCGACGCGGCGCTGCATCGGCGTCGAGGCGCTGCTGCGATGGCGGCACCCGGTGCTCGGTGAGATATCGCCGGCCGAATTCATCCCGATCATCGAGCACACGTCGCTGGCCCGACCGACCACGCAATGGGTGCTGGACGCGGCGATGGACCAGCTCGTCGGCTGGAACGAGGCCGGCATAGGCGTCGCGATTTCCGTCAATATCTCGGCCGCCAATCTCGAAGAGACGGATCTGATCGAACGCATCCAGCTGGGGATGCTGCGGCGACAGCTGCGCCCCGATCAACTCGAGATCGAACTGACCGAAAGCGCGATCATGGATCACCCCGAGCAGGCGCTGGCGATGCTCGCGGAACTGGCGACCGCGGGCATTTGCCTCGCGATCGACGACTTCGGCACGGGGCATAGCAGTCTCGCCTATTTGCAGAGGCTGCCGGCGCAGGTGGTCAAGATCGATCAGGCGTTCGTGCGCAACCTCCGTGCGACGAGCGGCGCGGACTTCGTCCTGGTCGAGACGATGGTCGGTCTGGCCCAGAAGCTCGGCTACCGCGTCGTCGCCGAGGGCGTCGAAAGCGAGGACGCGGCCAACGTCCTCGCGCATATCGGCTGCGAAGAGGCACAGGGCTTCCTGTTCGGGCGACCGATGGACGCGTCGAACTTCGTACGGTGGCTGTCGAGTTCGGATACGGGCAACGCCCCGATCACCAGCGCCGCCTGAGGCGCGGGCCACTGTCGTCGGTCGGTCGGCGCAGGGTGATAGAATAGGGTTTGTCGGCGGGCGCTGGTCGCTCCGATAGGAATCAAACCCCGACCTCTACAGCCCTTGCCATCGAAGTGGAGCGGGCAGGTCTTCGGCTGCGTAGTCGATCTGGAGCACGCGCCGCCGACGTGGTGGATCGGCGGCGCGCGAGCCGTGGACGATCGGCGTCGCGTAGAGCCAGACATCGCCGCGGTTCGCGCGGCACAGGCGCTCGCCGCGCTCCTCGACGACGTGCGCGATGCTCGTTTCCGGCAGGCGACCGAGCCGGTGAGATCCGGGTACGATGCGGAGCGGGGCATTCGTGGCGTCGACGGGGTCGAGGTGGACGCGGATCGTGACCATCCGCTCCAGCAACGCGAAGGGCGGTTCGACCTGGACGAGTCCGGCCTTCACCGTCCACGGACCGAACCCGTCGACGGCACCACGCTGCTCGACGACGATGGTGCGATCCTGATGCCAGCCGAGCGCCCAATTCCTGGCTGGCGTCTTGTCGAACAGCACGGCTCGGATGGGGCGTGCGTCGGGCCCCAGCACAGATCTCGCGATGCGGCCGATGGGACCGTCCACCGCGAGCATGCCGCGCAGGGCAGGGGCGGACCCGATCCGCACGCCGGGGACGTCGCGCGGTAGATCTGCCACGGCCCGTTCGATCGAAAGGCATGCGGCAGGATCCAAAGCGCCCGGAAAGATCTGTGCGCCGTCGTCTTCGAAGCGCAGATCGGTTTCTACGGGTTGGGCCTGGGGATTCATAACGTCAGGCCGGTGGGTTGCCCGATCCGCCATTGAGAGCACGGGGATGTTTGTGGGCATCGGTGGACGAGCTTCGCGCAGGCGCCGCGTCGGCGCCGCTGCCGGCGAGCATGCCGTTCAATGAACTGCCGGTCATGCCGAGT
>Ga0265798_10006842_pt1 | contig 14903 bp, 19 predicted proteins | sample P3T30metagenome_FD_192430 | JGI IMG/M metagenome (GOLD analysis project Ga0265798, IMG submission 192430) | Plant litter microbial communities from East Loma Ridge, Irvine, California - P3 T30 | ecosystem: Environmental > Terrestrial > Plant litter > Unclassified | place: USA: California... | reverse complement strand
GATATGGGACATGGAGTGTGACTTCTCGAGAAGCCCAAACGCCCAATCGCGGCGGGCTTGGAAGAGAGCCTGCCATGCCCCGAGATCGGTGTTCTTCGCAAGGTGGTTTGGCGCATCGTCGGGCTGGAAGGCATCGGGCAGTGGCGTCGAGGATATGGCAGCCTGGGGATTATTGGAGAGTTCGCGACTGAAGACGAATATCTCTTTCTGTAGAAGAGGGATTAGCATGTTTCATGCATCGCCTGTGAGAGATTCGTACCTCGGTCAAGAGCGCTTGCAGCTTGACATGTTTGCCTTGTGTTGTGAGTAGGACTTGTTGCTCGGGCGCTATGTCTGTCACCCTCGAGATCCAGTGCTTGAGCGCATCAACAGACGCAAAGGCAACGGGATCAGCGTCAAGGCGCTGGCCCGTATGAGCTACAGCAATCTGTAGCGACATTCGGCCTTGCCCTCCCGCTTGGTGGAGTCCTGTCGAGACTGTGCAAGAGGAGTTTGTGGCTTGGAGAGTTGAGGCGTGAGCACATGGTTACCAGATACCGCCAAGGATGGTTCATGCAGGGATCGGCGCATTAGCGAGGCTGCATCATAGGGAACTAGATAGACGATCGCGTTCGGTCAGATGAACATGGTCTCGGTCGCAAACTTGGAATCACTTGAATCAAAGCGATAGCAACATGGCGGCAAGAGGCCGTGTTGACATGACGGACGTGGCGTCTAGAACACAAGACGCAAGCGACTACGCGGACCTGCTACAAACAAATCACAGCGACGCGTTCGCGTTTTCCGAGGCGGAGAAGCTAGCCCTACAGCTCTACGATCAGCTCAAGGAACTTGAGTTGCAGCACAGTCTTATTGAAGCACAACAATCAGGCACGTCTCACAACTGGTATAGTCTGGGAGTAGAGAATGTTAACTGCGTTTTATAGCAGACGCACATGACGCTTCAGCAACCCCAGATGACCTGCTGGAGGGGCGCCTGACTGTAGCGCAGCGCGAAGCTATGGACGCGAGGGCAGAGTACGAGATAAGGAACAAAATCACACACAACGTGCTAGTAATGGATCCTGTCCTGAAAGCCGTTTATGAGGGCGAGCAGACTGGGTTTGCAGAGAAGTGAGTTATCGCAAAGACACTTCTGGATCATGGTCTGATGTTGTGTAGACGCATACTGCCGCTGGTCACCGAGAATGATACTGTTTTCATGATGCATGGTGCTCTGACGTCGAGGCTTGCTCACACAACTCGGTCGCAGAGCACAGCCGAACACAGCAACATGACGGAAAACCAAAGACATGAAGAACTCGCAGAAACGATGCTTGCTCTAGCTGAAGAGATGAAGACGCAGTCGGCGCATGACATTGAAGACGCACAATTACGCCAACGAGTCGATGCAGTCGACAAGGAGCTCAAGGACTCAAGGCGAAGGGCGAAGACGCTGAAGGGTATATTGTCGGCCATGATAGTAGGCAGCGGGATCAATTGGGCTGCAGACGAGGGCCTGACCGAGCTCGTCCTGGAGGATGAAGACGATTGAGTGACAATGACAGGGCCATTCGTGGCTACAGCTCTTGATAACATTGGGAAGTGTGGGAGAAGCTACTGTGGTAGGTAGCGATGTTTGTTGATGATGAACGTCATGGCTGTTGCCAGGGCGATGGATCTACATGGAAGCACACGGAAACTTTCAGAGCAAGCTGAGTGCCTAGCATTTCTAGGTGAATGAAGTCGACTTTTTGACCGTCGGACGTGAGCAGTGGTCGAGTTGCGTCTTGGGTGAACCTAGTGACGGCTTCCGAGCTCGGTCCGGGCGCTGTGAATAGCCAGACCGCTGTGGCCGGAAGCGGGTGCAGAGGCCGCCGCCCATGACCATGGCGTGCCTAGGCATTGAGGGAGACGACTGCCACGGGCTGTGGTGCAGAGCGTGGCATGCGAGGCAGGCTGACATGTTGCTTCATGGTCTTGGGCAGCTGCTAGGAACATCAAACGGGCTGCAGGACGGACATAGTCTGAGGGGGCGGGCAGGATGCGCGACTGGGACTGGATGCTGGGTGCTTTGGTGCTCGGGGAAGAACATCAGCCAGCCGCGCTATGAATGATAACGTCAAGGGCCGCCTCTGATGGATGCGTCCAACGAATGGTAGAGCGTGTGCTTCTGCGTGCAATCTAACCAAACTTGAAACTCGCCAGGAAAGAACGAAGGGCAGCGCCTCCGCGCCCAGGGATGCGCCGTGTAGCCCGCCGCCGTGCAAAGGAGACGACGGCGACGAGCAGCGCAGTCTTCTGGCGACGGACGCGGACGCGAACGTGTGCCATGTCAAAGAGACACAGCGAAGCCATCCAAGACTGCCGTCGTCCGCACTGTCGCATGCGGTGAGGGAGCGCAGCAGCGGTTGGATGAAGGAGGGGTTGTGGTCCGGGTGCGTGTGCTATGGCAGTAGCAAAACAAGCGTGCCTGCCTCGTTCGTACCTTAGGTAAGCAGCTCTGTTGTTCGGGGAGGCGCGCCTGCCCTCTCACAAAATGTGCTGCTGAGCCCTCACCCAATTCCTCCCCTAACAAATCCGCCGCCCATACAACTTTCGCCCGCAAAGACATTTGGTGAGTCCGCCTGTATTTTGCCCAAGTCGCAACCTCACCAGAACCACTTTTCGCAACCACACCCTTTTTCCACGCGTTCCCCCGCCCCAATTCCCCCAACTAGCTCTTTCCCAGCCTTCTTTCTTCCATCTTCCGAACGTCATCGCGTTCGATTGATTCTTCGTCGCCGTCGCCAGCACTCAATACCACGCCCATACTGACTGCAAAACAGACATCAGTCAACCCTTCCAATTCCCTCGTATCTAGCAGCTTCTGTAAGTACCCACATCTTCTCTCACTGTAAAATCGCGCATCACCGCCTTGTGTTGTGGTGTTTTGCAACCGCGTCACCTCACGCGCATAGCACCACTGCGACCCAACCAGCAGCTAACAACAAACAACAGCCGCATACACCACCTAACCAACATCATGCCCAAGGAGAAGACCACCCGCAAGGCCGCGCCCAAGTCCAAGGCTGATGGCGGCAAGAAGAAGAAGGGTACGCATCTCACGTGCATCCGCACGCTTTCGTGCTAACATCCACAGACCCCAACGCGCCCAAGCGTGGTCTTTCCGCATACATGTTCTTCGCCAACGAGCAGCGTGAAAAGGTCCGCGAGGACAACCCCGGTATCAAGTTCGGTATGTCTGCCCTTCATGCTCATCTCCAAGCCTTCTCTGACATTGAACAGGCGAGGTCGGCAAGGTTCTTGGCGAGAAGTGGAAAGCCCTGAACGAGAAGCAGCGCACTCCCTACGAGGCCAAGGCTGCTGCTGACAAGAAGCGCTACGAAGAGGAGAAGGCCGCTTACCAGGTGTGTTTCCGTATTCACGTGGAGATTATGACAGCATGACTAACAGCTATCAGGCCGGCGAGGAAGAGGAAGAGGAGTCCGAGTAGAGGCCAGCACCTCGTTCGTGCTTCCACCAACAATGCTGAAGATGTCTTGTCATAGGAGGCCTAGGCTACCAAGCCTCTCTCATTTCATTTGTGATCTTCCTACTTCTTAATGGGTTCGTTATCTCTTGCGGAGGAAGGTCTTCGGCTAGCCGATCTGTGGTTCATTTCGATAAGGACGGCCGCAGTCAGTACCATTTGCGCTGATGGCGGGCGGTCATGATGTTTGGGCGTCTTACTCTTGACGTTGTGAAGGAACATCACGAAGCTCATGACCAAGTCTATGTACACTAGCAACTGCGGTATAGAAAATATTTGCTGCTCCTATGGTAACTTGTCTGCTATGCGACAGTGATACTCGTGTGATTAGGCCTGAGCGTAGCACGGTGCATGCTCGTGATAGCTCAAACCCCAACTTGGTTCCTGATGTTGACACTACTGTCTTGCCTGATGTTAGGGTCAGGGCATGACAACGTGATGGACCCGTCCTATCCACAGCAACCCTTGGTTCCTTCATTCCAAGCGACGTGTAGCCGTCATCCTACCCTACACCGCCCAACCGGGTACCCGCATCCATGGTAGTTGTTCCTTCCCAGGCTTCTCGTATGTACTCCCATTGTCTCTCACCTTCTCAGTGCGCCCACCCAATTACACATTGTGTATATGATACTTTCAGTCCGACGCTCCTTCATCAATTCATCGTAGCACCAAAGCGCCGTTGGGCTAGTGGTATGCTATCGCCTTCCCATCAAACGAAGGAGGCGGGGATCACGGGTGTAAGTACATGAACGACGCCCATTCGAATCATAGAGCTAACAGCGAGACAGTCAAACCCCGTACGGCGCAGTGCTTCCTTTTTGCTGTAATAGTGAGGTAGGTGGGGTTGTTTTTGCCATGGGTGTCGCGTGGGAGTGACGGTCTGAGGATGCTGAGGAAATGGTGGTCGATGTCATTGTGGCAGAGGTAAGGAAGGTGCGAACAGCAATGTGGCTTTGTTGGGAATCATTGGATTTGTTCGTTGGAACAAAAGGGAAGGATGTTAAGAACCTGATGTATAGTTTGGAGACTTTGAATCAAAGCATACGATGGGCTGTAGCTGCGCAGTAGTGGGTATATCTATTTTTTCGAGTCTGGAACCACCAGAACATCGTTGGGTATGGTCTGCACGCCTTGCCATCTTACGGCAGCAGATGAGCATGGAATAGGTGTTGGGTACGAAGCACGTCAACTGCACTCGTCCCACGCATCCTGTCCACATGCCCGTCAGAGACAAATATCTCGAAACAGAGGAAGATCCTCTACCATCACGCAATTACTATTCTCTCTGCAGAACGACCATCACACCCATCATACCTAACATCACCTGCTTCAGCCATGGATGCTCGCTCAGCAAAATGGTAACATATCCGACAAAAGGTATGAAGCCGACAACGCTTCCGATGACGTCTTCTTTGCGGTTCAGGAAGGACTGGCCGGCGGCGTAGAGTTCGGTATCGTCTGCAAGGTTATTGTCGCCCTTGGTCAGGAGGCGGAGGGGTGTTTTGCTAGGAGTCAAGTCAGCCTGAGCATATGCAAGCTGAGCCAAGCTTCTTCGGCCCTCCCCAACAAACACAGCCAGCGCAAAGATAAGAAAACGCAACTTACCCTCCTCCGTATCTTCTCACGACGCGATGCACGATGGGTATATCTTTGCCCTTGACGTTATATACCACAATCTCGCCCACTTGCGTGTCTGCCCCCCGGTTCCACAAGAATAGTAGATCTCCTCGTTGGAACGCAGGCTCCATGGATCCTGACAAGACGACCACGATAGGTGAGGGCGAGTCGGAGACTACGGAGAGCCCTTTCCACATCATGAAAGCGGTAGAGAGGACCAGCGCAAAGTTTAGGACTTGTGCGGCGAGTTGCCGCGGTTGCATGTTGGCGAGGCCCAGCATTGCTGCGGCTCGGGTGTGTTGATGTGGAGGTCGAAGGCAGAGGTACGTTGGTCGATCTTGGTTTGGGAGGTGGAGCGCGCAAGGGCGTCGTGAAGTCGCGTTCTTGGGAGTGTTTATCTGGAGCGATTGTTTTTTCGGAGAGAGACAGGGGCAGACGTCACAGTAGTTCGCGCGTCGTGGAACCGTGGTCAAGAATGTTGAAGCCAGATTGTCCTTGGATTCGCTGTTGCGGGCAGCTTAGTCAACCTCCGAGATCTGAGCTATGAACTCCGCATCCCCTTCTATCACTTGAACGCGACACCTCGCTATATACTTCGAGATAGCAGCACCTATCTCATAAGCTGCCGCATCGCTATGCATCATCTAGTAGACGCTCTTTGGGTTTCTGTAGTGTGTGAAAGTTTCTCAGATCTGTTCTTGTCTCTCACCCGGCATGGCGGCTCTTGCTCGAAGCCGCCTTTACACCGAGAACGTGTCAACGCCATGTCTACTTATATCAGGTTTCCATTTGATCAATCGAATAATCCTTCTGATCCAGCCTTCCTCACTCACTCAGAAGACACGTGTCTGAGCTACAAGTGTCACTGCCTCTACATACCATCAGCGCTACTCCTACTCCGCTGACTCACGAAACACAATCGCGATACTGCTTCAGAAGAATAATGTTTATGCATCCTTCACCAGGTAGCCTTGTACAATACCGAGCGTCCGGGTTATTCCTTCCACTATGGCCGGCAGTGATTTGTACAGATGACATGGCACCAAAAGAGGTTGTGCGCGCCCGCCCGGCTGGGTACGTAACGCTGCTATTGAAGTTGGGCGACAATTTAGAGTTGTAAGAGCCTAGAGATTGAGAGATATGTTAGCTTCGCTAATATAAGTAGTCGCTGGGCGCTTACCACGGAAATGAGCAACTACGATCCATTCGTACCCTTCAGGCACGAAGAGATTGTGGGTAACACACCCGGCTTGGGTAACGCCTACGAAATGGCGAACAATGCGCTTGAAGCATCACTGGGTCTCGATTACTGGCGAGAACAAGTAACGAATACGACCAGCGATGCTGAATATTCGGAAAGTGAAGCAACTGATTCAGATGGAGACACATGCTCAGAACCAGAAATGAGAAAGGCCCTCCGCTTAAGTCGAGAAGAATTCTACGATAAGCAATCCAAAGAAGAAACTGTGAGAAATGCGAAGCTGCCGACGCCGTCTATATCACCACCTATCCCAGCAAGAGGTCTTGGTAATCAGCGCACTATTGTCCCTGTTGATACGGGCGGCTCCTCGCACTTGTTCACATCTTTCTTCGACAGGACTCTCAGTGGCTTGGATCGTGGCCGTAGAGAACCCATCAGTGATGCCGTTGAAGGCGAAATGTATGTTTATTAGCGAGACCTGTAGATTCCTCGGCTAACAAAGCCCAGTCTTCAAAGCAAGGGGTTTGTCCAAGTTCTCGTTGGACCGAACTCCCAAGTCAGCACACTGCAGAAAGAAAGCATATGGAATCGCCCATACTTTCGCGATCCTAGGTTTGGCGTCAACCTCTTTGACCACAACGACGATGGGATATGGAACCTCCAACACCCTGCTCTTGTCGAGATCGACCCAGAAGATTTCATTTTCGCAGCAGAATACCTTGAAAGCGGTGGTTTTGGTTATCGGTACCCGCAAGATGGCGGCGAAATGGAAGAAGCATTTGCACAATGCGTGTCGGCATGGTTTACTGCGGAGAAGTTGGGCATGTCAGACATGATGGATCATGTCGTCGAGAAGCTGGAAGGATGCATAGAACCAGAAATGCAGGACGTCTTGGTTTTCGCATATCAGGTCTATGTCTCGCAAGACACTGCACTTCCCTCGCAAGTGAGGCTAAAGGATTATCTGGCAATGTATATCGCGGAGAACTGGTGGATTCATTTGGACGACGATAACTTGAGCTCGGACTTCATCGAGAAGCTTAAGAGATTACCAGAGCTGGAGCGAGACATCTACGAGAGAAGGCTTCCAGCGCTGCGTGAGCGTCTCAGTGGAGACCAAGAAAACAGTGAAACCGAAATGGAATAAGTACACAAGATCCTCACAGCTTATTCCTACGATATACCACGTTTTCTTTCATGAGGTGGAACCATATGTGGATAGATTAAGATCTTGCATTCCTTGCAACAAGGAAGGACTAGACCACTTTCATCATTGCTGGTGATCAAGCTAGTTGAGAAAAGCTATTTCTTTCGCCAATCATGGTGCAATAGGAAACTCATTGAAATGATCTTATTGAAATGTGAAAATCGAACGACTATTCATCACTCTTCGTAGTGTCGTAAAGAACTGAGAGACAACCTCAGTCAGAGTCGCTTTCAAACTCAGGAACGTTCGGGTCTTCATTCAAATGGTTAGCAGAATACCTTGTTTGTCGCAAGTCCATCAAGCGAACACGTACCTCTAAGTGCCATGTACTCCAACGTACCACCAGCCTTCTCCACAAGGTTATCTCTTATTAGGGTCAGTTCATCTTCCGAAAGCAGCGTATCCGTGTCCGCCATATCTACTGAAAGACGGATGCCTTGATTGCCCGGTCCCAGCCTTGATACAAAATCTAGGAGACCATCCATGGTGAATTTCGATATACCGGAGATGGTGACGGTGCGAAGGTTCGGTAGACTCGCCAAATGAGGTAGTACAATGTCGTTTAGCTCCAAACCGCTGACGTATAGATCCTCTAGCAGAGTGAGATCAGCGATGATGGTGATAAGATGTTCGTCCCGCAAGACCTCGGGGAGGATGAGGTGCAGATCCCGCAACTCTGTCAGTTGTTTTAAGGAGTCCACGAGGATGTCCAAGTCGTCTCGAAACATGCCATCAGTATCGCCACTCAGAAACAGCACCCTCAAGGATGATTGTTGGTGTACCAGAGCTTGGTGAAACGTCTTGTGATCTTTCAGTGTGTACGAATCTATCTCCAGGCTGCTGAGTTGTATCTTCTCTTCCAATAGCACGGGCGTGATGAGTGCGGCTCCGGATTGTAATTTCGAGAAGCTAAGTCGCTGGAGGCCGGCGCACTTGCGTAACCAGGCGGTTGTTTCGAGAAAGATATCGTGCTCTGTTGCTTCCAAGTCTACAGTACCATGGATATCCTCGATGCGAAGTGTCTTCAGAGCTGTGCATCCTTGCAGTAACGACAGATGCGGTATGGAATCGTTAGACACGCATAGTCTCAGATCTTCGAGTGAGTTTCCATGGTGATTGAGAGCCAGGAGTGTTTCGGCGCCTGCCTTGACGTCGCTGATCGTTTGGAGTGTCTGGAGTGTGTTTGGCCGCATCGAGGAAAGGAACTTGGCGAACTTGTGATCATTGTCTTCGGAGACCCAGGTATAGATCATAAGAGATCTAAATTGTGGACAATGGTTGTTGATGGACGCGTGGACCAATTCATCCTCTAGAGGCTTTCCGTCCCATAGTTCGAGGCTTGAGAGGCGAGGAAGGCGGGGCGTCCATCGCACAAGAGCGCCAGGGTGTACTAAATTTTGTCAGATCATTCGCGATATCAGAGAAATTCAGGTCCACTTGCGTTCACCACTGATCATCTCGAGTGTTGGAGTGTGCTGCGTAACCACTGTTCTATGTTACTAGTACATCCTGACGGCATTGCACATTAGTCATACCTTCGCCAATTGCATCGATTATATCCGCCGTCTTTATTCGTGTGTATTTTCTGCCTTTGATGTTTGTCCCTGTTTCAATCTTTTCGAATTGCTTCAACGGCCCCGAGAAGAATTGCCTGAATCGAGATCAGAATTGGCGATGCCTATTAGGGAGCTTTGCTTACTTGGAGACCTTCGCACGGAACTGATCATCGTCAAGGAGATATCCCAGATCGCGAAAGTCTAATGACTTGATGTAACGACAGTATGGGAAAAGTGTAACGTCGAGACTGGATGCGACGATTGAACGCCAGAGAATTGACCATTTCTGTATCGTAAGAAGCTTGGTAGCAGCTGGCAAACCATAGAGATCTTCTCCCCCGCCTCGGACAGGAGCCAGATGATGGGATCTTAGGCTTGTGTTAGTAAAGTGGCGATCAATTAGCGAGCCCAGTGCAACATACTTGTACAGATAAGTCAATGCAGGTACGGCGAGAGCACGGCTGGCACAAGCACAGTTAAAGAGCGTGTCGAATTGTTCTTGATTGGCAAGTTCTTCGCACAGAAGATGCAAAACATCGTCTGGGAGTGCTGACTGAGTCATATTGATTAAATCGACAATGGCTGGAGTCGCTCTCAAGAAAGTGACTGGGTGTGCTGCTGTCCCCGTAGAAGTAGGCGCGATGATGTCAATACGCTAGCGCGATTTTGACGCGCTCTTTCCGCTTTCGGTGGCTCTTCGCGATCCGACACCAATATCTCACCAGGATGCGAGCATTTCCGGATAGACACAATGGTTACCCTCAACTTCACCCTAACACCGGAGGCCGCGTCTAAGATTCATGACCTGCTCGTGTGCCTAGGCAAGTTCAGCGAGACCGTGGCAATCGAAGCGCGTCGCGAAAAGGTTGGTTTGCCGCTCTTGTTCTGTTCAGTTTGGCATCTCATACGTTCTGCATCAGTTCACATTTACCGCTCTCAACTCTTCGAAATCCGCCTACGGCGCCATTACGCTAGATGGCCGGCAATTTTTCGCCAACTACAAGTGCGTGCCAACCCATGGCGGACCTGACGGCCGCTTTACCTGCAGCATGTACACAAAAGCACTCTTGTCCGTCTTCAAAAGCCGTTTGTATGACCCACTGGGGCGCGACGGCGCAATCGATCGCTGTGAAGTTAGCGTGCAAGAGCGGGAGAACGAGACACAATGTCGATTCATCGTCAAGATGGTGTGCAACCAGGGCGTCATCAAGACCTACAAACTCACGTATGAAGCTGTCGACATTATGCACGCGCTGTTTGATCGCAGTATAGCGAGAAACAGGTGGAACATGAATGCCGGCGCTATGAAGGAATATGTTGAGTACTTTGGTACCAAAACTGAAATGCTCGATATTTTTACTAGTGGAGACGGCCGCTGCATCTTTAAGAGCTACACAGAAAAGATCTCGAATGGGAAGGAGATCTTAAAGCATCCACTTGTCACTGCTGTCGCGGTCCACACATCCGATTTTGAACGATTCACTGTGCAACCGGGCATGCATATCATTATCAGCGTCAAAGACTTCAAAGCGATCGTTGTTCATGCAGACACACTGAAGACAAGCTTGAGGGCTTTTTACTCTCAACCAACGCGACCGCTACAGTTCAGCTATGGGTGCGATGGGTTGCTTTGTGAGTTCACGCTAATGACTTCGGGCGACTACAACGGAGCTCCGCCAACACCTGCGCCGCAAGCGATGAGCAGCAGAAAAACATCCCGCACTGCATCAACGAACACATCAGAACGCGGACAGGGTCGTGGCTTCCGATCTGACATGCCTCCGCCTATGCAACCAGCATCACGACGCGATGGGTCCGGCCGACTACGGAATCCAGGATCCCGCCAAGCCTCCACAGCGCAAGCACAGCCTGCCCGTCAGGATTCTGACAGCCTGTTCGTTCCGGAGGACGAAGATGCAGCGTGGGCACCTCTTGACTATGATAAAGAAGAGACGTTAGGCTGGGATGCGAGTGCCAACCACGACGCATCGGCTTTCCCAACATTTACAGACAGCGGCGGTGTGCCAAGGACAAACACAACGGATAACAGCGAGGTTTTTGAGCCTACCCAGCGTGTATCCCAAATCAAGGGACTGTGGTAGCGCTATGGTGTCGATAAACGCAACTCGCAAGTTGAAGTAAACAAAGAAGAATAAGCTACTGTTGCAGAAGAACGTCTCATGCTTCAACAAAACCTGTTCAAGAAGTAGTATACTACCGTTTCAACTAATGTTTCTCTGGTCAACTGTATAACGGTGTAATTTGTCGATTACACTCAGCTTGCCGCAAAGTCATTAGGATTAGCTTCCGGAAACGTGCTGTTTCAAGCAGAGTAGATGCGAGAACACCTTCAGGTATGTCTCAAGCCATTGTGGCTGTATTGTGGATGGATGCTGAGTCGGTTGTGAAAGGGGCAAAGAAGAACAGTCTGGTAGGGTTGTCGCCATTTGCGTGCCCAATAAGCTGGACGATACTCTTAGGAAACCGTAACGACGATGATGGCGACATGTGTGCCGGTCGGCTTACGCAACCCTTGCGACATCTTCTCGTTTATGTATTCGTCCATTGTATTCCAGAGTCCATGTTACGTACGATATTTTTCCGGACAATGTGGTTCTGCAATGTTCATACCACAAATAGGTTCCTCTGCAGGCAATACCGTTGGCACCGACGTGACCATAGCCCATTATATATTGAGAGGGATTATACGCACATGTGTATAACTTCGTGTAAGTAACCCGCTACAGCGTCGGGCATGCAGCTTTCATGCCTTGCGGCAGCAACAAGATGTGAGTCAATGACGTCGAGCTCGCGTACGCGTATCCGCGGATGGTGGGGCTGGCTGGAGAAAATGATACGGACAGTCCTGCTTCTACGTCCAGACCAGTGGAAAGCAACACCTTCATACTCTTTTCGATCGACAATGACACTGAAACGCATTCTGGTAATCGCTGGCTCGGACAGTTCGGGTGGGGCGTACGTACGCGTGCATGCATCCGCCCTTTATCAGCCACACACCACTAACGATCCTGCCACACCAACAGCGGACTAGAAGCCGATCAGAAGGTCATCGCGGCCCATGGCTGCTATGCTATGACTGCTACGACTGCATTGACTGCGCAGAACACGCTCGGCGTACAGGATATACACCACACGCCGCCGGACTTCGTGCGGAAGCAAATTGACGCTGTTTGTGAAGATGTTGGTGTGGATGTGGTCAAGACTGGTAAGACTATGATTATAAAGGACTATCTGATTGATGAATGCGCTGATGAAACACAGGCATGCTTGCCTCCCCCGAGACAATCTTGATTACTGCAGACGCTTTCAGGAGATATAAGATTAACACCACTGTTGTTGACCCTGTATGTAGTAGGTTGCATTTCGATGCTCTTAGGTACAGTTCTTATAGCTTTCATTGTGAGCTGACCACATTGAAAGGTAATGGTGTCGACATCGGGCTCACAGCTCCTTCCTGAAACCGCTATCTCAACACTAATTCAACACCTCCTGCCTTGCACTACACTTCTCACTCCGAACCTTCCCGAGGCACAGCTGCTGCTTAAAACCGCTGGCTTGAATCTCTCTGATCCTCAAAACGTCGAAGACATCGTCTCTATAGCACATCAAATCCAGTCACTCGGACCAAAATGGGTATTGCTAAAGGGTGGCCATCTACCATTGACACACGGCCGCGTAGTAACCACACAAGACAGCGAGAAAGAAGTTGTTTTGAACATACTTGTAGGTGATAGTGGAGTCACGATACTGGAAAGCCCCTATCTGCAGTCAAAAAACACGCATGGAACCGGATGTTCGTTAGCATCCGCTATTGCATGTAATTTGGCTAAGGGAATGTCGATGGTCAAGGCGGTGAAGAAGGCAAATCTGTATGTTGAAGCAGGAATCAAGACAGCCGTCGACTTGGGACAGGGAAGTGGCCCAATCAACCACTTCCATTCAGTATACATGCTGCCTTTCACACCAGGGAATTTTATCAGTTACCTGCTGGATCGGGATGATGTGCAAAAGCCGTGGAAAGAGTATACTCAGCACGATTTTGTGCAGAGTATGGGTTCTGGGACATTGCCAGTGGAGAAATTTATGTACTACCTGGTACAAGACTACCTTTTCTTGGTAAGTACACATGCTGTCATGTTTCACTTCATACAGACAGCAGAGTAGCTGACAGATGCGGAGGTTCAATTTGCAAGAGCGAACGCACTATCTGCATACAAGTCAAGCAACCTGAAAGATATCGGCCGCTCCGTGCAACAGGTCGTCACCCTCCAAGAAGAGATACAGCTGCATATCGACTTCTGTAAAGGATACGGACTGTCAGAAGCTGATATCATCAACGAAGAAGAGGACCAAGCCACTACAGCATACACACGCTATGTCCTCGACATCGGCATGTCGCAAGACTATCTCGCCTTACAGATCGCCCTTCTCCCCTGCCTCATCGGTTACGGTATCATTGATAAACGTCTCTATGAAGATCCCAGCACTGTAAGGGTGGGAAGCAAGTACTGGAAGTGGATTGAGCAATACGTAGCAGAGGAATACAGGGAGGCGATGATGAGGGGGAGTGAGCTGGTAGAGAGACATGCCGAAGGACTAAGTCCGAGCAGAGTCGAAGAGTTAGCTGGCATCTTCATACACGCCACAAATGTGAGTATTTTGATGGAGATGATAGATGATGGTTTGCTAATGCTACAAAGATGGAGAGAGGCTTCTGGGACATGGGCCTCAGAGCTGGCGAGGAAGGAAAGTGAGTATGGAAGGACCTGTGATGCAGCTGGAGGCTGCACGAGACGGATGCAATCATAAGCGTCGTCAGAGTATCATTCCTCAGCATACTCGATCCTGCGTCTGTAGTCTAGGTTAAACAAGATCAAAAGCGAAAACGTACGTGCTTTCATCCCAGGTCTGAAACTAGGCATCAGAGCTTGCAATATGCGGGTCATGATGGAGTTTTCTCCATAGCCACCCAGATGCAAGACCCACAGTGGCGAGATGTTTGTCGGTGTTCCTTGGTGCGCTTCCCCGGGCTGATAACGGCAAGCTCCGCGCTTACCCAACTGGGCGAGACCCTGGCCCTAGCGGCGCTAGCGTCTCAAAAAATGTGCAAGCGCAACAGAGGCAAGGCAACTTTTCCTGTCGCGTTCTGCCCTCTGACTTCCTCTCACTCCAACTCACATCCTCTACTATTTGTGCTTCTTCTACCGCACAACACGCGACATCTGTACAGTCGCTCTACTACATTTAACATTCCCTCGTAGTCTCCAGATTACGATACACACTCCCTCAGACTCGACCGGTTCCCCTTTCACACCAGTCCCTACAAAACACTCGCACATCATGTCTTACGGCGGCGGCGGTTACGGTGGTGGTGGTGGAGGATACGGCGGCGGCGGCGGTCGCGGCGGTGACCGCGGCTACTCGAACGGGTACGAAAACAGCAATGCTGGATATGGGTCTTACAACAACTCGACAAGCCACTATGCATCGTACGGGTAGGACGATACACCCCCTTCACACGGGAGAGGCATCACAGTCGCGGTTCTTGGACAGCCCTCCATCTGCTACATTTCTTCTTACAATTCTGCGCGCAGCCCGAGTCCCATCGTCCTGCCTGGTCGGCTGTCTCTTACAGCTAAGGCGGACGGTAGCGTACTCTTTGCGACAGCGTAGAATTCCCCATCTATCACTCATTCCATCTCATCAACCTTTGCTAACATCTATCTAGTGGCGGCTACGGCGGCGGTTCCAACGGCTACTCCGGTGGTGGAGGCGGCTACGGCGGAGGTG
>Ga0265798_10006841_pt1 | contig 14904 bp, 9 predicted proteins | sample P3T30metagenome_FD_192430 | JGI IMG/M metagenome (GOLD analysis project Ga0265798, IMG submission 192430) | Plant litter microbial communities from East Loma Ridge, Irvine, California - P3 T30 | ecosystem: Environmental > Terrestrial > Plant litter > Unclassified | place: USA: California... | reverse complement strand
CATGGCGTTGGTGTATTTCGACTGGAACTCGCGCTTCACGCTGCCCAGCACGAAACCGCGGTAGGCCCACAGGCCGCGCAGCATCAGCGGTGAAATCATGGGGCGGCCCGGGTCGGGAATGCCCCTGTGGCGTAGGTCGAAGTGGTTGTCATGTGGATGAGCAGAACGTACAGAACCCAAAATTATACTTCATCAATTACATGACGCGGCGTTGCAGATGTAGCAAGGCGTCTCGAATTGTCGAGAAAACTTTCGGACAAATCGGGGGGGCGTTTCATGTTCCATCCGGCCTGGCCATGGAAACCCTGCGGCGATTGCCGTCCCCCGGGCTGTCGCCGAAGCGGCAGCGCTGTTGTTCAAAATGGTAATTTTGTTTCCTTGTGACAATTTGATAGTTTGTTTATAAGCAGAATATGTAAAGATTGCTAGTTAGTAATAATAACCACCGATGCGCACACCTGCACAGACAGGATAAGCGCGCACGAGTGGCTCAACAATCGATACTTGTCCAACATTCAGAGAAGCTATGCCAGCATTTCGCGCCGCCGTCCGTACTGCCGTTCTTGCCGCAGTCCTGCAACTTTGCACCACGAGTGTGTCGGCGCAGGAGTCGGCCTACGCCGATCTCGACGCCTGCACCAAAAACGAACAGATCAAGCTGACCGCCAAGGGGGCAATGATCGGCGCCTTGGCCGGGCTCGGCGGCGCCTTCCTGTCCGGCAAAAAAGACAAAGCCCTGAAAGCCACGCTGGTGGGGGCCGTGGGGGGCGGCGGGGTCGGCCTGGCGACCGCTTTTTACACGGCGATCGATACTTGCCGGAAGCTTAATCCAAACTGGATCAGCGAATCGAGCCTGGTGCGCGATCCGGGCAAGTCGTACGCGCAGGTAAAGAAAGAGCATCGCTACTCGGCCTCCGAAGGCACCACGCTGCACTTGCGCGACATGGCCATGCCGAGCCAGGCCAGGGCAGGCGAAAACATCGCGGTCGAGTCGGTGTATGACGTGCTCACGCCCGACGGCGCCGAAGCGAATGTGGTGTTTTCGCGCAAGCTGTTCGTGGTCACGGGCGGCGTCGAGACGCCGGTGACGTTCCCGATGGCCGAACTGGCCACCCGCACCGTCGAGGCCGGCCGTAGCAAGGAGTCGCTCAACCTGCCGATCCCCGGCGCGAGCGAAGCCGGCACCGTGTACCGGGTCGAGCTGAGCGCGAGCGCGGGCGGCAAGGCGCCGGTCACCATGACCAAAAGCGTCACGATCATCTGATTGCTTGACTGTCTGATCGTCTGAAGCACCGCGGCGCACAGCCCGGTGCGTTACGCCGTCCTGTCCATTTTTCCTGTCCGACCATGATCAAACGCATTTGTAGTGCCTGCCTCATGCTGTTGTCGCTGTTGCTTGCCGGTTGCGCGGCCAACCAGCTGCATGGGTTCGAAAACACCTACCACGCCTATCAGGTCCCGCAGCCGCTGTTCGACAAGATCGCCATCAAGCTGCGTCAGGAAAGGCTGGTCAACGCCCGCATCGAGCGCGATAGCGTCGGCCGGGTCAAGCTGGCAGGCAGCTACCAGACCGAGGACGAGGTCGACCGCGCCTTCCTGATCGTGCAGTCGATCGTCGGCCTGAAATCGACGTCGCCGTTTTATCCTGCCAATATTCGCCAGCAACGCTGGGAGCTCGAGGCGCGCCAGCAGCTCGAGCGGATGGCCGCGGCCACGCGCGCGGCGGCGCGTCCGGGCCGCAACATCGCCCTGGTGATCGGCATCAGCACCTTCAGGGACGCCGTCCACTGGAACCGCATTCCGGGCGAAGAAGACGCGCTGGTGGTGCAGCAGGCCGCGCAAAAAGCCGGTTACCACGTGACGGCGTTGCTGGGCCGCGCTGCCACCAAAGCCAATATCGAAGCCGCGCTGCGCCGGATCGACGCCGACCTGACACCGGACGACAAGCTGTTCGTGTATGTCTCCAGCCATGGCATGCAGCCGCTGCCGTCGGCGAATGGCGGCGACCAGCGCAAGATGTCGATCATCGCCTGGGATTCGGGCGAAGCGAGCATCCGCAACAAGACCGACTACTTGCTGAATCTGCAAAAAACCGCCGTGCCCGACGTGCTGGTGCAGAATCTGGCCAAGAAGCCGACCCGGAATACCCGCATCCTGATCGACACCTGCTACAGCGGCGAGATGCTCAGCGGCCTGCCCGACGAAAGCGCCGGTTATATCGCCCGGTCAAACAACGGCGCACCCGAACGCGCCGGCATTTCGATGGCGTCCTGGACCGGCAAGGCATATACATCGAAGGCGATCCGCTTTACCGAAGACGCCCCTGCCAGCGCGCCGGCGCGCGCCGCTGCACGATCCGGCGCGCAGCCTGCCGCCAGCGCCGACGTCATCGACGGCGAACGCGCCTACACCATCATCACGGCCACCAGCGAAGGGGAACAATCGCTGGCGCCGCCTGACCATATCGGCCAGTTCGTGCTGCCCGGACAAACTCGGCCGCTGCGCGGGTCGTACTTCACCCAGTCCTTCTTCGCCTACCTGGATATCCATGGTGGACAGGTGGAGCCGGCCTTCGCCGCCGCCCGCGATTTCACCAGCCGCAAGGCGGCCGAAGTCAGTGAAGGCGTCAAGCGCCAGGTGCCGCGCCAGTTCGCCACCCGCTCGGCGCAGCGCAGCCAGCTTTGAAACGCCACATCGATCACTCACACCGAAAGAGTCTATGAAACGCTCTCTGACCGCACTCTCACTCCTGCTCTTGTCCGGCGCCGTATTCGGCCAGCAGGCCTACAGCGCCAAGTCGCTGTTCTTCGGCGAAGATGGCGACGTCGTTGCCGCCTCGACGGCAAGCAAGCCCCTGGTCGACGCCGCGAGCGCCGACAAGGCGCCGAAGAGCGCCCCCAAGCTCGCCAGCAGGAAGCACATCGCGCCGAAGCAGATCGGCGCCAGTTATTTCATCCGCCTCAAGCACGCCGACGGCAGCACCGAAGACGTGCTGGCCAGCCGCGCATTCAGCAGCGGCGACCGTTTCCAGCTCGGCGTCAAGGTTAACCGTCCATCGTACGTGTACGTGATGAACCAGGACCCGGACGGCAACCTGGCACAGATCTTCCCGGTCAGTGGCCAGAACAACTATGTCAATGCGATGGGTACGGTGTTCCTGCCGGCCAAGGGCGCGTTCGAATTCGACGCCAAGCCGGGAGTCGAGCAGTTGCTGGTCTTCCTGTCGCCCAAGCCGATGAATGGCGACGCCAGCCAGCGCCTGCGCGGCACCGAGCCCGACATGATCGCCGGCATGAGCGAGCATGCGGCCAGCGCGCATTGCGCCGCGGCGCAGGCGCAGCAGCCGGGATCGGCGCTCCCCGTGCAGGGAGACGCCTACGCCGCCAAGGGGATTTCGTTCAAGGAAGACGGTCCCGCCGCCTGCGCCGCGCCGCTGCCGGCCTATGCCGCGAAAGGCATCGTGTTCAGCGACGATCCGGCGCCGTCGGGCAGAGGCCAGGTGGCCACTTATGTGGTCAAGAAAACCGGCGCCAAGACCGACAGCAACCTGTTCCTGAAACTCAAGCTCAATCACCAGTAATCACGTAAAACACCATGTCGAACAATCACCTCATCGTCGGCCTGGGCGGCTCTGGCGGCAAGATCATCCGCCATATCCGCAAGACGATCGAACGCAACAAGGACACGCAAGAGGCGGCGCAAGAGCGCGCAGGCGCGCGCTTCGGTTACCTGTACATCGATACCTCGCACGACGAGCTCGACAAGAAAGAAGAATGGAAGGTGCTCGGCAAGGAAGTCGACCTGAACCGCAGCGAATTCCTGATCAACACCGCCAGCAATGTGCGGCCAGTGCTCGACGATCCCGCGTCTTTCCCCGGCTTGAAGGATTGGATCGAGCCACGCGGCATCTTCGACTTCGTCAAGGCCAGCACGGCCGGCGCGGCCCAGCGCCGCAAGCTGGGACGCGTGGTCTTCGCCCAGAACGCGTCGAGCTTCGTCAAGGCGCTGGAAGGACGCATGCGCGAACTGGAAGCCGGGCCGAACAAGATGGGCGCCGTGATTCACGTGGTGTGCGGTCTGGCCGGCGGTACCGGCAGTGGCTCGGTGGTCGACGCCGTGGCGCAGATCCGGCACAAGTTCCCCGAGCATGAGAAGTACCGCATCCTGGTCTACGCGCTGCTGCCTGAAAAAAATTCGAAGCGCGTCGCCGATGTCGCCGGCTTCTCGAACTATTACGCCAACGGCTACGCCGCGCTGGCCGAACTCAATGCGCTCGCAGTTGGCCAATATAAGCCGGTCAACCTGCTCGACGGCAGCCGGCTCGACCACGAGGTGTATTTCAATGGCTGCTACCTGATCAACAACATCAACGAAAACGGCATCCAGTTCGACATCGAATCCGAAGTACCGAAGATCGTCGCCGACTTTATTTACCAGAAAACCCTCAACGCCGAATGGGACGGCCTGACGCGCGCCGAAAAAGGCGAGAACGACATCCGCAACTTCGAAAGCGACGAGGACATCGGCAAGGCGCGCGCCAAGCTGTTCCTGTCGTTCGGCATCAAGCGCGTGGTGGTGCCGGAGCAGGAGATCAAGGAATACCTGGCGTATGGCTTCGCCGAGCAGGCCGCGCGCCAGCTGATGTTCAATAATTTCCGCCAGGGCGAAGGCTATGCCGACGAAGCGGTCGAGAAAGACTGGGGCGTGGAAGCGCGCAAACCCGAGACGGCGCAGCGGTTGATGCTCACCGACGCCCACCTGATGCTCGAAGCCGGCATCCTGGAAGACGACGCCGCCAATCCGGCGTGGAAGCTGGCGCCCGAATACTGGAAGCAGATCGTCAACCGCCTGGTGCCCGAGATCAAGGCCGACAGCGGCATCGAACAGACCACCTGGATCGATGTGCTCAATACGCGTCTGGGCAAGGTATTCGACGACACCTACCGCATGCTGGGCGGCGTGCGCAAGTTCTATGAGGTCAAGGGCAATGTCCGGATCGAGATGGCGCGCCACATCAGCCGCCAGATCGAAAAGGAATTCTTCAGCCGCTGGAAATCGGGCAGCGCGTCGCTGTTGCAGCTGCGCCAGTTGACCGACGCGCTGCTGGCCCTGCTCGATGAGCGCCATGGCGTCTACCTCGACAAGATCGCACGCATGCCGGCGGCCTTGCAGGATCTGCAGCAGCGCTCGAAGGAGCTGACCGACCGCTTCAACCAGGTGGGTTTCTTCGGCAAGCACCTGACCGACAAGCGCAGTGCGCTGTTTTCGGACATCGCCACCGTGCACCAGGACTTGTACATTGCGCGGACCAATCTGGAAGGCTTGAAATTCGCGGCGCAGCTGGTTCCTTTCGTTAAGGAACAATTGATCACACTGCGCGGACGCGTCGATGAACTGCACCAGAACCTGGCCGAGGCTACCAAGCGTTTCGGCAAGGAACGCGATGCTCGCCTTGGCATGCAGGATGCGGCTTACCAGAAACGGGTGTTCGACCAGAATGCCATCGGCGCCATCTTGAAGGCGGTGGTGGTCGATGAAGCCAGCCAGACCGTGCGCACCCAGCGCGTGCGCCAGTCGATCATTGATCTGGGCGGCACCGACGTCGATTCGTTCGAGCAGTTGTTGCAAAGCCTGTCGCTGGGCAGCATCATCAGCCGCCTGTCGCAAGAGTCGGCGCAGATCGTCGAGCTGGCGCACGCCGAGATCTCGGCGACGCTGCCGCCGGTGCTGCATGTGAATATCGTCGAGCGGCTGCAAAAGAAATACGACGCCAACCCGAATGGCTTGCGCGCCTTTGTCAGGGAGCTGTACGACGAGGCCGGCAGCATGCTGACGTTTAACAAGACCGAAGTCGACCGGACTGTCGCGAACAACCTGGGCGGTTCGCAAGGCACGCGCCAGACCGTGGGCGTGTTCGTCCCCGAATGCGCCAACCAGCAAGGGTTCCGCGCCGGACTTGAAAACTTGTTCAACGACGAAAAGCATCCGACCTCGGATACCAAGGTGGCGCTTGGAAGCCTGTCGAACCAGATCGTGATCATGAAGATCACGTCGCTGATGCCGGCGCGCTTCGTCGAATCGCTGGCCGAACTGAAGAAGCACTATGATGGGCTGCTGAACGACCGCAACGAATCGTTCCTGCTGCACAGCGAAGGCGCCGGGCGCAAGCTTCCCGCGCTGTATGCCAAGTCGGCCGCCGAGATCGCGCTGCAGGGCCGGCGCAAGCCGATGCTGCTGGTGGCGCGCCTGCTGGGCATGCTCAAGGAGCGCCAGAACAGGGTCAGCGGCCTGCCCGAGTGGGTGTTCGTCTACCTGGCCGACGGCATGCCGGCATCCAAGGTGCTCGAAGGGCGCGACTGGGAGCATCTGATCGGCATCGACCATCCGCCCGAACTGCAGGGCGCCATCGAACGCGAAGTGGCGCGCCGCATCGACGCCGACTACAAGCACATCGACCGCAAGAACGAGCTGCTGGCGGCTTATCGGGCGCTGGCGATGGCGCGCTTCGAGGCCGCCGGCGAGGACGACCAGGACCCCGGCTACCAGCAGTTGCACCGGATGCAGGCGCCGCTCAAGGCGATCATCGGCATCGCGGCGACCCAGGAATGACGCGGACGGCGCGCTGGCCGGCGCCGGACCTCAACAAAATGAAAAGGTAACAGAATGGCGAAGTATAAATGTCCTACCCTGGGCGACTGCGACAAGGCGAATGCGGGCGAAGTGTTCGAGCGCTCGCCTGGCGAAGACCTCAAATGCCCTGCGTGCGCGACCCAGCTCGAGCCGCAGATGACGCCGACCCCGGCCACCGGCGGCGGCAAGAAGACGCTGCCGCTGGCTGCCGCCGGCGTGGCGCTGGTGGCGCTGCTGGCCGGTGGCGCCTATGTCTACACCCAGCGCGCGGCGGCGCCGGCGGTCGTGGCGGACGCGGCGCTGCCCGCGGCCGCGGTTGTTGCAGCGGCGCCGGCTACTGTGCCCGAGCCTGCTTCCGGCGCCGCCGCGCCGGCCACGGCCGGTATCGCCCCGTCGGACGACGAAACCAGTGTCTTGCGCAAGCAGGGCGAGCAGCAGCTTGCCGGCGGCGACGCCGAACGCGCGGCCGCCAGCAGCAGCCGCGCGGCGGTCAATGAATTGCTCAAGCTGGCCATCGCCAACATGGCCCAGGACAAGCTCGATGCGGCCGAAAACGACCTGGCGCAGGCACGCGCACGCGGCCCGAAAGAGCCGCTGGTGTATTACAACACGGCGATCCTGCGTCTCAAACAAGGCCGCACCGACGATGCGATCAACCAGTTCGAAGCCAGCTTCATGGCCGGGTTCAGCCACTTCGACAAGCTGGCGCAAGACCGCGACCTCGATGCGCTGCGCAAGACGCCGCGTTTCGCCGCGCTGGTGAAACGGTACGACACCGCGGCGCGCTGAGCATGGCCGCGTCGCGTCTCGTGCGCAGGCTGGCGCTGCTTGCCGGCGCCATCGCCGCCGGCCTTGCGCTGGGCGGCTGCGCCAGGGAAGACGGCCAGCGCATCGTCGGCACCTGGCGCGCCGAGCGCCTCGATTTGATGAGCCTGAAATTGCCGGTCGCACCCGAACTCGAGATCCGTCCCGATGCACTGGTGGCCGGCGACGCGCTGCGCGTTCCGATCGCCGCCATCACGCAGGATGGCGACGAAGTCACGCTCGACACCGACGCCATGATCGGCATGACGTTCTATTTTGTCGAAGCCGACCGGATGTATCTCGATCTGCCGGTGGCAGGGCGTATTTATTACCGGCGTGTGGCGGACCGGGTGCCGGCGGCGGCGCCGGCCTTGCCTGCAACCGTGGTTGCGCCGGCGCCGCCAAGCGTTGCTGTGCCTGCGCCTGCGCCTGCGCCAGTGGTTGCAGCCGTGCCGCCCCTGGCGGCGCCGCCGCCGGCATACGTGCACGAGGTCGCTCTGGCGCACGAGGTCGCGCTGGCGCGCGATCTGCTGCGCCAGGGCGATCGCGACAATGCGGTACGCGCCCTGCATCGCGCCTTCGGCCAGGGATTCCGCGATGTGGCGCTGCTGGAGCGGATACCCGAATTCGATCTGCTCGAGACCGATGCCCGGTATCAGGCGCTGCTGGCGCGCTATGGCGACCGGTAGCGCATGCACGCCGGCGCCTGAGGGGGAAGGCGCCCATGCGCGCCGTATGCGCGCAGCGCCTGTGCGCGTAGTCTTTTTCGATATTCCCAAGGACACGCCTGATGGGCAATTCCACCACATCGGGACGTGAAAAAATCCAGCGATGACACCAATCGTTGTATTTATGAGATTGCTAATCACGCTATAACATGTTGTCATAGTCATTGCGCCGGGCTGTTCGGCAGAGGTGGCGCCAGGGTGTCGGTTCACGGTTGTTGTCTGCAACAATTCGGGTTCGAAAGGCATGTATGCGCTTCCTTCGCACGAGTAAGCCGTGGGTAGTCATCTGCTGCGCGGTGTTGTTGAGCGCATGCGTCTTGCAGTACGACCGCGATACCGGTCCTGGCGACGAGCGCGATGCTCGTCCTGGCCAAACGGGCGCAACCGGGACTTGGCCATCCGGCGCGGATACGGGCACCACAGGTAGTTCCGGCTCGGCAGCACCGCAGCCGGCAGAGACGGTCAGTTCCTTACACCTGCCGCCGCATGGGTCGCCACGAATCGACAAGGGGATGCCGCCGCCTTCTTCCTCTTCTTCAGCCAATGCTGAAGACGTATTTTATAACGCATCGCTCTCGCCTCAGCTGGCACGCGACGCCAGGGCGCCGGCACAACCGGTATTGCTTGTCGACACAAAAACCGTGTTGTCATTCGACATAGGAAAGCGACGTCAAAATTCCCTGACACCACATGCCAGGGCGGCGCCCGAGATCACCGCGGCGCGCCAGGACATGCCGCTGACAATCGTCTTCGGTTGCGAATTTTGCGCGCCGGACGCCCGCTTCAGGCAACACATCGTGTATCGCCCGCGACTGGCCCAGTCGCAACAGATCCGGTTTGCATTCACGCCCGAAGCGCGCAAGGACGGGACAAGCTACGACGACGAGCTCTATCTCATCATTATCAATGACAGTACCGGCTATCCGATCGATCGGGTCAGCATTCCCGTGACCGTCAAGGCCGAAGCGGGCGTGGCGGCGCCGGGACAGAACGGCGTGCGCCTGCCCAGCACTGCGCGCATGTCGGCGCCGCCCAGCCAGGTCCGGCCCGACCTGATCATCTATGCGGTCGAAGCCGCGGGACCGTCGATCAGTCTGTCGATCAATCCGGTCAGTGCGCCGATGCGCAAGCTGCTCGACCCCTTGGTCATGAACAAGGGCAAGCCCAAGTCGTTTACCAGCGGGATACTCGACGCCGAGGCGATCGATCAGGTATCCACCTGGTCATTCCACAACCTGAGGGCCCTGAGCCTTCAAGAAAAAGATCTGCAAAAACTGCGTGCCACCGGGGATGCGGCGACGCTTTCCGATGCGGCGCGCGACACGCTGGTCTTCGATCCGGACGAAGCGGCGGGCGCGGCGCGCACGCTCGCGGCCAGCGGCCAACAGCTCTACCAGAAGCTGTTCTTCGGCGGTCCCGACAAGTCGCTGGCGAAGATCATCTCCCTGATCGAGCAGGCGGGCGCCGGCCGGCGCCGGCACCCGCTGCGCATTCAGATCGTCACCGACCGGCTCAACGTTTCCTGGCAATACCTCCATCCGGTCGGTCCCGACGTGGACCCGAAGCAGTTCTGGGGCATGCGTTTCAGCCTGAGCGTGATGCGCGCCAACGACGGCGGCAAGGGCTGGCGCGAATCGGCGCGCGACGTTTCCCCGCGCACGGTGTTGTTTGCCCATTACGGCACCAGCAGCGATGCCAGCGTACGCATGGCGAAGGAACAGGTCGCCGCACTGAAGAAGGCCCTGCCTGCGCTTAACGTGACAACGGTGTATGCAGGAACAGAATTTCTCGAACTGATGACGAGTCAGAAAGACGCTATCACGGCTCTGGTGACATTCATGCATGCGTCGGCTGGCATGCAGGGCTCGTCGCAGATGGCGCCGCATCTCGAGTTCGGTGGTTACGACACTGTCGAGAGCGTGGATTTCGCCGTGCTCAGGAATCGGGTGCCGGCCGCCGATCAGGATCTACGCTATCTCGCGCGCGGTCCGATCGCGCTGCTCAATGCTTGCGAGACCGGACCTGCGCTCAAGTTGACCCAACCGAAGCTGTCGAGCGAGCTGTTCCGGCTGGGCGTGAAAGGTGTCATCGTGACCGAAGTATCGGTGTGGCAAAGTCTTGGCGATGATATGGCGAATCGTCTGCTGGCACACCTGATCAAGGGAACCAGCGCAGCCGACGCCCTGACGGCGGCGCGGCGCGAACTGCTGGCCGAAAAGAACAATCCGCTCGGCCTGCTGTACGCCTATTACGGCGACGTCGGCGCCACCCTCGTGCCCGCTACCGCAGACGGCCATGCGCGATGACCATGACGTGCAGCGCCGCCGCTGCCTGCTCGGCCTGCTTGGGGCAATGGCGCCGCTGCCGGCCAGGGCGCAGTCGAGGCGCGCTTGTGCCACCGAACGCGCCATCTCCGATCTGGCGGCGCCCTTGACGATCGATACCCACACACATTTCTTCAACGGCAGCGATCTGCAAATCCGTGAATTCCTGTCGCAGACGACGGTCGGTCCCGGTAGCGAACTGTATCCGTTGGTCAAGAAGATGGCCGGAGTATTGCAAAAGCTGGCATGGAGTGCGGCGCCCGGCGCGCAGCAAGAACGGGCTGCCATGGCGGCTTATCGCGCGCGCCTGCAGGGGTGTCCGGATCGCGCTGCGCCATGGGAGCCCGCCGCAGGCGCGGCGCAGCAGGGATATGCGCTGGGCCGAAATGCATTGCAGTCGGCTGCTGCCGGGGCGCCGCAGGCCGGCTCCCCGGCCATCCTCAGCGCCGCCGCGCAGCGCGACGAGCTGCAAGCGGTGATCGACGCCCTGCCGCCGACGCTCGAGGAATTCGAGGGAAACAGTCCCCCCAAGATACTCGAGACACGGCCGACGCTGGCCGGTTTCGTGCGCTTTCTGTTCCATCACTTCAATTTCAGGTACGTCAACGCGCTCGACTATTTCAGGACGTATTCCAGCACCGGCGCGCGCAAGGTCGATCTGGCCGTGGCCAGCCTGGTCGACTTCGACTACTGGCTGGCAAACGGCCGCCCGTCGATGACGCCGCTGGCCGATCAGGTCGAACTGATCAGTGAACTGTCGGTATTGCTCGGCGGCCGGGTGCATGGGTTTGTCGCGTTCTGTCCATTTCGCGAAACCATGACCCTGGACAGTGCCGGCGTCGGCAACGCGATGCGCCTGGTGCGCCATGCGATCGAGCAGCGCGGCTTGATCGGCGTAAAACTCTATCCGCCAATGGGGTTCGCGCCATGGGGCAACACCGGCAAGACCGTCTGGAACGACAAGCCCACGCTCGAGCGGGCGGCGTGGGCGCCCGATTTCGGCGCACGACTCGACCGCGCGATGGACAGCCTGTTCCTTTATTGCCAGGCCAACGATGTGCCAATCATGGCGCATACCAACAAGTCGAACGGTCCCTACAAGGAATTTCGCGCATTGGCCGACAGCCAGTACTGGAAACAGGCGTTCGACCGCTATCCAGGCGTGCGCGTGAGCTTTGGCCACTTCGGCGATTCGGATATCGAACATGTCCAGGGCAAGCACAGCCGGCAGTTCCTGGACCTGATGACCTCGGCCCCGGGCAGCAACGGTCTGAACGCCTTTGCAGATAGTGGTTTCTTTGCCGGCGCTATGTTCAGCCAGGGCAATATGCGCAACACCCTGCTTGCCATGTACCGTTCCGACAAGGGCTTGATGCGCGAGCGGCTGATGTACGGCAGCGACTGGCACATGATCCTGACCCAGCAGAAGGTGCAACACTACCTGGCCGATTTCATCGAGCTGATGCAACGCGTCGAACAGGACGCCAGCATGGCGAACAAGCCGGGCGCCAGCTTGTCCGACGCCTTTTTCGGGCGCAACGCGGCCGAATTCCTGGGACTGCGCAAAGGGCGCGGCAACCGCACGCGGCTCGAACGCTTCTATGCCGGGCGCGGGCTTGCGCAGCCGGACTGGATGCGCAAACTCGAGGCCGCGTAAAGAGGCCGAACGGCGTCAGTACAGCGGCAGGTAGGCGATGCCGTCCGCGATCGCCGCCAATGTCTGCTGCTGGTTTTCGGCGCTTTCGCTGAACGCGGCCAGCAAGTCGGCGCGGGCGCCGCCGCCGTCCAGGTAATCCTGCCAGAACCCCAGCCCGCCCGCATCCGGGGCGCGCCCCAGCACGTTGTGGTAGACCGCCGTAATCAAGGCCGGATCGCTCAATTGGCCATACGTGCGCGCCAGTTCCGCGCTGGCCAGAAATTGCGCGGCCACCGCAGGCAGGGTGGCGCCAGCGTCCATGGCATCGATCCAGAAACCGAGCCCGGCGACGTCGGGCATGCGTCCGAACGCGGCCTGGTACAGCCGGTAAGCCTGACCGGCGGCACCGTCCAGGTCGAAGGCCAGGGCTCCGTCGGCGAATGCCACCCGCTCCAGCGCATCGAGGCGGATGGCGCCGCCGTGGCCGCTGAAGACGAGCGTGTCGGCGCTGCGCCCGAAGGCGTAATCGGCGCGTGTGCCCGGCAGCCGCGCCAGGTCGAGTCCGGCGGCGCCGTCAAAGACTTGCTCGCCGAGGCTGGCACGAGCGATGAACAGGTCGTCACCGGACGACCCGCGCAGGCGGGCGCCGCCGAAACCGGCGCGGTAAACGTGGCCGTTTTCGAGCGTGTTGCTCATCACCGTGACCAGACCTGCATCGCTCGACAGGACTAGGTCGAGCAGGCCGTCGCCATTCATATCGGCCGCCTGCGCCCGTTCGCCGCGTCCCGATTCCCAGACCGGCGCGAAGCTGCCGCCGCCACGGTTGAGGTATGCCCTTGACGTCATCTCGCCGCCGGCCGATTCGGCCAGGATATCGACCAGGCCGTCGTTGTTCAGATCGACCGCCGAGAGCGACATGAACCAGCCGGGCCCGGCGGCCTGTTTGCTCTGCGGCAGACGCGCCGCGGTCTCGTCGCGAAAACCGCCGGCGCCGTCGTTCACCAGCAGCTGGATATAGCCGGTGTGGTAGAACACGTCGTTAGCGCCGCCGTTGGTCACGCTGAGCATCAGGTCGGGCAGGGCGTCGCCGTTCAAGTCCAGTGTTTTAACGTCAAGCACGATCTCTTTTGACAGGCCGGCCGCCGGCAGGGCGACCGGCGCGCCATTGAATCGGCCCTGGCCGTCGTTGAACAGCACCCGGGTCGGCAAGGCCAGCGGGTCGCCGTCCCAGGCGCCCAGCACCAGGTCGGGCGCCAGGTCGCCGTTCAGGTCGGCGATGCCGGAATAGGTGCTGGTGCTTTGCGTCGGCGATGGCGTCAGCAGCGCGCGGTTTTCGCTGAAGCGCCCGGCGCCATCGTTGATCAGCAGCAGGTTGCCTTCGTCGAGCGTATTGACCAGGATATCGATGTCGCCGTCGCTGTCGAGGTCGGCGGCGCTGGCGCCGTGGTTCAAGTCCGGGCGCTGGGGCAACGTGGCGCTGGCGTCGTGCAGGCGGCCGTCGGCGCCCGACAGGTACAGACTGTTGACGCCGCCGGGGAAGGGCGGGGCGTCGTTGCCGAAGTCTAGCTGGAAGATGTCGCTACGGCCGTCGCCATTGAAGTCGGCGACCAGGGTGCGCCCGCCGCCGACCACCTTCAGCGGCGCCTGGCCGAAGAGCTCGGGCGTGGCGTCGCGCAGGCCGCCCTTGCCGTCGCCCAGCAAAATGAAGGTCGGCGCCGGCGCGGTGCCGGTCCCGATCTGGGTGACCACGGCCAGATCGGCATGGCCATCGCCGTTGAAGTCGCCACTGCGCGATTGCGTCAGCCCGGCAGCTGCCGGAAACGGCAGCTGCAGCGACGCCCCGGGCCGGAAGTCGCCGACATAGTGCGCGCGCAGGATGGCGACGTCGTCGGCCCCGGCACCGCTGAATTCGATCCGTTCAATGCCGGTGAGGATGTCAGTGCCATGGTCGCCGTTGGTGAAACGCTTTATCACCGTAAAGGTATCGCTGGCAACGTCGTAGCGGATGGCGGCGGCGGTCGACTTTTCGAAGTAGTACGACACGGTATCGTAGCCGGCGCCGCCATCGAAGCGGTCGTTGCCGCCGGCGCCATGGAAGAATTCATCGGCCGCTCCGCCGCGCAGCACGTCGTCGAAGCCGGAACCTTGCACCACGCGGATGCCGACCAGGCGGTCGATGCCGCCGTAACCGTCTTCGGCGGTGCCAGCGCCGAGATCGACCACCACGCCGCGCGGCGCATCCCAGTAGAGCGCGGTGGCCCACGCCGAAGCGGCCACGATCACGTCGTCGCCGGCGCCGCCGATCGCCTTGGCGTCGCAGATGGTAATGCGGTCATTGCCCGCCATGCCGTAGATCGTGACTGCGCCCAGCCCCAGCGCTGTCTGGTCGATGATGTCGTCGTGAGGCGTGCCTTGATAGTCCATGCAGTGTCGGTTCGGTTTGGTGGAAAGAGGGCGTGGTATGCCGCCGTGAACCTGGCCTTTCTTTTAAGAAAGGTAAGATTCAGGGCGGATAATATCAATTCATGCAGCTATCAGCGGCACGCGGGAATGGCAGTTGGTCGCCTGTCACCGAGCGCGCTTTGCGGCCCGACTTCACGACCGCGATTCAAAGCCGGTCGTGCTGCGGCCGGGCAGCAGCGCCGGCATCCTGTTCGAACAAGGGCAGCTTGCGTCCCATGGTGATGTGGCCGTTAATGACGGGAACGACGCGATTCCATTTTTCGATCATCGCCGCTTGCCACGCGCCGTACGATGGCAGCAGCTCCAGGGCCAGGCTCGG
>Ga0265798_10006840_pt1 | contig 14905 bp, 19 predicted proteins | sample P3T30metagenome_FD_192430 | JGI IMG/M metagenome (GOLD analysis project Ga0265798, IMG submission 192430) | Plant litter microbial communities from East Loma Ridge, Irvine, California - P3 T30 | ecosystem: Environmental > Terrestrial > Plant litter > Unclassified | place: USA: California... | reverse complement strand
CAGCTACTTTTCCTGGACTGCAGCTCGATGTAGTTCCCGGATTTTTGCCGGGTCTTTTTCTAACCAAGCCATTGCACCGGATTCCGTGCAGTAAGCAGGGGGCAACCCTGCTTCGTCCGCCCGCTCGACAGCGCGACGAACCGCAGCCGATGCAGCCGCCTGGTTCTCAGCTCCCAGGATCAATTCTTCAAGACTTTTCGACATACCGCCTTTTTTACGCCTATTAAGTACCACTTAGTAGATTATAGTACCATCAGATACTACTTTTCCATGACTTCTCTAGTGCGGCTAAGGCTAGTTCAAGTATCTCGCCTAGTGGCATATCCTTCTCAACAGAAATTTCCATTAATCGCTTTTTCGTCAGGAAGGTGGTCTTGATATTTATCTGCTCACTTCGACCGGTAAGTTTACGACGACTGGGCAGCTGTTCTTTTTGCTGAACAGGTTTCGTCGGCCTCAGCGCTACGGCCGGCTTTACTGGCTGCCGACTTGGAAAGCCATGTTGCGCAGCTACTTCTTCTACCACCTCTGTATGTTCGGTCTTGGCTTTTGTTCGGGCTGGTGTGAAGTCGCCCAAGTCGCCAAATGGGTTTACGCGCTCGTTCATGCTTGTACCTTTGTTACTACCTGTTGGGCACTGCGTAATGCCGCAATGACTTCTCTGGCGAAATCCTCTGCATTCGCTATGGCCTTGTCAACATTGGCGACCTCAGCTGGATCCAGTCCGGCTAAGGGCTTACGAAAAGAGAACATTGCCCTGAAGGCTTCCCGTTCGTTTAGTTCGGTATTGAATACTGGAACGCCGGCTGCAATCAGTCCCTTTTCGATATGAGCCAAGGTGCGCGTGCGGATCGCGCTGTTCGTCCGGGTGAGCAGAACCGAATAGGGTAAGCGGTAACCAGGTACTCGGCGTTGCACCATCTTTTCCTGCTGCTGAATCACACGAAATGCACGGCCTGCTTGTTCGGCGTCGAGCTGACTGCCCTGGGTCGGCACGATCACGAAATCCGCCTGGCTTACAGCCATAACCACGATCTTTGATGCAGTACCTTCTAGATCGACGATGACGAAGGGCGTACGCGCCGCTGCTTCCTCTATGCGCTCGATGATGTTCTCCTCATCAGCATCCGCTACAACATGAAGGCGCTCAGGCTTGGCGTCCCCCTTCCCCCAGCTCTCAATCGGCCGGTTCGGATCGGCATCGATTACTGTAACAGTTGCACTACGGGCTAGCTGCTCTGCTAAGACAAGAGAGGAAGTGGTTTTTCCGGCCCCGCCTTTAGGCGAGACAAACACGATAGTAGGCATCGGTATCTTCAGGTATGTGTTGGTACCATATGCTATCACTAAACTTTGAAGAGCTGTGAGCCGGTGCAAGACCGCCTCATGCACACTCTGCCAAAACCGGCTTGCATCTACTTCTGAAGGCCACGCCAGCATGTCATGCCACTACCGCAGCCGAGCTCACGCGGCAGATACTCTAAGGTATTCCAGTTTTAAGGATGAACAGAATTCCTCTCAGGCCGCTCGGTTATTGATACGCGGCCGTCGCCTTTGGGGCTCGAGAGTGGCTGGGAAGATGAGCGGCTATAAACGACCAAAGACCTCTGGGAGAAATTCTTGGGTTATGGTATTAGTCCGGCTGCAAACACAGCCGTCATCTTAATGCCCAGGCTGCGATTGTGAACGTCCGTTAACGACCCTATTGTTTTGAAAAATTCGGCAAAGTTAACGTTTTTACAGAAAACCTGCAAGATGAAATGAATTGCGCCGGTTTGTTTTTTCTTATTCTCTAAAAGCTACCACTTTGGTTTTGATTCTTTTCGATGTCCCATTCAAAACGCTTGAGTTCACCGAATTTCGTTCTATCAGGAGCGGGCGGAGTTTTGCTTGGCCCTGCATTTTGTTGTACCTGATTCGCTCCGGCAATTGCCTCGTTCTTTTGAGTCGGTTTTTCCGCCTTGGCGGCCGGGTTTTCCCCTTGCTGCGAATCAGATAAAGCGTGCTTTTGAAAGTACCTATATTCATTTCTAAGCCCTGCTTGTTCAGCTTGGCAAGAATTACTTCCAGACTCACCCCCGCTTGAAGCGAGGTTTCGATTGCTGGCAGCAATGTGCGAAAGCAGCCACTTTTTGAGCGTCGTTCAGGAGCTGTTGCCAGAACCAGAAGACGGGCGGCTACTGCCTCATCGTTCTCCATATTTCCCTTTGTTTTCCTAAGTGCAACCATCGTCGCGCGTCTCTAGCCTGGTTTCAACCTCTCTTGTTGCCTTTACGTTGCCTACACGTTTCTTTTGTGTTGCCCGGTGTTGCCTATGTGTTGCCTTTTCGTTGCCGCAGTGTTGCTTTTCTGTTGCCCGGTTGTTGCTTTTCTGTTGCCTGTCGCGGCTGCGAATGGATTTTCGGCCTATCTAAGCGGTTTTGGGCGTCCTGGGGGCGCGAAGTCAGGTTTTCCAACACCGAAACCCCTGGCGTGTGCGCCCGGCGATCCTGAAAAACGGTGGTAGAGCTGGAAACTGCAAAAATCGACGTTAAACCCGCAAAAGCTTTTCTTAGTGGAACATAAAGAGGTGCTGACGCAGGGTGGTATTTTCGGAGGTAAGTCTTTGTTGACATTGACTTTTTCTGTCAGACAATGATGCCATAAATCAACTTTTTGTCAGACAGGGTGCTGACACCTGAAAAGGATAGAAATGGTCACAAAGAAGATGCCCAAGGCGACTAAGAACACTAGTAGTGCTCCAAGTGCAGCACCTCAGGTTGGGGCTAAGCGGATTACGGTGCGGTTCGGTTCGGTTCGGTGATGAGCTGGATGCACAAGCGCAGGCGATTGCAAACGAGCGCGGTATGTCCGCATCAGCTATCGTGCGAACAGCTGTTGAAATGTCTCTGCAGCGTGAGCAATTCGCGGTTGCGTTAAGTGATATCGAGACTAATATTGCATCGACTTTAAATGCGAATCGACGCGATACGGCGAAGGTATCTGAAGACATTCAACTACTAGTCGCAATTATGGATCAGTTCGTAAAATTTTCGATGATCGCTACGCCAGAAATAATTAATAAGGAGGGGGCGGTTGCATTGGGGAATCGTCGTTACGCAGGCTTTATCGGTGATTTGAATAAAGCCTTTCACACCAGACGCAAAAAGGCAGTGTTGACCCAAACGCTAGAGTGAATGGAAAGTGAAAAAAGCTATAATTAATTATACTTAAACAGCGTAGATATAATTAATCTAAGCTTGGCCACGTGGGTTTCAGCTTGAAATTGTAAGTGCCGTACGGTTGCTTAATCTCAAAAACCGGTATTTTGAGTTCACGTCCTTTTAAAAGAATTTGATCTCGGTCAGACGGCGAGGTTTTGTTACCAATAATAAGAGAACCAAGCATAAGACCATTGGGCATATCAGCAGCGGAACCTTTTGTATTGAGATGGATAAGACGCCACTCCTTTTCATAGGCCCAGTCAACATGTTTAGTAGCTAATAAGCGTGGAAGCACAGTATGTGGTGAGAATAAGACTTCGCTGAAACAAATGCTTGGCAGTTCAGAAGCATAGGTAACTGGAATTTGATAAAACTCTCCATTCATTACTAATTCCATTGGGCGCACGAGGTATTCAACACAAAGACCTGTGTGACTTTTTCCGTAGTGTGCCCACATTAAAGGCATGTTCCAGTCTGGAGCAAAGCATGCCACCCCAAAACGACGACATCGGTCACCAACTGTTGAGATTACATGGTGTGATGGGCATTCGCCATTGACCCACTGGTGTAGTGCTTCGATAAGTCGATGATCATAAAACCAATGGTTGCTCAAGTCTGGTGTTGATTCTAGTAGAACACGAAAAGCATTACGCAGTTGGGATTCATTATTAAATGGCCCTATGCTAGTTTTATCCACAACCTCGATCTTTAGATCAAAAGGATCATTAAATTTTGATGGGTCACTGAAAAAAATAGTATCGTGATCTAGCGCATCAAGATGCTCTATTGGTTGAAATTTATATCTTTGAACACTTGTGTGCAACAGATCTTCATATGCCAACTGTGCTGTGCTCTTTGGCTTACCATGTTTGTCCACCTCGCCCATTCTCCACCTCTTTTAATAAAAAATTGCGTCACGAACTGGCATATTAGCCTATTAATATAAAAATTTCATCGCGCCAGTGGAACTCACCAAGACTCACAGGTACTTCTTTGTTTTCCCTTGGCGCAACATTTTTCTAGTTAATAAAAAAGGCCTGAATTCTTGGATGCAGAATTCAGGCCTCGTTAATTTAGAAATAAATCGCTAAGATTGCCAATACAGGTTAGATTTTTAGACCACTTTTGAGGTTTTTCTCAGTCATTCGTTGGCACTTGAAGGCTGACGGTAGCACCTTGGGCGCTATCGGCTTGTTTCAACTCATTCACCAGGTTGTTTCCCAAATTGGCCCCGTAGCTCGGCGCCTGTGGCTGGGCACTAGGATCTGCACCGCTAATCGAGCCCATAGGCGCTGCCAGTGGAGCCGGTCCTACAGCCTTGCCCCCTGCCAGCGCTGTCGATGCTGCCGGCGACGCTGGCCCTGCAGCCTGGCCACCTGCCCGCGCAGTCGGTGCTGCTGGCGACGTTGGCCCTGCAGCCTGGCCACTTGCCGGCGCTGTCGGTGGCTTATTCCAGAGGCTGGGAGTCACACGACAGGGAACGTCACTGCTTAGGATGCCGCGTTCGCAGTCGGCTTTATAGGCAGCATCTGTGCGGCATCCGATTCGGCTAGTTCGGCGTCCAGACTGGTATAGCCAGGAGTCACCCCATAAATTGCATAGCGTTGGCTTTGGTCGTTCGCGCCGTGAAGGCTGTGGCGTGCATCGCGCTTGTGAGTGACTGTCGCGAGTTGCTGCCCATCGAGGAAGCCCCAAGCTTTTCTAATGTCTTCGCGCCTGATCCCTGTCCATTTGGTGATGCCGTCATAGCTGATCGAAGTAGAGCCTGTTTGCCGCGATCTCAGCACCAATAGCAAGATGTACAGTTTGATAGCATTTAAGCCCAGCGAATTCGCCGGCAAATTTTTGAAGCGCGCTACTGGGTCGCCGTTTTTTTCAAGGAAGGTCTGCGGCAGCTGACACCAGCAGCCAGCAGTGTGTACGTCAATCAGCTCATAGTGATTTGCGCGGCCAATCTTGGTTACTTTGATAGCGCCCCAGTTTTCCAGAAGCATGATCGCCTTTCCCAAAGTGGCACGAGCGCAACCTGTCACCTTCTGAAGATCATCCCACGTCACCGCTACTTTGTTTGGCCTGGCGCCGTTTTCCTCGTACACGATCTTTTTATATGACTCATTCAATCGCACCGCTAGCGTCATGAGAACCAGGAGCGCGGCTATACCTCCGGCCCGGTGGTCGCGCCAATGCACCTCGGCCAGGGGATAGCGCCGCATGTCTACCTCAGAAAAATCGTTCTTATCACCCTTGGGCTTAATCCAAGCGGTAGGAAACATAGCCCAGGCCATTATTGTTTCACCACAGTGAGGACTACGTACAAGGCAAATGAAGTAACGCCCATCGCACTAACAGCAATCATCGCTACTAACGCTGGGGGGTTGTTTTGCATAGAACTTATAACTCGTAACAAGTGCTTGATGGCAGCTAGCATTCTTATCTCCTTCAATGATGGTAATCACTTTTACAGATATACCATGACAAGTCTAGAAAGAGTGCCAATTAAATTTCAAAGAATAAGCAACTTTATCCTTTAAAATCAATAAGTTATGTAAATAAGAATTAGTTCCCAATCAGTTCATTAGGGGCAAAAAAAACGGTCTAACGACCTCTTTCTGTGGCAAATAAGATGGGAAAGCTGCTTAATCAGTTCAATAGGAAAATGATTTTTGTAGCAACTGTTTCTTTTTTTATATTTTTTTGACAGCGATTGGACGCTAGTTCGTACAGGTCCAGCTGCATCAACCTGTCAGTAGAAAATGACAGCGTGCAACGAAAGATTATGTCAACTGCCCCGCAGTTAAGTAGCGCTAGTAGCTGACCTTGAAGGTGGGGCTATCCTCTGGCCGCATTTTCCTGCGGTCATAGATGCGGGTAGTGGCGATGTTAGCGTGCCCCAGCCATTCCTGCACCTTAGCGATGTCGGCCTCATTCTCCAGCGCATTAGTAGCGGCGGTCGCCCGCAGTGCATGCGGCCCGAAGCCGGCGACATTGATCTTCACAGAGGCGGCGTAGCCGGCCAGCATCTTGTAGACGCCGTCGGGGGTCATTGCGGCGGCGCTGGCGCGGGTGTTGTTACTCACGGGGCGGAAGAGCGCGCCCTGAGCGTCGTCGGCATGGCCAGCCATTGCGAGATAAGTTTCGATCGCGTCGGCGGTGCCGGGGTGTAACGGCACATGTCGCAACTTGCCACCCTTGCCGTGTATACGCAGGTGCATCACGCCACGGCGCTGTTGCATGTCGCCCACCGTCAGCGCGCAGAGCTCAGCGCGGCGCAAGCCGTGATAGAGGAGGGCAGAGAGGATGGCGCGGTCGCGTCGGCCTCGGAGGGTAGCGGCGTCCGGCGTGTTCAATAAGGAGCGCGCCTGGTGGTCGCCGATTGCCGGCGTCTTACCTTCCTGGCTTTCCGTTTTTGGGCGCTTGACCCCTTTGACTGGATTGCTAGTAATGGCATTGACCTCACACAGGTAGTCGAACAGCGACGAGAGTGCGGCAAGTTTGCGCCGGATCGTCGGGCCGGCAAGCTTGCGCTCCTCGAGGTCGCGGCGCCAAGCGAGGAGATGGGAGCGGGTAACAACGCGAAACTGTTCCGGGCGATCAATGCCAGTAAAAGCGATGAATTCCTGGACATCGTTCTGATAGGCGCGGCGCGTTTGCGGGTTGTCGATGTTGGCAAACCAGGTCAGTGCCGGCGGGACGTCGGCCAGCTGCTGAAAGTCGAGTGCGTTGAGCATGTGCGCGACAGGTTTTACTGTTGAGATGCTCAGTTCCGGTGTCTTCATGGTCTTGTCCATCCCAGTAAATTTAGGTCCTTCGCGCAAAACTGTGCGGTAGAATGCAATTTCTCATACACTGAATTTTTGCGCCCAGTGCAGGTCGACCACAATCTATTTCCGTCAACTGACGAGCGATTTTATCCAGTGGGTAGCCCCCGGTGTCCCCAGAGCTCATAAAACGCAGTTGAAGTCGTGTTAGGATAAAGTCGTTAGATTGCCTTGGTGTATCCTACGCAAGCATTTATGTTAAGATTGTTTCTCAGGGCGACTGTGTTCGCCTAATCCTAAGCCGCCTTCAAGCGGCTTTTTTGTTGCCCGCCCCGAGCGGGCTTTTTTACGTCCGGAGTTTTAGATGAACAAAGACAAGATCACCATCGTGACCGTTGTGCTGGCCCTGATGACTGCCGTCATCAAGTTCGGCCTGCAGGTGTACGCGCTGGTCCAGGTCCTGCCACTCTTCTAAACCCATCCTTGTCGTCCAAGCAACAAACTAGGCTCGGACTGATTTTTGCGATGCGGAAATCAGTAGGCCTTAATTGTGCTGTCCTACTATTGATAACGTATTTTATCAATAGTAAAAATATAGAGTACGGGGCTCGAACCCGTGACCTTGAGATTTACAGTCTCCTGCTCTCCCAGCTGAGCTAACTCCCCATTGGTTACTTGTAAGAGCTTTCGTTCCTAGCAAGATGGGTAACATGTTAATACAAAAATCCTAACAGCTCAACTAGGGCTACCCTGCTGCCATTCTAAAGGCCTTGCCTGAGGTAGATCAGCACAGTTTGGTCAACTGCACCGTGTTGCTAAGCTCTTGGTCAAATACTATGCTACCGGCTTCAAATTTCGCCCAGACGATAGATGCAAGATAGTCCGCTGCTTGAATCTCTTTGAATTGTCCGCTGTCCGAAGGGGTGGTCCTGACTTTGACCATGTGCCCAGCGATGGCAAGGCGGGTCTCCAAATAGTTGTGCAGGGCATTTTTGTCCCTAGGTTTCACCGTCCGTTGGTCTGGATAGAAATCTACTGATGCAAAGGTGGCAATTGTGGGATGAAGCATTTGCTCAGCCATGTGGTTGTACAGCACTTCAGTGTTGTTACTGAGAGCATGGATGACATTGCTTTTTTCAGCAACGATTGCGTGGAATTTAAACCCAGGGTTTTTCTTGTAGAGCTTTGCAAGGTCCCTGGCAAACAGCGTACGTTCTTTGCCATTCAGCTCGGTAGATTTCAGTTCTGAGGACAGCGAGCGGCGCCGTCCCCTATAGATGCCCCTGACAATTTTTTCAATGTCACCGTTAAGCCCTGCGGGTACGGTAACTGCTGCCAACACAATGAATCGGCTAGATCCCCCCTTGCCATGGGGTTTGGCAAGGCTCCATCCTAAATCGCCGCTCTCATCAAGAAAAATGCTGGCTGTTGTCATTGTGCCCCGAAGGAAATGAAAAAACCCCTCCGAAGAGGGGTTTTTGAATACTGGGGCAACCTAGCTGAGGCGCAGATTTAACTACGCTTACGATCGTGATGGCATTGTCGCTCATGTGCTAGGTGGGGTGGGTCTTACTGCCTCCGACCATCACTATGGGAAGAAGCATAATTGGAAGAGGAAGTCAACGCTATCCTTTTCTAGACGAAAAAGTATTGGTCCCTACACGGAGCACGATTGGAGTACGGGAGCACATGAGTACAGGAGCACGGAAAGCTAGGTAACATATTGAATTTTAAGGGGTAGCCTTACCTATATGATGATGATATAGTGATTAAATTGTTAGTACTTAGGTTGCTACATGGCATGCTAGGCACCATATGTTGGGCTACATGGGATAAAAGATGGCTACTAACGTCGTTAAAAAAGTTAGATCTGCGGATGCTAAACGCGCAGCTTTGCGCGAAAATTTCTGGCCAGGTGTTAAGGATGAGCAGCTGTGGCTGCGGAAAAAACGTACTGGATTCACTACGATTCCTCGTACGATGAGCCTCATTGGGCGGCTGATGGATCAGCTTTCAGGCAAAGGATTTCCCGTTTTCAGCACTTATCTTGTGCTGTGGTGCCGTGTCTACGATGAAGCGTTTGTAGAAATCCGCAACGATCGAGAACTTGCGTTTGAGGCCGGCTTTAGTGGAACACGGGGGGAAGTGACTTGGCGTACACGCATGCGACGCCTCCAGTCACTAGGCTTTATCGATATTCGTCCTGGCTTAGCCAGTGAAATGCAATACGTTTTAATCTTGAACCCCATCCATGCGATTGCCTCCGCTTACCAAGAACAAGGGCTCCAAGAAGACGTAGGATACAGTGCACTACAAGCTCGCCTCATCGAAGTTGGCGCAGACGACATGGATGATACCGGTATCAAGCCGGACCCCGAGGATACCGAACGATAGCATCGTAGCGAGCGAGGCCCGCATCTTCTGCATCTAATGAGCGGGATTGCAATCGATTGCAATCAATTTTCGATCAGGATATTCACGCTGTTAGAGCACTCTCATGGCGGCAACATCGCGCGAAGGTGAGGAAGAACTCTTACGGCTGTTCTTAGACGAAGGCTCTACGATAATCTCTCTCCTGATTTGGAGGAGCGAGAATTTTCCGGATCGCTTTTTCCATTCGGTCACTATCTTCGTTATGGGCTGCGGGCCCCGACCAGGCATGCCCATGACCAGTAGACCGCTGCTGCGAGTGATTGATCGAGCTGGCGTCGCAGATTGCATTGTCGCGCGGTTCCCTTGAATGATCTTTTGCAGCAAAGATCAGCCAGCTCTTACCGACGCCGCCAGGTAGCGATAGTGCCGGCAGCGACGATGCAAAAAAACACCCCGGCGCCGACCGGGTGCTGGTCGAGCACGATGACAAGCTGGGCGATGGCGTGCAGTGTGTCGGCGGAAAAAAAGTTTTGCATGTCGAACTCCGGGATTGATTTGGATAGAAACTGTGTCGTTACGACCAGCTACATGCGCCTATTTTCAAGCGCCCTGAATTTTCCCGAAAGACCTGTGCAAGCAAGGTACTTACTGTGCTTGCAGAATGCTATTTGACAGCCGAGTTCCACTCACGTACCCATTTGCAAATTACCGGCTCACTGGTCAGCTCATCAGGCCATTTGTCCTGCATCGCTCGAGCGAACGTGGTCGCGTGGAGGTAGCTGTTCGGCTGCTCTTTCCACCGCTGCCAGTGCTCTTTAACTTGAGATTTGATTACCTGTTTGGGGTCCTTTGAATAGCGTTTTGCCGCAGCTTTTGACATTCGGGCGCTGTGGGCTTTAAGGTCAAACTGATAGCCCATATGTTGTCGGTTTAGTGAGCGTGCCGTGAGAGCAAAATGCCATGCAGCCCCATAGGTCTTTATTACGTTGTCACCGTCCGGCGCACTGCGCAAGAGCAACGCATGGTCAAGAATTGCTAATCCGAAGGCAGCACATAGATTGCCTGGTGTTGCAAGCGGATCTTCGCCCCCAATGAAAGGGAAAATCTCTGTTGACACGTAGTCAGTGCCCCACTCGTCCCCGTCCTCACCCCATCCCTCAAACATAGATCGCAACAAATCTCGTGAGGACCAATCTTCCCTCATGGACTCATCACGCAAAATTTCTTGAACACTTAATGCACGATTGCGCAGCTCCTTTGCTACTGTTCGATTAAAAATACTAACTGTCCAGTCAACAAGCTCACAAATCTCGATCGTTGGTCGATCGAACATTGAAATGTGGATATCCTCCGCATCCTCTTGAGGTGGGTAAAAGTCCATTCCCCGTGCTTGCTCTCGTAGTTCGCCAAACAGGTCTAAAACATAGCTAGGACACCAGTCATAGACATCTTCTTTGGGACCAGGTGTCAAATACCGGGTGATAATTTCTGATTTGAATGAGAATTTGTCTCTGGCTTTTCTTTTGCTTCGGACAGTGGGATTTTGCATTGAAGCCTCCTTGATACGTTGCCACGACAATCAGAAGCGGCACATAAAGTGGACCTCCAATGATCAAGCAACACGTTATCACGTTGGCATTGGTGTGCTAATGGCGGCTACCGCGAAAGTTGACCCGTTTTTCGAGAAAATACGCAAAACTTTTCTCGATGCGTAGGCGGCGACGAGACGCGCGGTTTTGAGACCGGCTACAAAAATATACTTCTCCTACCGAGGACGAAGCGCCTTTTATGTCAACTCAGGCGCGACAATATATGGTGAAAAGTTGAACACTTTATGATAAAGTGTAGTTCACATAACCAAGTTATGAAATTACAAAATTATGCAAAGCGTCAGTATCGAGTCGGCAAAACTACTGGTATCCACCAATGCTGTAACGCGAGCAGTCATCGAATGCTTCGACGGCCGGCGCTGGGCCATTGTGCTACGCGGCCGGGATGAATTCGTGCTCCGGTCGGCCAGGCAGAATCCCAAGGCGTTTGCCAAGATAGAAACCGCTCTGGAAGAAATCAAGGGACTTGGCCTGCGCCATGCAGAGGTGAATATGGAAAAATGGCAGCGCGACCAACCAACCTTGCCAGGATGACGCCATGAAGCACAGTTATGAAATCAATCCGCGCCCGGTCGAGCTGGGTGGTGGATGGAAACTGACCCTGCTGCAGGACGACCAGGAAGCCGGCGGCGGTGTGTTTCCGGTCCCCCTGGAAGATCCGCAAGCCGGGATGAACTGGTGGAATGAGCTGGCACAAGAACAGCGCGCCCATTGGCTTATGATGGCCGCGTCGGCTATGCCGGCTGCAGCTCGCCATGCCTACCTGCTGGCAGAGGCCTACAACGACGCCCAGGACGAAGCCGAATCCTGGATAACGACAAGGACGTAATGATGGGTTCGACTATTCCACAGGCCGATCTGTTCGGGGCAGCTCCTGCAGCCCGGTCCAAGACTGACGACCCCAGGCCAAGTAAGCCGAAGCCTGCACAGCCCCCTAAAGCGGTGCCGACATCGCTGGCCGTCATTCCTCCAAAGCCCAAGGCAAAGGAAGCCACCAGGCGTGAATTAAAGCTCGTCGAAGCATCGGCCGAGATTGCAGGCGCCCGCCCTGATGGCGATGAGCTGGCGTTCATGCACACCATCATGTGCCAGGTTGGTTTACCCCGTTCCAAGGTGGAAGGTACGAGCTTTGAACGGCATTCCGGTAACTCGGCGCTTTTGGTCGAAGCCGGCAAGCTATGGGACGGCCAGCAGTTCGTACAGCAGCCTATCCCCTACGGGACAATGCCCCGCTTGATGCTGGCCTGGATGAACACCTACGCGGTACGTTTCAAGACCCAGGAAATTCCCGTAGGAGACAGCGCAAGTGACTTTTTGCGGATGCTGGGCAAGAATGTCAACGGAGGCAAGCGAAGCTCCTACACCACGTTCCGCCAACAAGTACAGGCACTATCGGCCTGCCGAATGACGTTGGGTTTTAACGCCAATGGAAAGGCGCAGACCTATGAAGGCAAACCGATCAAACGCTTTGAAGCTTGGTTAGATAACACTGGTGAACAGCGGTCATTGTGGCCAGCCTCTATAGCGTTCTCGGATGAGTATTTTTCGACGCTGGTAGATCATGCCGTACCGCTTGATATGCGCGCCTTGATGGCCCTCAAAGGCTCGTCCCTGGCGATGGACGTGTATGTTTGGCTCGCTGAAAGGCTCCACCGGATCGAAGGCCGACCGCTCATCCTCCATTGGGCCAACTTGCGAGCCCAGTTCGCCCAGGAATACCAGGGAAAAGATGCGGACAAGGATTTCAAGAAGAAATTTCTTCCAGCTCTGCAAGCTGCGCTCGCAGTCTATCCAAGAGCCAAAGTACGACAGGTGACAGGTGGTTTGCTGCTGATGGCGTCACCCCCTCCGGTCCCGTACCAATTGCGATAGCCCGGTAATCATGATCCATGCCGAATCGGACCCCCTACCACTTCAAAAGCCGCGCTAACTAGCGCGGCTTTTTGTTTATAAGCCTGTTGATTCAACAAGTTATCCATGCCGAATCGGACCCCCCCACTATGCCGAATTGGACCCCCCCATGCCCCCAAAATTCATGCCGAATCGGACCCCCCCGCCATGCCGAATCGGACCCCCCCTAAACCTGTAAGGTGTTGCCTTTAAGATTTTCCTATACGTTTACCTATAGCAACAAGGGTGCGGATTGTGGAAAAGATAACGCGAATCCAGCAAGCGGCCTGCGGCCGGGGCACCCCTCCGGGGTTCCCCCGAACAAGTCGGCTCCCCCTCCCCTTTGTCGACAGCCCGCCAGCGGGCTAAAAACGCGCCCAGGCGCGTAAAGCTAGAACCGGTACGCTGCAGCCAACAAAATCCCCAGGCAGTAACATACGCGAGTAAAAGGGCGGTCTACAGAAAAAGGAATGCACCCTAGAGCAATTATGGCCACGCCGGCGCTGAACGACGTCAGGATGGTTTGACGCCAAAAAAAGGGCTTAGGCCAACCTCGAGCGTTAGGATTCGACTATACATGCAATCAGGAGCCACAGAACGGCCCCAGGAGGCGTGTTCAACCGATCGGATGACACTCGGTTCATCCCGACCTCTAAAAACCTCCCTACGGCCCGATTTCGGGCTTTCGCAAGCAGCGCGGCGGCCAGCTCGACCAAAGGAACGACAATTGAAAGGTTTTACGGCTGACCTGGCGCCAATCCAGGCGGGCGGCGGGCCGGCTGACCAAGTATCGACGTATGCGTTCTAAACGAAAACTGACCCGCGCCGAGCTGCAGGCGATCCAGGGCCACAATAATTCCGAGGATGTAAAGACACTGCTATGGGAATTGCTCGATTGCGAGCAATTGCCTTGCGAGCCGACCATCTGCAGGCCAGTCTAAGGAACCTGGCCGGAGGACCCGGCCTGATCTTGAGCGCCCTACGGGCTGAATTTAAGGATGAACCCTGTATTGCCGAGCAAGTTAAGCTCGATCTTGGCCGGCCTGGCTAAGTGCAGGCTTGACCAGCTTAAACGCATAGGAAAACGGAGAATTCTGGCGCATCGACACGCCCAGGTCATCCTCACGTAAAACCGCCGCTTGCAGGTACGGTGCCGGCATCGCCAGCCATTCCCGCCACATGACCCAATAGCGCGGACTGCAGAGCTTGTTGCGCTCCCACTTGTCGATCTGTTCGTGCGCCTTCTGGCGTATCAAGTCACCTTGCGGGCCGTCCAGGAGCTTCAATATCTGGCGGTGACGCTCGCGGTGTTCTTCGTCCTGCAGCTACTTTTCCTGGACTGCAGCTCGATGTAGTTCCCGGATTTTTGCCGGGTCTTTTTCTAACCAAGCCATTGCACCGGATTCCGTGCAGTAAGCAGGGGGCAACCCTGCTTCGTCCGCCCGCTCGACAGCGCGACGAACCGCAGCCGATGCAGCCGCCTGGTTCTCAGCTCCCAGGATCAATTCTTCAAGACTTTTCGACATACCGCCTTTTTTACGCCTATTAAGTACCACTTAGTAGATTATAGTACCATCAGATACTACTTTTCCATGACTTCTCTAGTGCGGCTAAGGCTAGTTCAAGTATCTCGCCTAGTGGCATATCCTTCTCAACAGAAATTTCCATTAATCGCTTTTTCGTCAGGAAGGTGGTCTTGATATTTATCTGCTCACTTCGACCGGTAAGTTTACGACGACTGGGCAGCTGTTCTTTTTGCTGAACAGGTTTCGTCGGCCTCAGCGCTACGGCCGGCTTTACTGGCTGCCGACTTGGAAAGCCATGTTGCGCAGCTACTTCTTCTACCACCTCTGTATGTTCGGTCTTGGCTTTTGTTCGGGCTGGTGTGAAGTCGCCCAAGTCGCCAAATGGGTTTACGCGCTCGTTCATGCTTGTACCTTTGTTACTACCTGTTGGGCACTGCGTAATGCCGCAATGACTTCTCTGGCGAAATCCTCTGCATTCGCTATGGCCTTGTCAACATTGGCGACCTCAGCTGGATCCAGTCCGGCTAAGGGCTTACGAAAAGAGA
>Ga0265798_10006837_pt1 | contig 14905 bp, 15 predicted proteins | sample P3T30metagenome_FD_192430 | JGI IMG/M metagenome (GOLD analysis project Ga0265798, IMG submission 192430) | Plant litter microbial communities from East Loma Ridge, Irvine, California - P3 T30 | ecosystem: Environmental > Terrestrial > Plant litter > Unclassified | place: USA: California... | reverse complement strand
GATGGGATTGTAGAATGCGAAAGGTGGGATCTGGCATGAGATCGGGCGGGTTCGCTAATCGTAGCCGATCGGGTCTGAGCCGATCTCAGACAACACCAGCGTCATACTATCAAACCTCAATGTAATGACGTAGTCGCGAGCTCGACGCGTTAGCCACCCAACATGGCAATAGAAGCACGGTTCGCGGGTTTCAGCCTCCTTTCAATAAACTTGCTGTTCCCTCTGCAGCGGCATCACCTGAGTCCGGACACATGCTACGTTCCCTTCACAGCATCTGCTCTCGTGTCGCATTCCATCCACCACTCCGAGCGAAGGCAACTTTTCAGAGATCGCGCGTGATTTCCTATCTTCCAACCATGCCCCCTAAGCGGAAGAGATCTGCTGTAGCAGCTACGGTGCCTACGACCGAAGAGGCGCCCCCAATGGACCGATCACAGATGCGCCGAACAGACGTGCCTTTGCCGTCAAACGTCGCGAAGCCTCCTCGTCGCCAAACGACGCGTGGGGGAAAGGCTGAAAAGACCGACCCTAATCTCAACCCTGACATCCTCGATGGAGTCACTGCATTACGCGCATCGCCTGACGGACACGAAAGCGCCGCGCATGATGCTGTGCTGGAATCTGCCGTCAGCAACGGTACTGCGAATGAGGCGAATACTGCATCAGGTGCGCCTGCGAAGAAGAAGGCGCCCTCAGCACCTGCCACAAACGGCGATGCGCCCGTAGCGAATGGCGCCGCCCCTGCAGCGAATGCTGCAAAGAACAAGCGAAAGAAGGCCGGCGCCCAGCAAATCAAAGTGGAAGAGGAAGACACCAACAACAATGCCGTGAATGGCGTAGCTGGAAATGTCACTGCACCTGCAGCCAGCACTGGGGTAGCGGCAGATCCCGACGATGTCGATAACCTCGAGGCTGAGGACGAGGACGAGGCAGAGGTCAAGGAAGCCCTGTCGAGACCCCCACCGGTCAACTCTGAATACCTTCCTCTTCCGTGGAAAGGACGACTTGGCTATGTATGTGTCCTGCAGGTACCTTTTAATCTAAACTAACGAATGTGCATACAGGCCTGTCTCAATACGTACCTCCGCAGTGCTACCCCTCCCGTCTTCAGCTCCAGAACCTGCCGCATCGCGAGCATCATCGAACATCGCCATCCCCTGAAGGACCCCTCCCAGCCCGAACATGCCACTAAGAATCGCCCCGATAAGGAACAACCAGCGGATGTCGCGCGGGGCATGAAATACGTTGAAGAGATTGGCCTCGCTAATGCGCGGGATATCATCAAGATGGTGCGCTGGAACGACAGGTACGGCATCAAGTTCATGCGCTTGAGTAGCGAGATATTCCCGTTTGCAAGCCACGACGAGTATGGCTACAAGCTTGAGCCTTTCGCTGCCGAGACGTTGCGTGAAGCAGGCAAAGTGATCGGTGAGCTGGGTCATCGAGTGACTACTCATCCGGGCCAGTTCACACAATTGGGCTCTCCGCGAAAACAGGTCATTGACAACGCAATGCGTGATCTGGAGTATCATGCTGAGATGCTTTCTCTTCTGAAGCTTCCAGAGCAGCAAGATCGGGATGCTGTCATGATCCTGCATCTCGGTGGAGCATATGGCGACAAGCCAGCGGCTATTGAGAGGTTCAAGGAGAACTACGCAAGGCTTCCTCAAGGAGTCAAGAACCGTCTGGTGCTTGAGAACGACGACGTTGTATGGAACATGCATGAGTTGTTGCCTCTATGTGAAGAGCTTAACATCCCATTCGTGCTTGACTATCACCATCACAACATTCTCTTCGACGATACTCAGATCCGTGAAGGTACCAAGGATGTCATGGATTACTATCCCCGTATTCTTGCAACATGGGAGAAGAAAGGGATCACGCCCAAGATGCATTACTCTGAGCAAACACCTCCTGCGATTACTCGCACGAAGCGGAGAAAGCATTCACCCCGCGTCATGACATTCCCTCCCTGCCCTGACACGATGGACTTGATGATCGAGGCAAAGGACAAGGAGCAGGCTGTATTTGAGCTCATGCGAACTTTCAAGCTCCCAGGCTTCGAAACTTTCAACGACATTCTGCCACATACGCGCCAGGATGAGAACAAGCCTTGGAAGCCGAAGCCCAAGAAGGCTGTCAAGAAGAGCAAAAAGAAGAAGACCGACGAGCTTGATGAGCTGGATGCGAAGATTGAAGAGGAAGAGCCAGAGGACGTACCACCACCCATTGTACCTGACGAGGAAGTAGGCATGGGAGGACCAGAGGGAAGAGTGTACTGGCCCCCAGGAATGGAGGACTGGCTCAGACCCCCAAAACGGATCATCAAGAAGAAAGAAGACGGCGCCGCTACGCCAGCGAAGAAGAAGCGCAAGACCGCCGCTGACGCGGCCTCCATAGCAAGTGAAGCCGCTCCACTCGAGGATGTCAAGACGCCCATCAAGACACCAGCCAAGAAGGCCGCACCAGCTAAGCGAGCAGCAGCTTCATCGACTAAGAAGAAGGCAGCAGCAAAGTCCGTGCCAACACCTTCGGCGTCAGACGAAGAGGATGATCAACTTAGCTCACCCCCGCTTAGCGAAGGGACCGAGGACGAGGCTCCTGCTGTGCAGAAGCGAAATGCACGACCTGCCGCAACACGGAAGAAGTCTGGCAGGGCCACGGCCCAAGTAAGCTACAAGGAAGAAGCGGATGAAATGAGCATGTAGACAAGTGTGTACAACCAATCTCATCGGTAGCCCCAAGGCAGCTAGTAATGTCAATCCAATGTATGAATACGCGAAATTCGGTCCTTCAAACACGAAATAGCGACATCCAAAGCATAATTCACATCATCTCGGTTGTACGAGGGTGTGTCAAGTGTGCTTGTGCTAGAGGAAACAAACCTCCGAAGCCTGCTAGATCCTTCCCTTCCCGCTTCAGGCCGTTGTCCCGCGCCCCTTCCTTCCCGGCCTTGTCCCCCTCTTTCGTTCTCCGAAACCACTTGTCGTTGCTCTGGCCTACTTTGCTCTAACTCAGTTTTCAATGCGCACTTCCCCACATTATTGACGTAGGAACCAATGGGTATATCTCGTGTTTCTCGCGCTTACCTATCTATTCACCTTCCCAACCTAGCTGGAGTGGCCGGAACGCATGTACTGTACATACGAACATGCGTTCGTTGGGGGGGAAGACACGAACGCATAAACATGCACTATGTGGACCTTGACATTCGCTAGAGGTGGCAGAGGGGGAAAAAGGAAAGGGAAGCAGATAGGTGCACAGCCCAGCCAGCCACCTCCACGTCGTGATACCCCTCTCACCACACCACACATAGCCCATTCCAATAGGGAAGATAGTAAACATGTTGTGTAGCAGCGGCTCAGGTGTTCTCGAAGCGGTTATCGAAGCACGGCCCGTTGCTGTGCCGCACTAACCGACGGTTGCCGAGGCATTCCGCATATCTTCTTAGCACCTTCCATTGCATATCCCACGGCCGGATGGGGGTTAAACGACGCATCTGAAGCGAGCAAACATGTCAGCACTTGTTGTTTTGCGGGAGAGAGACAGACCAGGCAGAGAGAGAGAGGGTGTGGTAGGGGAAGCAGGCACAATCACAGCACAGTGCATGAGATGCGTCGATAGCTTAATCGATAGCTTCACATGCATGGTGTCATGCATGGATGTGTTGTGAAGAGGATCACTGGTTCTAGGCTAGCTGTTGCTGCTGGCGTGGAGAGGGGAGCTGCAGATTGATGCAGGACCACGTCGGAGGACATGGACTGGAAAAGGGTAAGAGGGAAAGCTGTTAGTGCGAACTCTAGAGGATAGTCTGGATAGTTACTTTGAGGGGTATGGTGGTGGGGGGGTTGATCGTGGTGTGTCTTGGTTTCAGGTACGAGTCGCGTATTGGAAACCTTGGAAGTGTGGGATGGGTCATTCATGCGTTGTAGTTGAGAGAAAGAAAGGGTCTACCAAGACCGTTATCTGTGGATATTTCGAGAAGCCGTTGAGATGTATGGGTTCTTTGATCCGACGTGTGTATCCATTTCCCTCCTTCGCTCCACTACGATAAAGTTCCAACGTACGATCTCTGGTCTGTTGAATTCCCACCAATGGTATTTCGCAACTGGGTCGGTCAATTTACAAACTGATTTCCCCTAGAGCGTCGCTTGGTTTGTCAACACCAGATGCTGGTGGGATCTAGAAGACCCCCCCTTCTAGTGTCCGTCGATCAACGATGAACAGCCATGACTCGAATCTAGGCCGTGTCTATTGTCTCTCTCTTGCCCTGCTGCCAATCAACCCCCAGTCACCTGGTTGCTATCCGCAATCGGTTAACTTCCCGCGGCTACATATCTGCAGGTCTATCTGCACAGCCTTGCACAGATTGAGGTCCATGCCCGTACCATGTCCATGGACTCTTGAATCGAACATTCGGTGCGCTAGTGGATTTATTTTTGCATTGACGATGTGATATATCATGGGTCGAGTGATAGTTACGAGGGGCCGGTAGCCTATCCCAAGTCGTGGCTGAGCGTGGGCAGGGGAGTTGGATATTTTGCTCGGCTGCCGTGCGGAATAGCATTGCGCCGGTGGCCCGTCTTGAGGCCGTACCGCCGTGGCTGGAATTGAGGGACCATGTGGAGAAACTGTTTCTGGATGTTTGGTCAGCAGCAGGCGGTGTGGCGTGCTTGGTTGTTGAATTGCAGTGAGCGAATGATGTTTTTGGCGGTTAAGGCGCCGCAAGCAAAGACGATTGTTTCCCGAGGAAGAACGTCTGAACGGTTCGTGTCAGTAGATCATAGCCGTTGTAGAACAACCGAGCCGTCTGAACAAACTCGCGTCGAGACATGATCTTCGGCACTACACACTGTGTATCCGCGGCTTCTAAATTCGCATTGCCATCTTCAACTTATTGCCTTATCACCAACGAACTTGAAAACATGTCGTATATGACGCGGTGTCGTTGCGCTCAGACCTACAGGATCCACATGCGATAAGAACACGAAGACAGTGCTGGACATGGAGAAAATGGAGAAAGGCCGAGCTTGTGAATATCTACGCGAGGGGCCTGAGCTCAGAGAGAAAAAAATCATCAAGCGCCTCGGTGTCCGTGCAAGATACGCACAGAGGAGTTCAGAGGATCCTTTCGGCATCCTGATGCACGGTTGCAGTGGAGAGTGCATAGGCTATGCGGTCCGGCAGTCTTGAATCTCGATGACAGGTGCTATGATGTAGGAGGCTGACAGAATGTGGTTGTACAGGACGATGGTGAAGAATACCAAGACGATCATCATAAGAAATTCGAAGACAATTAAGAGCAGGAATCGTTGCGATGTACTGACAATCGAGGTTTTCGTGCTCTGGAAGACGGCATTACACCTTGAGACAGGTCCGTGCTCGTTGGCGCATCTACCATGACGTTATGGCCGTTGGACGACGGTAGAGGTTCACGATGGTCATTTTGCCCAGGAGCCGGTACGCAGCTATCGCCATTAGGGTCTGCGAGGCTTCATTCTCCGAGTGATGTGCGTGTCGGTGGGGTTGAGCGGGCGTCAGACCCGATGAACAATCATGGTGAAGGCGAGATGGGCGTAACAGTCGGAAGCTCCGGCTTTCACGACGCGCAACAGCACATGTTTTGTTCTTGTAGCTTTTGGAACTCTTCTTTACAGATATGTTTCAAGATGGACGTTGTTACCAAGAAACTACTGCAGCACCGATGTAACCAGAATACAGAAGGCGTACGTGTTGCTCAAGTCGGCAGCGAAACGGAAGTCGCGGCTTAAGAAACCATGTCAAGAGCCTCTATCGCGCCTTCACGATATCTGCTTTTTCCCTCAGCCACAACGTCACCATTCCAAACATCTCAGACCAATCACTCTCGTCCGGCTCTCCATGGCTAACTCAGCAATCGCACGCGACGCACACACATCCACTACACATCTCACCAGCCGTTTCGGCCCTTTGGTGATCGAGTGCAGTGGCCCGCCCCGCGATCACCACCATCGTGCGCCTCACGCCCGCTACCCTTCGCACGCAGCCCAACGCAAGGCCATGCGCACCCCATCACGGAGCCTCCAGCACCGTATCCAGTGGAGACAAGCAGCAGATAAAGCGCTTCTCTCCACAAACTACCGGCTATGCTACTCCGCAAAAACTAGTTGTGGTTGTTACGTACAAAGATTGTTTCCCCAGATTTATCACATGCAAGACATAACCGTCGAGCGTCTGTCAGACAAACTCAAGCTCTAAGCCGCGCGCCCAGCGCAACCGTCTTTGTAGATAATAGCCGATGGCCGCATTAGGCATTACGCCCGGCTTGAGTAAGGGGGGAACTTGCAACTTGTAGTGCAAGTGCAAGCGCCCGAGAGGCGTTCTTTTCGTGGAGGTGTGACGAGACGAGCGGTTCCTGCGTATCCGACATAGTCACCACACCAAACCAACGCAACGCGCCTGGCGTCGTGCTTGCGCGTCATCTCGTCTTGGTAGTTTCTTAAACCCGTGCGCTGGTCGCTGCGATACTTGGGTGCTAACAATAGGCATGGCCTTTGCGACAATAGCGACAGGCTGTCGGTAATTCCGAACGAGATTGTTAAGGTTACCTATACCCCAGGGAAGGGAACTGATAGACCACGTTAATAGAGACCGACTATCCCCGAAATGCGACGGCGGAGTGAAGATCTCGAGTCACGTTCTGCTGCGCAATTGGATTCCATAGCGTCGGGAACTTGTTACTTTGAAATCCGCGAGTAGTTCCTAGCGCTGGTGATGATGGGGCTGGCTTTCATGCTACAGTACCCTCTTTCTTCGTCTTGGCTTGTTCGGCTCAGCTTACTTGCTGCCTCTTCACCATCGTACTATAATAGTCAAGTACCTGTCCGAGGAGCGAAAGATGGAGATGCACGCACGGAGATTGGAGGGGGTAGCGCAGGTAATGCGACACCAAAGAGCGCTGGGGAATATCGAGGGGTAACGTTAGTACGGAGAGAGGGGCAGTTAGTGAGAAAGCGTGGGGTAATGGGAAAGCGGTTGAATTCGTAGTATCGAAATGCCCCGTTACGGGCTGCGCATGAATTACATGTCCGAAAGTATACAGTTTCGAGGCGTCCAACAACGGGCTTCTCTCCGCCTTCGTGTCGTTGTACTTCCCCCTCTCGGATAGCAACTGCGGCTTTCTGAAATTGGACTATACTCTGGTCCCTGCAATGAGAGAAGCAATGCGCCGACGTCGTTTCTGTGTTGCGATGCACGGGGATGACGTGTGTAACTTGAAGGCGCGTGAATAGACTTGTCTGCTGGTATGATGTGGTTTGAACAAAGGAAATAATATGGTGTATGTACGTACATGAGCTGAGCCAGAATCCCACGCTGTACCTGGCAGAAAATCACTGCAGATCGCCGTTCGGATGTCCATCGCAGCACAGTAGACAGGGCAAGCTGAGCCGGAGCGAGCGAGCCTACCATCCACACGCGGGTACGTACGTACCATCACCACGAGCGCATCGGCATCGCCATGCTACATGTCATTCCGCCTCTCTAAAAGCCATGATTCTTTCTTCTCCATCCAAAGAGGCCAGTCGTAATGTTTCGTTGCCGTCAACCCGGCATCTCCGAAACCTCGATTCCTTTTGCCCCGTGCCGCCGCACTGCCACTGCTGCCAACGCTGTCTGCCGTTCCGGTTCGTCAGCACTCTAATCCGCCATAACCGCCTCTTGCGCGCCACGGCCGTTCGCCATCGCCGTGAAACCTTGAACCCGACTGTGAACCCTGACCCTGCGCAAATGTCCTGTTGCGCAAGGTAGCGCTGTCTTGTAATTATGGTGTCAGTGTGTCAGTTGTTACCACCGTTACAGCCTGCAGGTCAAGGCATCAGCTGGTGCAGGCATGTGAGATGCACATCCTTTTGAGTAATCATGTTATTGTTGTTGTTTGACTGGTCGCTGTAGTACACCCTACCAAACTTTCTGCAATGACGATGTTGATCGTTTTTTTGGGGGGTGACATGTGGTTTGATTTTGCTTTCCGACGCCCGTCTCACGCCCGTCTCCTGTCAGATGCTTGTTGTGCATGTGGACGGCGCCCGGCAATCTACGCAGGGTTGAAAGGACCGACATGTCCAAAGTCAGCAAGTTGTACGATTTGCTGACCGGCGCCGAACCGGTGAGCCTCGTCCGAATGATGGCCTGAGGACATCTTTTTTTTCTTTTCGTATTTTCGTGTAACCGCACTTGTAATCCGTTGTAGTGGTAGAACTCCGGCTCGTGCAGCCTTGCATGGGATAAGCGTTGGGATGCATGTGCGAGACCGAGAGTACGATGTCTGTGCAGAGCCCGATCTGGCTGAGGTTGCGCAATCTTGTAAAGATAGGAAAATCGGATGAAAGCCTTGGTAAGAAGAATCATGTGTCTATTGTTAGCCGTGGAGCTGGAAGGAAGGAGCGAGTGGACGTGGGGGTTTGAGCAGAAGAACGCTTTTCATTTCATTTACTGCGTGCTGTTGTTCACAAAACTTCATATCGTTGCAGGGTATGCCGCATAAACTGGTCGCTACAAAAATATACAGAAAATGATGCCGCGACCGAAACCTTGTTTCCCAGGGTCGCTTTTCCCAACCGACCCAATCATGCCAGAATCCCATGAAATGTCGTAAAACCTGTTCATGCACGTTTTTCCTCGTTGGTAATGAGCTCCGTATGTGTGTGTATGTGCTCAACCTCGTATGTATGTGTGTGTTTGTGTGTAGCTTGTGTCCAGCAAAAGCGTCGTAATCAAAGCACAATGTACTCCCCGTCCACGCGGTCCATGGCTCTCCTCCATCGGAACGGATGTTGCATGTTGCTGAAAGGTCCGTTCTGCCTCGGTACATGCACATCGCCGTCTGACCATTCGTCATCTTCGCGCCATACGCGTTCAAGCACTTCTAGACCGCTCAGGTTGTTGAAGAACCCGCTCTCGCGTTGGATTTCTACACACCGTTGTCGTACCACAGCTCGGTGTTCCGGATCAACGCACTCCGTGCCGATAATGAACAATGGCCAGAGTAGGAATTTGTTGACACAGCTTGTGATGCCGATCTGGGATATGTGGTAAAGACCCTGTGATACAAGATTCTGGAAATTCAGAGTCGAGGCGGGGAGAGTGGGTTGTGCTAGGCGTTCGGTGTAGAGAAGCGCTGCATAGCGGAAACTCTCGCTGATGTGGAGAAGCGCAGCCTGTTCCGGCGACATGGCAAGCATGGAAGACGTTGCCTCACAAGATGTGGAGTGCATGTCGCCAGGTGACGGGAACTCCCATTCTTGGAGCCGAATGCGCAGATCGTTCCACTCGCTCCAGAACTCAGAGCGGGGATCATCGCGTGCAGATGTGAAGGGGTCGACGTGCTCGGCAATTGGCGTTCCCCAGCCATTACCATCCATGTTATCGAAGCTGAAAGAGTAAAAGTCTTTGACTTTCTTGGGTCGGGGAGAGGATGTAGGCGTGTCATCGTTGTCGCGTACCGGTCGGTTCTGACTAAGCAGGTTCAGTCGTCCAAGTCGTGCAATGAGTTTAAACAGCCTGCCTTCGCAGCCAGAATGGTGTTCCATTGCACCCAAATTGGCACTCAGGTTCATCATGTCGAGCGAATCGCCGCGCACTTCGATTTCTCGGTCATTGACTGCAGCAGTCATAACGTCGAACCAAGTGAAGAAAGTCTCGATCCACCCAACGAACTCGGACCGAATTGTCCTGTCGCGAAGACTAAGCAGTTTCTGCACGCCAGCAAGCTGGGTCTTGAACTTGGTAAAGCCAGAATCGCAAACATGGAAGAGACAAAGAATCAGAAGCGTGGCGAGTACGGAGTCGTCCTGCGAACCATCGTAGTCGACAAGCTTCTTGTTGAGGAGGGCAATAGAGTTGGCCTTGTAGTGCTTCTCTTCGTCGGTTGCCTCGCCATGCATCTCGCGCAGCTCTCGTGTCGTCATTTGCGAGTAGGCATGCTCTGGTATGAGGCGTGTGTCATGCAGTACACTCAACCGCCGTCCCTCAATACCTCCGCGCATGCGCATGTTGTTGGTAGCGAGAGCACCGATGGCATTCTGCAACTCCTCGTTGCGCATGGCCAGATGTATGATGTGCATCCGGTAAGGGTTCGTATGGCTATCAAAAGCCACCAGCACCGGGCATATAAATTTGTCGTAGTAGTCCAGAAGGGATAGCATCCGCGGGGAAAGGGGCGAAGCGATGGTAAGGCTCTGAGGAATAGAAGTGGTGAGCGACAGTACGTCTTGAGACAGGGGGCCAGAGCCATAGGAAGACATACCCTCCGACGGGAGAAAGGAGAAACCGGGCTGGAATCCGTTGAAACTCGAGCTCATCTCCCCCTCAACAAAAACATCCTGAAACACAACAGGACCCATAGGTTGCGAAGCTGCGCTCACTTCGGGATAGTCGTGTATACTCTGATCTGAGCTTACGCTGGAGCTCATGTCGTCACCAGTGGGTAATGAGCGAGGCGCCTCATGGATGAAGTAGTGGTCCAAAGAGCCCATGGGCGCCTGGTCAAATGGCTGATAGCGTGGTATCGACGGGTCTGCAAACGGAAACTCATCGACGGGTGTGTTTGGGAACTCGCTCGGTGAGGGGAAGTCGCTATCGCTGTATGTGCCCAGAGATGCCGAAGATGCCGACATGCCGTTATCCTCGAAAGGCACATGGAGAGTGGTTTGCAGTCTCTGGAGAGGACCCCTGTGAGGCTGGTGATGTCTGAACTTGGTGGCTTGGGGATGTAGGAATTCGAAGTGCTCCCCATGATGTTGCATGGGATAGCCCATAGGAGTAGACGGAGTGGGTATGGGTATTGGGCTGGTCGGACTGAAGTACTGGTATTCCTGGGGTGCAGAGAACATGGGACTTGTAGGACTCCTTGGTGAATGTGCACCAAAGTCGATGCTGGCACGGTTGTTGAAGTTGTGCTGATGTTGGTGGTCACTGGTGGTGGAGGTAGTGCTGGTGGAAGCTATCGAGTTCATCCGTTGGGCTTTTGGCTCCTGTGTGGCAGTTGAAGGAGGCGACTTTGCAATAGGCAAAGACATGCCTCGAAGCTTTCCACGGCTGGCTACTCCCACGCCCCAAGTTAGAGTGGTACGGTATCCGGAGCATTCTTTCCCAATGTCGACGCACGGCCCACAGTATGGGCGGCGTCGATCACACTTGACTTGACGTTTCTTGCAAGCAAAGCAGTCGTCCGTGGCTCCAGTGGCAGGAGCTCTTCTTCTTCGTTTCCTGGGGGCAGCAGCGGCGGTGTTGGTGTTGGTGGCGGTGTTGTCGACTTTCTGGACCTCAGCAGGCTGAGTGGTGTTGGGAGAGACGGCCATGATGGGTGTAATAAAAGAGGAAGTGCTATTGCAGTACTCTACAACGTTGCATCTGCAGGATGTGGATCGTGTATAGTAGGTGTATGAACAGAATAGACAAGAAGACGAGGGGTAATACTCAATGGAGCATAGAAGGTCGGCGTCACGGTGGGTAAGTATTATTTTGGCTCGACGGGTCTGGGTAAAGGAAGCTTGGTCCCCGTCAGATAAGGTCAGGGCCCTAGCTTGCAGGGCTCTGGTTCTGCCAAGATGAAGGATGCAAAATGCCGCGGCATACTCGACGCTAGGATATTAAGAGAAGAGGTGGTCATCTTGAGAGATGTGCATGAAGGATGTGGCCCGCAGCGAGTAGGCCAGGTGCCCGCATGTTCTCGCAGCGGCAGCGAGGCTTTGGCTGTGGCAACCCCTACCACACCCCACACGGTGACGGCGAATTGCAGGGCAGGGCGAGGTAGCGTCGGGTTACATCGTGGAAAAATGGTGGCACCCCGGCAGCAGAGCAGGGTGGATGGCGACAGAGGCCTGCTGCAGGACGGAGAGGGCTGGACGCCACCAAGACTCCACGAATGAGAGGCTGCAGCGCACACGATCTGCTACCGGCCGCTAAGTTCGGAGCAGCTACGAGGCCACAGCCACTGAGAGAGCTTGTGTCGAGGGCTCCGGGGTGAAGGCGTCCAGGGCGTCTTCGGCTCGCGAGGTGCTGCACAGCTGCAGGCGGCCAGCGCTGGCTGCTGCTGATAGCGTCAGGGCCAGCATGGGCAACGTGAGCGCCCGGGCGAATGACCGCACGCAAATGGTCACGGAGCCGACCGAGGCGATCAAGGTGCCGTCGCGAAGACGCATCGAAGCTGTGTAGAAGGGCGCCAGGACAGCCTGGCATGGCCGCGCTGAGGTTTGCCAGTGGGAGCAGGCAGCGACAAGCCGCCCGCTGTGAAGCCTCTGCCAAGGCCAGCCCTGGACGAGTACGTAAGGTTAAAGAAACGGTCGCTCATTAGACAGGACGACAGAGGCCAACCCCGCAGCCGACACTGATCTGCCGCAAGGCATAATACAGTAAGGATTGGGATGCGCGAGGGCTGCGCGAAAGGCTGCGTGATGCAATTTGCGCACCTCTGCACGCGAAGGGCACGTCTGACGGCGCGGATATTGCGATGACATCGAGGACTGAAGACACGGCGGGCCCAGGCGTGAATGATGCAAAGCTGCACGCAATGGCCGGGGTGCCTGGCTGTACCGGACGACTGCCAGCACTGCGCAGCTGTCGTTGCTGCTGTCGCCTGCTCCGCATGCCTCTTGGCAGAACCGTTCTTGTGGGACCCGCTGTGATAACAGCCATGCGGGCCTGATGAGCGCGCGATATGACCATGGCCATCCGACTGCCACCCCCACGGCGACTGCTCCTGCACCCAGTCCGTCGCACTCCCCAAACACCTCATGAGCTCATGAGGTCGCCCTCCGCCCTCCGCCCTCCCTCATCGCATCTCCCAACAGCCTCACCCGTCCGGACTAGGCAGTCCATGATGCCGTGGCTGCGGCCGCCGCACAGGTGCCGAACTCCAGCTAGTCCAGCCGTCACCCACCTTATTCGTGTGCGTGCCATCCGTCGTCGAATGGCGTCTTCACCGATTCACACACGCTAGCCTCATCATACCATTGTGCACGTGAGCGCCAAGTCAGACATGCATCGGAGACATGCGCTACTTTGGTATGCTGGCTGCGCTCCACCACTCAACGATTTGTCTCAGGTAACAAGCAGCTTCAACCTCCCGTCAGCAGATGGCTTTTGTGTTGCTAGACAAGGTTTCATTCTCAGACAGGTCACTAGCCGTCCGTACCTGGGGAAGCAGTTCACCGTCCATGCGCCTGCGCAAATGTGCACACGCGGGGTAGTACGGGGATACGAGCCAGGCCTCGTTTGCCCACTTGGTACGTCTCTCACGAATTCGTCGTGTCAGTCTGCCCTCCTTGTCCGCAGAAGACCCGCGTAGGGTCTCCTGATTCCAGGCCTTGCTATCGCACCGAACATAACGGAGAGCCTCACGGATGCCGGCAAGAGGCTTAGCTTCTGCCAGGCTAGACAAAATGATAGGACAGTTGCGGCTTCTCACATTCACTCTCAAGCTCCGGGCAATGTCCGACAATCATCCCACTATGATGCATCGAACGTTCAATGCCTGAGGGTCGGAGTTTGTCCGACACGTACGAGTAGAGCAGCTACGCCATGCTGTGGGACATGTCTCGAAGCGAGCGGGCCATGGCTACTCTTTAAAATCCTCATCTCCGCCCTAGGAATTCTTCCGGCGCCAGGTAGAGTTGTACAAGATCTCCAGGGCTCGCTTCCGGGACCCTCAAATCTACGATGCCCGGCCCGACAGCAGACGTTTCAAAGACTCTGGCCAGGCCGAGGCAGTCTGTATGGAGAAATGCTTCCGTGTTTACATCTTGAAGATCGTCATTTCGCCGGCACTTGGTAGGGAACGACAGAAACGAAGGCGCCCGCAAGCGCTGGATCTTGAACAACCGGCGGCTGCGGTTGGAACAGCGACTAGGGCTCCTCGGACCTCTATTTATGGTCCCCACTTGAACCCTGCGCTAGTAACCAGCACCGTCGATAGGACCCGCTGGGTCTTGGGTATTAGTGTCGATATCGTCTGAACGCATCCGGCTCTTGCACACGCGGACACTGCGCTTTCAAGCGACGCAGAAGAGCGGTCTGATGGTTGCGGTTCGACACAATACTGCGTGCAGATCCGCTAGATACATGTCTAGCACGTGAATTGACTATTGGCTGTGGTGGAGAGCGCTTGACAGAGTTTCGGCTCACTAGCTTGAAGCGCCTTAGCTTGCACAGGTAATTTCGACTTCCCACGACGCCATGGAGCTCTCGTGGAGACGAACCTGTGGCCGTCGATGGCGCAATCCAAGTGCACAATCGGAAGTGGGGAGCGAAGGGAGAACTTCCCGAGTATCCCGCCTGCTCGAGAGTCGCGGTTTTGAGAGATGTTGATGTCAGAGACCGATATCTGGAAGCTTCGTGGTGCAGCGGATGCAGTTAGAGCGTGCCAAGATTTCAGTGAAAGCAGATGTCGTACAGTAACTCCATGTTGCTAGGAGTTGAATGCAGTCTGAGATGTCAAGTGCTACAACTCGCTTCACGATGCATGAGATGCAATGCTCCACGTTCACGATGCTCGCGTGTGAAGTGTCGAAGCTTCTTCCTGGGCAAGGCTGGAGCTCCAAGCTCGGCTCAGCGGTCCATGCATAACCTGATCCCCGCAAACATCAACCCCACAAACCGTCTGACAGCTATGCACGTCATGTCCTACCTCTGAATGCAACGCCGAGTCGCCTACTACATCCAAGCAGACTATCGCCATGACGTCCAAGTTCTTCTGCCTCCGTTCAGCGCGTCTCGCTGCGCGTTACCCGTGCCCGCGACGAACATTTGCTTCAGCCGCCTCTAGCCGCGCAGACCACGTTCGCATTGTGGAAGTTGGGCCACGCGATGGGTTGCAGAATGAGAAGCAGACAATACCGCTGGCGACCAAGATAGAGCTGATTGAGAG
>Ga0265798_10006835_pt1 | contig 14906 bp, 14 predicted proteins | sample P3T30metagenome_FD_192430 | JGI IMG/M metagenome (GOLD analysis project Ga0265798, IMG submission 192430) | Plant litter microbial communities from East Loma Ridge, Irvine, California - P3 T30 | ecosystem: Environmental > Terrestrial > Plant litter > Unclassified | place: USA: California... | reverse complement strand
CTTCCGCTAGGCCCATCGCCCCCGTCAGGTGCTGCAGCACGCGCAGGTTCGCCAGCGGATGCGTATCGGCCGCCACAGTCAGCGCCAGCGCCCGGACGCGTGCGCGGCCCACCGCGTCCTGCGGCAGCAGCGGCATGAACGGGTGCGCCTCTTCCAGGTACTCGATGATGGCCAGCGACTGCGTCAGCGTGACGCCGCCGTCCGTCAGCGCCGGCACCAGGCCGCTGGGATTGACGGCGCGGTAGGCTTCCTGCCGCTGCTCGCCGCCGCCGCGCAGCAGGTGCACCGGCACGGCGTCGTACGCCAGCCCTTTCAGGTTCAGCGCAATCCGGACGCGGTAGGCGGCCGAGCTGCGAAAGTAGGTGTAGAGTTTCACCGGGCTTTTTCCTCGTAGTGGCGCACCGTCTGGTCGATGGTGCCGAAGATGCTGTGGCCTGCGGCGTCATGCATCTCGATGCGCACCGTGTCGCCGAACTTCAGGAACGGCGTCTTCGGCGCGCCCCCTTCGATCGTTTCGTACATGCGCACTTCGGCCAGGCAGCAGTACCCGACGCCGCCGTTTTCCACCGACGAACCGTGCAGGCTGCCCTGCTTGTTCGACACGGTGCCCGAGCCGATGATCGTGCCCGCCGCCAGTTCGCGCGTGCGCGCCGCGTGCGCGACCAGCTGGGCAAAGCTGAACGTCATGTCCTCGCCCGCGTTGGGACGGCCGAACGGCTTGCCGTTCAGGTCCACGCGCAGCGGCAGCCGCACCTTGTGGTCCTGCCAGTACGCACCCAGTTCATCGGGCGTGACGGCGACCGGGGAAAACGCGCTGGCCGGCTTGGACTGAAAGAAGCCGAAGCCCTTCGCCAGTTCGTTCGGGATCAGGTTACGCAGCGAGACGTCGTTGACCAGCATGACGAGGCGGATCGCGCCGGCTGCGTCTTCCGGCGTCGCGCCCATCGGCACGTCGCCCGTGATGACCGCCACCTCGGCCTCCAGGTCGATGCCCCACTCTTCCGACAGCGCGTGGATCGCGTCGCGCGGGCCGACGAAACTGTCCGAACCGCCCTGGTACATCAGCGGATCGGTGTAGAACGACGCGGGTACCTCGGCATTGCGCGCCTTGCGCACCAGCTCCACGTGGTTGATGTACGCCGAGCCGTCCGCCCACTGGTAGGCGCGCGGCAGCGGCGAGTGGCAGGCCGCTTCGTCGAACGGCTGCGCGTCGGCGGCGTTACCTGCGTTCAGGGCATCGTAAGCGCGCTGCAGTTGCGGAGCGACGGTGTCCCAGTCGTCCAGCGCCGCCTGCAGGGTTGGCGCAATGGCGGGAACGGGCTGGCACAGGCGCAGGTCGCGGCTGACGACGACCAGCTGGCCGTCGCGCTTGCCGTTTTTCAGGGTAGCGAATTTCATCGGGGTGTCCGGAAGTGAGATGCGCCTATTAGGCACCCGATCCGTCCATCATACAAACGATATTTTCCGGCTGATTTATCAGTATTCCGGATAAATGCCGACGCCGCCACAGTTCCACGCGGCCGTTGTGCTAGCGCGACACTAAATAAAGCTTATTGCTTTAATTAACGCGCCGACGCACACTTTCCCCTGTCGCACCGACAACATTCATAAAATCAAAACAGGAGACTCAGCATGATCGGTATCGCCCGCAAGGTCCTTCCTCTCGCGCTCGCATGCGCATCCGGCGTCAGCCACGCCGATGCTTACCCCAACGACGTCGAAGGTTTTCACGGCTACCTGCGCGCCGGCGCCGGCACCAGCTCCCGGCACGGCCCGCAAAGCTGCTACGCGCTTGGCGGTCCGACGTCGTATTACCGCCTGGGCAACGAATGCGATGCCAACGCGGAGTTCGGCTACACGAAGGAACTGGCCAAGGCCGACAACGGCGTCAGTTTCGTTGGCACGGTCTGGCTCAACGCCTACTCACCGAATTCGGATTTCGGCGACGCCGACGTGCACATATTGAAGGGCTATGTGGAAGCCAGGGGACTGCCCTTCCTGCGCGGCGGCACGGCGTGGGTCGGCAAGCGCTATTACTACCGCCCCGACATCCATATGCTCGACATGCAGTACATCAATATGAACGGCACCGGTGCCGGCCTGGACAAGATCCCGCTGGGCGCCGGCAAGTTCAGCTACGCGGTGTTCAAGGACAACGACACCAACACGACCGGCGCCGGCGGCGCCATCGTCAACACGCCGTCCGCATTGCGCCAGAACCTGCTGTACCAGGATGTACCCGTGAATGCCGGCGGCACGCTCGACGCGGCGCTGACGATCGTCACGGCAAAGGGGCGCGACGGCGCCGCGCAGGGAGTTGGCGACGCGGGCCACGACGGCTGGGCGGTCGGCCTGTTCCACCGCCAGGAAGCATGGGGCGGCGCCAACCTGGTCGGCCTCCAGTACGGCAGCGGGCCGGGCACCGGCATCGGCCAGTGCTGCTCGCGCATGGGGGCAGCCGGCAGCACGGCGCTCGGCTCGGACGTGAAGCGTGTGCGCGTGTTCGACGACCTGGTGATCCAGCCCACCCGCAAGTTCAGCCTGGAATTCGTCGCGCTGTACCAGAAGGACAAGGCGGACGATCCGGCGCTGCGCAACACGTGGACCACGGCCGGCGTGCGGCCGGTCTACGGCGTGCTGCCGAACGTCAAGCTGCAGGCCGAACTGGGTTATACCGCGCTGAAGCAGGACAGCACCGGCCAGACGGCACGCCTGACCAAGCTGACGCTGGCGCCGGCGATCGCACTGGGCGAGAGCTACTATTCGCGCCCCGAGCTGCGCCTGTTCGTGAGCTACGGCAAGTGGAATGGTGCCGCCACGCCGCTGGTCAACGCTGCCAACAATGGCGGGCCGGTATATGGCAATGCCACCAGCGGCACGTCGGCCGGCGTACAGGTCGAGGCCTGGTGGTAACGGCCCCGCTCAGGCTTCGAGCTTGAGGAACAGTTCCGGGTCCGGCGCGAAGTTGGCATACAGCGGCAGCAGCGCGCCGCCCAGTGCACGCGCGTCGGAGCCGATGATGCCGGCTTGCACCTGCGGCCGCTGCACGCCTTCCCAGTTGTAGCGGTCCAGCGCGTCGGCGATGGCCGTCATCAACTGGTCGAGCAGCGCGCGGCTGCACGAACCGTCGACGATCACGCCTTCCGGATCGAGCATGCAACTGGCGCTGGTGACGACCATCGCGATCGCCCCCGCCGCCTGGGCCACCCAGCGCGCGCTGTGCTCGGCCCACGGCGCCTGGGTGGCGCGCTCGTCGTAGACCGCCGCCGGCTCCAGCCCCGCCGCCTGAAACAGGCGCTCCAGGCCCAGCAGCGAAGCGGTGGACAGCAGTTGCGCCGGTGCGCCGCCCCCGGGCGCCGCGACGCCGACCGGCAGCGAGCCGATCGCGCCGGCATTGCCGTGCAGGCCGGCATACAGGTTGCTGTCGATGACGAGCCCGCCACCGATGAACGTGTCGACGAACAGGTACAGGAAGCTCTTGATGCTGCGCCCCCGCCCGGCCACCAGTTCAGCCACGCAGGCGGCGGCCGTGTCCTTCGCGAACATCACCGGCAAGCCGGTGTCGGCCTCGATGCGGCGCGCGATATCGAGCCGCTGCCAGCCGCCGTTGCGCCCCTGCGGCACCCCCATCAATTCCTGCCAGCTGTCCAGCGACAGCGGCGCCGCCACGCCGATGCCGAGGATACGGCTGCGCAGCGCCGGCGCCAGCGACGCCTGCATCGCGCGCACCTGTTCCGCGATCGCCTTGAACACGCCTTCCGGCTCCGGAAACGCATAGGTTTGCGAATAGCGCATGCGCACCGTGTTGGCGAAATCGAGCAGCAGCACATCCAGGCTGCGCCGGCCAATCTTGACGCCGATCGAGAAGGCGCCGTCCGGGCGCAACGCGATCGGCACCGACGGCTGGCCGATCTTGCCGCGCAGCGGTTCCAGTTTCATCACCAGGCCGTCGTCGGACAGGCGGGCGATGATCAGGGCCACCGTCTGCGTGCTCAGCGTGGTCAGCCGCGCCAGGTCGGCCTTCGGCAGGCTGCCATGCAGGCGGATCGCCTGCAGCACGACGCGCTCGTTGAACTGGCGCATGCCCGTCTGGTTCGATCCCCGCGGGCGGAGATTGTCGGCGCCCGCGGCATCTTGAGCGGTGGCGTCGGGCCGGTGGTATTCCTGCATGTGTACAGCTCCTGCGTCGGGGCATCGGGTTGGTCTGGCAAGACGCGAGTCTGCACCATCGCGCCCCCATTGGCAATGTCGGGTCAAGCGCCGGCAGCGCGATGGCCTACTCCTCAATGGTCGACGAGCTTGTTGTTGTTACAACCCCACGCAAGTGCCGGCCAGCGTCCGCAAATTAAATAAGAGCACTTGATTTATTAATTCGACCAGCATATATTTTAGTCAGCGCTTCCCGCGCACACTGCCCGGCTCGATCCGGGGAGACCCATAACAAAAACGCCCAGGAGACACGCATGACCGCAAAGCATTGCTTCGCCCTCGCCTTGATCGCCTCTACCGCCGGCCTCGCCGCCGCGGCCGAACCCGTCGTCGGCCTGATCACCAAGACGGAAACCAATCCCTTTTTCGTCAAAATGAAGGAAGGCGCGCAGCAGGCCGCCAAACTGCAGGGTGCCAAATTGCTGACCGGCGCCGGCAAGTCCGACGGCGACAATGCCGGCCAGATCACGGCAATCGAAAACATGATGTCGGCCGGCGCCAGGGCGATCCTGATCACGCCCAGCGATTCGAAAGCCATCGTGCCGGCCATCAAGCGGGCCCGCGACCAGGGTGTGATGGTGGTCGCGCTCGACAGCCCGACTGACCCGGCCACCGCCACCGATGCGCTGTTCGCCACCGATAACTTCAAGGCCGGGCTGCTGATCGGCCAGTACGCGAAGGCGGCGCTGGCGGGCAAGCCGGCAAAAATCGCCACGATCGACCTGTTCCCCGGCCACCCCGTCGGCATCGCCCGGCACAACGGCTTCCTGGCCGGTTACGGCGTGGCCGGCGTCGGCGCGAAAACGGCCGGACTGGCCAGAAGCGCGGAGGTCGTCTGCATGGCCGACAGCTACGGCGACCAGGGCAAGGGCCAGACGGCGATGGAAAACTGCCTGCAGAAAAACCCGGACATCAACATCGTCTACGCCATCAACGAGCCGGCCGCGGCCGGTGCCTACAAGGCCCTCAAGGCGGCGGGCAAGGAAAAAGGCGTGCTGATCGTCTCGGTCGACGGCGGCTGCGCCGGCGTGCGCGACGTCAAGTCGGGCGTGATCGCCGCCACGGCGCAACAGTACCCGCTGAAGATGGCCAGTCTGGCGGTGGAGGCCGGCGTGACGTATGCGAAGACCGGCAAGAAGGCCAGCGGCTATGTCGACACCGGCGTCACCCTGATTACCGACAGGAAGATGACGGGCGTGGACAGCCGCGATACCGCCTTCGGCCTGAGCGCCTGCTGGGGCAAGTAACCACGTCCTCCTGGCGCGGGTCGCGCCGCCCTCGTCCGATTTTGCGAAAGGAATCCCATGAATGCCCAACCCAAACCCGCTCTTGCGCCCATTGCGCCCGTTGCGCCCGTTGCGCCGCCCGCCCGCCGGGGCACGACCCGCCTGAAGGACATGCTGCCGCCGGCCACCGTGCTTGGCCCGCTGGTCGCCCTGCTGGCCGCCGTCATTTTCTTCGCGACGCAGTCCGAACGCTTCCTCAGCGGACAGAATTTTTCGCTGATCCTGCAGCAGGTAATGGTCGTCGGCGTGATCGCCATCGGCCAGACGCTGATCATCCTGACGGCCGGCATCGACCTGTCGTGCGGCATGGTGATGGCGCTCGGCTCGGTCGTGCTGACCAAGTTCGCCGTCGACTACGGCATGGACCCGTATGCCGCGGTGGCGTGCGGCATGGCCGTCTGCGTGCTGATCGGCTATGTCAACGGCGCGCTGGTCACGTCGATCAAGCTGCCGCCGTTTATCGTCACGCTTGGGACGATGAATATCGCCTTTGCCATCACGCAGATTTACTCGCAGGCGCAGACCGTCACGGGCCTGCCGGAAGCCATGACGTTCTTTGGTAACACGTTCCGCGTCGGCGAGACCAGCATCACTTACGGCACCGTGCTGATGCTGGGCCTGTATCTGCTGACCTGGCTGTTCCTGCGCGAGACCGCGCCGGGACGTCACCTGTACGCGGTCGGCAACAACCCGGAGGCGGCGCGCCTGACCGGCATCGCGACCTCGCGCGTGCTGCTTGGCGTGTACATGGTTTCCGGCCTGTTCTACGGCATCGCCGCGCTGCTGTCGGTGGCCCGCATGGGCGTCGGCGATCCGCAGGGCGGCCAGACCGATAACCTGGACAGCATCACCGCTGTTGTCCTGGGCGGTACCAGCCTGTTCGGCGGCCGCGGCTCGATCGTCGGCACCTTTGTCGGCGTGCTGATCGTCGGCGTGTTCCGCAACGGCCTGACGTTGATGGGCGTGCCCTCCGTCTACCAGATCCTCGTCACCGGCATCCTCGTGATCCTGGCCGTCGCCACCGACCAACTGACGCACAAGAAGGGCTGAATCATGACCACTCAAGTACTGGAGGCACGCGGCCTCGTGAAACGCTACGGCGGCGTGACCGCCCTCGACGGCACCGATTTCGATCTGCGCGCCGGCGAGATCCTGGCCGTGATCGGCGACAACGGCGCCGGCAAATCCTCGCTGATCAAGGCGCTGTCCGGCGCCATCGTGCCGGACGAGGGCCAGCTGCGCCTGGACGGCGAAGCGGTGCATTTCAAGTCCCCCATCGATGCGCGCCGCCACGGCATCGAAACCGTCTACCAGGACCTGGCCGTGGCACCGGCCATGACGATCGCGGAAAACCTGTTTCTCGGCCGCGAAATCCTGCGCCCCGGCCTGCTCGGCAAATGGCTGCGCCTGATCGACAAGAAACGCATGCTGGCCGAAGCGGTCGGCCATATGCAGGACCTGAAGATCGGCATCCGCTCGATGCAGCAGGCGGTCGGCACGCTGTCCGGCGGGCAGCGCCAGGGCGTGGCCGTGGCGCGCAGCACCGCGTTCGCGAAACACGTCGTGATTCTCGACGAACCGACCGCCGCGCTGGGCGTCAAGGAAGGCAATATGGTGCTGGAACTGATCCGGCGCGTGCGCGACCGCGGCCTGCCCGTCATCCTCATCAGCCATAACATGCCGCACGTGTTCGAGATCGCCGATCGCATCCATATCCAGCGCCTGGGCAAGCGTGTTGCCGTCGTCAACCCGAAGCACATCAGCATGTCCGACACCGTGGCGGTCATGACGGGCGCCAAGGACCCGCGCGAGCTGCCGGAGCTGGCCCATGCTTAAAGGCGTCGATCCCCTGCTCAGCCCGGAGCTGCTGAAAGTGCTGGCCGAGATGGGCCATGGCGACGCGGTCGCTGTCGTCGACGCCAATTTCACCGCCACGACGCTGGGCCACGGCAAGCCGATCATCCGCCTGCCCGGCATCGGCCTGCAGCGCGCCTGCGCCGCGGTGCTGTCCGTGCTGCCGCTGGACCTGCCCGGCCGGCCCGTCTCGTTCATGGCCGTCTCGGACCGGCCGGCCGGCTACCGCTCGGGGTTGCAGCGCGAGCTGCTGGCGCTGTGCGACGCGGCCGGCTCAGTACCGGCGGCACAATGCGAAGCGGTCGAGCGCTTTGCCTTTTACGAACAGGTAAAACAGGCTTACGCCATCGTGCAGACCGGGGAATTGCAGCCGTACGCGAACTTCCTGTTCCGCAAGGGCGTGCTCGGGACGGCGGCCGGCTGATGCCACTGTGCGGCAACGTGCCCTCTGTCGCGGACAGCGCGTGGCTGCGCCCGCGCGGCTCCAGCCAGAGCGGCATGAGCCAGTTCAACGAGCGCGTGCTACTGCAGGCGATCCGCCTGAACGGCGGCTTGCCGCAGGCCGACCTGGCGCGCCTGACGCGACTCAGCACGCAGACGGTGGCGCTGATCGTGCGCCGCCTGCTGGCCCAGGGCCTGGTCGCCAGGAGTGAACCACGGCGCGGCAGGGTCGGTCAGCCGTCCGTGCCGATCGTGCTCGATCCGGACGGCGCCTGTTTCATCGGCATCAAGGTCGGACGCCGCAGCGTGGACCTGTTGCTGGTCGATTTCGCCGGCCAGGTGCGCGGACGCGGCTCGGTCGCTTACCGCCGCCCCGACCCGGACCTGCTGTTCGGGCAGATCGATGCCGGTCTGCGGGCGTTGCGTGAGCGGCTCGGGCCGCGTCAGGCGGCGCGCCTGCGCGGCATTGGCGTCGCCGCCCCACTGGGCCTCGGCGGCTGGCAAACGCTGCTGGGCGGCGATGCGCGGCAGGCGGGCCGCTGGGACGGCATCGACATCCGCGCCGGGGTGCAGGCGCTGAGCGATGTGCCGGTGGTGTTTGCCAAGGATACGATCGCGGCCTGCGTGGCCGAACTGGTGGCCGGGCATGGCCGCAGCGTGCGCGACTTCGTGTACATCTTTGTCGGCACCTTCATCGGCGGCGCGCTGGTGCTCGACAGCAGCGTGCACGCCGGATTGACAGGCAATGCGGGCGCGCTTGGCTCGCTGCCGCTGGCATGCAGCGACAGCACCGTGCCCCCGCAACTGCTCAGCACCGCATCGCTGTTCGCGCTGGAGCAGCGGTTCAGCGCCGCCGGTCTGGACGATGGCGCCGCCTACGACGCGCGGGCATTGCAGGCGCCGTGGCTGGAACATACGGAGGCCTGGCTTGACGGCGCCGCGCGGGCCATCGCGCTGGCCGTCTGCAACGCCACGTGCCTGATCGACCCGGGCCACGTGGTGCTCGACAGTTCCGGCCACCCCGCGCTGCTGGCGCGCCTGCTCGAACGCAGCACGCACGCGCTGTCGCACTACAGCTGGGAAGGCGTACGGCGCCCCACCTTGCTGGGCGGTGTGATCGGCACCGACGCGCGTGCCGTGGGGGCCGCGCTGTTACCGCTGCACGCCCATTTCGCGCCCGACCGCGAACTGTTTCTGAAGATTCTGAACGCGGCCGCCTAGCCGCACTTTTACTGTATTCATCGGGAGACTTACATGGTGGTGACATTCGGCGAAGCATTGGTCGACATGATACAAATGCCGGACGGCCGCTTTGCCGCGGCGCTCGGCGGTGCCGTCTGCAACTTTGCGCTGGCCGCGGCGCGGCAGGGGATGGACGTGACGTACCTGAACCCGCTGTCGCAGGACAGCTTCGGCCACGGCTTTGTCGGGCTGCTCGAGCAGGCAGGCGTGCGTCTCGCCGGCGCAACCCGCAGCGCCAGGCCGACGTCGCTGGCCATCGTCACGCTCGACGCCGACGGCTCGCCCAGCTACGTGTTCCACCGCGAGCGCGTGGCCGACCGCGACATCACGCCGGCGCAGGCGTGCGCCGCGCTGCCGACGGACATGCGGCTGTTCCATACGGGCGGCCTGGCGCTGGTGCCGGACGATATCGACGCCACGCTGGAGATCATCCGGGCCGCGGCCGACGCCGGTGCGCTGGTCTCGGTCGATGCCAACCTGCGCCCGCTGGTGTGCACCGACCTGCCGCTGTACGCCGCCGGCGTGCGCCGGGCGCTCGCGCATGCCCACCTGATCAAGGTCAGCGAGGAAGACCTGCTGCATCTCGGGTATGACGGCATCGAACCGCTGGCCGCCGCGCGGCTGCTGCTCGACGCATCGAACGTCAAGCTGGTCGCGTTGACATTGGGCGCGCAGGGCTCGGTGCTGCTGTCGCGCCGCGCCAGCGTCACGCTCGCCGCACCGGAGGGCATCGACGTGATCGACACCGTCGGCTGCGGCGACAGTTTCCTGGCCGGGCTGGTGGCGAATCTGGCCGCCGGCGGCAACCTGTCGGTGGCGGCGCTGGCCGATGCGGGCGCCGATGTGCTGGGTCAGGCACTGCGCCATGCCGTGGCCAGCGCCAGCCTGAATGCCATGCGCGTCGGCTGCCAGCCGCCCGGCGCGGAAGACGTTGCGCGGTTCCTGGAATCGGGGGCGGTGGCGGTGGCGCAGCCATCGCAATAGAACTCCCGGCGTGGGCTATCATATAAGGGACATCTTTCACGGCATTTATCAGAATCCCCAATGAATCCCACGCTGCGCCAGATGCGCGCCCTCGTCTCCGTCGCCCGCGCGGGCAGCTTCACGCAGGCAGCGGCGCTGCTGCACCTGTCGCAGTCGGCCCTGTCGGGCCAGATCAAGGAGCTGGAAACGCTGCTCGGCGTGAAGGTCGTCGAGCGCAATACGCGCCGCGTGGAGCTGTCCGACGTCGGCCGCGAGCTGGTGCCGCTGTTCGACAAGATGCTGCAGGATCTCGATGGCGCGCTGGCGGACATCGCCAGCCGCAAGGCACTGCGCAAAGGTGTCGTGCGGGTCGCCGCGCCGCAGATGATGGCGTGCACGCTGCTGCCGCAGGTGATGGCCGCGTATCGCGCCGCGCACCCTCGCATCCAGGTGCTGCTGGTCGACTGCCCCGTCGACAACGTGGCGCAGCGCGTCTTCAGCGGCGAAGTGGACATCGGTATCGGCCCCGAACGGGACGCGCTGCCCGACGTCGGCACGCAACTGCTGTTCGAGATGCCGTTCGTCGCCGTCTGCCCCGTCGGCCATCCGCTGGCAGCGCAGGCCGCCGTCAGCTGGGCCGACCTGGGCAGCCACCCGTTCATCGCGCTGCAAGGCCAGTTCACGGAACGGCTGCTGCGCGACATGCAGGTCCGGCACGCCGATGCGGGCGGCCTGCAGCCGTACAGCGAAGTGACGTTCATGACGACGGCACTGGCACTGGTCGCGGCCGGGCTGGGCGTCACCGCCTGCCTGCCGTATGCCGCGCCGATGGTAAAGCTGCACGGGTTGGAGATGCGGCCGCTGACCGACCCTGAACTGACGCGCAAGTTCTATATCCACACGAAGGAGACGCGCACGCCGACGCCGGCCGCGGCCAGTTTCACTGCGTTCCTCCTGGATTTCGTGCAGACCCTATAATCGGGCGATCGTCACTCTCCCACTCCGCCCATGTCGCACAACACCATCGAGATCAACCGCGCGATGGACCAATTCGACGGCCACCACAGCGTCTGGCTGTTCGGTTACGGCTCGCTGATCTGGAAGGCCGACTTCCCCTACCTGCAACGCAAACCGGCCAGCATCGCCGGCTGGACGCGCCGCTTCTGGCAAGGCTCACACGACCACCGCGGCACACCGGAGGCGCCTGGACGCGTCGCCACCATCGTCCCCTGCGAAGGCGCGATCTGCCACGGCATGGCATATCTCGTCACGCCGGAGGAATTCGCCCACCTGGATCATCGCGAGAAAAACGGCTACCTACGGGTCGCCATCGACATTCGTTTTGACGATGGCGGCGTCGAGGAAGGCCTCGTCTATGTCGCGCGGCAGGACAACGCCGCGTTCCTGGGCGAGGCTTCGGAGCTGGAGATCGCGCGCCACATCGCTGCCGCGCGCGGGCCGAGTGGGCCGAATGCGGAGTATTTACTGCATCTGGCGCGGGCCTTGCGGGAGATGGGGCATGAGGATGCGCATGTGTTTGCGATTGAGGCGTATTTGACCCGACTTTGCTGCTGATCTCAGCCCTGCATCAGCAGAGCCCTGAGCTGAACCAAGCCAATGATCGGCCCCTCGATGCAAAGCCCGGAACCGGCGCCGACGGTGATCGTCAACTCGTTCTCCCGCCAACGCAGCAGGCGCGGTCCGGAGGATGTGTAGCGATAGCATCCGATGCCCGGCTCGATGACCCGATAACTCGACCGGACGAGGTAGCAATGGATGATCTCGGCGGCCTGCGCCGAAGCGCCGGGCGTCAGCACCTTCATCCTGCCCGGCAGGACGCCATACAGTATCGCGTTTCCTCCAACCGCGGCACCCAGCAGATCGATTATCGCTGGAGCGGCCGGATCGAACAGGCGCAGAACGGCGAAGACCCCGATCAGGCCCGCCGCCATTGTCAGCCCATACGAAATCGCCTGGGAGCCGGACTGCAAAGGAAAGACGTACCGCCATACGGGACAGGCCCGACTGATCGGTGACACGGCAATGGACATACTCATTCTCCCGTGAACATGGTGAGGCCGACGGTGCCGCCGCCAGTCGAGCGCTTCCCGCCGACTGGAAGGCCATCTGATCACCAGTGGCGATTGCTTGCCGTGGTGCACGTCAACATTCGTCGCGATTGAACTGGTCGAGGCGTTCGTCACCGGCGTGGGCGCGGCAATCGCGGCGCCCCAGGACGTAGTGGAGCACGGCACGACGGAGCCGTGCGCGTCTGTTCATCTCGCGCATACGTCGGGGACAGGCACCTTTCTCGGGGCCGGGAGGCCCCGAGAAAGGTGCCCGTCCCCAACCCCTAAAACAAATCCATCTGCCCAGCAGCCTGCGCCGCCCGCGCCCTCGCCCCCAACGGCGGCACGACGATCGGCCGCCGGAACGAGTCTCGGTCGAGCGTCCGGAACCGCATGCCCGGCCCGCCCAGCCCCAGCCGGTCACGCGCCTTTTCGACGCGCTGCCGGATCAGGTCCGCCCAGATGCCCTCGCCGTGCATGCGCGTGCCGAACGAGGCGTCGTAGTCCTTCCCGCCGCGCATTTCGCGCACGCGGTTCATCACGCGCTGAGCGCGGTCGGGGAAGTGGGCTTCCAGCCATTGCTGGAACAGCGGGTTGACTTCCCACGGCAGCCGCAGCACGACGTAGTTGGCCATGATGGCGCCGGCGTCACGCGCCGCTTCCATCACTTTTTCGATTTCCGGCTCCGTCACGAACGGGATGATCGGCGCGATCGAGACGCCGACCGGGATGCCGGCCTCCGTCAAGGTGCGGATCGCGCGCAGGCGGCGAGCTGGTGCCGCGGCGCGGGGTTCCAGGGTGCGGGCGATTTTCGGGTCCAGCGTCGTGATCGTGATCGACGCCGCCGCCAGATGCCTTTCCGCCATCGGCGCCAGGATGTCGATATCCCTTTCGATCAGCGACGACTTCGTGATCAGCCCCACCGGGTGATCGCACTCCTTCAGCACTTCCAGCACGCGGCGCGTCAGGCGGTATTCACGCTCGCACGGCTGATACGCATCCGTGTTGACGCCCAGCGCGATGGGCTCCACGGTGTAGCCGGGCCTCGACAGCTCGCTGCGCAGCAGTTCCGGCGCGTTGACTTTTGCATACAGCTTGCTCTCGAAGTCCAGCCCCGGCGACAGCCCCAGATAGCTGTGCGAAGGCCGCGCAAAGCAGTAGATGCAACCATGCTCGCAGCCGCGATAGGGATTGAGCGAGACGCCGAACGGGATGTCCGGCGACTGGTTGCGCGTCAGGATGGACTTTGCCGTTTCCTCCGTCACGTGCGTGCGCCACGCTTTCGGGCACTCTTCCTCGTGCTCCCAGCCGTCGTCGAACGACTCGCGGCCGTTGACTTCGTAGCGCCCCTGCACGTTCGAGACGGCGCCCCGCCCCTTCTGCGCGTTCAGCGGCCGGGGTGGCAACATCACCTGACCTTCAAATTCCTCGTTCCGCATGGCCTTCACCAATGACTGTATATATGTACAGTAGTATAAGCCGATCCGCGAGCAACCGCAACGCGCACGCGCCGGCTGTCGTCAACTTGTCATGTCGCCAACTGCGCCGCTGCTGGTATGATTCGCAATTCCGCAGGTCGCCGCCGGTATCGGCGCGCGCGATCCAACCAAATATCAAGAGCAAAATGAGTACATCAAACCATCTGCCATCGTTCTGGGCCCGGATTCCCCTCGCCTTCGGCGCCTTCTTCAAGACCCTGGGCGACGCCGAATTCGCCGCGCGCATCCAGCAAGGCCCCACGGTCGCGCCGCCGCCCGCACCTGTGGCTCCGCCCCCTCCCGCCCCCGTCCCTGCTGCCGCGCCGCTGCGCGAAGCCACGCCGGACGCCGCCCTCCAGTTGCTCGCCCTGCTGCAGCGCGAAGCGCGCCTGATCGACTTCACGCAGGAGAGCCTGGCCGGTTACGCCGATGCCGACATCGGCGCCGCCGCCCGCGTCGTGCATGAGGGCTGCGCCAAGGTGCTGCGCGAGCACTTCACGATCGAGCCGGTGCGCACCGAGGCCGAAGGCAGCCGCCTGACACTGGAAGAAGGCTTCGACGCCGCCGCCGTGCGCCTGACGGGCAACGTCGTCGGCAAGCCGCCGTTCAAGGGCGCGCTGAGCCACCGCGGCTGGCGCGCGACAAGCGTGCGCCTGCCGAAACTGGCGGAAGCACATGACGCAAGCATCGTGGCGCCGGCCGAGGTGGAACTGTGAGCGATCCAAAATACGCCATCGGCATCGACCTGGGCACGACGCACAGCGCGCTGTCGTATGTGAATCTCTCCGGCAGCGACGGCGAGAAGACGCAGCAGAGCGTCCTCGCCGTGCCACAGCTGACAGGCCCCGGCACGGTGGAAGACCTGCCGCTGCTGCCGTCGTTCCTGTACCTGCCTCACCCCGACGAAATGGCCGCCGCCGAACTGGCGCTGCCGTGGAACGCGGATGGCGCCGGCCCCGTGGCGGGCGAAATGGCCCGCTCGCGTGGCGCCACCACGCCGATCCGCCTAGTCTCCAGCGCCAAGAGCTGGTTGTGCCATCCCGGCGTCGATCGCCGCGCCGCCATCCTGCCGAACGACGCGCCGGAGGAAGTCACGCGCGTCTCGCCGCTGGAGGCCTCGACCCGCTACCTGCAGCACCTGCGCCAGGCGTGGGACACCGCCCATCCGGAAGCGCCGTTAACGCAGCAGGCCGTGACGGTGACGATTCCCGCGTCGTTCGATCCGGGCGCGCGCGAACTGACGGCCGAAGCGGCCCGCAATGCCGGCTACGATGCCGTCACGCTGCTGGAAGAACCGCAAGCGGCGCTGTACAGCTGGATCCAGGGCAGCGAAGGCCGCTGGCGCAAGGAAGTCAAACCGGGCG
>Ga0265798_10006832_pt1 | contig 14910 bp, 9 predicted proteins | sample P3T30metagenome_FD_192430 | JGI IMG/M metagenome (GOLD analysis project Ga0265798, IMG submission 192430) | Plant litter microbial communities from East Loma Ridge, Irvine, California - P3 T30 | ecosystem: Environmental > Terrestrial > Plant litter > Unclassified | place: USA: California... | reverse complement strand
TTCCGTGGGCGCAGCTACGCATCGAGCAGCAACTGGGCGAGGGGGCTTCGGGCGTTATTTACCGGGCTGGGTGGCACCGCGGCGCGGCCGTGCCTACCGAGGTAGCCGTCAAGCTATTCAAAGGCGCCGTCACCAGCGATGGTTTGCCCCAAAGTGAGATGGCCGCCTGCATCAGTGCCGGCGCGCACCCCAACTTGATTGCCGTAAAAGGTAAAATCGCCGAGCACCCTACTGGGGCCGAAGGGCTGGTGCTGGAGCTCATTGACCCCGCTTTTCGCAACCTAGGAGGCCCGCCCAGCCTAGCTTCCTGCACCCGCGATGTGTACGCGCCCGGCACGGTGTACAGCCTGCAGGCCGCCTGGCAGATTGCCCTAGGTATCGCCGCCGCGGCGGCGCACCTGCACACGCAGGGCATTATGCACGGCGACCTGTATGCTCATAATATTCTGTATACCGAGGCCGGCGAAGCACTTCTGGGCGACTTTGGCGCTGCCTGTTTCTTTGACCCAGCAGACCTAGGGCTTGCCCAAGCCTTGCAGCGGCTAGAGGTACGTGCTTTCGCGTGCCTGCTCGAAGACCTGCTCATGCACTGCCCCGAGGCCGCTGCTATGCCAGCGCTACACCAGGCCTGGCAGCTGCTACAGCACCGCTGCGCCCAGCCCGAAGCGGCGGCTCGGCCCCTGTTTGCCGAGATAGTGCAGGCGCTGGCAGGCTGGTCAGCTGTGGCGGCCTAGTTACGTCGAAACTACGCGCTAACTAAACCAAAAGCCGACTCGTGAGGGTCGGCTTTTTTGTGAAATTCACGGTGCATAGCTGCTTCTTTCGAAAAGCTTTCTGAGTAGTTTTTGAAGCTACTATTTTTTCTGTAGACAGAAAATGCTTTTAAAGCGGGTGAGCCAGGATAGGGAGTGGAAAAGTTGATTAATCACCATGTTAGGCAAGCGAAAAAGTCAATTTTTTTCGATAGGTTTGGCTTATTCCCTTTCTCTTTTTCCAAACCTGTTTACTACATGAAAAAACTCGTTTACTCACTCTTATCGGGGCTTGCAATGTTGGGCCTGGCTGGGCCCGCTGCCCAGGCGCAGCAGATGCCAGCGCAGCGGCAGTGCGCCACCATGGAGGTGCTGGCTGCCCAGCTAGCCGCCGACCCCAATTATGCGGCTCGGCTGCAAGCCATCGACCAGCAGGCCACCGTGTATGCTAAGCAAAAAGCCGCTAACCCCGCGCAGCGCACCTCGTCAAGCATTATCGTCACCATTCCGGTAGTGGTGCACGTGCTCTACAACACCGATGCCCAAAAAATCAGCGACGCGCAGGTGCAATCGCAGATAGACGTGCTCAATGCCGACTTTCACCGCCTAAACGGTGACCTCAACAAGGTGCCGGCTGCCTTCACCAGCCTCATCGGCGACGCGGGCGTACAGTTTGTGCTGGCCAAGCGCGACCCCAATGGCAATGCCACCACCGGCATCGTGTACAAGAGCACTACCGCCACCAGCTTCGACAGCAGCGACAAGATGAAGTACAACAGCAGCGGCGGCGACAATGCATGGCCCGCAGCTTCGTACCTCAACCTCTGGTGCTGTAACCTAGGCGGCGGGCTGCTGGGCTACGCGCAGTTTCCGGGCGGCGCGGCGGCCACCGATGGCGTGGTCATCTTGTATTCGGCCTTCGGCAGCGGTGGCTCGGCTGTGGCGCCTTATAACCTAGGCCGCACTGCCACCCACGAAGTAGGCCACTGGCTGAACCTGCGCCATATATGGGGTGATGCCCGCTGCGGCAACGACCAAGTGAGCGACACGCCCACCCAGCAAACCAGCAACTACGGCTGCCCCACTTTCCCGCACATCACGTGCTCGAATGGCACCACCGGCGACATGTTTATGAACTACATGGACTACACCGACGATGGCTGCATGCAGATGTTTTCGAGCGGCCAGGGCGACCGCATGGATGCGCTCTTCGCCACTGGCGGCTCGCGCGTGTCGCTGCTGAGCTCGCAGGGTGGGGCAGCGCCGGGCACCAGCCCCACGCCTACGCCCACTCCCACGCCTACTACGCCCACGTATTGCGCCAGCCAAGGCAACGCCGCCAGCCAGTATATCGACTACGTGAAGCTAGGCAACATTAGCCGCACCAGCGGCAGCGATGGGGGCTACTACAATGGTACTGCGCTGAGCACCAGCGTGGCCGCAGGCTCGGGGCAAACCATCAGCTTCTCGGCAGGATTTGCCAATAAAGCCGCTACCGTGTACTTCGATGTGTATGCCGACTGGAACCAGAATGGTAGCTTCGGTGATGCGGGCGAAGCCATTGTTGTGGCTGCTGGTAGCTCTAGCAAAACCACGCGCAGTGCCACCTTCACGGTGCCCCCTACTGCCACCCTCGGCACTACCCGCCTGCGCGTAGTGATGAGCACGAGCAGCGCCACTTCCAGCTGCGGTACCTACGCCGGCGAAACTGAGGACTACACCCTCACCGTAACCGGCAGCGCGGTCGCGCGCCTAGGTGCCCCCGCCGACCACTACACCGTTTACCCCAATCCGGCCACCGACGTGCTGACGATAGTGCGCCCCGCCGCGGCCGATGCCAGCCAGCCGCTGCGCGTGCACGTGTACGACCTGCGCGGCGCCGAAGTAGCCAACTTGCCACTCACCAACGACCAGCTGCGCGTGAGTACCCTGGGCCAGGGCGTGTACCTGCTCACCGTGAGCGACGGCACCACTACGTCGCACCAGCGCTTTGTGAAGCAGTAGGCTACTCGCCCACATAAGCACTAAAAAAGGCCTGCCGCTTGCGGCAGGCCTTTTTTATGAAGGTTCGGGTGTAGCTGCACCTAGGGCGTTGTGGTAGTGGGTAGCTTGGCGGCCAAGGTCTTGCCTAGCTCTTCGCCCCGCACGTTTTTGGCGACGATGCGGCCGTCGGGGCCTACCAGGAAGTTTTGGGGAATGGCCTGGATGCCGTAAAGCTGGGCCACGTCGTTCTTCCAAAACTTAAGGTCTGACACCTGCGTCCAAGTCAGGTGGTCATTTTCGATGGCTTTCAGCCACGCGTCGCGGCCGCTCTCGCGGTCGAGCGATACGCCCAGCACCGTGAAGTTGCGGGTTTTATACTGGTTGTAGTTGGCCACCACATTAGGGTTTTCCTGGCGGCAAGGGCCGCACCAGCTGGCCCAAAAATCAACTAGCACGTATTTGCCCCGGAAGTCGGAAAGCTTCACCGGCTTGCCATTTACGTCGTTTTGGGTGAATTCGGGGGCTAGGGCGCCCACCGCCGTGAGCTTAGCCGCGGCCAGCCTGGTTGCAAAGCCCTGACCCATTGTACTGTTGCGCACGGCTGGCGCCAGGGTCATAAAGAGCGGCTCGGCCGTGGCGGGGTCGATGGCGTAGCCCGTATGGCGCTCGAGCGCCGTCAGGCTCACCATGCTCTTCGGCGTGGCTTTGATGAAGCGGGCCAGCACCAGCTTTTGCGCTTCTTGAATGGCCTCGTACTGCTTTTCAAGGGCTTCGTTAAAGGCTTTGTCCTGGCGCTGCTCAGGGGTGGCCTTCTGGTAGCCAGCCATGAGCTTGGCCACTTGGTCGTCGGTGGGTTTCAGGTCTGCTGTTAGCCGGGCATTGTCGGCGTTGAGCGGGGTGCCTAGGGCGGTAGCGTGGGGCAGCGAGTCGGGGCTGCTCACCTTCACCGTGCCCGGCTCTAGGTACACGCGCAGTGGCTGGGGCATGCGCTGGCCCCGCTGGGGGTGCCGGAAGCTTTGCAGCTGCTTGGGCGCAATGACGAATAGCCCGGCCAGTGTGCCCGCCGGCGCCTTGCCTCGGAAAGCAAATTTACCGCCCTTAACCTGCGCCGAATCGGGCTTGCCACTGGGCGTGTCGTAAAACAGGTAGGCCATGCCCGTGGCCGGGCTCCCCAGTTGGCCCTGCACGCTATATGGCGCCAGCTGTTGTGGACTGGCCGCTACAGCATAGGGTGGCGGCGGAGGTGGCGGTGCCTGGCCCCAAGCCAGGGCGGGGCCGAGCAGGGCTAGCGCGGCGCCAGTGGAGAAAAAGTAAGTTTTCATGCCGTCAATATACAACGAAGGCTATAGTTATCAACGAGCTAGTTTAGGTCTTAGCCGCTAGCTTCGCGCCATGAAAACCCTGTACCTAATGCGCCACGCCAAGTCGAGCTGGAGCTTTGATGACTTGAGTGACCGCGAGCGCCCCCTCAACGACCGGGGCCGCGACGATGCCCCCCGCATTGGCCAGGCCTTGGCCAAGCGCCAGATTCAGCCTGACCTCTTTGTGAGCTCGCCAGCCGTGCGCGCCCTCAGCACGGCCGTGCTCGTGGCCCGCGAGGTCGACTATCCGCACGATAAAATCCAGGTAGAGCCCGCGCTCTATGAGGCCGACCTCGACACGGTGGTGGCCATCATTCGGGAACTCCCCGACGAAGCCAGCTCGGCGCTGCTCACCGGCCACAACCCCACTTTTACCGACGTGGCCAACTACCTTTCGCCTTCGCCCCTCAGCGGCGAAATGCCCACGGCTGGCCTTATGTGCCTGCGCTTTCTGGTCGACCACTGGGCGGAAATAGGGCCGGCCAATGCCGAATTTTACTTCTACGAATACCCGAAGAACGTAAGCTAGGGCGGCGCTTAGATATGAATTTTAAGTTAGGAGTGGGGGCTGGCCGTATGGTTAGTTGTTGCTAGGCCCAAAAATTGCGTACAAGGCAGACCGACGTAGTGAGGAGCTAAATCGGCCTGGTGCATCTTACCTTCTCCTAACTCCTGATGCCTTTGAAAACCCTGCCCCGCGACCTGAGCTGGCTGCGTTTCAACGCCCGCGTGCTGCAAGAAGCCCAGTGTGCCGAGGTGCCGCTGCTCGAGCGCCTCAAGTTTCTGGCTATCTTTTCTAGTAACCTAGACGAGTTTTTTAAGGTGCGGGTGGCCACGCTGCGGCGCCTCGTCAAGCTCAAGAAAAAAACGCGTACGCAGCTGCAAGCCAAGCCTAAGCGCGTGCTGGCCGAGGTGCTCGAAGAAGTGCGCCGCCAGCAGCAGGAGTTTGGACGCACCTTTCGCGAGCAGGTGCTGCCGGCCCTCGGCGAGGCGGGCATCCAGATGCTGAGCGCCGAGGACCTGACCCAAGAGCAACAAGCCTGGGTGCAGCAATACTTCGAAAAAAACGTGCGCGACCTGCTTTCGCCGGTGGTGCTCGACGAGACACTGCACCAGCTTTTCTTGAAGGACCAGGCCGTGTACCTCACCTTTTACCTCACTAAGCCGCAGGTTAAAGGCAAAAAAAGCAGCGCCGAGCGCGTGGTACTGATGGAGCTGCCCACCAAGCGCCACGGCAGTCGCTTTGTGCCGCTGCCCGGCGGCGCGGGCACTCCGGAGGCACCGCACCAAGTGCTGTTTCTCGACGACGTGGTGCGGGTGGCGGCGCCCAGCTTGTTTCCGGCCTACAAGTCGGTGCAGGTCAACGCCATCAAGCTCAGCCGCGACGCCGAAATTGACATTGCCGAAGAAGTATCGGGCGACCTGCTGGCCAAGATTCGCAGCAGCCTCGCCAAGCGCGCCACTGGCTATCCCGCCCGCCTGCTCTACGACCCCGAAACGCCCAAGGAGGTGCTGCGCGCCATCAAGCAAAAGACCGGCATAGAAGACGAGGAGCTAGTAGAGGGTAGCCGCTACCACAACTTCCGCGACTTTTTTGGCTTCCCCACTTTCGGGCGCACCGACTTGCTGAACCCCGAGTGGCCCGAGTTGCCGCACCCCACGCTGCCCCGCACCGGCCCACTACTGCCCGCCATTGCGAAGCGCGACCACCTGCTGCACGTGCCCTACCAGTCGTTCGACGCCGTGCCGCGCCTGCTGCGCGAGGCCGCCACCGACCCCAGCGTGAGCAGCATCTCCATTACTCTCTACCGGGTGGCGCCCAAGAGTGCGGTAGCCAAAGCCCTGCTCAAAGCCGTAAAAAATGGCAAACAGGTGACGGCCGTAGTAGAACTAAAGGCGCGCTTCGATGAGGAGAGCAACATGCACTGGGCCGAAAAGCTGCAGCGCGCCGGGGCGCACGTCATCTTCACGCCGCCCGAGCTTAAGTGCCACGCCAAGCTGCTACTCATCAATCGCCGCGAGGGCGACGATAGCGCGCTGTGCCGCTACGCCTACCTCAGCTCGGGCAACTTCAACGAGGCCACGGCTGGCCTCTACGCCGACCACGCCCTCTTCACGGCCAACCCGGAGATTGGGGCCGAGGTCGACCAGGTGTTCCGCTACTTCCAGACCGGCGAGGAGCCTATCAATCTGAAGCATCTTCTGGTGGCACCCTTCACGCTGCGCAAGCAGCTGCTCAAGCTCATTTCCGCCGAAGCCGCCAACGCCCGCAAAGGCAAGCCCGCCTACATTTTGCTGAAGGTGAACTCCTTGGAAGACCCTGGTATGATAGCCGCGCTCTACGAGGCCAGCCAAGCTGGCGTGCGCATCGAGCTGCTCATCAGGGGCATTGGCAGCTTGGTACCCGGCCAGCCAGAGCTGAGCGAGAATATCAGTCAGCGCGGCCTCATCGACCGCTACCTCGAGCACGCTCGCATCTACGTGTTTGCCAACGGCGGCACCGAGAAAGTATACCTCTCGTCGGCCGACTGGATGACCCGCAACCTCGACCGCCGCATAGAAGTGGCCTTCCCGGTGCCTGACGAAGCGCTGCGCGCCGAAATCCGCCATTTACTCGACCTAGAGCGCGCCGACAACGTGAAAGCCCGCGACTTTGACAATAATCTGCTGTGTTCGGCCGAGGGTGCGCCGCCCGTGCGCACCCAAGAGGCACAGTACCAGTATTTGAAGAAGCTGGCTGGAAGAAAGCGAACGAAGAAGTAGACGCTCTTTGTCATTGCGAGCGTAGCGAAGCAATCACATCGGTTGAGCTACCACCTAGGTGCGATTGCTTCGCTGCGCTCGCAATGACAAATGTGTTGGTCGGCTGAATTTACCGCCGCACGCCAGCCTTCTCCAACAGCTTGCGGGGCGGCACTGCGAATAGCTCTATGCTCACGTACGGCGCGCCGCCCAGCTTGGTGCGCACAATGCGCTCGCGGTCGGTATTGGTGCGGTCGAAGGCATCGAAGGCGTAGTTGTAGCGGTAGCCACCCTCGGCCCCCAGCCACAAAAACGACAACAATTCGCGCTCCCAGCGCAGGCGGAATTTTACTTCGGTTTCGCGTAGCTCTAAGCTGCGCAGGGGCTGCTTGCCAGGACCTAGGGGCAGTTCTTGGCGCAGGGCTACGATGTAGTTGAAGCCATCGACTGAGTAGCCGGCGTAGAACAGCGAGCGCTCGGAGGCGTTGTAGCGCACCGACACGCGGGCCGGAAACAGTGCCTCCACGCCCCAGCGGTCGTTGAAGGTGCGGTTATAAATGATGGCCGGGTACAAGCTCAGGCGCCCGAAGGTGTAGCCGTACTGAAAGCCCACGCCCCACGAAAAGCGCGGGCTGCGCTTCCAGCCATAAAACGCTTCGACCGAGCCTCGGAAGTAGTTGGTACTGCCAATGTCGGCGCCCGAGTTATAATCGCCCGACAATTCGCCCTTGACCCGCGCCAGGTACCAGTGCACGGCATCGACGGGCCGAATAACAGCCAACTGCACGCCGGTGCTTTTTAAACCTTTGTTCTCGATGTTGTCAAACAAGCCGTAGCTAGTAGGCTGTTCGCGAAATTTGAATTCCTCGCGGTCGTAGTTCAGGCCTACTATGACCTTGAGGTGGGGCCGGTTCCAGGCCGGGATGTAACCCTTAAAAATCAGCTTGCCGTTGCGCTTGGCGTCGGTGTTGTAGTCACTTACCCCCGCCACCTGCGACGACGCAGCTACGCTGAACGGCGTGGTGCGCTCGTAGTGCAGAATGATGCCCTTGCTGGGGCCCATCCCCAGCACCGAGGGGTTGGCAAACTGCTGCTTGTCAGTAAGGTCGGCCGTGCCGCGGGCCGTATCGAGAGCGGTAGGAGCAGGCGCCGGAAAAATGCGAGGCGCGTCTTGAGCGCGAGCTTGCACCGCGCAGGCGAGTAAAGCGAGCAGCAGGTAATTCTTTATGCAGAGAGAGGTAGTAGGAAGCGACATAAGCAGGCCGAAGCCCCGCCAAACGCGGGAGCCGGCCTGCTTACGTGAATAGCTAGTGAATGGCTACACCTGGGAGGGCCTAGGCGTCTTTGGGCATCTCTTCGGGCTTAGAGAGCAGCCCAGCCATCAGCCCAAAAAGGCCCGCAGCTATAAACGTATTGCGCGCTTTGCGGTCTTTGGCAAAGCCAAATAGCCAGGGCGCCGTGAGGGCCGTGAGGCCGCCTAGGGTGTCGAACACCAAGTGCGCCTTATAAGGCATCACCTTAAATACGCCCCACTCGGCGCGAGTAACCAGCGACGAAGCCAAGATACTGCTGCTGAGCACGTAGCACAGAGTAGTGGCTGTTTTGTTCTCACTGAAGCCGACTATATGCGGGGCGCTCGATACCAGTGGAATGTAGGAGTATTCGGTGAAGCCATGCTGCACGCGGGTGATGGGCTTTTCCATAGCAGAAAGGAGAGATAAGTTAAGGGGGTACCTGGGGCACTAACGGTTGCTTGCCCGAAAGGATATAGCTGAGCCTACTAGCTACCTGCCGTGCGTACGGCACAAAAAAGCCTCGCAGTGCGAACTGCGGGGCTTTTTCGTAAGAGTAGCTGGGGCAGCTACCTAGGCGGGGTTGTTGGCGTCGCCGATTTTGCCACCGTCGTTGGCGGCGCTGGAGGCCGCGCCACCGGTGCCGTAGTCGGTCTTTTCTTCGGTGGTGTTTTTCGTTTGGTTTTTGCGCTCCTTGTCCGAGCCGCCGCCGGTGTTTTCCGACTCGGCATTGGCTTCGTCGCCGCGGTGGCTGCTGCCTTTTGCATCGCGGGCGGGCTGGGCACCACTGCCGCCGTGGGTGCCCTCGCTAGTGCCGGTGGTGCCATCGGTGGTGAGAGGGGAGTTTCCTTGCTGCTGGGCACCTACGCCATTGGCGTTTTCGGGGCGGGGGGCGTTGGTGCCGTCGTTGGCAACGTCGGCCTGGGTGCGGCTATGTTCGTTCTGGCTCATAAAGAGGTAGGGAGAAGGTGAGTAGAAGCTATACGCGCTCTAGGGTGGGTAGTTGGGCTTAGCTGCTTGGCAGGAGCAGGCGCCCATTTATCGTACATAGCTTGGTGCTGGCGCTTGGTAAAAAAGAAGCCCCGACTGCTACGGCGGTCGGGGCTTCTGTATGCTAGCTGGTTGGTAGGTTAAAATAAGAAATCAAAACCCAGGAAAATTAGCTTTTCCTCACCTACTGAGTAGGTGACGTTAATCACGGCTTGGTCGAGGACATTGACGAAAGCGCCGCCGCCAAAACCTGTGTGGAAGGCCGAAAAGCCCGTGCGCGTGTCGTTGCCTGAGTACACGCGGCCGGCATCGGCAAGGCCCAGAATACCAAAGGTGCCGGGGAAGAGGTAGGCGTTGAACTTGAACAGGTGCAGGCGTGCCTCAAAGTTGCCGTACAGTGCATCGCGGCCCGCAAAGCGCGTGCGGCGGTAGCCGCGCAGGTTGGTGGTGCCGCCCAGCGTATTGGCCTGGTAAAAGCGGTAGTCGCCGATGTTGTGCATCCAGCCCACGCGGCCAGCGTAGGTGAGGCGGAAGGGGAAGTTGGGCGTGAGGTAGGCCTTGAGCTCGGTGGCAAAGCGGCCGTAGGTGAGGCCCGTGCCGTTGAGCTGGAAGTTGTACTGAAATTCGTTGTGCCACTGAATGCCAATGCGCGGGTCTTTAGGGGTCGACTGCGCGCCAAAGTCCAAGTACATGAGGGCGCCTAGGTAGGTATTGGCCTGAAAATCGGAAGCCCGAACGCCGAAGCGGCGGTTCTCGAAATTGGACCCGATGCTGTCGCGGATAATCGAACCCACCTGCGCCTGCTCTACCCGGAAGCGCTCGAACTGCGGCCCAATGCCGATTTTGCCAAACGAAAATAGCTTGCGCTCCAGCGTGGGCGCGATGTAGAAGCGGTCGAAGCGCACGCGGTAGGCGCTGTTGATAGAGCGGTTAGAAGCCTGCCCATCATCATTGTCCTCGCTGCTGTAGTTCTGGGTGTTGTTGCCGATGCCGAAGAAGTTGTAGAGCAGCTGCGGGCCGTAGTACTGCGCCGCCACGCGCAGGTTGGCTTTGCCTCCAAACACGCTGATGAACTCACCTAGGTAGCGCAAATTGAAGGCCTCGCGGGCCGGGGCAAAGTTGGCCGTGAGCGACTGCTGCGAGCCGTAGGGCTCACGGCGGAAAGCGTAGCGCCGGTGCGTGATGCCCCCCCCGATGAGCAGGCCATCGTCGATGTTGTAGCCAAAAAACAGTGCTGGGCCGGTGTAGTTGAGGCGATAGTCCTTGAGGTCGAAGCGGTGCGGGTGGTCGTAGCGGCTCACGTCCACGCCCGGCTCTAGGCGCAGGCGGGCCTCGCCCCGGTGGTTCTGAATCACGTTGCCGGTGTCGGCGTCGTAAATCTGGGTGCGGTGCCGCATGCCTGCCACCCGCGAGTCGTCGATAATGCTGTCGTGCCCCGTGCCGCCAATAATGCGGATTTTATGACCCTGGCGCTCGTCGCCGGTCAGCTCGTACACGTCGTGCCCGCTGATGCCATAGAGGCGAATCTCGTCGGTCACGCGGTCGAAGGTGCGGTCGTAGAGCACCTTGGTTAGCTCGCCCTTCTTGCTGATTTTCTGCATCACCACGTGGGTTTTGTGGTCGGGCAGGCGCGTTACCGTGAACTTCTCATTCTTCTGCGAGCCGCGTACCTCCACGATGTCACTCATCAGGTTAGAGTACTTGCGGGCCACATCGGGCAGCAGGTCGCGGCGGCTCTTGAGCTTGGCCACAATCTCGGCGCCGTGCAGCTTATAAATCTCCTTGGGCCAGCGCTCGGCAAAGGCTTTCTCAATTACCTCGTCGGTGAGCTGGGCCTTCATTATCTCGGCCTGCTTCACCCACTCCTCGCGGCTCACGCCGCTCAAATACAGGCGGTCGTTGCTGAGGCCCGTTTGGTTGAGGCCCTTGTAGTCGCCATAGGTGTAGCCAAAGTTCTGGAAGTTGCGCACCGCAAACTTCTTCGAAACCAGCGAAGGCAGCACGCCATCGCCCTTAAAGAAGGCAATGTCGCGGTCTTCGGGCACGGCCGTAAATATCTTGTCGCCGTCCTTGGTTTTGCGCTGGGCCCAGCGCCACTGGTCTTCGTGGCGGTCCCAGTCGCCTATCCACATATCAAAGAGACGCGAGCGGGCAAAGGCCGGCTGGTCTACCTTGTTGTCATTGTCTTGCAGCAGCTCTTCGAGCATCTTCTCGGTGCTCACCAGCTTCTTGGCATACCCTAGGGAGGCGTCGTTGTCCTGGTTGCCCTTGGCATCCTCTTCCAGCGCGGCGGGCTTATCGGCAAAGCGCTGCTGGTACTGCCCGAGGGCCGGGTCGTTGGGGATGTAGACGTAGCGGGGGTTGGTGTGCAAGATGCCTGCGGCCGTGGCCAGCGGGGGTAGCACAAACGAGGCGTAGGGGTGCTGGGCCGATATCTGGTCTTGCAGCACGGCCAGCGCTAAGCCGGTGCGGAGGCTTTGGGGCAGCACGGCGGCAGGGTCCTTGTCGATGCCGCGCACCGTGAAGTAGTAGCCCTCCTCGTTGCGCGCTTTTAGCGACGCGGTTTGCTTGCCGCCCCCCATTTTGTAGGGAATTAGCCCGCCTTCAGCCGTTTTGATATCGAGCACCGGAAACTTCACGGGCGTGGCCCACTCGGCGCGGTAGTGGTCGCCGAGCAGCCAGTTGTGAAACCGGCCGTGCTCGGCGTAGGTGGGGTTCACAGCCACCGTCACGGTGCTGTCTTTGTAGTCGGGGCGCTTGGCATCGGCGGCCACTATGGGCGCGCCAGTGGGCGTGCCGCTGGCCTGAGCAGCGGCGGTCTCTAGGTCGTCTTTGCTCTGATTGCCCTTGCGGGTGCGGCCAGTGCCGGCCGGGGCGCTGGTGCCCTGTACACTGCCAGCGTCGGGCTTCAACGTGTTCACGGCCCCACCGGGGCCTTTGGTACTAGCGGTGGCCGCCCCGCGCCCTAGGTCGCCATACACTTGCTGGCGGTACACGATGCGCGCCGTCTTGCCCCGGTCGGCATCGTTGGGGATAACAAACTCGACCCACACCTGCCCATCGTCATAGTAGTTGAGGCGAGCAAAGCCCTTCTCCTTGTCCGAAAATAGCGCGTCGCCCTGCTTACCGGGCTTCACGTGCTGGGTTTTGCAGCCCGAGCCGCTCGTGATAAAGTGCCCCGTGCCGTAGTCGATGTACTGCAGGTTGTGCTCGTGCCCGTTGGCGTAAATGACATTCGGGTACTTCGCAAAAATGTCAAGCAGTCCCTTCTTATAGGCCTGGTAGGCTGGGTGCGGAATATCCTGCGAGATGCCGCCGTACTTGCGTGCCAGCGGGTACACCGACCCAATAATGGGCAGCGGCAGGAAGGCGTACTTCTGCACAATGCTGAGCGGAAATACGTGGTCGGCAAACGTGAAATACCCGCCGTGAATACCATCGGAAAACAGCGGGTGGTGAGTCACAATCAGGATGTGCTTATCCTTGTTACGCTTGATGACTTCCTCAACCTGCGCAAATACTTCCTCTTCATTGTCAGCACCGCAGGCATCGCCATAGGGCCGAAACTCCTGGGGCGTAAGGAACCACTGCGAGTTGATGGCAATCATCACTAGGTCGTCGCGCAGTGGTATTTCGTAGGGGCCGGGGCAGCCATCGCGCGGCACCAGAAAGTCGCCGGTGTACGAGAAGGCCGTTGAGTCTTGGGCCAGGTAGTGCTCGGCATAGGCCTGCTCGCGGTTTACCTGGGCCAGGCCGTTCTGGGTGCCCTGTATCCAGTCGTGGTTGCCGGGCACCATGTACTTTTCGCCCTTGTAGCCTTTCAGGATGTCGAGCTGCGCATTCAGGCGGCTTTCGGCAATCTTGCGGTCGTAGGCCCCCTCGGGCGGCATGCCTTGGTTATAGATGTTGTCGCCTAGGTACACCACCGAGCTGTTGGCGCCCATGCGCAGCATTTGCTGGCGCATAAAGTTGAGCGAAGGCTCGCCGCCCTTGGCGGCCGGGATGGGGCTGCCTACATCGCCAATCAAGAACACCGAGTAGCGAATACGGCTCGAATCGGGAGGGATATTTTTTTGCCAGCCTACGGCTTTGTCGCGGTAGTTGGGCTTGGGATTGACGGGGTTAAAATCCGACTCGCCAGCCTCGCCTAGCTCCTCTAGCTGGGCATGGGCGGCGAAGGGTAAGGCAGCTAGTAAACTGAGAAATAGCGTTAAGCGAAAAAGTAGTGGCATATGTAAAGCAGAAAAGAGGCGGAACACCGGCCAGAAACAAGCTGGGTACCGGTTGAGTTGACCGGTATATACGTGAAATTTGGCCCGTGTAGGTGGCTCCCTACGCAAAGGTTAGGTGTACGGTTGAGCCTATCTTAACCCCTAGGCCACGCTTCGCGTTGAAAGCCCCACGGGCAGGCCGAACTACAGGGCCGTCCTGTGTTGTTTCTTGCATCCTTATGGCTACTACTACCCTCCCTGCCACCGAAGCTGAGATGCCGGCCGACGCGCCCGCGCTACCCGCCGCCGCGGCCCCGCAGCCTCCCAAGCCGCCTAAGTCGGAACCCTCGGCACTGGTGCAGCAGGCCCAGGCCTACGTGGAGCCGCTGCTCAAAAACGACCTCGACCCGCGCCTCACGTACCATAGCCTGGCCCACACCACCTACGTGGTGAAGCAGGCTCACGCCCTGGCCGACGCCGCCAAGCAGGCCCCGGCCGACACAGAGCTGCTGCTCGTGGCCGCTTGGTTTCACGATACCGGCTACCTCGACACCTACGACGGCCACGAGTACAAGAGCATGACCCGCGCCGAGGCGTGGCTGCGCGATAAGCAGGTAGACCCTGCCCGCATCGGGGTGGTAAAAAACCTCATCAGGGCCACCCACCGCAACGAAGAAGCCACTACCGAGCTCGAAAAGATGATGGTAGACGCCGACATGAGCAACTTGGCGGCCGATGACTTCCGCTCGCGAGCCGAGCTCATCCGTACTGAGTGGGAGCTGTGCCTGGGTAGGTCGTACACCAATCCCGAGTGGGCCGAGCTACAGCTCAATTTTATGCTGGCCCATAAGTACCAGTCGGAAGTAGGCAAGGACCGCTACAAGAAAGCGCTGAAGGCCAACATCGAAGACCAGCGCGACTATCTTAAAAAAACAGAAAAAAAGGCCAAGAAGAAAGAGAAAAAGGCCACTGATACCTTCGCCGAGCCCAAGCGGGGCATCGAAACGATGTTCCGTACCATGTATTCTAACCACATGAAGCTGAGTGATATGGCTGATAAAAAGGCCGGTATGATGATTCAGCTCAATGCGGTTATTCTATCGGTTATCATTACCTACTTCGGAGCCAAGTCATCATCGCTGGCTACCACGGGCGGCACTAGCTTCATTCGCAACCCTATTCTGGCCGTGCCCATGGGCATTCTGCTGCTCACGGCGCTGTGCTCAGTTACCTCGGCCATCCTCTCGGCGCAGCCCGACGTCACGAGCTTTGAATTGCTCAAACGCAACCCCGAAATTGCGACTAATCGCCGCGTTAACCTCTTGTTTTTCGGGCAGTTTACGAAGCTCAGCCTGCAGCGCTTCCAGGAGGGCATGCGCGAGCTTATGCGCCAGAAAGACACTCTTTACACTAACATGGTGACCGATGTATACTACCTAGGAGAAGTGCTCGACCGCAAGTACAAGCTGCTGCGCGTGAGCTACTCTATCTTCATGGTGGGTCTGATTCTCACTGCCCTGTCCTTCGCGATAGTCTTAGCGTATAAGATGTAAGTAGCCTATAAAATGGACCTAGGGCT
>Ga0265798_10006831_pt1 | contig 14912 bp, 9 predicted proteins | sample P3T30metagenome_FD_192430 | JGI IMG/M metagenome (GOLD analysis project Ga0265798, IMG submission 192430) | Plant litter microbial communities from East Loma Ridge, Irvine, California - P3 T30 | ecosystem: Environmental > Terrestrial > Plant litter > Unclassified | place: USA: California... | reverse complement strand
GGCCGCCTTGACGTGGCGAGGCAACTTGGTTCGTACCTGCAGGTCGTCCTAAGGGTGGCTCTTGGCCCTCAGGTTACCCGCAGATCACGATTCCTCGCGAAGCGTTCAGTCATGCGTCATAGTGTTTCATTTAACGAAACGTATCTACGTGGTTCACGTCGACGACGATGCCGCCGCGGTTCTCCGTTATGACACCGACGATCAGGAAGGCAGCAATGCCCAGCACCGCACGCCCCCAATACTGGAACCTGACGAAAGAGCGCGTGTGGGAGCTCAGCCGTGCGGGGAGTCCGCGCTTGCTACTGGGCGGTCAGGTGCACAACTCATCGTCATCTTCGCCCGAAGCGATTGCGAAGTCGTTCGCTCACGCACGGACGGTCAGCGCGAATATGGTGATCGCTCCCGTGAGCTGGGCGCAGTTCGAGCCCACGGAGGGAAACTTCGACGCGTCCCTCCTGGACACCATGCTCGCGGAAGCCAACGATCTGGGCCTTACGCTCGTGCTGCTCTGGTTCGGCTCGTGGAAGAACGCCACATCCACCTACTCTCCACGATGGGTTCGGGCGGACCGTGAGCGGTTCCCGCGGGCCGAGATCGATCCCGCGCGGCGCCCGCCCATGAGCTACGAAGGTGCCACACCCGTACCAGTCTTGTCCGCGTTCAGCCCAGCTCTGCTCGCGGCGGAGAAGACGGCGTTCGCACAGCTGGTGCACCATGTCGCCCAGGTGGATCAGACCGGAGTCGTCGCCATGATTCAGGTCGAAAACGAGGCCGGAATCCTCGGAGACAGCCGAGACCGTTGCCCGCAGGCCGAAGCCGCATGGGAGGCCGAGGTGCCAGAGGCACTCATCTCACACCTGGAGTCCGCTGCATCCGACTCGCTCACGGGCCGCCTGTGGGCAGAGCATGGTTCCCGACAGCACGGGACGTGGTCGGATGTCATCGGAACCGATTCCGCCGCGGACGAGGTCTTCATGGCCTGGGGCATCGGGAGCTACGTCAACGCCCTCGCATTACACGGACGCAAGTTTCTCGACATACCGATGTTCGCCAATGCGTGGCTGGGCCCGCAGCCCGGGATGGAAGAACCGGGGCAGTACCCGTCAGGCGGACCCGCATCTCGTGTCCTGGGCGTCTGGCGAGCAGCGGCGCCGGAGCTGTCACTGCTGGCTCCCGACATCTACATACCTGACGCGGATCAGGTCATGCAGACCTACGCGACCGGCGGGCACCCCTTCTTCATCCCCGAGTGTCGGCCGAGTGCTGCAGAGCTCGTCAGGGCCGTGGGAACCTACGGCGCCATCGGCTGGTCGGTGTTCGGCATTGATGACTCGAACCCGCACGGTCAGCTGGCCGCGACGATGGAATATCTCACCAGCCTGGAAGCCGAGATCCTGGAGGCGCGAGCGGGCGGGCGCCTGGCCGCAGTCGTCCTTGAGCCGGGAATGGATGCGACGGAGGTGGTGGTGGGCAACGTGCGCGTCATCGCCCGGGCGGCCTTGCCGCTCTTCCGACACCTTGCCCTGGACGCGGGGGTCCAGGTGCCCGAGGGAGACCTCCCGGCACCCGATGAGACCAGCCCAGGGACGCTCATCCCCATCCAGGGCGAAAAGCGGCCTTTCGCCCTGGTCATGAGCCCATCCGATGACGTCGTGGTTGTGATCGGTCAGGGTCTGATTCTGGACTTCTCGACGCCGGACGGCTGCGAGGTCGACGAGGTCGAGGAGCTAGTCGTGCGTGCAGGAACCATCACCCCTGGCCGGATTTTCAACGGAGACGAACGTCTGCAGAATCTGCCGGTCGCGCATGTCGGTGGCGCGAGAATCACCCTCCTCCGAGGCTGAGGCCGGAGGTAGGCACCGGCCTACGTGCAGCGCCCACGTCGTCTCGCAGCCCGCTGCCGCCGTCGCGTCAGCACCCACTCGCCCGGTGGCAGCGGGTACAGCTGCGCGGCGTAGACGGTTAAGGTGGTGATAGGAACAGAACTACGTTCCGTGGAGTGGGACGGCGGACATGGGCGAGTCAAGCGATCGGATCGTCGGGGCAGAGCGGGTTCTCGCGGTCCTGTCTGAGCTTGCCGACCACCCCTCTGGCATCACGTTGGACGACATGGCTCAGCGCCTAAAGAGCTCGAAGTCGACCGTGCACCGTGCTCTCGCCGTCCTACGACGAGCCGGATTCGCCGAACTGATGTCCCGTGGCGTCTACGTCCTGGGGGACGAGTACCTGCGCCTCGCGTTCCGCAATCACGCTGGCCGCCCCGAGGGGCTCCGCATCGAGCCGGTGCTGCAAGAACTTGCGGGCCGTTTTGGTGAGACGGTCCACTACGCGGTGCTCGACGGCAACGAGGTCGTGTACCGGGCGAAGGTGGATGCGCCTGCGGGTTCCGTCCGCCTCACATCCGAGATCGGTGGACGAAACCCTGCGTACCGCACAGGGGTCGGGAAGATGCTCCTCAGCCTCGACGTCGACTCTGAGGACGAGCTCGCTGAACGGCTGGGCACTGATGAGCTGCCGCGCCGCACCGATCGGACCATCACGTCAGTCGCTGCACTGTGGCATGAACTGCAGGCGACCCGGGAACGCGGTTACGCTGTCGACGACCAGGAGAACGAGCTCGGCATCAACTGCATCGCGGTGCCCGTCCGGCCGACGGCGGGGCTTAACGCTATTGGCGCGGTCAGCATCAGCGCTCTTGCCTTTCGCATGCCCCTCGTGGATCTTGTGGCGCAGCAGGCCGAGATCCGAGCCATCGTGGATGAACGGCTCGGATCTCAGGGCTGAGCCCACGCCTGGTCAGTAGGTGGCGCGTCCACCGCTGATGTCGTAGACGGCACCAGTCGAGAACGACACCTTCTCCGAGGCAAGCCACGCGACGAGCTCGGCGGCCTCCTCTGGTCGGCCAATCCGCTTCATCGGGATCAAGCTCGTTATGTGCGCAAGCGCATCGGGAGCGGTCTCGGCGTTCATCGGAGTCGCGATGACGGCCGGTGCGACGGCGTTCACGAGCACCCCGGTGGTGGCGAGCTCCTTGCCTGCTGACTTGGTGAGCGCGATGACCGCACCCTTGGACGCGGAATAGATGGACAGGTTCGGATTGCCGTCCTTGCCCGCCATGCTCGCGAAATTGACCACGCGACCCCAGCCGCGCTCGACCATGCCGGGGACGAAGGCGCGCATCGTGGCGACGGTGCCGAGGACATTGACCTCGAAGACCTTGCGCCAGTCGTCCGTCTCGGTCGCCACGAGCGGCACACCTGGCCCAACGATGCCGGCGGAGTTGATGAGTATGTCGATACCGCCTATGCGTCGTGCGACAGCGTTTAACTCCTCTTCATCGGTTATGTCGACATGGTGGTCGACATCTCCGGCGAGGTCGAGGGTCACAACGGTGATCCCCTCCTGCCGCAGGCGTTCAGCGGTGGCGGCCCCGAGCCCTCGGGCTCCCCCTGTGATGACGGCGGTTCTCATCGGTCAGCTCTCCTTGTTCAGCGTGGCGGCTTTGAGACCGACCTGGATCTTGGGGCCCGGGCCAGCACCGTCGGGGCGTTCCCCGCGGAGGACCGGGACGAGCTCGGCGAGGCCGACGGTCGCCGCTACAAGCGGGCTTGGGTCAACGGCGCCAGTCGAATAGGACTCGATCGTCGCCGTCAGTCCGGGGGATGCACTGAGGATCCCGACAGCGGTGACGTCCTTGAGGGCGAGAGTGCGGGTGTCGAGCAGGCTAGGGCTTCCCGCAAGGCCTACGTAGACCACGCGTTTGCCCGGTTCGACGAGGTCCAGTGCTCGTGCCGGGAGCTGAGCCGCGTTCGAGGAATCGATGACCGCATCCCATGCCATGTCGGGAAGCTCGTCCTCGGCCCACACCCCGTCGAAGCCGAGACTGCGCGCGAAAGTCAGCGAGCGTTCACTGCGGCCCATGAGGTGGACCTCAGCTCCTGCCGCACGGGCGAACATCGCCACGAGGAGACCGATCGTGCCCGGTCCGAGGACGAGCGCCCGGTCTCCACGCTGAAGCGCCGCCGCCTGGACGGACCGCAACGCGTTGCCGCCAGGCTCGACCAGGGCGCCGAGAACGTCGTCGACGGTGTCCGGCAGCTCACGCAGGGAGCTCACCGGGACGCTGACCTGCTCCGCGAGTGCGCCGGGGCGGCCGTCGCGGACACCGAGCTCGCCGCGGAATTCGCACACCCACTGCTGTCCGCGACGGCATCTGTGGCAGACCCCGCAACCGAGCATGGTGTCACCCGTCACCCGGCGGCCGATCCAGCGTCGTTCGACGCCGTCGCCCACAGCCACGACGGTACCCATCCATTCGTGCCCGATCCGGATCGGGAAGGTGGTCACACCATCGGCGAGATACTGCATCTCCCCGGAGAAGAGCTCCATGTCTGTTCCACAGACGCCAGCTCGTTGGACATCGACGACGACGTCGCCAGGGGCCGCGATCGGAGGCATGACGTCCTGGATACCGGCCTCGCCGGGAGCCGTTATGACGAAGGCCCTCATCGCGGCGCGAGCACGTTCTGCCGCTGACGGCCAAGCCCCTCGATGCCGAGCTCCATCACGTCTCCGGGCTGCAACCAGATGGCGGGCGTGAAGCCCATTCCGACGCCCGGAGGCGTGCCGGTGTTGATCAAGTCGCCGGGCTCGAGGACCAGGAACTGGCTGAGGTAATGGACGATGAAGTACGGATCGAAGATCATCGTCGAGGTCGAACCGGTCTGCCTGCGCACGCCGTTGACGTCCAGCCACATGTCGAGCGAGAGTACGTCGTCGATCTCATCGGGGGTGACGAGCCAGGGCCCCGTGGGGTTGAAGGTCTCGGCCGACTTGCCCTTGCTCCACTGGCCGCCGCGCTCGAGCTGGAAGGCACGCTCGCTCACATCGTTGACCGTGACGAACCCGGCGATCGCGTCCCGCGCGTCCTCCACGGAATCGAGATAGCTGGTCCGCGTGCCGATGACGATGCCCAACTCCACCTCCCAGTCGGGCTTGGTCGAACCACGAGGTATGCGGACGTCGTCGACCGGCCCGACGATGGTGTTGGGCGACTTGGTGAAGAGGATGGGCTCCGTAGGAACCGCCTGACCGGTCTCTGCTGCGTGGTCGCTGTAGTTCAAGCCGATACAGAGGATCTGGTGCGGCCGAGCGATGGGGGCACCGACACGGACCCCCTCCAGGGGCAGTACGGCGCCCGCCGCACGACGCTCATCGACGACCGGCCGCAAGCGCTCTAGACCTCCTGAGCCGAAGAAGCTCTCATCGAAGTCGTGGACAACGTCGGAGACGTCGATGTATGAGTCCTCGTCGGCCAGAGCGGCGGGCTTCTCGGAACCGGCAGGGCCGATGCGGAGCAATTTCATGGGAGTGTCCTTACGAGTCGATGGTGGGATCGGGGCGGTCGAAACCGCCCCAGAGAGGTTGAGGCACTCCGAGCGGCCCCGGCACGACGGTGAAGATCCGTCCGGAATCGGGGAACTGGGCGAGAACTGACTCGTCGAGGTCCTGTGTGGCCGTGGTGATGCAGAGGGTGTCCAGGAGCGGACCGGCGAACGCGACGCTGGACGTGTGAGGCGCGGGCACGTCGACCACTGCGACGAGCTCGCCCGCCGGCGAGTAGCGGTGCACCTCTCCCTTGCCCCATACGGCCACCCAGACGTGGTCCTCGGCGTCGAGGGTCAATCCGTCCGGATATCCGTCCTGGAGCTCGACGAAATTCGAACGCAATCCGGCGTAACCCGTCATCGGTTCATAGTCGCGCACACTTATCCGGCGGCGAAGGGTGTCGACGCTGTACATGCGGGAGCCGTCCGCGGTCCAGCCAAGCCCGTTCGAGAGAGTGAGGTCCGCGTCGAGCACACGGACGGAGCCCTTGTGGTCGACGACGGAGAGCGTCTCGGTCGACGAGCCCCCCGGCAGCAAGCTCAAGGAGCCGACGACTAGACGACCGGCGGGATCAACCGCAGCGTCGTTAAGGCGCCGACCACTGTCGGCGGGCAGGATTCGCGGCCCGAGTTCAATAGTTCTATCGGGATGGCTCATCAGCAGCTCCTCGGGGCCGGCGATGATCAGATCTCCACTCGCAGCAACAGCGACCGCACCAACAGTGCCGGCGAAGGAGAGCCGACCTGTGATCCTGATGGAACCGTCGATCTCGAGTGCCCCGACGAGGACCTCACCCGCGTCGATGTCGACCCAGAGAAGCCGACCGCGCGCCGCGTCCCACACGGGCCCCTCTCCCAGTCTGAATCGGCTCGACGTCGCTGCTCGTGCTCGAATGCGGGGTGTCAAGATGCCTTCTCCGCATACAGACTGCTCGAGAGCCGACAATGCGTTGACGTCGTCGTCTTCAACTGATGCTCCCTCTTGTCAAGAGCTATGCTAGCCACAGTTTCGAACAGGTAAACAGTCATTCCGAAAGTTGGCAAAACAATGGTGTCTCGACTCAGAAGCTCTGACTGGTACAGCGGTGATGACCGGAACGCGTACATCCATCGGGCATGGATGCGGCGCGGGACGCCTACCAGCGCCTTCGAGGGTCGACCGCAGATCGCAATAGCGAACACTGCGTCCGACCTCACCCCGTGCAATTCGCATCTCGATGAGGTCGCACAAGCCGTGAAGAACGGCGTCTACGAGGCTGGCGGTATCCCGTTGAACCTTCCCGTCGTCTCCCTTGGAGAGACGCAAGTCCGGCCCACGGCGATGCTCTGGAGGAACATGGCCGCGATGGCGACCGAGGAGATGTTCCGGGCGAATCCGATCGACGGCGTCGTCCTTCTCGGTGGTTGCGACAAGACGATTCCGTCGCTCCTGATGGCAGCGGCTTCAGTGGATCTCCCGGCGGTAGTCGTTCCGGGAGGCCCGATGATCACTGGGACGTTCCGCGGGCAGAATCTGGGTTGTGGCACGGACGTCTGGCGCCTCAGCGAGGAGGTGCGCGCCGGCGAGATCGGCGAGAAAGACTTTCTGAAGTCCGAGTCATCCATGATCCGGAGCCGGGGACACTGCAACACCATGGGGACCGCCTCCACGATGGCTCTCGTCGCAGAGGCACTCGGAACGATCATGCCGGGCCTTGCCGGGACTCCCGCACCGGACAGTCGTTTGCTCGAGGCAGCTCACGAGACCGGACGTCTCGCCGTGGAGCTCGTCCGAGAGGACCGCCGCCCCAGCACGTTCCTAACGAAGGGCAGCTTCCACAATGCGATCGTGGCCCTCGCGGCAATTGGCGGGTCGACGAACGCAGTAGTCCACCTCCTCGCCATCGCCGGGCGCTTGGGAATCGACCTCACCATCGACGACTTCGACCGCATCGGCGCCGACGTCCCGCTGTTGGTCAACCTGCAACCAGCCGGACGCTACTTGATGGACGACTTCCATCGCGCAGGTGGGTTCCTCGCGGTGCTGCGGGAGGTGCGGGATCTCCTGGACCCAGACGTCTTGACGGTGACGGGCAGACCGCTGGTCGAGTACCTCGACGAGGCGCACGTCTGGGACGCGGATGTGATCTTGCCACGGGACGCACCGCTGATCCCTCGAGCCGGCATCTCGGTGCTGCGGGGCAGCCTGGCGCCGGGTGGCGCGATTATTAAACCGGCCGCGGCGTCGCCCCGTCTGCTGACGCATCGTGGCCCCGCTGTGGTTTTCCACAGCATCGAGGATTTCCATGCCCGCATCGACGACCCGGACTTGGACATCGACGAGAACTCGATAATGGTGTTGCGCGGCTGCGGCCCGAAGGGCTACCCAGGAATGCCCGAGGTGTCGAACATGCCGCTGCCTAAGAAGCTTCTTGCGAGGGGCGTCCGCGACATGGTGCGCATCTGCGACGGGCGGATGAGCGGCACCGCCTACGGCACCGTCGTCCTCCACGTCACCCCGGAGGCTGCCGCGGGCGGGCCCCTGTCCCTTGTACGCACCGGAGACACCATCCTCCTCGACGTACGCGCAGGCCGTCTCGAACTCGAGGTCTCGGCCGAGGAACTCGCCGCACGTACGCCGGACGAACGGACTGTGCAGGCGTATGCGAACCCGCGCAGCGGGTGGGAGCGGCTCTACGTCGACCATGTCCTGCAAGCCGATACGGGTGCCGACCTCGACTTTCTTCAAGGCTCGCGCGGGTCGGAGGTCTCCCGTGAGTCGCACTGACCGGTCGACCACGCTCGCTCCCGTCTCTGAGGCCCTCCTAGCTGATCTCGAGACTGCCGCCCCCGGTGCTGTGGGTGTCCGGGCGACCGACCGCCTGGCGGCCGCTCACGACGCCTCCCACTACCAGCTCGTCCCGCAAGTAGTCGTCACCCCCAGCTCCGCTCGCCAGGTAGCCGCCGTGCTAGCAGCCGCCGGTCGTCACGGAGTGCCCGTGACCTTCCGTTCCGGCGGAACCAGTCTCAGCGGACAGGCGGGCTCGTCCGGGGTGCTGCTGGACACGCGCCGGCACTTCCGCACCATCGACGTCCTCGACGATGGTGCCCAGGTGAGGACTGGACCAGGGTCGACCGTCCGCTCCGTGAATACGCGACTCGCGCGGTACAAGCGCAAGCTGGGGCCGGATCCCGCGAGCGAGATCGCTTGCACCATAGGCGGTGTCATCGCGAACAACTCCAGTGGGATGTCCTGCGGGATAACCGACAACGCCTATCAGACGTTGCAGTCCGCCGTCCTCGTCCTCCCGAGCGGAACCGTCGTGGACACGGCCGCACCGAGCGCTGATGAGCAGTTGCATCGTGACGAGCCGGACATCGTGGCAGGGCTCCTGCGCCTTCGCGATCGGGTGCGCTCGGATCCGCGATCCGTCGAGTCGATCCGAGCCCTCTATGCGATCAAGAACACGATGGGCTATGGCTTGAACTCCTTCCTCGACCACGACCAGGCGGTCGATCTATTGGCCCACTTGGTCGTCGGCAGCGAGGGAACGCTGGCCTTCGTCGCGGAGGCGGTGTTCCGGACCGTCCCGGTGCATTCGTCGGTCGCCACAGGTCTGCTCGTGTTCCAGGACCTCGCTGCTGCGACGGCGTCCCTCCCCGTGCTCGTGGCGTCCGGGTTCGCGACCATCGAGCTCCTCGACGCGACGAGCCTGCGTGTCGCGCAGCGCGATCCCGAGGCGACCGCCGACCTGCTCGCCCTGGAGGTCGTCGAGCATGCCGCCCTGCTGGTGGAGTTCCAAGAGGACTCAGCCGACGCGCTCGAGGTCCGGCTCGCGCGGGCAGCCGAGGTCCTGGCGACCCTGCCGATCACCTCGGACGGCGTCCTGAGCACCGACCCCGTCCGCCGAGCGCAGCTCTGGCACATCAGGAAGGGCCTCTACACGCTGGTGGCCGGTGCTCGACCGTCGGGAACGACGGCTCTCCTGGAGGACATCGCCGTGCCGCTCGAGAACCTGTACGGCACCTGCGTCGCCCTGACGCGGCTGTTCGAGGTCTATGGCTACGAGGACAGCGTTATTTTCGGGCACGCGAAAGACGGCAACATCCACTTCATGCTCAACGAGCGCTTCGACGACCCGGTTGCTCTCCGGCGATATGAGGCATTCACCGAGGAGATGGTGTCACTCGTCCTCGCCCAGGGCGGGACGTTGAAGGCGGAGCACGGGACGGGGAGGATCATGGCGCCCTTCGTCCGGCGCCAGTACGGGGATGAGCTCTATGAGGTCATGGTCGAGCTGAAGGCGCTCGTCGACCCTCGAAGCGTCTTGAACCCCGGCGTCCTGCTCAACGAGGATCCGAATTCGCATGTCCGCGACCTCAAGATCACTCCGACGGTCGAGGAGGAGGTCGATAGGTGCGTCGAGTGCGGGTACTGCGAACCGGTGTGCCCGAGCAAGGACATCACGACCACACCGCGTGAGCGCATCGTGCTTCGCCGCGAGATGGCGCGAGCGAAGGCCTCTGGTGACGCGGTGCTGCTGGGGATCCTCGAGGAGGAGTACGAATACGACGCTGTCCAGACCTGTGCTGTGGATGGGATGTGCCAGACGGCCTGTCCCGTGCTCATCAACACCGGTGATCTCACTCGGCGTCTCCGCGCTGAGAGCGCCGATGCGATCAGTCAGGGCGGCTGGAAGGCGCTGGCCAAGAACTGGGACGCCGTCAGCCGCGCGGGAGGCCTCGCGCTGACCGTCGCGAAGAAGGTGCCGTCGGCCCTTCCGGCCCTGGCCACCACCGCGGCACGAGCCGTCCTCAGCCACGACGTCGTGCCGCACTACTCAGCTGAGCTCCCAGCAGGCGGTCGGCGCCGGCGGGTAATCACCGCCGAGGATCCCGTCGCCGTCTACTTCTCGAGCTGCACGACGACGATGTTCGGCTCCGACGGCGGCGGTGTGGCCGAGTCGTTCACGAGCCTGTGCGAGCGCGCAGGAGTCGTCATCTCGACCCCGGACGATCTCCCGTCCCTGTGCTGCGGGACTCCCTGGAAGTCGAAGGGCCTCACCGCGGGCTATGCAGAGATGAAAGACAGGGTCCTGACCTCCTTGATCCGGGCGACCCGCGGCGGCGCCTTGCCCGTCGTCTGCGACGCATCGTCCTGCACAGAAGGACTCCAGGTGCTCCTCGACGGAGCGGAGGAGCGCGGCATTCGGGTCATCGACGCCGTCGCCTTCGTCGATGACACCGTCCTTCCACGTCTTCCAGCGGCGACCAAGGTGTCCTCGCTCGCCCTGCATCCCACCTGCTCCTCCAAGAGGCTAGGCATCGACGACGCTCTCACTCGGGTCGCCGCCGCAGCAGCAGACGACGTGCTGGTCCCTGAAGAGTGGGGCTGCTGCGCCTTTGCCGGTGACCGGGGGATGCTGCATCCGGAGCTCACCGCATCGGCGACACGGCAGGAAGCCGAGGAGATTCGACGTGCAGATGCCGATGTGCATGCGTCCGTGAACCGGACCTGCGAACTCGGGATGACGCGGGCGACCGGCGCGCCCTACCGTCACATCCTCCAGGTGCTGGACGACGTGACACGCGCCTGATGACAGAGGGACTGCACTGAGGTGGCGCACGTCATGTGAGCCGGTCGCATTAGATGCGCACGTGATCCTCGGTGCTGTCGCCTCGTCGATCGGGTCCGGGGGTCCGCCCCTCCCCCTCACCCGGTGGGCGATCTTGTTGCCGACTCGGTCGGGGGCCGCTCCACATATCGCAGCTACTGGACGGCGGCGGTGAGACGTGCGACGGTGTCCAGGACCTGTGCCACCGCAGGACGAGCCATCCACTGGTCCAAGGTGACCTCTCGCGACATCGTCCGATACTGGTCCTCGACGACTCGCAACCGGTCCACGAAGTCGACCCCATGGATCATGACTGAGACCTCGAGGTTGAGGCTGAAGGAGCGCATGTCCATGTTGCTGGATCCGACGACGGCGATATCATCGTCCACCGTGAAGTGCTTGGAATGGAGCACGGTCGGCTCCTCGTACAGGAAGATTCGCACTCCGGCCCGGAGGAGGGTCTCATAATACGAGCGCTGCGCGTGGTAGACGACGTACTGATCGGCGACGGCGCATGCGAACAGCTGCACTTCAACCCCCCTCTCGGCCGCCGTGGTGATCGCGTAGAGCATGGAGTCGTCGGGGACGAAGTACGGGCTGGCGATGATCAACCGCTCCTGTGCCCCGTAGACGAGTGCATTGAACAACCGGAGGTTGTTCTCTCCGTCGAAGCCGGGTCCACTTGGGACGACCTGGCAGGCGACCGCGGTCGACGTGGTCCGCTCGGCGGGCAGCTCGTCCGCCGTCGGGAGGAACTGGCCGGTCTCGGAGAACCAGTCCGTGAGGAACAGCGCGTCCAGACCGAGGGCCGCGGGACCCTCGAGGCGGATCATCAGGTCCTTCCAGTGCAGGCCGCGGCGCAGGTTGCCCTTCATGTTGTAGCTGTCGTCGACCATGTTCTGCGAGCCCGTGAAGGCGAGTCCGCCGTCCACGACCACGATCTTCCGGTGGTTGCGGAGGTCTGGGCGGCGCCACGAACCGCGGAACGGACGGAACGGCAGCATCTCCTCGAAGCGGATCTTCTTCTCGCGCAGCCAATCGCGAGTGGTTGCGCCCTTCGGGTTGCGCATGGTGGCCCAGTGGTCGTAGAGCACGTGCACATCGACTCCGCGCTCGTGAGCGGCGAGCAGCGCGTCGAAGAAAGTCTCCGTCGTCTTGTCCCGGGCGAGGATATAGAACTCCACGTGCACGAACCGCTTCGCCAGACCGACCGCGTCCGCCATGGCCTGGATCGACGTCCGATAGTCGGGTAGCAGTTCTATGTCGTTGCCCGATAGCAGTGGCATGGATCCCAGATGTCGGTTGAGGTGCACCACGGACGGCAACCAGCTGGGTGGCGGGGTCGTATCGGCTCGAGAAGCGCTGCTCATGGAGGGGATATCCTCTGTGACCTTGAGGAAGAGCGAGTTGACGTCGCGTTGCTTGTCACGACGATCCTGCGGGAGCTTCGTGCTGCCCAACAGCGCATAGAGGATGCTCCCCGGAATGGGGGCGATGAAAATCGCCAACAGCCATGCCATGGCTGAGTTGGGTCGGGTGTTCCGCGGCACGGTTACGACCGCTGCCACACGGATCAGCACGTCCACAACGAGGATGAGTGCGGGGATTCGCTTGAGCAGTGGGCGCCAGTTCATACGACGATTGTTCCTTCCGTGCGTGGCCCACAGCGCGCCATCATCGATGCGGTCAGGGGCAGGTTGACCCGCCGGATGGCTGATCTCACGCCACCGGTCAAGACTTGAGGTGGCCTACCTGGGCCTTTTCGCAGGGATGCGCGCAGCTTCTCACAAGCGTGTGTCGTCTTCCCGTCTGTCCCGCCCGGCATCATCCTGATCGCTTCTCAGGAGAAGCGGATATCGGTCGAGGCACGGCCATGGCGTCGTGAAGTCGCCGTGAGGGTAACGACCCCGGGGTCCCGTGTCGCCCGGAGGACGGCCAGAGCTCGGCCGTAGTACGTCCGATGACGATCGTCGGCGAAGGACTCCTCGGTCGCCGGCGCGCCGCTCCCGAATCCGGCGAGCGTCGCAGGGCCATCGATCGAGACGGTCACGAGATCGTCGGCGAGCGATTCCACGATGCCGTCCGCGTCCGCGATCTCGATGTTCACGTACGCGAGGTCACTGCCGTCTGCGGTGAATGCGGTGCGATCGGCGCGAAGCACGAGCCGGAGCGGGCCGTGCGCGGATCGCAGTTGGCCTTTGAGGGGACGAACTCCGGGGGTTCGTCCTATCGCAACTAGCTCTCCGGGGAGGTAGGGGATCTGGAAGCGTGCCATGAACCCGTGTTCAGCACCCGCTTTGCGTGTGCCGATCTTCTCACCGTTCAGCAGCAAGTCGACCTCCTCTGAGCAGGAGTAGACCTCGACATGGGCCCGTTCACCCTCGCGGCCCTGCCAGGACCAGCTGGGGATCGCGTCGCTTGCGCGCCAGGCTGCCTTCGCGACACTCTTCCTGGATGTATCGAGAGGGCGAACCGCGATCTGGGGCCTCTGTTCGGTGCCCCACGCTGCTTGGTGGAGCAGCGCTCCCGCTCCGGGCACACCGGTGATGTCGAGAGACCCGGACCCGCTAGTGAGATGCGGGTACGCCTTCATGAGCCAAGAGAACCGGGTCCCGTACGTCCAGTGGCCGATGCCCGTCTCCCCCAGGTAATCCCATCCGGCCCAGACAAAGTCGCCTATGACGTTGGGCAGGGTCTCGACGAGGGCCCACACCGCCGCGATGTCTCCCGGCTTCTCCTCCGTGCCGAGGACGATGCGGGCGGGGTGCGCCTTCGCGTCCCTCCGCCACCGGTTGGCGCCGTAGTTGTATCCCGCGACGTCGAGGACGTCGAAGATCCCGCGTGTGGCGTGGTCGGCGGCGGGGGTCACGGCGACTGCTTTCATCACAGGTCCGGCGAAGTGCATGAAGACGTTGAACGCTGTGCTGCTCATCGGGCTGGATGCATCCCCGCCCTCGACGGGAGGTTTGGCATGTTTCTTGCCGAGCGCGTTCAGGGTCAGATTGACGCCTGCAGTGACGGGCCGGGTTCCGTCCAACGCGTGGACGAGGTCCCGCATGGTGCGAGCGAGTTCCATTCCAGCGCGGGAAACCGTCTCACTGTTCTCGTTGCTGATGGAGATCATGATGACGCTCGCCCGGTTGCGGTCGCGGAGGACCAGCGCCTCGAGATCCGCATGCCAGTCGTCCATGAACCGGCCCGCGTCATCGAAGGCCGTCTTCGGGTTCCACCAGACATCGGTCAACTCGTCGATCACGTAGAGGCCAACCTCGTCGCAAGCGTCGATCATCGCGCGCGAAAGCGGGTTGTGAGCGCTACGGATAGCGTTGAAGCCGTTCTGTTTCAGGAGCGTCGCGCGGCGGAACTCGGCGGCGGGAAGGGAGACGGAACCGATGATCCCGTTGTCGTGGTGGATGTTGGCCCCGCGCAGGAGGACCGGTTCGTCGTTGACGCGAAGCCCATGGTGAGCATCCACGGCGATGATTCGAAGCCCGATCGGGTGTTCCTGCGCGTCGACGATCTGGTCACCCGTGCGCAGCGTGACTCGGCAGTGGTAAAGATGGGGTTGTCCGGCCGACCACAGCCTCGGTCGGGGCACCGCGAGCGTGAGCCTGGACGAGGTGCCGTCGGTCGTGGTGTGCGCGTGCGCGACCTCGCTCCCGGCGTCGGTGATCACCACGTCGATGCGGACTCCGTCACGCTCGACATTGGCGAAAGCGATGTCAACCTCGACCGTCGCCGGGCTGCCAATGCTAGTGGTCTGTATCCGCACTCCGTGCGTCCCGAGCGTGATGGGGCTGCGCACTTGAAGCGAGATCGGCCGGTGCAGACCGGAGCCGAGGTACCAGCGGCCGCTGGGCTGCTCCCTCGTGTCGGCTACGACCTCGATCTCGTTCTCGTCACCGAGTCGCAGAACGTCGGTGATGTCGAT
>Ga0265798_10006830_pt1 | contig 14913 bp, 10 predicted proteins | sample P3T30metagenome_FD_192430 | JGI IMG/M metagenome (GOLD analysis project Ga0265798, IMG submission 192430) | Plant litter microbial communities from East Loma Ridge, Irvine, California - P3 T30 | ecosystem: Environmental > Terrestrial > Plant litter > Unclassified | place: USA: California... | reverse complement strand
CGTCGGTGGTGATGCTGGTGACAGTCGCGGTGGTGGTGGCGACGCGCGACCTCTCGCTCGGCGTGCTCGCCGGCGTGCTGCTGTCGGGCATCTTCTTCGCGGGCAAGGTACAGCGGCTGTTCGCGGTGGAGCGCATCGCAACGGGCGAGCGGGCGATCTATCGCGTGACGGGTGAGATCTTCTTCGCCTCGGTCGAGCGCTTCACCCGCGCCTTCCAGGCCGAGGACAGCGCGCGGCACGTCACGATCGACGTGGGCGGCGCGCATTTCTGGGACATATCGGGGGTGGCAGCGCTCGACAAAGTGATGGCGCGGCTACGGCGCGACGGCCGCGTCGTCGAGGTGACCGGCTACAATCGCGCCAGCGCCGACCTCGTCGATCGCTTCGCGCTGCACGACAAGACCGGGGTGGAGCTGGGAGTCGTGCCGCACTGAAGGGGCGGGCTTACGTCCTTTTCTCTCAGGCGAACCTTGCAACCGCCGCGTGCCGGTTCAAGATGCCGTCATCCCGGCCCCTTCGACGCCGCCTGCGGCGTCGCTCAGGACAGGCTTGAGCCGGGATCCATGTCTCCAGCGACGCAACGACCGAGGTGTGCGCGGCACCATGGATCCCGGGTCAAGCCCGGGATGACGGCGGAGTGTCGCAGCGATAGCGTTTCAGCGGCGCAGCTACACGCCCGCTTCCTACCGTCCCAGCAGCACCCGAGCCTGGCTCGCGATCTGCGCCAGCATCGCCGCGTTCGGCGCCTGCGCGTTGCGCGCGCGGTCGATCACCGCGCGGAACTGCGTCACGCGCGTGCCATTCCGGGCGAGCCAGTCGGCGACGAGCGCCTCCGGATCGCCCGCCCCCCCGCGGCCGAGGAAATCGAGCCGCAGCTGCTGGAAGTCGCGCGCCAGCCCGGCGATCAGCAGCCGCTCCCATGGATCACTCGGCGAGATGCGAGTCGCGGTTGACTGCGCCCAGTCGAGCCCCAGCGCCTGACCGAGCCGCGTGAAGGCGCGCGCCAGCCGCGTCTCCTCGATCCCGGCACGCTCGCCAAGGTCGGCGAGCCCGACGGCGCCGTCCAGTTCGAACAGCCGGACCACGCGCGCGGCGAGATCGTGCGGCGCGCCGGCCTGCTCGAGCGTGTCGGCGATGCGGCGCGAGTGCGCGCGCGCCTCGTCGAGCAGCAGCTCGCCGGTGGCGGCATCGAGCCGCTCGATCCCCCCCGACAGCCGCGCCAGCACCGCCGAGGGCGGCGTGGCGGGGGCGGTGGTGCGCAGCAGGTCGGCGACCTGCGAACGCACCGCCACCGCGGTCTCGTCGAACAGCGCGATCCGGCCGCTCTCGGGCATCGGCTCCGTCTCGATCGCCTGCCACAGCGCGGCGAGGCCGAACTGGCGCTCCACCACCACGAACATCGCGGCGATGTCGGCCAGCGTCGCGCCTTCCTCCTCGGCCAGCTCGAAGGGGTGGAGGATACCGATGCGATTGATGACGCGGTTGGCCAGCTTGGTGGCGACGATCTGCGGGCGCAGCCGGTGCGCGTCGATCGCGGCGGCGAAACGCTCGCGCATCGCCGGCGGGAAGGCGGCGTGAAGGTCCTCGGCGAGCGCCGAGTCCTCGCTCAGTGCCGCATGCTCGATCGCGTCCTGCAGCGCCAATTTCGCGGTGGCGAGCAGCACCGCCAGCTCGGGGCGGGTGAGCCCGCGCGCGTCGCTGCTGCGGCGGAGCAGGTCGGTGTTGCTGCCGAGCCCCTCGACGCGGCGGTCGAGCCGGCCGCTCTCCTCGAATACCTCGATCAGGCGGACGTAGCTCGGCAGCGCCTGCACCCCGCCGCCCTCGGCGATCGACAGCGCGAGCGTCTGGAGGCGGTTGTCCTCCAGCACCAGTCGCGCGACATCGTGGGTCATCGTGCCGAGCAGCGCGTTGCGGTCGTCGAACGCGAGCCGGCCCTCGATCATCTCGCGGTTGAGCGCGATCTTGATGTTGACCTCATTGTCCGAACAGTCGACGCCCGCCGAATTGTCGATGAAGTCGGTGTTGATCCGGCCGCCTCTCGCCGCGAAGGCGATGCGCGCGGCCTGGGTGACGCCGAGGTTCGCGCCCTCGCCGATCGCGGTGGCGCGCAGCTCCTCGGCGTCGACGCGGAGCCGGTCGTTGGCGGGATCACCGACGGTGGCGTTGTTCTCGGACGCGGCCTTCACATAGGTCCCGATGCCGCCGAACCAGATCAGGTCGACCGGGCTCTTGAGGATCGCCGAGATCAGCGCGGTCGGCTCGAGCCGCTCCGCCTCGACGCCCAGCGCGGCGCGCACCGCGGGCGAGAGCGGGATCGACTTCATGTCGCGCGCGAACACGCCGCCGCCCGGCGAGATCAAAGCGGTGTCGTAATCGGCCCAGCTCGACCGCGGCAGCGCGAACAGGCGGTCGCGCTCGGCCCAGCTCGCCGCCGCGTCCGGATCGGGATCGAGGAAGATGTGGCGGTGGTCGAAGGCGGCGACCAGCCGGATCGCCTTGGACAGCAGCATGCCGTTGCCGAACACGTCGCCCGACATGTCGCCGCAGCCGACGACGCGGATCGGCTGCGTCTGCACGTCCACCCCGCGCTCGGCGAAGTGGCGCTGCACCGAGACCCACGCGCCCTTGGCGGTGATCCCCATCGCCTTGTGGTCATAGCCCTGGCTGCCGCCGCTGGCGAAGGCGTCGGCGAGCCAGAAGCCGCGCTCCAGCGCGATCGCGTTAGCGACGTCGCTGAAGGTCGCGGTGCCCTTGTCGGCAGCGACCACGAAATAGGGGTCGTCGCCGTCATGAACGACCACGCCGTCGGGATGGACCACCTCGCCGCCGACGATATTGTCGGTGACCGACAGCAGGGTGCGGATGAAGAGGCGATAGGACTCGACGCCCTCCGCCAGCCACGCGTCGCGGTTGCCCGGGGCGGGCAGCTGCTTGGCGTAGAAGCCACCCTTGGCGCCGGTCGGCACGATCACCGCGTTCTTGACTCGCTGCGCCTTCATCAGGCCGAGGATCTCGGTGCGGAAATCGTCGCGTCGGTCGGACCAGCGCAGCCCGCCGCGCGCGACCGGGCCGGCGCGCAGGTGGATGCCCTCGACCCGCGGCGAATAGACCCACACCTCGCGCCACGGCAGCGGCGCAGGCAGGCCGGGGATCCGGGCGCTGTCGAGCTTGAAGGCCAGCGCCTCCTTCGCCGCCTCGGTATAGGCGTTGGTGCGCAGCGTCGCGTCGATTACCGCGCGGAAGGCGCGCAGGATGCGGTCGTCGTCGATCCCCGTGATCGCGTCAAGCCCGGCGTCGATCGCGGCGGCAGCGGCCTCGGCGTTGCCGGGACGCGCGGGGTCGTGGCGGGCGGCGAACAGGTCGACCAGCGCCTTGGTCACATCGCGCGCGCGCGTCAGCGTCTCCACCACCGTCGCCATGCCGTAGCTCATCCCGGCCTGGCGCAGGTAGCGGAACCAGGCGCGGAACAGCACCACGGCGGAAGGCGACAGCCCGGCCTCGAGCATCAAGCGGTTGAAGCCGTCGTCCTCGGCGCGGCCCTCGAGCACTTGCGCGATCGCTTCCTGCAGCGTCTCCGCGGCGGCGAGCACCGCGGGCACGTCCGCGGCGGTCTCGAGCGTGAAGTCGTGGATCGACGAGCGCTCCTCGTCGGTCAGCCCGGTCGGCATCTCCTCGATCACGCGGAAGCCGAAATGCTCCAGCGCGGGCACCGCGTCGGACAACGCCAGCGGCCCACCCTGGCGGTAGACCTTGAGGTGGAGCATGCCGTCGCCGCCGGCGGTGAAGCGCACCTCACGGTCGGCGTCATCGACGAGGTTGGCGATCGCGACGATGTCGCGCGCGGCCTCGTCCGGCGTGGCGCCGGTGCGGTAGCGCGGCGGGAAGGCCGCGGCGTGGCGCAGCGCCAGTCGCGCGGCGCGCGCCGGCCCGACCTCGTCGGCGAGCGCCGCCTCGATCGACGGCGCCCAGCCGCGCACCATCTTCTCCAGCCGCGCGTCGAGCAGCGAGGCGTCGGGCAGGCGCCCGGCGCCGCGCAGGTCGATCGTGTAGCGCAGCAGCGCGGTGCGGCTGTCCTCGACGCTGGTGGTCCAGTTGAGGATCTGGCCGTTGGCCTCCTCCGCCAGCATGTCACCGATCGCGACGCGGCGCGCGGTCGTCATCTCGTCGCGCGGCAGCCAGACGAAGGCGTAAAGATGGCGGCCGAGCGGCGAGCGCGCCAGCACCAGCTTGGGACGCGGCCGATCGGCGAGGCTCATCGCGGTGAGCGCGAGCTCCTCCATCCCCGCGGCGTCGACCGCGATCATCAGGTCGTGCGGCAGCGTCGCGATCGCGTGGGTCAGCGCCTTGCCGGTATGGCCGGCGGGATCGAAGCCGAACTTGGCCTCGCTCGCCGCCAGTCGCTGGCGCAGCACGGGTACGCTGCGCGGCGGCGCGTTGAGCGCGGCCGAGGTCCATAGCCCGGCGTGGATCGACAGCCCCGTCACCGTGCCGCCGGTGACGAGCGGCACCACCAGCAGGTCGAGCGGGACGCGGCGGTGCACCGGCGAGATCAGGCTCGACTTGAGCAGCAGCGGCGCGGCGTTGCCGGCGGTGAAATATTCCACCGCGAGCCGGCGCGAGCGCTCGGCGAGCAGCGGCACCTCATGGTCGTTGCGCGCGATGCCGAGCGAAGGGGCGGGGTCGGCATGGCCGTCGACGTGCCAGCGCTCGTGGCCCAGCAGCGTGAAGTGGCGGTCGAGGAACCAGCGCAGCAGGTTGGCGCCCTCGGGATCGTGCCCGGTGTCGTCGAGCATGCCCGCGTCGGCGGCGAGCGCGGCCTGCATCTGGCGCCAGTCGCCCACCGCCACGCGCACGTCGCGCAGCAGCCGCTCGATCTCGTCGGTCAGCGCGCGACGGTCCTTGGCATCGACGCGTTCGAGCTCGACGTAGATCATCGACTCGGCGTGGCCGCCGGCCTCCTCAATCGCCGTCAGCGTACCGTCGGTGTCACGCGAGACGCGAATCACGGGGTGGATTACGCGATCGACCGCGATGTCGCGATCGCCGATCGCGGCGGCGACCGAATCGACCAGGAAGGGCATGTCGTCGTTGACGATGGCGAGCCGCATGCGGCGCCGCGCGCCGTCGCCGGGCAGCTGCTCCAGCGCGAGCGCGGCAGTGCCGGGCGCGCGCTGCGCCGCGGTCTCGGCCAGGAAGGCGGCGGCCTCGGCCTGCTTGTCCTCGCCGAAGCCGGCGATCTCCCCGGGAAGCGCGCGATGGGTGAGCCGCGCCGCGAGCGCGGCAGACAGTTTCTGCAGAGACTTCTAGACCATGACCTGCGCTATGCGCCGGCCGGCGACGCGGCTCAACCCCGTGCGCTGGCGGGGGAACAGGCGATGTGAAGCGGGAAGAGCGTCGCTTACGTTCCGGCGTCATCCCCAGCCTGTCTCAGGATCCGCGGCAGCGGCCACGCGCGAGTGCGTCGCACCCGCGCGCCCGGATCAACTTCAGGCTTACAATCGGTAGTGAAGCGGCGCTTGAGGAGGGTTCCGCACCGGGATGCGTGGCGACTTCGCTGGCGAGAAGGTGCTGGCGTCAGCGGAGCCGCCGCAGCACCAGCTGCGCCAGCCTGACATCGTCGCCGACGGCACCGACCACCACGACCCCGCCCGCGACGGCGCGGCCGAGTAATACCACCGGTTCGCCATCGGCCAAGCCGCTGTCGAGCGCGATCTCGGCCAGCGGCGCGCGTGCTGCGATCGCCGGCGCCAGCCGCGGGGCGGCCCGTGTCACCGGCCGACGCGCGGCGCGCTCGTCCGCGACAAGGCGCTTGATCCCGCCCTCGATCGAGTCGAGCACGTCGGCCAGCTCGCCTTCGGCGACGCCGGTCCGCGCGGCCCAGGCAAGGACCGTGGCCAGCTCGGTCAGCCGCGTCTTGTCGTAATCGGTGCCGAAGATCAGCTTGGCGATCGCGGTCATCGGCGCGCGCGCCTGCACCTTGATCGCCGCTTCGCCGAGGATCGCGGCGAGCCGCTCGGGCGCGTCCGCGGCGGCCAGCGCAAAGTCGTGCGCGCGGCCGAGCGCGCGGTACAGCGCGGCGTGGCTGCGCGTCGCGGCGGCGCGCGCCGAGGCCGCGCTCTCGCGCGCGGCGGCGAGCCGGTCGTCGAGCGAGGTGGCGGGGCCGGCCTCGGGCCAAGGCAGCGGGTCGAGCTCGGCCGCGGCGTGCGGTCCGTCGGCCCAGGCGGCGGCGGGGACCGGGTCATGGCGCGGCGCGCGCGCGACCCCTGCCAGCTCGCGATCGAGCGCGGCTTGGTGATCGGCGGTGACCAGCTCCTTCCAGTTGATCACGCCGTAGATGAAGTCGATCGTCGCGCCGTCCGAGGAGAAGGGCATCAGGATGCCGCGGTACAGCGTGGCGTAGCCGCGCGTGCCGACGAACTCCGCCTCGAAGCCGACCGGCGCCTGATTGGCGATGATCTGGAGGTAATGGTCGGTTAGTCGCGACAGCAGCGACCGCGCGGGCACGTCGCTGATCCGCGCGATCGTCTGGTCGGCGCCGCACTCGTCACGCAGCGCGCGGCCGATGAACTGGACCGACGGATCGTCCACGCCCGCGGAGAAGTCGAGTAGCACGCTGTTGGCGCCGAAGTCGGCGATGCTGGCGGGCTCGAGGTCGGCGATGGCGGGATAGGGGCGGTCGCCGAGCAGCGAGACCCAGTGGTTATAAGCGCGCACGTGCATGCGCCGCTCGTCTCCGCCGACCGCGAGCGCCGCCTCGCCGACGCCGCCCTCGGTCGGGTCGAGATCCTGGCGGAGGTCGTCGTAACCGCGCGGCGTGTCCATGCTCATCGTCCCAGTGAGGCCTGCGGAGTCGGCCTGTCACGCCCGATCTGCACCATAGATGGTAAACTCCGCGTAAAGTTCGGAAGCGCTTGCCACGTCCTGGACCCGCTGCTAAGCGCGCGCTCCACGATGCGGTGCCCCCGGGCGCGATCGGGCCGCTTTAGCTCAGTTGGTAGAGCACATCATTCGTAATGATGGGGTCACAGGTTCGAGTCCTGTAAGCGGCACCACCTAACATTCTCGCTTTGTTGGCGCTTGCCCTAGGTTTGTGGCCAGCGTCGCAGGTCGCTCCCGTGTCGTTCCGGCGCAGGCAGGCTCGTGCGAGATGCTCTGCGTGACGAAGCTAGCGGGTGGCACTGTATTGCTCGCCTCGTCGACCGCCACCGGTGCGGCTTTATGACGCGCCGGAGCGCATATCAGCGCTTGCATTGCTCGACGCGAACTCACCACTATCGTCAGTCTGGAACGGCTCGGGCAACGCCGCGATACGGCAGCGGGCCGCGGCGCCGGACACACCAGCGCCTCAGTCCTTGCCCTCGACGTAGCTGCCGCGGTCGCCCTCGATGCGGTGCACCGCGTTGCGCCCGCGCGACGCCGCTGTGGCCACCTTGCGCGCCGAGGTCGAGGCGGTGTGGAGCACGCGCGTGCGGCCGTGCACCAGCAGATTGTAGCTGACGAACCAAAGCCCCGCCGAGACGAGCAGCGCCGCGCCGAAAAAGATTCGCTTGCGGCGCCGCTGCCGGCCGCCGTGGGTCAGCGCGCGCGCACCGCACCAGCCGCAGCGATGGACAGTCGTGCCCGGGCGGAGGGTCGGGTGGCTCTGCCAGCGGTGCAGGCCGAGGCGACACAGAATACTCATGGGATCGAGACTTATGCTGCGCTGGCCCGGCTCGGCAACGCCGCGCCGCGCGGCGTCGCCCCATAACGCTACGCCCCGCCGGCGCGCGCGGTGGCGAGATGATGGAGCACGATGCCCGAGGTGGTCGCGACGTTGAGCGAGTCGAACCCCGCCGCCATCGCGATCCTCAACGTACGCGCGCGTGCCATAAGCGCGGGCGCCAGCCCCGGCCCCTCGGCACCGAGCAGCACCGCGCTACGCGGCGCGGGTTGCCACGCCGGCAGCGCGGTCGCGCCCGCGGGGCTGAGCGCGACCGCCTCGACGCCGAAGCGTGCCAGCAGCGCGAGCGCATCTTCGTCGCGCCCGAGCCGCGCGAAGGGCACCGTCAGCGCAGCGCCGACCGAGACACGGATGGCCTTTCGGTAGAGCGGGTCGCAGCAGTCGGCATCGAGCAACACCGCGCCCACGCCGAAGGCTGCGGCGTTGCGGAAGATCCCGCCCATATTGTCATGGTTGGCGATCCCGCTCAGCAGCAGCAGGTCACGTGGAGGCGTCGCGCTGCCGAGCAACGCTTCGGCGGGCAGGTCCGCGCCGCGCTGCCCGATGGCGAGCACCCCGCGGTGAAGCGGGAAGCCGGCGATCGCGTCCAGCACGCGCGGCGCGGCGAGATAGACCGGCGTATCGGCTGGCAGCCGCGCCAGTAGCGGAACCAGCGCCTTGACGCGCTTGTCGGCGATCAGCAGCGAGGCCGCACGATGCGTCGCGCTCTCCACCAGCTTCTCGAGCACGACCACGCCCTCGGCGACGAACAGGCCGCGCCGCCCGACCAGGTCGCGCTCGCGGATGTCGCGATAAGGCTCGACGCGCGGGTCGGCGGGGTCGACGATCGGGATCAATTGGGGCACGGCTACGCTCGTATAGCATCGGGCGCGTCGTGCCACCCAGGCCGGCGCCATCGCGGAGCGACGGCGAATGAGTGACGATCACGCGCGCGGCCAGCGTGACGGCCTCCGGCTGGCGCTCGCGATCCTCGCGGCGGAGGAGGAGAAATGGGCCGCGCTGCTGGGCGAGAGCCGCTCGGGACGAACCAACCAGGTGCGCGCGGTGCGCCACAAGACGCTCCAGGTGGCGCAGCGCCGCGTCCAGACCGCGCTCAACCGGCTGTCGCCGCGGCAAGGCGAGACGATCGACGCCGAACTCGCCGCCGCCCTCGACACGATCGGATTGTGAGGGGCGCCGGGAGTAGCACGTGCCGAGCGCCGGCTGAGCGTGCTCTCGCGGTCCTGGAGCGCCTGGACCCTCTGGCGTCATCCTGAACTCGTTTCAGGATCCACCGCGCCGCAGACATCGCCGCCGCTGAAGGCGCGGCGACGTGGATCCTGAGACGGGTTCAGGACGACGGCGGCGCGTGTGACGGCGCTGAGGGTGACGGCGGTGTGCGGACAGGCGCCCCGTCGCGCCACACGCTCCAACTTCCGACCCCGCTCAGCGGCGGCGCGTGCCACGACCGCGCGTCATCGGGTCGGGGCGGGGCGGGGGAGTCCAGCCCGGCGGCGGCGTGACCCGCTGCTGACTCGTGCCCAGCCCCATCGCGCCGGGCCGCTGACGCTCCAGGCCACTGAGATCGGCGGCAGCGGCCTCTTCCGCGCTCGCGCCGCCGCGCAGCAGGTTGATGCGGTCGCGCAACCGGCGCGCCTCCTCGAAGTCGAGCGCGGCGGCGGCGGCCTCCATCGCGACGTGCAGTTCGGCGATCGTCTCGTTCATATCGTGATCACAGCCCTTTCCGGGTTAATCGCGCGTCGGCGAGATCGAGCTCGCGGCCGAGCTGCTCCGCCAGCGTCAGCCCGATCTCGCGGCGGCGGCCCAGCGCGAACAGCGCCCGGCGCTCGGCCCGCACCGCGGCGAGGCGGAGCTCGCGCTCGATCTCGGCGTCCTGCGAGCGCTCGTCGCGCGCGCCGCTGTCCTCGTCGAGGTGGGCGATGCGGTCGCGATACTGCGCCATCAGCCGCGCGGCGACGTCGGTATAGCGGTCGGCATCGCCGCGGTCCTGCGCCATGGCGTGTTGGACGCGCTCGATCTCGGCGATCGCGGCCTCGGCGGTGACCACGCGCGCGCGGTCGCGCTCGCCCGCGGCGCCGTCCTCGGCGGGGAAGGTCAGCCCGCGCAGCAGCAGCGGCAGCCCGCCCGCGGCGATCGCGAGCGAGGTCAGGATCACGCCCGAGGCGAGCAGGATGACGAGGTCGCGCGCCGGGAAGTCGGCGCCGCTCGGCAGTGCCAGCGGCAGCGTCAGCGCACCCGCCAGCGTGATCGCGCCGCGCGCGCCGGCCACCGACATGGCCGCGATCACGCGTCGCGGCGGGCTGCCCTTCGTACCGTCGCCGCGCTGCTTGGCGCGATAGAGCGTCAGTTGCAGCGCGACCCACACCCAGCCGAAGCGCAGCGCGGCGAGTACCGCGACGATGGCGGCGACATAGCCGAGCAGCCACCAGGCGTTGTCGTGCCCCGTGCCCGCGACCGCGGCACGCGCGCCGGCGAACAGCGCGGGCAATTGCTCGCCGAGCAGCACGAAGATCACGCCGTTGAGCGTGAACTGCAGCATGTCCCACACGGCGCGGCGGCGGATCCGCGTCGCGGCGCTCACCGCGACGCCGCTGCCGACGAAGGTCATGGCGATACCGGCGGCCGCGGCGGCGAGCACGCCCGAGGCGTGGACATGCTCGGCGGCGAGATAGGCGCCGAACGGGATCAGCAGGCTGACGAGGATGTTCGACCCCGCGTCGTCGCCGCCGGTGCGGCGCGCCACCAGCGACTTGCCGCCGATCGCCAGCCAGGTGACGCCGGCGCCGATCGCGACCCCGGCGAGCGCCATCCAGGCGAAGGTCCCGAGCGCCTCGCTCAGCGAGAAGGTGCCGCTGAGCGCGGCGGCGATGGCGAATCGCAGGCAGACCAGCCCCGAAGCGTCGTTGAGCAGCGACTCGCCCTCGAGGATGTGCATCATGCGCTTGGGGATCGGCACCTTCTGCGCGATGGCACCGACCGCGATCGGGTCGGTGGGCGACACTACCGCGGCGAGCGCGAAGGCGACCGCCAGCGGCATCGACGGGATCAGCCAGTGGACGAACAATCCGAGCCCCACCACGGTGAGGAAGACCAGTCCCAGCGCAAGCCCGAGCACCGCGCCACGATCGCGCAGCAGCTCATCCTTGGGGATGCGCCAACCGTCGAGAAACAGCAGCGGCGGGACCAGCAGCAGGAAGAACAGCTCGGGATCGAGCTCCACCCGGATGCCGGCGAAGGCGCCGATCAGCGCGCCGAGCGCGATTTGGACCAGGGGGCGCGGGAAGGCAGAGGGCAGAAGTCGCGAGACGGTGCCGCTGACGACCACCGCCAGCAACAGGAACAGGCACAAGGTGACGACTTCCAACTTCGGGCTCTCCTGCTGAGACTCTTTTCTAAGACGCGCGCGACGATGGGGTTCCGCTCGCCGCGCTAAAGACGGAGGGCGGCCGCCCTAAACGCCGGCCCCGCGCGCGCCTCTCGCCGGCAGGATGGCGCAGCCGACGGCCGCGTTCGACCTGTTCCCCGGCGACAGCCGGGGCCCAGGTGGAAAGGCTGCATGAGCGTCCCCTCAGCTCAGCCCATCCTTCGATGGGGAACACGATTGGGAACCGGCTAAGTGACGAAGCCGAACGAGAGAGGTGACGAATGCTCTTCGGCGCCCTGTTACAGCCGCGGCAGCGTCACCCCGCGCTGGCCCATATATTTGCCCGCCCGGTCGGCGTAGCTGATCTCGCAGGGCTCGTTGCCTTGGAGGAACAGGAACTGACAGGCGCCCTCGTTGGCGTAGATCTTGGCGGGCAGCGGCGTGGTGTTCGAGAACTCCAGCGTGACATGCCCCTCCCAGCCGGGCTCGAGCGGGGTGACGTTCACGATGATGCCGCAGCGCGCGTAGGTCGACTTGCCGAGGCAGATCACCAGCACGTCACGCGGCACGCGGAAATATTCCACCGTCCGCGCCAGCGCGAAGCTGTTGGGCGGGATGATGCAGACATCGGTCTTGCGGTCGACGAAGCTGTTCGAGGCGAAGTCCTTCGGATCGACGATCGCGTTGTCGACGTTGGTGAAGATCTTGAACTCGTCGGCGACGCGCGCGTCATAGCCGTAGCTCGACAGGCCGTAGCTGATGCAGCCGTCGCGCCGCTGCGCCTCGACGAAGGGCTCGATCATGCCCTCGCCCTGCGCGCGCTCGCGGATCCAGCGGTCCGACAGGATCGACATACAGGCTCCCTCAGGTGAGCGGTCGCTTTCGGCGCTGCGCCGGGCGAGCGCAAGGGGGCGGTGGCGCTTCGAGGCGAGGCTTCGGCAGGCTCAGCCTCTCCTCAGCGCGAACGGGGATAATCAAAGGTCCACCGCCGTTCGTGCCGAGGAGGCACTGAGCTTGCCGAAGTGCCGTCTCGAAGCACGGCCACGCGGCCGCCGCCCGCTCACCCCCGCGGCAGCGTGATCGTCGCGACCAGCCCGCCGCCGTCGCGCGCGGCCAGCACGATCGCGCCGCCCGCCTCCTCGACGATCGCGCGCGCTAGCGCGAGCCCCAGTCCGATGCCGCCGGTCTCGCGATTGCGCGAGGTCTCCAGCCGGATGAAGGCGCCGAACACGTCGTCCAGTCGGTCGGCCGGGATGCCGGGCCCGCGATCGGCGACCACGATCGCCGCGCTCGTCGCCTCCGCCCGCAGCGACACTTCCGCGACCCCGGCGTATTTCACCGCATTCTCGATCAGGTTGCGCACCGCGCGGCGGATCAGCGACGGGCGTAGCCGCATCCGCAGACGCTCGGCCTCCTCGAAGGCGACATCGTCGCCCAGGTCGCGGAAGTCCTCCACCACCGCGTCGACCAACGCGGCGAGATCGACCTCGGTCTCGGGCTCGCTCGGCCGGCCGAGCCGCGCCAGCGAGAGAATGTCCTCCAGCGTGCGGTTCATCTCGGCGATCGTGTCGGCCATGCGCGCGCGGTCCTGCTCGTCCTCCACCGACTCGATCCGCACGCGCAGCGCGGCCAGCGGCGTGCGCAGGTCGTGGCCGATCGCGCCGAGCATGCGGTCCTTCTCGTCCAGCATCGCGGTGACGCGCAGGCTCAGCGCATTGAACGCGGCGATCACCGCGGCGACGTCGGGCGGCCCCTCCTCCTCGAGCGGGCGCGGCGGGGTGCGCGGCGAGTAGGCGCGCGCGGCCGCGGCGAGCTCGCGCAGCGGGCGCGAGATACGCCGCGCCACCCACAGCACGGGCAGCAGCACCATGCCGTAGAGGATCAGCGTCTGTGCGAGCAGCCGCCAGAACAGCCGCGTGTCGCCGCGCGGCAGTCCGCCCGCTAGCACCAGCCAGCGCCCGCCGGGCTGCTGTGCGGCGACCACGATCGTCTCCGGCGGCGGCTCGGGGCCGTGGCGCGCGGCCATGCGGCGCTCGAAGCGGCTGAGCGGCACCTGATAGGTGCCCGGCGGCGCGATCGCTACCTCCACCCGGCGCATCCGCACGCCGAACTCGTCGAGCTGCGCGCGCACCTCGCGCGCCATCTCCGGCTGCGGTGCCATCTCGGCGGTGATCGGGCTGCGCGCGGCGACGCGGACCCGGCCGCGATCGGGCGCGATGCGGCGACCGCTCGCTTCCTGGTCGATCGCGTCGGCGAGGCGGAAGGCGGCGGGGCGCGACGCCTGCGCGACGCGGAAGCTGCTCCGCTCGCGCAGCAGCAGCGCGAGGTTGATCGCCTGCGCCACGAACAGTGCGAGCGCGACCAGCAATGCCATCTGCCCGGCGAGGCTGCGCGGCCAGGGCAGGCGGCGCCAGGTCACGCCGTGCTCACGAGGGCGCTCACAGGCGCGCTCACAGCCGCGTCACGTCGGTGGAGAGCGCGTAGCCGCCGCCCCACACCGTCTTAATGATCTCGGGCGCCTTGGGATCGGCCTCGATCTTGCGCCGGAGCCGGCTCACCTGATTGTCGATCGCGCGGTCGAACGCCGCGGCCTCACGCCCCTGGGTGAGATCGAGCAGCTGGTCGCGCGTCAGCACCTGGCGCGGGCGCTGCACCAGCGCGAGCAGCAGGTTGTACTCGCCGGTCGACAGCGGCACCGAGACGCCCTCGCGGTCGACCAACGCGCGCTCGCCGGTCTTGAGCAGCCAGCCGGCGAAGGCATAGGCGCCGCTCTCCGGGGCGTGCTGGCGCACCGCCCCGCCAGCGGTGCGGCGCAGGACGACCTTGATCCGCGCCGCGAGCTCGCGCGGCGAGAAGGGCTTCACGACATAATCGTCCGCGCCCATCTCGAGCCCGACGATGCGATCGGTCTCCTCGCTCTTGGCGGTGAGCAGGATCACCGGCGTCTCGCCGGTGGCGCGGATGTGGCGGCACAACGACAGCCCGTCCTCGCCCGGCATCATGATGTCGAGCACGACGAGGTCGATCGCATAGGCGGCCATGCGCGTCCGCGCGCTCTCCGCGTCGCCCGCCTGGGTGACGCGAAAGCCCTGCTTGGTGAGATAGACGGCGAGCGGCTCGCGGATCGAGCGCTCGTCGTCGACCAGCAGCAGATGCGGGGTGTCGGCCATGTCGTCGGGGCCTGCCATAGCTGATGCCTCGATGGGAAGGGCCGGGTGTCAGTCGCGCTCGGGCGCGCCGCCGTCGCGCGGGTCGCCGTGCTCGCCACCCCGCTCGCCGTCGCGCGGGCCGGGGCCGCGCAGGTCGCCATCGGGGCCGATGCGGCGGGCGCGCATCATCAGCCGCATCGCTTCACGCTCCTGCTGGTCGACGCGGCCGTCATGGTTGGTGTCGGCGCGATCGAACATCCGCAGCGCGCGCTCGCGGAACTGCTCGCGCGTCATCTCGCGCGGCGCGCGCCGGTGGTTGCGGTCGCCTCGCTCGTCCCAGCCGCGCCGGTCGCCGTCGCGCTCGGCGCCGGGCGGCGGGGGAGGCGGCGGCGCGTCCGCACCCGGCGGCGGGGGCGGCGACCCGTCCTCGCCGCGCGGCGGTGCCATGTCCCCGCGCGGGTGGTGCGGCGGGCGGAAGGCGCGGCGCTCGTCGCGATCAATCTTCCCGTTGCCGTTCGTGTCCATCGTGGAAAAGCGTCGGTCAGCGTCGGCCGCGGCTTCCTCGCGCGTCACCACGCCGTCGCGGTCGGCGTCGGCGGTGGCGAGCGGATCGTGCCGTCCCATCGGACCGGGCGGCGGCGCGTCCGCGCGCGCGGCGGGCAGGTCCTGCGCGAGCAGCG
>Ga0265798_10006826_pt1 | contig 14918 bp, 13 predicted proteins | sample P3T30metagenome_FD_192430 | JGI IMG/M metagenome (GOLD analysis project Ga0265798, IMG submission 192430) | Plant litter microbial communities from East Loma Ridge, Irvine, California - P3 T30 | ecosystem: Environmental > Terrestrial > Plant litter > Unclassified | place: USA: California... | reverse complement strand
CTAGCGCCTATGATGCCGCACGTGCGGCCTGGTTCGCCGGCGTCGGGGCGAACGGCCGCGGCCTTGAGCCCGTCACGCTGCTCGGGGTGGGCACGCCCGGCGTGCGCGATCGGTTGACCGCGCATATCACCGCCGCGCTCGCGGGTAGCGGCGGAGGCATCGCGGCGGCACTGGTGACGGGCGACATGGGCGCGATCGATGACCGCGACTCGCTGGCGATGCGCCGCGCCGGCCTGGCGCACCTGCTCTCCGTCAGCGGATTGCACATCACCGCGACGGTCGGGATCGTGATGGCGGCGATGCTGCGGCTGCTCGCGCTATCGCGGCGGCTGGCGATGACGGGGCTCCTTCCGCTGGTCGCCGCCGGAGCAGGGGCAGGGGCGGCGATCGGCTATACCTGGCTAACGGGATCGCAGGTGCCGACGATCCGCAGCTGCGTCGCCGCGCTGATGGTGCTCGCCGCGCTGGCCCTCGGGCGCGAGGCATTGACGCTGCGCTTGGTGGCCATGGGCGCGCTGGTGGTGCTGGTCGCCTGGCCCGAAGCCATCGTGGGGCCGAGCTTCCAGCTCTCGTTCGCCGCAGTCGCCTCGATCGTCGCGTTGCATGAGCACCCGCGGGTCCGCGCCGCACTGCTCGCGCGCGACGAACCCTGGCCGCGCAAATGGCTGCGCGAGGCCGTGTCGCTGCTGGTGACCGGGGCAGTGGTCGAGCTCGCGCTCATGCCGATCGCCATCTTCTACTTTCACCAGGCCGGAGCCTATGGTGCGATCGCCAACATCGTCGCGATTCCGCTGACCACCTTCGCGATCATGCCAGCGGTCGCACTGGCGCTGCTGCTCGACGCGGTCGGCTGGGGCGCGCCGGGGTGGTGGGTGGCGGGACGCACGATCGCGCTGCTGCTTTGGATCGCGCACAGCGTTGCCGCGCTCCCCGGCGCGGTGCGCGCGATCCCGGCGATGCCGACGGGCGCCTTTGCCTCGATGGTGGCGGGCGGAATCTGGCTGGCCCTGTGGCGTACGCGCGGGCGCTATCTCGGGCTGGCGCCGCTGGCGATCGGAGCGGTGTGGACGCTGGTGACTCCCTCGCCGGACCTGCTCGTCACCGGGGACGGGCTTCACCTCGCGGTGCGACAGTCGGACGGCGGTTTGGCCCTCCTACGCGACCGCACCGGTGGCTACGTCCGCGATGTGCTCGCGCAGAACGGCGGGATCGACGGCGTGCCAAGTTCGCTCAGCGCATCGCCTGAGGCGCGCTGCAACCGCGACCTGTGCTGGTGGCAGCGCCGCGTGGATGGGCGCTGGTGGCGCGTGCTGGCGACGCGCAGTGGCTACACCGTGCCCGAGGCGCGGCTAGCGGCGCTATGCGCGCGAGCGGACGTGGTGGTGAGCGAGCGGCGGCTGCCGCACCGCTGCCGCGCGCGCTGGCTGACGCTCGACCGGGCTACGCTGGCACATACGGGCGGCGTGGCGATCACCTTCCGGGGCGAGCGCGTGGTAATGGTGCGAAGCAAGGGAGACGAACACCCATGGGTCCTGACGCAGGAGGTACCGCGCCGCCCAGCCCGGACGATCGCACAAGGCCACCTACGCCGCCCCTAGACCCGAACTCTCGCATGCGCCCGCGCCGCGGCGCGGCGGGCGCATCGTTCGGCGACATCAGCCCGTGCGCCGCGCGGCGCGCGCACTCAGACAGACCATGCGCGCTACCGAGGTGCCCCGACAAACGGCCGTTCGCGCTCAATCGTAGCGACGCAGAATCCCCGCGAGCTTACCCTGCACGCGCACCTGGGTCGGCGCATAGCGCTGTGGATCGTAGGAGCGGTTCGCCGGATCCAACCGGATCATCGCACCCTCGCGACGAAAATATTTGAGCGTCGCCTCACTCTCGTCGATCAGCGCCACCACGATCTCACCGTCGCGCGCCACTTCCTGGCGGCGGATCAGCGCGTAGTCGCCGTCAAGAATGGCGGCGTCGACCATCGAATCCCCTGCCACTTCCAAGGCAAAATGCTCGCCGCTGCCGAGCAGCGCCGCGGGGACGGGAAGGGTGGTCGCGCCCTCGAACGCCTCGATCGGCACGCCGGCGGCGATGCGGCCGTGGAGCGGGATCTCGACAACATCGTTGGCGGGCACCACGGCCTCGACCGGCGTCCGTTTGGCCGGCGCGGCGGCGCGCTTGGGTTCGCCGCGCTCTGGTGCCTTGAGTACCTCGAGCGCGCGTGCGCGATTGGGCAGGCGCCGGAGATACCCGCGCTCCTCGAGCGCGCTGATCAGCCGGTGGACACCCGACTTGCTCTTCAGCTCGAGCGCGTCCTTCATCTCCTCGAACGAGGGCGACACGCCGCTCTCGGCGAGCCGATCCTCGATGAAGCAGATCAGCTCGTGCTGTTTGCGCGTCAGCATGTCCACACTCCCCATTCGCGAACGGATGCGGAACCTTTATGGAACACGATGGGCCTCGTCAAGCGATGACGAGGATGTCTGCCGAGTCGCCCGCGCGCGCCGCCGGCGCGTGCGGCGGACGCACGATCAGGCAGGTCGAGCGCGCCAGCGTGCGCAGCATCGAGCTGTCCTGGATGGTCGAGGCATAGGCTCGCCCGTCGCGGAGCTCGGCGCGCAGATAGTCGCTGCGCTCGCCGTTGGCGGGCAGGTCCTCGCCCAGGATCGCGCTGGCCGGGGCAGGGAAGGGCTCAGCCGCGCCGGCGAGATGCGCCACCAAAGGCCGGACGAACAGGAGTGCGGTGACGAAGGCCGAAACCGGGTTACCGGGCAACCCGACCACCGCCAACCCACCGCGCCGCCCCGCCAGCATCGGCTTGCCCGGGCGCAGCGCGATCCGCCAGAAATCGAGCGTCACGCCGGCCGCCGCCAGCGCGGGACGTACCAGGTCATGGTCGCCAACCGACGCGCCGCCGGTGGTGACCAGCACGTCGGCGTCGACGGCGGCGAAGGATTGCGTGAGCGTGTCGAGCCGGTCGGGCAGAATGCCGAGGTCGACGATCTCGGCACCGGTATCGGCGAGGAGCGCGCGCAGGAGCAGCCGATTGGACTCGGGCAGCGCGTCACCCGGCGTGCCGGGTTCGACCAACTCGTCGCCGGTCGCGGCGAGCGCGACGCGAACCGGTCGCGCCACGGTGACCCGACCGACACCGCCGGTGGCCGCTACGGCGAGCCGCGCGGGGGTGAAGCGCTCGCCGCGCGCGACCAGCACATCTTCCTCGGCGAAATCAAGGCCGCGCGCGCGCACGTTGCGTCCGCGGTAGGCCGGGCCCTCACCGTCGAGCGCTACCTGATCCCCCTCGCGCCGCGCCTCTTCCTGGACGAGCACGGTGTCACTGCCCGCGGGCATCATCGCGCCGGTAAATATCCGAACCGCCTCGCCGGGCGACAGCTCGCCTCGGAAGGATGCGCCCGCCGCGCTCTCGCCGACGACGCGCAGCGGGCCTGGCAGGTCGGCGTAGCGCAGCGCATAGCCGTCCATCGCCGAGACGTCGTGCGCGGGTTGGGTGCGCCGCGCGACGACCGGTGTCGCGGCCCAGCGCCCGAGCGCCTCGGCCAGCGGCACCTCGACCGGCGTGACCGGCGTACCCAGCGCCAGCACGCGCGCCTGCGCCTCGGCGACGGGCAGCAGCGCCGATCCCGGTGGCGTTACCGTCACGCGCGCCAGTCGCCCGAGCGTCCGCCGCTCTTGGCGAGGAGGCGCACGCCGTCGATCACCATGGTTTTGTCGAGCGCCTTGGCCATGTCGTAGACGGTGAGCAGCGCGACCGAGACCGCGGTGAGCGCCTCCATCTCGACCCCGGTCTTGCCGTCGGTCGCGACCGTGGCCGCAGCCGTCACCCCCTGCTCGTCGACGGTCAGATCGAGTGCGACACGGCTGATCGGGAGCGGGTGACAGAGCGGGACGAGCTCGCTGGTGCGCTTGGCCGCCATGATCCCGGCGATGCGCGCCACCGCGAGCACGTCCCCCTTGGCGACCGCGCCGTCGCGGATCGCGGCGGCCGCGTTCGGCGCCATGTCGATCCGTCCGGTCGCCACCGCCTCGCGTCGCGTCACCTGCTTGCCGCCGACATCGACCATGTGCGCCGCACCGGCCGCGTCGAGATGGGTAAGCCCGGCCACCTCAGCCGACCAGCGCGCGAGTCGCCGCGGCGACGTCGGGCTGTCGCATCAACGCCTCCCCGATCAGGAAGCAGTGGACGCCGTGTGCGGCGAGCGAGTCGAGGTCGGCGCGCGTGCTCAGCCCGGACTCCGCGACCAGCAGCGTGCCCGCGGGCGCACGCTCGGCCAGCTCCCAGCTGCGCCGCACGTCGACCTCGAAGCTGCGAAGGTCGCGATTGTTGACCCCGACCAGCCGAGAGCGCAGTCGCGACGCGCGTTCCAGCTCGGCGGCGTCGTGCACCTCGACCAGCACGTCCAACCCCTGCTCGATCGCGGCGGCCTCGCACTCGGCGAGCAGCATGTCATCAAGCGCGGCGACGATCAGCAGGATCGCGTCGGCACCGATGCTGCGCGCCTCCAGCGCCTGCCATGGGTCGACGGTGAAGTCCTTGCGCAGCACCGGCAGGTCGCAGGCCGCGCGCGCGGCGATCAGATACTCCTCATGCCCCTGGAAATAGGGCGCATCGGTCAGCACCGAGAGGCACGAGGCGCCGCCCGCGGCATAAGCCCGCGCGTGCGCCGGCGGATCGAAGTCCTCGCGGATCAGCCCTTTGGAGGGGCTGGCCTTCTTGATCTCGGCGATGAGCGCGTGTCGCCCGGCGGCGACGCTCCGCTCCAGCGCCGCGCGGAAGCCGCGCGGCGCGGTCTGTGCCGCGGCGCGCTCGCGCAACGCGCTGTCGCTCACCGCGGCACGGCGCGCGCGCACCTCGTCGCGTTTGGTGGCGCAGATCTCGGCGAGGATAGTCATGCGTAGGCGATCCAGCGGTCGAGCAGCGCGCCCGCGTCGCCGCGGTCGAGCGCCTCAGCGGCGCGCGCCGCGCCATCGGTGAGTGAGACCTCGCGGCCAGCGAGCACCAGCGCCGCGGCGGCGTTGACAAGCACCGCGTCGCGATAGGCGCCGCGCTCACCATTGAGCAGCTGGCGCAGCGCGAGGGCGTTGTATGCCGGGTCGCCGCCGCGTATCGCCAGCGTGGGGTGGCGGGCGACGCCCGCGTCCTCGGGCGTGATCCGCGCCGGCAATGCCACTGCGCCGATCGAGACCACGTGCGTCGGGCCGGCGCCGGAGATCTCATCGAGACCTTCCTCGCCGGCGACGACCAGCGCCGCCTCGCTGCCGAGCTGCTGTAGCGCCTCGGCGTAGATCGCCGCGTAATCTGGTCGTGCGATGCCGATCAGCTGGCGCGTGACGTGCGCTGGATTGGCAAGCGGGCCCATGAGGTTGAAGATCGTGCGGCGCCCGACCTTGCGGCGGATCGGGGTGATGCGCCGCATCGCCGGATGGTGGTTGCCCGCGAACAGGAAGCAGATGCCGAGGTCGCGCAGCGTCGCCTCCGCCTGCGCGCCGGCACGCTCCATGTCGAGCCCGAGCGCCTCGAGCGTGTCCGCCGCGCCCGCTTTGGACGAGGCAGCGCGGTTGCCGTGCTTGGCGACGGGCACGCCGCACGCCGCGACGACGAGACTGACCGCGGTCGAGACGTTGAGCGTGTGCTGGCCATCGCCGCCGGTGCCGCAGACGTCAATCGCGCCCGCCGGCGCGGTGATCGGGATCATGCGGTCGCGCAGCGCGCGTGCCGCCTCGGCGATCTCGACGCTCGTCTCGCCGCGCAGCGCCAGCTCGAGCAGGAAGTCCGCGACCGCCTCCTCGCTCGCGCGCGCGTCGAGGATATCGGCGAAGGCCTGCGCCGCGCTTTCGCGCGACAGCGGCGAGGCCGGGTTGGGCAGCAGCGCGACGGTGGTCACGCCGCCACCCGAGCGACGTGGTTGATGCCCGCGAGCCGGAGGAAGTTGGCGATCAGCGCGTGGCCGTGCTCGGTGGCGATGCTTTCGGGGTGGAACTGCACGCCGTGGATCGGCAGCTCACGGTGGCGCAGCCCCATCACCGAGGCGTCCGCCGCGGTGGCGTTCACCGCGAGCACGTCCGGCACGTCGGTGACGATCAGCGAGTGATAGCGCGTCGCGGTGAAGGGCGAGGGCAGTCCTTCGAACACGCCCGTGCCATCATGCTCGACCGGGCAGGTCTTGCCGTGCATCAGGCCACCGCGCACGACCTGCCCGCCGAAATGCTGGCCGATCGCCTGGTGGCCGAGGCAGACGCCGAACAAGGGCCGGCGCGCCTCCGCGCAGGCGGCGACCAGCTCCAGGCTGATCCCCGCCTCGCTCGGCGTACACGGCCCCGGCGAGATCAGGATCGCGCGCGCGCCGCTGGCCAGCGCCTCGGCCGAGGTCAGCTCGTCGTTGCGCACCACGCGCACCTCGGCACCCAGCTCCATGACGTAGTGGACCAGGTTCCAGGTGAAGCTATCGTAATTGTCGACCACCAGGATCATGCCGACCGCCATAACCGATGCGGGGCGCATCGCAACACGCCGCTGCGCCGCGGTGGCGAAAGGATTCTTGCGCGGCGGCAAACAATCGACATAGCGGGGCCATCACTCCCGCGGAGCCAGCGGCTATGGCACGCGTTGTGATCAGCGAGGAGAAGGTCGATGCTGCGTAAGCTAGTCGTGATGGTCGCCGGTCTCGCGCTGCCGCTCAGCGCCGCGGCGCAGACCGAGAGCGCGGGAGATTCGGGGCGGACACCGCAGCGCGTGCGCAGCGTGACATTGTCCGGCAATGAACAATGCCCCAAGTCGCAGGGTGACGAGGTGGTCGTGTGCAGCCGCATCAACCCCGACGAGCAGTTCCGCATCCCCAAGGAGCTGCGCAACACCGCCGAGCCCGCGGCCAAGAACCAGGCCTGGACCAACCGCGTCGCGGTCGCGGACCGCGCCAGCCGGGTGAACGGCGGCGTGCCGGACAGCTGCTCGCCGGTCGGTGCCGCCGGGCAGTCCGGCTGCGCGCTCGCGATCAACAACGCTTTCGCTGCCGAGAAGCGCGCCGCGGAGAAGAACGACTCGATGATCCCGGGCGGGCGTTGAGGTGAGCCCGAGCGGGCTGACCGATAAAACTTTTACACGTCGTCCCGGCCAGGAGCCGGAAGCCATCTTTTCGCAAGCGCGAGGATGATTGCGTTTGCGGCGCCGTAGATCGCGATTCAAGGTCGGTGCGACGATGGATGTGCCTGACCTCTGGCGAGTTGCGGCTAGTGTTGAACGCCTGCTAGCCCGCAGATGAGTCTCCTATTGCCCGAACGCCGGTTCGCTCGCCTGACGGATCGCCTCGCGCGCCGCCGCCAGTAGCGCGCCCGATTTGGCCTCGCACTCGCGCTGCTCGGAGGCGGCATCGCTGTCGGCGACGATGCCCGCCCCGGCCTGGACGTGGATCATGCCGTCCTTCACCACCGCGGTGCGCAGCACGATGCATGAGTCCATCGAGCCGTCGGGTGAGAAATAGCCGACCCCGCCGGCATAAGCCCCGCGCTTCTCCGGCTCGAGCTCGGCAATGATCTGGCACGCGCGCACCTTCGGCGCACCGCTCACCGTGCCGGCGGGGAAGCCGGCGAACAGCGCGTCGATCGCGTCGTGCCGGGGATCGAGCCGACCCACCACGTTCGAGACGATGTGCATGACGTGGCTGTAGAACTCGATACCGTAGCTGTCGGTCACCTGCACCGTGCCCGCCGCGGCGACGCGACCGACGTCGTTGCGTCCGAGGTCGAGAAGCATGAGATGCTCGGCGCGCTCCTTCGGATCGGCGAGCAGGCTGTCGCGGTTGGCGGCGTCCTCCGCCGCGGTGCGGCCGCGCGGGCGCGTGCCCGCGATCGGGCGGATTGTCACCTCGCCGTCGCGCGCGCGCACCAGGATCTCCGGGCTTGAGCCCGTCAGCGCGAAGCCGGGCAGGTCGAGATGGTAGAGGAAGGGCGACGGGTTGATTCGCCGCAGCGCGCGGTACAGCTCGAACGCCGGGAGCGGGAAGGGCGCGGTGAAGCGCTGCGCCAGGACCACCTGGAAGATGTCGCCCGCGGCGATATAGTCCTTCGCGGCCGCGACCATCTCGCCGTAACGGCCCGCCGGCAGCACCGGCACGAGCGCGAGCTCTGTCGCCTCGGTGCGCACCGGTGCGGGCAAAACGCCGTGCGCCAGCCGCGCCTCGACCGCGTCGAGCCGCTCCGCCGCGCGCGCCACCACCTTGTCCGGCTCCTCTTCCCCGGGCCACACCGGCGCGACGAGGAAGAGCGCGTCGGCGAGCCGGTCGAACACCAGCACCACGGTCGGGCGAACGAACATCAGGTCGGGCAGGCCGAGCGAGTCGACCGGCGCGGCGGGCAGCTTCTCGACCAGCCCGACCGTCTCATAGCCGAAATAGCCGACGAGACAGGCGAGTGCGCCGGGCAACTCGGCGGGCACATCCATGCGGATGCTCGCCACCAGCGCGCGCAGCGCCGCCAGCGTCGGCTCGGCGCAGGGCGCGAAGGCGGCACGATCGTTGAGCCAGTCGCGATTGATCTCGGCACGCTCGCCCTGGGCGCGCAGCACCAGGTCGGGGGCGAGCCCGATCAGGCTGTAGCGTCCCCGCACCGCGCCGCCCTCGACCGACTCGAGCAGGAAGTCGCCGCGTCCGGGCTCGATCAGCTTGAGCGCGGCGGCGACCGGAGTCTCGGTGTCGGCGATGCGGCGGCGCCACACCAGCGCGGGTAGGCCCTCCGCCAGTGCCGCGCGTGCCGCTGCGGCGCTATTGTGCCCCGCCACCGACCAAGTCCTGCTTGAGCTGTGCGATGGCGTCGTCGTAGCGCTTGGCGCCCTGCAGTTTGGCCACCGCGTTGGCGAACTGCTGCGCATATTCGGGGCCGATCGCGCGGCCGAGGTCTGTGCGGGTGGCCTGGATCAGCGGCGGCTGCTTGCGCGCGTCTCCCGGCACGACCTGATCGAGCTTGAGCACCAGCCAGCCCTTGCCGTCAGGCGACGGCACCGCGCGCGCGCTGCCCGGCGCCATGCTGAACAGCGCGGCGAGCACCGGATTAACCTGACCGCGCGCGGTGATCTCGCCGCGCGACGCGCTGATCGGCTGCACCGGCGGCGCCTTCACCCCAGCGGCCGACAGCGCCGCCGGCAGCGCGGCGCCGGCGTTGACCCTCGTCACTAGCGCGCTCGCCGCTTGCTGTGCCGCCTTGGCGGCGCGATCGGCGGTGAGGTCCGCGACGACGCGCGCACGCGCCGTGGCCAGCGGCACCGGCGTCGGCGGCACCACGCGGTCGAGCGCGACCACCGCGAAGCTACCGTCCTCGCCGAGGTTGACCGTGGTCGGCGTGTCGCCCTCCTCGGCGGCGAAGGCGGCGGCGACGATCGGCGTCATGCCCGGGTCGGCCGGGGTCTGCGGCTGGTCGGGGTCGGTGCCGTTCTGCAGCAGCGCCGGCGTGGTCTGCGCGCTGAGCTTCTGGTCGTTGACCACCTCGCTGATATTGGCGTTGTCGGCCAGCGAGTCGTCGACCTTATCGCGGATCGCGCCGATCGCCGCCTTGGTCTTGCTCGCGCGCAGCTGGGTGACCAGCTCGTCGCGCGCCTGCGCCAGCGTCTTGCCGGGGTCCTGGGTGACCTTGTCGACGCGGGCGACGACGAAGCCGATCGCGCCGCGCACCGGACCGATGACCGCGCCGCTCGCCGCGGCCGCAATCGCCTGCGCCACCGCGGGCGAGGTCTGCGTCGCGAGGGCGCCCTGGTCGACGCGGGTGATCGTGCGCGGCTCCAGCCCCGCGGCGCGCGCCGCGGCGACAAGCGGCGTGCCCGCCTTGACCTTGGCGGCGAGGGCGCCCGCGGCCTTCTCGTCGAGCACGGTCACCAGCGTGACGTCACGCAGCGTCTTGGGCGCGTACGTCGCCTTTGCGGCTTCATACGCTTTCTGCACCTCGGCATCGCTCGGGTTCACCTGGCCGGAGACCTGCTGCGGGCCCACGACGGCGTAGCGGATCACGCGCCGCTCGGGCGTGGTGTAGCGCGCGAGGTTACGCTGATACCATTGCTGCACCTCGGCGTCGCTGGGTGCGGTGCCGCTGGGGGTGGCCGGCACGAACGCCACCTGGCCGGTGCGGCGCTCCAGCAGCAGCGAGGCGTAGGTGAGCGCGAGCTGCTGCGGTACCTGATGCGCGCCGATCGTCGGCTGGGTGAGGAACTGCACCATGATCTGGCGCGCGAACTGGGCCTGCACCTGTGCGTCGGTGAAGCCGCGCTGCGCGATCAGCCGCTCATAAGCCTGCTGGTCGAACTGGCCCGTCGCGCCCGCGAAAGCGGGGATCGCCTTGAGCTCGCTGCCGATCAGCGCGCGACTGACACGCATGCCCTGATCGCGCCCGAAGGTCTCGAGCGCGAGCGCGCTGACGTTGCGGTTGATCACCGCGTCAAGGCCGCCGAGCTGGACGAACTGCGCCATGTCGAGCGTCGGCTGCTCTTGCCGCGCCTGGGTGAGCTCGTCGCGGGCCTGCTGGCGGACATCCGCGGCGGTGACGCTCTCGCCGCCGACGCTCGCGATCGGATGGCCGACCAGCCCGGTGCTGCTCGCCAGCCCGGTCACGTCGCCCGCGGCGAAGGCGAGCGCGATGACGATCAGGACGCCGAAGGTGACGATCACGCCGACCTTGGAGTGGATGATGCCGCGGAAGAAGGTGAGCATAAGCGAGCGGGGACCGGATGAAGGAGAACGCCGCGTCCTAGGGACAAGCCGAGGTGGCATCAAGCCGCGAGGCCGGTTATCGCGGTGCCGAAACGAGGGGGGCGGGATGACGCGTCGCAAGCTGGTCGCCGGCAACTGGAAGATGAACGGCACGCGCGCTGCGCTGGGCGAGCTCGAGGCGATCGCCGCCGCCGCGGCCGCGACCCCCGCGGTCGACGTGATGGTGGCGGTGCCGTTCACGCTGATCGCGCCCGCGGCCGAGCGCGTGCCCGCGCTGATGATTGGCGCCGAGGACGTGCACGAGGCCGACAGCGGCGCGCACACCGGCTGCGTCTCGGCGGCGATGGTGCACGAGGCGGGTGCTCGCTTCACCATTGTGGGACATTCCGAGCGGCGCCACGACCAGCATGAGACCAGCCAGGATGCCTGGGCCAAGGCCGCCGCGGCGCACCGCCAGGGCTTGCAGGTGATCCTGTGCTGCGGTGAGACCGGCGCCGAGCGCGACGCCGGTCGCGCCGAGCGGGTGGTGCAGGCGCAGATCGAAAAGTCGCTGCCCGAGAATGCCGCCGGCGATTGGCTCACGCTCGCCTATGAGCCGCGCTGGGCGATCGGCACGGGCGCTACCCCGACGCTGGAGGATATCGCCGCGATCCACGCGATCGCACGCGCCAAGATGCGCAAGCTGATCGGCGACGCGGCGGGCGGGGTGCGGATCCTCTACGGCGGCTCGGTGACGGGCGACAACGCGCGCGCGATCCTCGCGACGCCCGACGTCGATGGCGCGTTGGTAGGCGGCGCCAGCCTCACCGCCGCCAAGTTTGTGCCGATCATCGCTGCCGCCGCGGCGGTGTAGCGAGGCGCTGACGCGCTACACTTACGCCAAGGGAAGGTAGAAGGACACAGACGGGAGGCTCTTCCCCTTTCGTCATCCCGGACTTGGTCCGGGATCCAGCCAACCGCGAGAGCAACGCTGTCTAGGTGTGCGGCACGGTGGATCCCGAATCAAGTCCGAAATGACGAAGTTATTGATTGAAGGTGGGGAAGTCATGCGCTCCCGCCCGCTCACCTCATCCGAACCGCGTCTTCAGCAGCGCATAGGCGGCGCGCAACCCATAGGCCTCGCCGCCGCGCGGACGCGCGGGCTTGGCGGAGGGGCGCCAGGCGAAGGTGTCGAGATGCGCCCAGGGCAGCGTCGCGGGCACGAAGCGGCGCAGGAACAGCGCTGCGGTGATCGCTCCCGCGAAGCCGCCGTCGGGCGCGTTGACCAGGTCGGCGACGTCCGACTTGAGCATCTCCTCATACCCACCCCATAAAGGCAACCGCCACAGCGGGTCGCGCACGCGCTCCGCCGCGCCGAGCAGATCGGCGGCGAGCGCCTCGTCCTGAACGAAGGTGGCGGGCAGGTCTGGCCCCAGCGCGACTCGCGCGGCGCCGGTCAGCGTCGCGAAGTCGATCAGCAGGTCGGGTGAATCCTCCACCGCGCGCGCCAGCGCGTCGCCCAGGATCAGCCGGCCCTCGGCGTCGGTGTTGGTGTTCTCCACCGTCAGCCCGAGCCGGGTCTGCAGCACGTCGCCGGGGCGGAAGGCGCCGCCCGAGATCGCATTCTCTACCGCCGCGATGAGGAGGTGGAGCCGCACCTTGAGCCGCGCCTGCATCACCAGCCCGGCCAGCGCCAGCGCGTGGGCGGCGCCGCCCATATCCTTCTTCATCAGCCGCATGCCCGCCGACGGCTTGATGTCGAGCCCGCCCGAGTCGAAGCACACGCCCTTGCCGACCAGCGCGACGCGCGGGTGCGCTGGATCGCCCCACAGCAGCTCGATCAAGCGCGGCGCGCGCTCGCGGGTCGCTGCCTGGCCGACCGCGTGGATCATCGGATAGCCGGCGGCGAGCGCGTCGCCGCGCGTGACGGTGACGGTCGCGCCATGCGCTCGCGCCAGCGTGTCCGCTTCGGCTTCCAACTCGACCGGACCGAAGTCGCTCGCGCCGGTGTCGACGAGGTCGCGCACGCGCGCGGTCGCGGCAGCCAGGCGCACCGTCTCCTCGATCGCGCCGACATCGTTGGTGAGCAGCACGCGCGGCCGCGCCGGCTCGGGCTTGCGGTAGCGCGTGAAGCGATGCTGCGCGAGCAGCCAGCCGAGCCCCGCCGCGCCGAGCGGGGTCTCGCCGGCGAGCCGATAAGTGCCCTCGGGCAGCGTGTCGCCCAGCGAGGCGATCCGCCACGGCGACGAGGGCTCCTCGTCGCAGACCAGCAGGGCGGACCACTCTTCGGCGCCATCGCCGGGTAGGATCGCGCGGTCGCCGGCCTTGCCCGTCACACGCGCCGCCGCTGCGGCGGCACGCGCACGTACCGGCTGTGAAGCGAGCCAAGCGTCATACGCGTCAGGGTGGACGACGTGGAGCAGCCGCGCGGGCTGGCCGCGGTCGGGCTGGATGAGCGCGGGGAAGTCGGTCATTGCGCGACCAAAGCAGGACTTGGGCGCCCGCGCAACGCGCGGTTCCCTTCGCGCGACCGGCACCTTACATCGCCGCCATGACCACGCACACGACTCGCATGCTGATCCTTGGTTCAGGACCCGCCGGACTCTCGGCGGCCATCTACGGCGCGCGCGCCGGCATGGCGCCGATCGTCGTGCAAGGCATCCAGCCGGGTGGTCAGCTCACCACCACCACCGACGTCGAGAACTATCCCGGCTTCCGCGAGGTGATCCAGGGCCCCTGGCTGATGGAGCAAATGCAGGCGCAGGCCGAGCACGTCGGCACGCGGCTGATGTGGGACACGATCGTCGAGGTCGATCTCACGCGTCGCCCGTTCCGGCTGATCGGCGACGGCGGCGACGTCTACGAGGGCGAGGTGCTGGTGATCGCCACCGGCGCGCAGGCCAAGTGGCTCGGGCTCGACAGCGAGGATGCGATGAAGGGCAAGGGCGTCAGCGCCTGCGCCACCTGCGACGGCTTCTTCTACCGCGGCAAGAAGGTCGCGGTGATCGGCGGCGGCAATACCGCGGTGGAGGAGGCGCTGTATCTCACCAATCACTCCGACGACGTCACGCTGATTCACCGCCGCGATTCACTGCGCGCCGAGCGCATCCTGCAGCAGCGGCTGTTCGCGCACCCCAATGTGACGGTGCTCTGGAACAAGGAAGTACGAGAGTTCGTCGACGGCGGCGGGAACGCCGGGCTCGTCGCGCTCCAGCTCGAGGACACGCGCACCGGCGAACGGTCGCGGCTCGACGTTGACGGCGGCTTCGTCGCGATCGGCCACCATCCCGCGACCGAGCTGTTCCGCGGGCATCTCGCGCTCGACGAGGACGGCTATATCGCGGTGGAGACCGGCTCGACGCGGACCAGCGTCCCCGGCGTGTTCGCGTGCGGCGACGTGATGGACAAGGTGTACCGCCAGGCGGTTACCGCTGCGGGTACCGGCTGCATGGCCGCGCTCGACGCCGAGCGGTTCCTCGCCGCCGCCGAGTTCGCGGAGGTCAGCGAGGCGGCGGAGTAAGGCTCAGACCAGCGCCTTGCTGGCGGCGAAGCGGGTCAGCGCGCCGAAGGTCTCGAGCATCTCGCCGTCGACTTCGTCGTCCTCGATGACGATGCCGAGCCGGTCCTCCAACTCGGTGAGAACGCCTGCGACCGCCATCGAGTCGAGCTCGGGCAACGCGCCGAACAATGGTGTGTCAGCGCGGAACGCGTCGACCCGCTCGGGGGATAGCGCCAGCACGTCGGCGAGCACCGCACGCACCGTCGCCTCGACCTCACTCATGCCTTCCGGGATCACGCTGCCTCCTCGCTCGCGCCGCGGCGAGCGGCGATGCGCGCGGCGTTAGGCGGCGGCGCGGTGGAGCGCAACCGGGTCGCTTTCTTCCATGCGCGACGGCGCGGGCGCTACTGTCCGCGCGCGATCCGCTCTAAGGGCTGACGTCATGGTTCCGCTCGATCCCGTCCCATCGCCGATCGATCACGTCCTGCGCGGCGAGCCGGACACGATCGCGCTGGTCGACCGCGCCGGTATTCTCGATTACGTCGCGGCGGAGCAGGCGGTGGCGCGGCTCGCCGGGTGGCTCGCCGAGCGACGGCTCGCGCCGGGCGCGCGTGTCGCCACCTGGCTGCCGAAGACGCGCGAGGCGTGCTGGATGCCGCTCGCCGCGGCGCGTGCGGGGCTGGTGCATGTGCCGATCAACCCGCTGCTCAAACGCACGCAAGTCGCGCACATCCTCG